>Ga0208037_1000123_pt1 | contig 52560 bp, 45 predicted proteins | sample June2015DPH_13_1_3_FD_184710 | JGI IMG/M metagenome (GOLD analysis project Ga0208037, IMG submission 184710) | Peatland microbial communities from SPRUCE experiment site at the Marcell Experimental Forest, Minnesota, USA - June2015DPH_13_100... | ecosystem: Environmental > Terrestrial > Soil >...
ACGAATAGGAGAGTTCGGCGGAGTCGATGGTCCGGAGTGACCCCACGGCCGAGGCCTGCTCGGCCGCCAACCTTGACTTCATGAGGTCGGGAATGGCGAGCCCCATGAGAATCAGAATAATCAGAACAACTATCAGCAGTTCAACGAGGGTGAAACCGCGCTCCCTTGTCTGCATCGTATCGTCCTCGCGGGTGGCGAGTCGGCGCCGCTCTTTGCGGAGTATCCTATCACAGGCGCACGATGAATAGAGCGTGACTGGAAAACGGGGAAGTGTCCAAATCTGGAGGTGTCGTCCGAATCGTCGCCAATCCCGGGCGTCTGTCATCCCTTCCCTTCGGTCAGAGCCTGCCCTGAGCGTAGCGAATGGGGCAGGCTCTGAGCCCGTCGCTGTCATGCCGAGCCCGTTCGCTGTCATTCCGAGCGAAGCGAGGAATCTCGCTCTGTCGCTTAGGTAAACTCCGCGAGGGCCGATTCGATTTTCGAGTTTCGATTTTCGAATTTCGGTTCCTGCCATTTTCGATTTTCGAGTTTCCAATTTCGACTTTCGCCAGTTTCCAGTTTCGGTTCTCGCAATGCTCTGACCCGACTTTCGAGTTTCGATTTTCGAATTTCGGTTCCTGCCATTTTCGAGTTTCGGTTCCTGCCAATTTCGATTTTCCAGTTTCGAATTTCTGTTCTTGCAGGTGCTCGCAAAGTGGGCGCGCAGTATCACGGGAACGGCGAAAATAAGAGACGTGCGGGTAGCCGCGCTCAGCATCCTTCTCAGCGTGTGCGTTTCTCCGGTGACAAAACCCTAAGGCTACCTCAAACACGAGTTGGGGGCTGGCGGGGAACCGTTTGGGGGTCTGCGGAACTTAGATGATGGGCGTTGCGGCACAACAAACGAAACTGGAAAATGGAAATTCGAAACTGGCACCAAGACCAGTGGCAAGTGGTGAGTGGCGAGCGAGGAGGTATCAGCGGCCAGCCGTCAGCTTTCGGCAAGAGCTGCTGGCGCAGCGGTTGGCCCTCCAGAAGCTCTGCGGCTTTGCGTCGGATTTCTCTCCGCACATCCCTGCGCAAGACCCGTGCAGCGCCACAGCCGCAGGGCAACGCATCATAACCGCCCACACCGGTAGAATGACGCAGACTTCAAAAAGCGGGAGCCGGCGCGCCCGGCATCATTTGCGGACAGTCACTTCGTCGCTTTCTTTTCCGCCGCGGCGGGCGCCGCGGTCACCTCGGTGGACTTTCCTTCCACGCCGGTGGTCCAGGTGTTGCCGTCGGTGGACCATTCGTACTTGAAAGTGTATTCGGTGGGCGAGACTTCCTTGATCGTGAATTTGCCCTTCATCACCTGGCCGCCCATTTTCGACTCGCTGTTCCAGGTCCAGGTGTCTCCTTCCAGTGTTCCTTTGGAAACGTCGTGCTCGCCCATGTTATCGAACGCATCGTAGGTATAGACTTTTTCTTCAGAGTTGTAACCCATTATCGCGATTTCATGTATTGCTCCCATCGGGCTCTTTCCGTCGGAGTGGAAAGCCACGAAGAAGCCGCCCGGGAGCCAGGTGTTGTGGTCAGTACTGGTAAACTTGCCGCCGGGTCCCATTGAACCTGGCTTCAGCTCGCCCTCTGTATTCCAGTGACCAATGAAATATGCGAGCTTTTTCTGCTCCGGACCAGGCTTCGGCATTTTCGGCGGCGCCTGCGCCCAGACGGCCTCGGCGAAAATGATTACAGCCAGCAGTGCTAAAGTCAGCGCTCGTTTCATCTTTGTTGTCTCCTTGTGTTTCGAATCTCGAAGCCGGCGTTGCATGATGGGCGGTGCCCCGCGTTGGAACGCTGGAGTCGAGGCCGGAGAGTATAAGTCACACTTCGCCGGCATGCAACCGGCCGTCGGACTTGTTCGTCTCTTTCCTGGGGAATCACGACGAGGTCAAAGCGTTGCTCCATACCCGCAAGTATCGCTGAACCGGGCGGCTCAGGCGCCCAGAAAGCGCCGTGCGGGCCTACTGGCCCTTCGCTGTCATCCCTTCCCTTCGGTCAGAGCTTGCCCTGAGAGGTTGTAACTTTTTTGTTTTTTCGCGAAAAGCGGTGCTGAAAACAATGAGCTTAGACAGGAAAAAATCATCGTAACGCAATTAAGTCACAGACTCTGAGCGCAGCGAATGGGGCAGCCTCTAAGTCCGTTCTGTGGACGAAGAGCTTGTCCTGAACGCCCCGGCCTGGAGTTCCTCGGTCCCGTCAGGTCGCAACAGGACGTGGGGCTTAAGGGTTTTGTTCGCCCCGAAAACAGCGCGGCAGTAGCGCCACCCGATTCCGGGGAGGTCTGCGTATAGGTAAAGCTGAACCGAACGATTGGCCATGAGGTCTCCTTCCCCGGATTAATACTTAGTTCCGGGGTGTTTTTGGGGAGACCCCCGAAAAAGTGGCAGGAAAGTGGTAGGACGGCTTCCTTAGAGTGAAAAAAAACGCATTTTTGCTGGCATTTCTTGAACTCTGGTGCCGAAGAGAGGACTCGAACCTCCACTCCCTGACGGGAACTACACCCTGAATGTAGCGCGTCTGCCAATTCCGCCACTTCGGCAAGATGCAACCGATACGGTCACCGCTGAACGGATATGAAATCTATTCCGGCTGCAGTTTCTCATCTTGCCATTCGAAAAAAGTTCTGTCAAGAAAAGCCACCCATTCGCGACGTGGAATTCGAGAGCGACGTTCCCTGCGTGAATCGGCAGACAGAGCCAGCAATCTGGCCGCTTGGTTCGTGCCCAACTCCGACAATCTCCTTTACTTTTCCAACGTCAACGCGGGCAGGCCCGCTTGGCGGAGCAACTCGTTCACATGCGCAACGTCTTTGGTCTTCAACTCCGCCCACGCGTTCAATGCTTTTTGCGTGAGCTGGCGATCGTGCTCGAAAGCCGTCAGCGCGTCAACGGTTGGGGCCACGTCAGCGCTTTCCACCGCGCGGTCGAGCTCTCCCCACGCCGCGCTGACAGATCGGAGGGTGGGCTGAGCAGTGGCGGGCGCCTCCGCTCCGAACCCGCTGGCGCTCGGTGGGCCAGCCACCGTCATCACCTTCTTGTCGAGGGATTCAACCTGCGCCGCCAAGGCCTGCTGCCCGCCCAGCTTCGCGACGAGGCCGTGCAATTGGTCGTGCAGACGATTTGCCTCTCGCGAAGCGTCTTGAAGTTTCGCTTGGTTCTCATTGATCGCCCGCGCCAGCGTAAATTGCTTGACGAGATCCGCTGGAGGCATCTTGACGCGCGGGTCCGGTTTCAAGGCGAGTGGCTGAGTGTGACTATGTCCCTCCGCCGCGAGTCGCACGCTATAAAGCCCCGGCGGCGCCCACGGGCCGGCTCCACCTCCGCCGAAGAACGCCGCTCGCGGGTTTTGTTGGGCCGTCGAGGCGGCGTAATGCATGTCCCACACAAAGCGGTGCATCCCGGCTTCGGCCGAGAGCGGAGTCGAAGGATGAATCCAGTACATAGGAACGTCGATTCTCTTTGGGTCGAGCTGCGGTGGCTTGTCGCCGCTGGAATATCGCCGCACCAGCTTCCCCTCGCTGTCAGTGATCTCCAGAGTAACCGGCGTGTTCGGCCGTGATTTCAAAAAGTAATCAATCACGGCGCCGTTGGTCGGATTTTCTCCTTGAGGGGTTTCCGGCGGCAGCGGCGTGCCCTCGAATCCGGCGGGCCGAACGCGCACCGCGGTTTGCGGCCGGAAGAGCCACGCTTCAGCCGCGGCTACTTCCGGGTTCAACTGGCGCAGCGGAGTGATGTCATCGAGAATCCAAAATGAACGGCCGTGGGTGCCGATCACCAGGTCGTCATCATGAATCACCAAGTCGCGCACCGAAGCGTTGGGCAAGTTGAGCTGTAGCGGCTGCCAGCCATCGCCGTCGTTAAATGAAACGAAAACGCCCGTCTCGGTGCCGGCGAATAGCAACCCCTTGCGCACCGGGTCTTCGCGCACCGCGTTGACAAAACTGCCTGCCGGAATTCCCGCGGTGATTTCCCGCCACGTCTTGCCGCCATCGCGCGTGCGATAAATGTGCGGGCGAAAATCATCGAGCCAATGCCGGTCCACCGCGGCGTAAACCGTGTTCGCGTCGTGGCGAGACGCTTCCAGAATTCCAATCTTGCTCCAGGGCGTCAGCTCCGGCGGCGTGACGTTGCGCCAGGTCTTGCCGTCATCGCGAGTCACTTGAATGAGCCCGTCGTCAGTGCCGATCCAGATCTCGCCGGCGCGCAGCGGCGATGGCGCGATTGCAAAAATCACGCCGCGGCGCTTCCCATCGCCCGGATTGACGTCGGCAACCGTGGCGGCGTCGAGGTTGGGCGGCACTCCTGGGTCTTCACGCGTCAAGTCAGGGCTGAGGACTTGCCAGGACTGCCCGCCGTCCTTTGTGCGGAAGAGGACCTGGGTGCCGAAGTAAAGCTCGTGTGGGTCGCGAGGCGAGAAGACCAGCGGCAACGTCCAGGCGCTGCGATAGTGGCCCGGATGCGCGAGCGAGGGCGTGATGTTCTGGGTCTCGCCCGTGGTGAGGTTGTGGCGGACAACGCCGGCACCGAACCCTCCACCGTAAAGAATATTGGGATCGAGCGGGTCAGGCGCAATGTACATGCTCTCGCCGCCCGCGCCCACTGGACGCCAATCGCGGAAGCTGATGCCTGCCCAGTGGCTGCGGCTGACCACGCCCACCGCGCCCGAGTCCTGCTGCGCGCCGTAAACCCAATAGGGAAATCGGTTGTCCGTGATCACGTGATAAAGCTGCGCAGTTGGCTGGTTGTACCACGACGTCCAGCTCTTGGCTCCGTCCACGCTGATGACGACGCCTTGATCGCTCGAAAGGATCATCCGATTGGGATCGTCGGGGTCGATCCACAGGCTGTGATAGTCGTCGCCGCCGGGCGCGCCCTTGATGGCGTCGAAGCTTTTGCCGCCGTCAACGGAACGATAAGTCGAGGTGTTGCAGACGTAGACGATGTCCGGATTTTTGGGGTAGACGGTAATTGCGCCGAAATACCACCCGCGTCCCCAGATGCGCGGCTCGGGATCGGTAAGCACCCAGTTTTGGCCAGCATCGTCGGAGCGATAAACACCGCCTTGCTTGGCGTCCACCACGAGATAAACGCGATCGGGCTCGGTCGGCGCGACCGCGATGCCGATCCGCCCCAGGCCCTCGGAAGGCAGTCCGTGGCCGGCAATCTGATCCCACGTGTTGCCGCCATCCGTGGATTTGTACAGGCCGCTGCCGGGTCCGTACGACGGCGGATAGACGTTCCAGGGCGGGCGCCGCGTCGCCCACAGCGAGGCGTAAATGATGCGCGAATCGCGCGGGTCGAAGCCGAGATCGATGGCGCCCGTGTTCTCGTCCTTGAAGAGCACGCGCTCCCAGTTCTTGCCGCCATCGGTGGACCGGAAAACGCCGCGCTGCGCATTCGGGGCGTAAGCGTGGCCCAAGGCGGCGGCAAAAACAATGTCGGCATTCTGCGGATCGACCAGCACGCGCCCGATCTGCTGACTATCCTCCAGTCCAATGTGCGTCCACGTGCTTCCGGCATCCGTCGATTTGTACATCCCGTTGCCGTAAGTAATGGCTTCGCGCATGTCGGCTTCGCCCGAGCCCACGTAAATGACGTTCGGGTCTGAAGGCGCGACGGCCATCGCGCCGATGGAAGCGATGGGCTCGCGGTCAAAGATCGGCGTCCATGTTTCGCCCGCGTTGGTCGTTTTCCAGACGCCGCCGCCCACCGCGCCGAAATAGAAAGTCGAAGGCTGGCCACGCACGCCGGTCGCGGTGATCGCCCGGCCGCCGCGCGTGGGGCCAATCATCCGCCAATGCAAGCCGGAAAAAAGGCTAGGATCGAATTGCTGCGCCCGCAAGCGTGCGGGCGCGACCGCCCCAGCCAGCAGCGCAAAAAGTGCTTCAGCTAAAAAGCAGAGTCTCGCCAAGAAGAAGCGTCGCGTCATAATTCAGAAATTCCTCGCCGCATCCGGTTCATCAGAATTTCACCACCGGTGCATTTCTCATCCGCCAGAAAGAATAGCCCACAGCGCGCTTCGTTTGTCACTCGTTGCCGGTCACTCGGCACTAACTTCAAGCGTCGGGTTCGTTCTGCAAATCCTTGGGTTCGAACCCGAGCTCCACTCATTCTAAAGGACTTCTTGGGTTCGTATTTCACCAAAAAGTGCACAAATCTCGGGTTCGTTCCAGAGACTTTTGTTGATTCTAAAGAACTTCTTGGGTTCGTTCCTTCAAAAAACATAGGGGGGTATCCCCCTGCAAGCCATCGATATTCAGTTTTAAGCAATTTTAGACGATATCTGGACGGGCACTTATACGATTTCGCCATCAGCATTAATTAACGGGAGAGCGCAATCTGGCGGCCCCGCCAACGCTGCCCGTGTCGGGTTCCTAATTTCCGTTTTGTGCGTCTCTCCGGTTTCCGCTTTCTCCGAATCGTGAATTCTCTAATCTCGCTTCTGATTCGTCGCCGCTGACAACGCGTCCAATTTCCAGCTTCAATTTTCCAATTTCTGATTCTGCCCTGTCAACGAAAATCCGGTGAAGTGTAGGTTTTCGGCGCTGAAGTGTAGAAAAACGGAGGTGAATGGGAAGCCGCACGCTACCCTGGACCTGCCCGAAGACATCGCCAAAGAACTCCGTGCCGAGTGGAAGGCCCTTCCGTGCCGCGCCCTGGGGGCGATTGCGCTGGAGGGTTACCGCTCCGGCGAGCTAATGGAGTGGCAGGTGCAACTGCTGCTTGGCTTTGGCAATCGAGTCGATGCCCACCGGTTCCTTCAGCAACATGAAGCCTAGTTCGAGTACACACGCGCGGAAGTCGGGTAGGAAATTGAAACCAGCCGGCGACTGAAAGAACTGCACGACGCGGAATCACATTCGTGATTGTTATCGCGGACACCCCACCCCTGAACTAGCTCGTCTTGGTCGGTGGCGTTGAAGTGCTGCCCGGATTGCGTGGCCGCGGCATGCTCCCCTCCCGATCTGCCTGATTCTCAAATCTCGAATGTGCAATCTGAAATGCCATTGCCGGAGCGTGTGCGTGCGCGGCGCCGGCCAGGAGAGTGATTGGAGAGTCCCAGCTTCTGTTTGACAGAGCTTCCTGCATGCATTACGCTGAGGGCCATGGAAGTGCAACTCACGCCTGACCATGAAGCATTTATCAGCAAGGCCATCGCCAACGGTCGCTACCCCAGCGCCGAGGACGCCGTGCGTGATGCCCTGGCGCGCTGGGAGGAAGGCGAGCGGGCGCGACTCGAGTTATTGGCGGGGCTCGATGAAGCCGAGGCTGATCTGGAGGCTGGCCGTTACACCGATCATACCGACGCGACACTGCCCAGGCTCGCCGATGAGTTGAAACGTGAGGCGCGAGAGCGTCGCCAGGGCGAGCAGCCCTGATGATGACCTACCGCCGGACTATTGGCAGACAATCCCACGGCCGGCGGCAAGTGTGGCGAGTTCCGGCGCGCCGGCTGCGACAGAACGCTGCGGAAGAGAATACCTTAGAAATTCGGAAACTCGAAGAGTTATACTCACGCTGAATCTTATGGCGAACACCGTGTCAAATCCGCCGCTGGGCTTTGACGATCTCACCGTCGAGGAAAAGCTCGAATACGTTGAGTCGCTTTGGGACCGCATCGCTGCCATGCCCGAGGCCGTTGCCGTACCGGATTGGCATCTCGAAGTGATCGAGCAGCGCACACTTGGGGGCCGTGCCGGTTCTCATGACAGCAGATCCTGGGACGAGTTTCGCCAAGAACTCCGCGCCAAGCTGCGCCGGCGTCAATCCGCCCAGTGATGCGACGCTTCACAATCCTGCCCCAAGCTGAACTCGATGTCAGCGATGCGACGGCATGGTATGAAGAGCGACGGGGAGGACTGGGTGACGAATTCCTCGGCGAGCTTGATTCCATCCTCCAACGGGTCATCAAGAGCCCATTTCAGTTTCCAGAAATCAAAGTCGACGTTCGGAGAGCTCTGCTGCGCCGGTTTCCATACTCCGTGTATTTTCGAGTCACCACGGAAATCGTGGAGCTTATCGCCGTTCTCCACCAGCACCGCGACCCCCGGACTTGGGAAAAAAGAATCTTCCCCGAATAGGGGCAAGTTGGACCACGCCGCGTCCCAGGTCTTCCACGTCCGTGTTCGTTCCCGCTTGGCTAACCGCAAGAACAAACGAACTGGTAGCGCAAGGCTCGCCCTCCAGCCTTGCGGCTTTTCCATTTCCCTTTCGGCCTCGCGGTTGTTGTATGGAAACAGCATGGCAAACATATGGAATAGCCGCAGAGCCGAAGTGCGGGCCCTGCGCTACAAGCTCCAAAGGAATGCAGGCCATCTCCCATTCCAGGAAGGCTATTGACGACCTGGCGGGGCTCGCTGAGCTGGTGGTTATCTACAGCGAGCAGGCGTCAGGATGCTAGTGTAGTGCGTCCAACGCTTCTTTACATTTCGCGACCTCCGTCAGACGCCCGGTTTTGACGGGCGGGATGATACTCCGAAGGCCAGAAATAGGTAAAGATATGTATGACGCACTACACTAGCACCGGCCTGCAAGGGAACCAATTTCGCCGGCTTGGAGGAGCCACTTGGATGAAAACACCTAGCCGCGATCCCGACTGTTTGACTCTGGCTCAACTTTTCCGTCACTTTTTTCTTCGCTGGACGACTTGGCAAGTGGAGAGGAGAATGAGCACCATGACCCATACCAAGTTTGCCAGTGATACACAATTAGTGGATCGCTGCCTGGGAGGCGATCGCGACGCATTTGGCCGAATCGTGGAACGGTATCAGGGATTGGTTTGTGCGGTTGCCTACAGTGCCTGTGGCGACGTCGCTCGCAGTGAGGACTTGGCACAGGAAACGTTTCTGGCTGCCTGGCACAGTCTCAAAAACTTGAAGGACACCGGCCGCTTGAAGCAATGGCTCTGCGGCATCGCGCGCCACCTGATTCAGGAGTCTTATCGCCGCGCCGCGCGTGATCCCATCGCCGCACCAGCGTCTTTTGAGGAAGCCACGACCGTGGCAGAAACCATCGCTCCCGTCTCCGAGCAGGCGATCAGCAAGGAAGAGCAAGACATCCTTTGGCGAGTGTTGGAAGGATTGCCGCCCACGTATCGTGAACCGCTGGTCCTGTTTTATCGACAGGAACAATCGGTGGCCGAAGTGGCGGAGGCGCTGGAACTTTCCGAGGATACGGTCAAACAACGGCTCTCACGTGGGCGCACCATGCTGGGCGAGCGCATGGAGAAGTTTATCGAGACAACGCTGCACGCCAGCGGGCCGACGAAGGCGTTTTCACTCGGCGTCTTAGCGGCGCTGCCCGCCATGACAACCGCCACGAAAGCTGCCGCCGTGGGTGCAACGGCCACGAAAGGTGGCGCGGCGGTGAAGTCAGCGGGGCTGGCGGGGTTAGTCAAAGTCGTTTTCGGAGCTATCGCCGCGTTTTTCAGCTTGTACTTCTGGTACCTCTTGGATCGCGACAACGCAAGACCTCAGCGGCGCGAGTTTGTTATCCAAGCCTGGCGCATTATAGTCGCTACCATGGCAGTGTTTGCCTTGGCCGCTCTTTCGCTGATGATGGGAGGACGGCCCCTGATCCAACACTACCCGAGCGTCTTCGCGGGGCTAATCATTGCGTTGTTTACTGCTTACGGACTATTCATTATCGCGCTGAATATCTGGATGGCGCGGCGGCGCACCTTCCGCCAACAGGAAACCGACAAAGGTCGTGACCTGCCGGCATTCGAGCCGCTCTTTGAGTATCGGAGCAGGCTCCTTCTGCTGGGCTGGCCCGTGGTTCACATTCGGATTCGCGGTGGGCTGGAACGCGGACCGGTCAAAGCGTGGATCGCGGTCGGCGATTCAGCCATCGGCTTGATTTTCGCGCTCGGGGCTTTGGCGGTCGCGCCGTTCAGCTTGGGTGGCATAGCTGTCGGCCTTCTCACGTTTGGCGGTCTCGCGCTTGGGCTTGTCTCTCTGGGGGCGTTGAGCTTCGGTTCCTGGGCGTGCGGCGGATTGGCAGTCGGCTGGTATGCGCTCGGGGCTTGCGCGGTGAGCTGGACGGCCGCTCAAGGTTCTGTCGCTGTTTCCCATGACTTCGCAGTTGGTGCGGTGGCCTTGGCGCGGCACGCCAACGACGCAGCCGCCGTGGCCTTCATGGGGGACAGCACCTTCTTTCGAACTGCCGTAGCCGCCTCGCGCCATGTCCAGTGGTTGTCTATGCTTTGTTTGCTCCCTCCCGCGCTGTGGTTGTGGTGGCGACACAAGGATAAGCGGAGGCCATCGCGCCCGAACGTCTGATGTCCCGCAACCTAAACGGCCCTCTTACGGCCAACGGCGAAGTTGGACCTTCTATAGGGGCCCAGCCTGGATGAGTCCACTTTGATGGTAGTCAGCTTGCCGGGAGCAGGCCGCTGGCGGGCAGGCATACCGCCTAGTGCCGGTCGCGTCGATCAGGAACGGCCGGTATGCGATGCAGTTCGGAGTGACCCACTTCTGAAGAATCTGCAAAGTCTCCCATAGAGTTACTACTGCGTCCCCGACCCGCTGCAAGTTATGTGACCTTCTCCCTCCAGAAAACACTGCCATCTGCCCACTTCTGCTGGCAGAGTCACATAAATTCCACCGTCACAACCGTGGATAGGCTGCAAAATGGCCCTCGGGTTCCTCGCTGGAAAGCGCTACGGTTTTGGCCGCTTGACAGTTCTCCCGCAACATGCAATTATCTGCTTAAAGCATGTTTAAAGCGGAGGCACGCTCATGATCGATCTTCGCGAAGTTCGTTCGGTCACGGAATTCCAACGCAACCTCAAGGGCTACGTCGGGCGACTCCGAGACAGAAAAACGCCTATGGTTTTGACGGTCAACGGGCGGGCGGAACTCATCGTCCAGAATGCCGGGAGCTATCAGGCGTTACTCGACCGATTGGAACGCGCAGAAACCGTGGCGGCGATACGCCAGGGCATGGACGAGTTTGAGCGCGGGGAAGGCATGTCCCTGAAGCAGGCGGAGCGGAGACTCCGGAAGCAACATGGCTTTTCGCGTTGAGATCGCACCGCGGGCTTTCAACGACCTGGACGAAATCGCCGCGTACATCAAGCGGCGGGGGAGCTTCGAACGCGCCGAAGAATGGTTCAATGGGATCATTGACGCCATCCAAACGCTGGAGGCGATGCCGAGCCGTTCGCCGATCGCGGATGAGTCTGAAGACCTCGGAGAGGAAGTACGCGTCTTGCTGTACGGGCGGCGCAACCGCAAATACAAGATTTACTATTCGATCCGACATAAGGGGCCTTCCACGGGAACCGTCCGAGTCTTTCATGTGAGACACTGGGCACGGAAAAGCCTCAGCGCCGAGGAAGTTCAAACGCTCATGGAAGAAGACCCAGCCAATGGTTGAAAACGTGAATGAAATTATCAGGAAGCTCAGCCCGGCTCGGCGCAAGAAAATCGAGGCGCGCGCCGCCGCACTGATAGCAGAGGAAATGACGCTCGAAGAGCTGCGCCGGGCGCGCAAGCTGACGCAGGCTCGGATGGCCCGGACCCTCGGCATCGCGCAGAAACAAATCTCGAATATCGAGAAGCGCACCGACATGCACATCTCAACCCTGCGCCGGGCCGTCGAAGCCTTGGGCGGCAGCCTGTCTCTGATCGCTCAATTTCCCGACCGCGAGCCCGTCACACTCTCTGGCATCGCCACCCTGGAATCCGCCCCGCCGCACGCCCACCCCAAGTGACAAGGCAGACCGGCGCCCCGATGGATCAGGGCGATCTTCCACGTTTGCCGATCGCATTATTCCGCCCCCAATCATCTGCGCGAGACTTGGGGCGGCCGCGTCGAGCCGCGCCGGCCGCACAATTTCTACGGCAGCCTCCCAAGCGACGGCCGCGCCGCTCGGTGACCGCGAAAAGGCGAAAGTCTACCAGGTTCGCCATGCGCGCCGCGTGATGCTGACGCATGGACTGGAAGGAGAACCATAAGGCCATTCTTTCGCCGTCATTTGGAAAACTTTGGCTTCAACGAAGAGGTGGAAGAGGACGGGGTCGAGAAGCTGCGACTTCACTTCCTGCCCGATGATATCGAGGGCGCGCTCGACGCGGACGGCGCCCTTGCAGGTAATTCAAATTTGTTGCATGGAAGAACAGGTTAGGCAACGGCATGCCAACGGACTATTCTTTCGCGGTCGTGTCGCGAAGCTTATGGCTGGAAGGGATTGTGGAGCGAAAGCCCCTCGACCCATTCAAAGTCACCGGTGTTGCGCGTGACCAGGGTGAGGCCGTGAACCAATGCCGTCGCTGCCGTCAGAGCATCACCAAGTGCCATCTTTCTTTGCTGGCGCAGTCGCACTGCTTCATGGAGCACTGCATCAGAGATTGGAAGAATTGTGGCGGCAGCGAAGAATGCTTCGAAATGCTGGCGCTCCTCGTCGCTGATCCGCGGATATCCAAGAACCTCAACGAAGCTCACCGCCGAAACCACTGGAGAATTTTTTGCGATAAATTCTCTGAGCATCGCGTGCTCAGGCCTGGACGCATAGATGATGATGTTGCTATCAATCAGTGTCACGAATCTCTACCCGGCAACGGTCGGTCCTGGCGCTGCTGGCGCTCCCAAGCCGCCGGATCTGTGATGTCGGTTGCGGCATTCAATCTCGCCAGTTCGGCCAGCGCCTCGGCCATACGCTGCCCCTGACTCGCACTGGTCTCGAGGATGGTTACGCTTACCCGAAGTGGCCCATCCCCCACCAGGCGGTCGGGCACCTCCTCGCTCCATTCGAGCCGATTCCCTCGGAGTACTGCATGATAGGTGTTGCGCATCGTTCATCCTCGTGGCACCTTCGTAGCATCGCACAAGCTAATCAGACCCGCAAGCGCACTGACATTGCTTGTGGTGGCGCGGTTTGGGGTGCCCGAAAACAATTATAACTGGCGGCTGCCTCAAAGAATCTATTCTGCGACAACGAACATCGGACGACGGCCTAATCCTTCGCCGTCATTTGGAAAACTTTAGCTTCAACGAAAAGGTGGAAGAGGACAGGATCGAGGAGCTGAGACTTCACTTCCTGCCCGATGATATCGAGGGCGCGCTCGACGGGGACGGCACGCTTATAGGGGCGGTCGCGCGCCGTGAGGGCATCGAATATATCCGAAATGGTCATAATCTTGGACTGAAAGGGAATTTCTTCGGCTTTCATGTGATAGGGATAGCCGCTGCCGTCCAGTTTCTCGTGGTGCGCCTTGGCGATGAGGGGGATATTCTTCAGCTCCTTGGTCCAGGGAATCTGGCTCAGGAAGCGGAAGCTGTGGATGACGTGCGATTCGATTTGCAGTCGCTCGTCGGGGTCGAGACTGCCCTTGGGGATGGACAAAAATTTCAGCTCGTCCGGCGTGACCAGCGGCTCCGAAGGGCCGCCGGGGTTCTCAAAAGTCCAGCCCGCCACTTCCGCCAGTTTTTCCGAAGTCTTCTCGGGCAGGACGGTCGGCTCGTTGGCCTGGAGGATATTCTGCAAGAAATCGTCCAGCCGCGCTTCCTCGTTCCCGAACTCAGCGTCGATGGTGGCAAAGAGCTCTTCGTAGTTCTGGTTTCCGTGGCGAAGCACATAGTCCAGCTTCTTTCGCAGGCCCTCGGATTCCACCACTTTCTTGATGTACAGAAAGCGTTTCTTGATGAGCTCCATCTGCTCGGGATAGAGCTTCTTGGCTTTCACCAGCACATCCTCGCGCACGCCGACTTTGCCGAAATCGTGCAACAGCGAGGCGTAGCGAAGCTCCTGAATTTCCTGCCGCGAAAAACGGATGTCTTTGTAAGGCCCGCTATCGGAGCGATCGACGGCCTCTGCCAGTCCCACGGTCAGCTTGGCCACGCGCTCGGAGTGCCCGAAGGTGGTCGGGTCGCGAGACTCAATCGCGGTCACTGACGCCTTCACAAAGCCTTCGAACAGCCTTTGGATGTCGCGATAGAGCAGGTTGTTTTCGAGCGCCACCGCCGCCTGGCTGGCCAGTGAGGAAGCCAGTTCCTGGCTGCGCCGCGAAAACGGAATCACTTCTTCCTGAACTCGTTTGGGAGAGGTCAGTTTCGCGGCAGAATCCTTCTTGGCATTAATCAGTTGGACGACGCCGATCACCTCGTCCTTCTGGTTCTTCATCGGCACGACCAGCATCGACTTGGTGCGGTAGCCGAATTTCTGGTCGAAGTCGCGGTTCAAGCGAAAAGGATGTTTGCGGATGCGGTAGGCGTCTTGAATGTTCAGGACTTCGCCCGTCGCCGCGGCATAGCCGGCGATGCTGGTGGTGTCGATGGGCAACGTGAACTGGCGGAAAGGCACCGAGTGGCTGTCGCTCTGCGTGAGTTTGAAGACCAGGTGTTTGCCGCCGCCGGCTTCCTCTTCGCAGAGATAAAGTGATCCCGCGTCGGAGGCGGTGATTTCGCGGCTCTTGGTCAGAATCAGCTCCAGCAGCGCGTCGGTATTGCGCTCGGTGGAGAGCGCCATGCCGATCTTGTTGACGGTTTCGAGTTCCGAGGCGGCCAGGCGGAGTTGTTGGCGGGTCTGTTCGTGTTCGACCTCGGCGCGCAGGTGCTCGAAAGCCTTTTCGACGGTTTTGAGCAGGGCAAAACGCGAAGCGCGGTGAGAGAGCACCGCGAAGATGCGGTCGTCCAAGGCCGCGCCGGGGCGCCGGATAGATTTTCCATCCGACAGGTAAATCACGCGCAGGCTGCCTGCTTTGGGGAGCAGATGTTCGAGCCGCCGCGGATCATCCAGCGCCCCATCCGCGATGACGACGGCCGGCGACTGCCAGGCGAGATCGCCATCCTTGTCGCGATCGAGGGGAATCAGCTTATAGGAGGACGGCAACCTTCGGAGGGCGTTGGCCACCGGCGACGGTCGAAAATAATAGAGCGTCTTCGTCATCGTTTTTCAGCGCGCGAACATCCAGGGTCGTGGAGTAGCGTCCTGCCTATTATACCCGTTTTTAATTCGGAACCAAATGAGGAGTTCGGTGTGAGGAATCAGGGTCTTCCGAGTTGCCTATCACTTCACCCCCGATTGATTGCCGATTTTCGACTTCCAAATGACACCAAGTGAAGTGCTCGGCCTTGCTAACCGGCAATCGACAATCGTCAATCGAAAATCACTCGGGCTGCCTCGCCGAAAACGTCGAGAACGCCGGTCCGGCGAGCGGGTCGAATGAACTCAAAAGGCGCGGGCTCAAGCTTGGGCGGCCTTGGCAAAGCTGGAGATCGCCTTGGTTTCGTCGTCGTGGACATCGAACACGGTGTAAAGCTTCGTAATCTGCAAAAGGTCGTGGACCTTCTTGGTGAGTTTGAGCAGCTTCAATTGGCCGCCCTGGTTGGAGACCGCCGTAAAAGCGCTCACCAGCTCGCCGATGCCCGAGCTATCGATGTAAGTGACTTCGGCCAGGTTCACCAGCATATGCTTGTTGCCTTTGGCGAGCTCCTCGCGAATCAACTGACGCAGTTGGACGCATCCCTCCCCCAGCGTAATTCTCCCGCTCACGTCGATGACGGTGACGGAATCAACTTGTCGTATTGTGGCCTTCATGCTCACGGTGAGTTCCTCCTTGATAGGGCTTCATATTCGTGTTGGTCTTTTTGATCATCGTGACTTCGGTGCCCGCCCCAGGCTGGACGTTCACTCGAAGCTCATCCATGAATGCGCGTATCAAAAAAATCCCCCGGCCGGAGACCTTCAACAGGTTCTCGTTGGCCAGCGGATCGGCGACGGCACTCACATCAAAACCGGCTCCCTGATCGCGCACGTGAATCTCGAGCCGGTCGGGAAGAATCTGAAAACGCAAGAAAAGGCGCTTGGTCGCGTCGTTCTTGTTGCCGTGGAAGATCGCATTGATGACCGATTCGTGCACCGCCATCTCGATCTTCTGCTGGTCGTCCTCGTCGAACCCTGCGGTGGACGACACCCGGCGCGTAATCTCGTCCGCGACCTCCACTTCATTCAGGTTGCTCTCGAGAGTCACCTCGACGACGCTGGATTCAGCAGCCATTTGAGACGGAGGTCGAAGCCGAGCCCGCTTCGGGAACTTACCTCAAGAAGCCGCTGAAAGTCAACGCGGCCGTTAGGATGGCGGGGTAAACCCGCCACTACGCCGGGGCGCTGAAAGTCAACGCGGCCTGAGGTGGCGGGCTGAACCCGCCGTTACACTCTTCCCCCTCGAACCTCCTCTATGTATCCATCTTAAATGTCAATCACCATTTCGTCCAGTCTCGTCGGATAGTGATTCAGAATTTCGCCCCCGTCTTTGCGCACCACAACCGTATCGGAGTGGCGAAAGCCGCCGAAATCCGGATCGTAGACGCCGGGCTCACAACTGAACGTCATGCCCTGGCGAAGCACCGTTTTGTCGCCTTCGGCGATCCAGGGTGATTCGTGGCCCTCGAGGCCGATCCCGTGCCCGGTCCGATGGCGAAGGAATTGGCCGAAGCCGGCTTGGCGAATCTGGTCCAGGCTCTTTCGGTCGACGTCCTCGGCCACCGCGCCTTCCTTCAGGTTGCGCGCACCTTCGTCGTGGGCCGCGAGCATGGCCTCGAACAGGCGGCGAGCGTAGTCCGTCGGCTTGCCCACCGAAAACGAGCGCTCGCATTCTACATTGTAACCGCCCACTTGCGCCCCAAAACTCAAGATCAGCGCGTCGCCCTTGGCCAGGCGCTCCTGGCTGGGGACGGCGTGCGGAAAGGCCGAGCGCTTGCCGAAGGGCACGAGGCCGCCGAACGGCGGCTCGATGCCAACACCCACCACGTCGCGAAGCTCGCGCGACATCTTCTCCGCCACGGCGTCGGCGGTGACCTTCAGGATTTGGTCTTCCGTCACGGCGCCGTTTCGAGCCACAAAATCGCGGCCCGCTTGCACCGTGAAATCGGCGAATTCCATCGAGCGCCGCATCATGGCGATTTCGTCTTCGTCCTTCACCCAGCGAAGGTGCTCGATCAGGTCGCCGGCCACTGCGAGGGTCGCGTGCGGCGCGCCGGCCTTCATCTGTTTCAACCGGCTGGGTGTGGGCTCCTCAATGCCGATCCGGCCGCTTCCCAAGCCGCGTTTCGCCAACCGCTCGAAAATCCACCGCACGCGGTTCACGGGGCCGGGAAAATCAAAATACGATTCGTAATCCTTCACCCACCAGAGCCTCACCTGGTCCGCTTCCAGCTCAGGAATAAAGAGCGCCGGATCGCCGGTCTTCGGAATGAGCGCGGCCAGCGGTCGCTCGGTGGAGAGATGAAAATAGCCCGTGGTGTAAATCACGTTGTGGGGACTCATGAGCAGCAGCGCGTCCAGCTTGCGCTTGGCCATCTGCTCCTGGACTTGGGCAATTTTCCTTTTGTACCACTCCGGCTCTAGCCGGTCGTGGCCCCCGAGGGGCGGAGCCGGCGGGCCGCTTCCCGACAGGCTCAGAATGTGCGTCCGCCCTAGAGCGTGTGCCGACGCGCTGAGCGTGATGGCCGCCCCGCCGCCAATCGCCCGCAAGAATTGCCGCCGCTCCTGTTTCATCCGTGCAATCTGTGAAATCTGGGGATTCGAAAAAGCGGCGTAGAGAATAATCGAAGCGTTGCCCTGCGTCAACAAAACAGTGGCTTACAAAACAGTGGCTCCCCAAAACAGTTGAGGGCGGGTCGCCAGCGCACAAGCGAGAGTCGTAGTAGAATCCAAATTAGGACGAGACCTTCCAACGAGCGGCATTGTGTTTTCACCGTTCGGAGCCATTTCCGTCCTACCATTTCCTACCATTTTTCAGGGTCATTGGAAGCTCAGATTCGTCGAAATTAACCGCAAAACTCAAGGTGCCGAAAAACAGGTGCTGTTTCCTCTTGTGTCTCAGAGGCTTACGTTTGAGGATAAAAACGGAGAAAAGAGGAGCACCCATGGACGGAGTCCTCTCTTCGGCACCAGACTCTTGGACGCGGTAAACCCAGGGCCCGCACCTTCGGCGGGCTACATTGTCCGCAAACAACCGAAGCGAGCCTGCGGTGTCTCCGCGTTTGGACTCGGCACACACCCCACCAGCCGCTACGGCTTTGCGCCCAACTTGCGAAGGAACGTCATCATCGGGCACCAGTTGGTGAAGGCGGACTGAAACAGGTTCAGGCCGACGAATGCCGTAAACAAATACCAATATGGACTCACCCAGTAGCCCAAAGCCAGCGAGGCCATAACGAACAAGCCCGCAATCAATCGAAGCCAGCGATTTAGATCCATGTTCATTTCCTTCTCATGAGAAATTGTGGCAAGTGGCGAGTGGCATGTGGCAAGCACCGAATTGCCGATTTTCGATTGCCGATTGACGATTGAGAAACAGAGAAATCTTCATCCGCTTAAATCGACAATCGGCAATCGAAAATCACATGCCACTGGCCACTGTCTTCATGCACTTTCATTCATGATTGCGAGAATTGTTTTCTCAACTTCCTCTGCTACGGTCTGGAGTTCCGGAACGTTGAACATCCCGATCTGTGCCGTAGGCCGAATGGTTGACAGCACCACCTGATCAGCCGTCTTGTACACGGAAATACGGCAGGGGAGAGCGGTCGAGACGTCGAGGTTCCCTTCTAGCGCTTTCTTGGCCTGCTGCGGATTGCACAGCTCGTAGATGAGGCACTCCGGCTCAAAGTCCACTCCTTTTTCCTTAAGCTTGGCTTTGAGGTCGTGAACCGCGATTACGCCGAACTTGTGCCTTTGCGCTGCGGCTTCGAGCGCGCGCGTCACCTCGCCGAGAGTTTTTGTCGATTCCACCTTGTAGATCATGGTCGTGCCTCCTCTTCGAACAGTGGCATGTGGCAAGCAACGGATTGCCGATTTTCGATTGTCGATTGACGATCGAGAAACAAAGAAATGTTCATCCCCTTAATCGGCAATCGACAATCGTCAATCGAAAATAAGGTGCCACTTGCCGCTGTCTTTCCAGCTATCCGACTGAAACCGGCGCGCCGACCGGACTTTTCTCCTCGTTCCTGGCGTGCAAGTAATAAAGCACCGGCACCGCGAGGCGCGACAGCAGCGTGGAAGCCACCTCGCCCGCCATCAGCGAGATCGCCAGGCCCTGGAAAATCGGATCAAACAGAATCACGAACGCGCCCACCACCACGGCGGCCGCGGTCAGCAGCATAGGGCGAAAGCGCACGGCGCCGGCGTCCACTACGGCTTCTTCGAGAGGCACTCCTTGGCGGCGGCGCAGCTCGATGAAATCGACCAGGATGATGGAATTTCGCACGATGATGCCCGCGCCGGCAATGAAGCCGATGATAGAAGTGGCGGTGAAAAACGCGCCGAACAAGGCGTGCGCCGGCAGAATGCCGACCATAGTGAGCGGGATCGGCGCCATGATTACCAGCGGCACCCGAAACGATTGGAACCAGGCGACCACGATCACATAAATCAACACCAGCACCACGGCGAAGGCGAAGCCGAGATCGCGAAAGACTTCGTAGGTGATCTGCCATTCGCCGTCCCATTTCATGGTGATGCGGTCCGTAGTGAAGGGCAGGTGGGTGGCGTAGCGCTCGATGGAATACCCGCCGGGAGCGCGCAGCGAGTCGAGTTCGTGCGAGAGCTTCTGGATGGCGTAGACGGGGCTCTCCTCGCGGCCCGCCACGTCGCCCGTCACATAAACCACGCGCTTCAGATTTTTGTGATAAATGCTCGTCTCGATCGTGCCGCGTTCCACCCGAGTCAGCTCGCTGAGCGGGACCATGGCGCCAGTTGCGGAGACCAGACGAATGGCGCCGAGGTCGGAGACGCTGGCGCGCTGGGCGCGAGGCAAGCGCAGCAGAATATCGACGTCTTCCTTCTCCTGCGGTTGGTGCGCGAGTCCGACCACCGCGCCGCTGAGCGCCAAGCGGAGCGTTTGGGCCACCTGCGCCGCGTCGATGCCATTCAGCGCCGCCTTCTCCTTGTCCACCACAAAGCGAAATTCGGTCTCGGGGTCCTCTACCATCCAATCGACATCCACCACGCCCGGGGTCTCCTTGAATTTGTCACGAATCTGCCGTGCCACCTCGATCTGCTGCCCGTAATCCGGCCCGTAGACCTCAGCCACCAGGGTCTGGATCACCGGCGGGCCGGGCGGGATCTCGGCCACCTTGAGCCGCGCGCCGTATTTCTCCCCGATGGGATCGATGGCCAGTCGGAATCGCTTGGCGATATCGTGGCTCTGCGCGGTGCGCTCCTTCTTGCCAATTAAATTCACTTGGATGTCAGCGCGATTCGCGCCCTGGCGAAGGAAGTAGTGCCTCACCAGGCCGTTGAAGTTGTACGGCCCGGAGGTGCCCGCGTAGACCTGGTAATTGAGCACTTCCGGCTCTTGCGCGATCCGCCGCGCGACTTCCTGTGCCACGCGTGTGGTCTGCTCGAGCGTCGTCCCATCGGGCATGTCGATGATTACTTGCATCTCGCTCTTGTTATCGAAGGGCAGCATTTTGACGCGCACAATTTTCAGCACCGGAAGCATCAACGCGGCCACCAACAACACCACTACGCCGCCGAGAAATGCCCAGCGTCTGGCGGAATTCAAGAGCAGCGGCGTCATGACGCGTCGGTAGAGCCGGGTGGTCCAGCCTTCGCGGCCTTCGTCGGTCCCGTCGTACGATGTCTTGGCGCCCGCCAGCATCCGCAGCCCCGCCCAGGGCGACACGACGAAGGCAATGAAAAGTGAGAACAGCATGGCCAGCGACGCGCCCACCGGAATGGGCCGCATGTACGGCCCCATCAACCCGCCCACAAACGCCATGGGCAAAATGGCCGCAATTACCGCCCAGGTGGCGAGAGTAGTCGGATTCCCGACTTCATCCACGGCTTCGACAGCGACCTCCGCCAGCGGCCGGCCTTTGTTCTCGGGCAAATGGAAGTGTCTCGTGATGTTCTCAACCACGACGATGGCGTCGTCCACCAGAATGCCGATGGAGAAAATCAGCGCGAACAGCGTGACGCGGTTGAGGGTGTAACCAAAAACGAAATAGATGAACAAAGTCAGGGCGAGCGTCACCGGCACCGCTGCTAACACCACGATGGACGACCGCCAACCCAGCGCCAACGCGATGAGAGCGGTCACCGACAGCGTGGCGAGCAAGAGGTGCTTCAGCAGCTCATTGGATTTTTCCTGCGCCGTGTCGCCGTAGTTGCGCGTAACGGTGACTTGAACGCCGGACGGAATCACTCTGCCCTTCAGCGTCTCGACCTTCTCGAGCACTCGATCGGCCACCACCACGGCGTTTTTGCCCTTGCGCTTGGAGACGGCAATCGTGACGGCGGGAAATTCACTTTGAAATTTCAAATTTGAAATCTGAGATTTCAAATCGTTCGGCCCTGCGGCGTGTTCTCCGTAACCGAACAAAACGTAATTGGCCGGCTCTTCCGGCCCGTCCTGAATCGAGGCCACGTCGCGCAGGTAGACCGGATGGCCGGCCGAGACACCCACCACCACTGCGCCGACATCCTCGCTGGAGCGCAGGAAGTCCCCTGTCTGGACGGCGTATTCCTGATTGGCAGCGGCGAACTCGCCTGCTTCGAGCCGCTGGTTGGCCCGCTCGACGGCGGGCACGATCGTCGCTGGCGCCACGCTCAGCGCCGCCATCTTCACCGGGTCCAGCAACACGCGGATTTGCCGTCGCTCTCCGCCGATGATCTGAGTGAGCGAAACGTCGTCGATGTTCTTGATCTCGCCCTCAATTTGGGCGGCCACGCGTCGCAGCGTGTACCCGTCGTAGCGCTCGCCCCGATCAGATCGGGGCGAACTCCACAGGGTCAGCGCCACGATGGGCACATCGTCAATCGACCGCGGCTTGATCAAGGGCTTCGAAGCTCCGGGCGGAATCAAATCGAAATGCGAGTAGAGTTTGTTGTAGAGCTTGACGATGGAGTCTTCTTCTTTCTCGCCCACCTTATACCGCACCACCGCCATGCTCAGGCCGGGACGGGTGGTTGAATAGACGTACTCGACGCCGGGAATTTCCCAAATCAACTTCTCCATCGGCGTCGTGACGCGCTCTTCGACTTCCTTCGCCGTTGCGCCCGGCATCTCCACGAACACGTCCATCATGGGGACGATGATCTGCGGCTCTTCCTCGCGCGGCGTCTCAAGCACCGCAAAAGCACCAAGTAAGACCGCAAACACAATAAAGAGCGGAGTCAGCTTTGAATTGATGAAGTAATGGGCCACGCGGCCGGCGAAGCCCGTTTCATTTGTCCTCATTGTGACTCCACGCGGGTTCCATCCCTGAGTTGGTCAAGGCGAGAGGTGGCCACGCGCTCGCCCTCCCCGAGGCCGGAAAGGATCTCGGTCTGCTCGTCGAAACGCTTGCCGGTTGTAATCAAACGGTACTCCACCGTGCCTTGCGGGCTCACGACGTAAACACCTTGCAGTTGCCCGCGCTCCACGACTGCGGAGCGAGGAATGGTTAGCGCTTTGACCTCTCCTGTAGCGAAGCTCGCTTTCCCGTACTCGCCTGACTGGCACGCACAGGCCGCCGGCAACGCGACCTTCACCACAAACGTTCGGCTGGCGGGGTCGGCGGCGGGCACGATCTCGATCACCTCTCCATCAAACTGCCCTCCCTCCGTCCAAACGGGCGCCCTCTGCCCCAGGCGAATTTTGGAAAGCAGTTCTTGCGGGACGGTCGCTTCTAACCGGAAGTGCGCGGTGTCTTCGACGGTCAGCAGTGGAGTCCCAGGCATCACCAAGGTGCCGGCGTCCACAGGCTTCGACGTCACAACGCCATCGATCGGTGAAACGATGCTCGCATAGCTGAAGAGCGTTTGCGCCGACTCATGCTGCGACTGCGCCTCCTGGCCTCGCGCTTCCACTGCCTTCTTTTTTGCCCCGATCGCTGCTTCATTCGCCAGGGCGGACTTGTAACGAGCCTCGGCGCCATCAAATTCCTGGCGGGTCACGGAGTTTTTGGCGAGCAATTCTTGATAGCGTTTGTACGTCACCTCTGCCAGCTTTCGCTCTGCGGCAGCGGCTTCGAGCGTCTGCTCAGTCTCGGCAAGTCCGAATTCTGCTTCTTCCACACCTGCCTTTGCCGCCGCAAGCTGGGCGCGCTGGCTGCGGTCATCCAGCAAAGCCAGAACTTGCCCGCGCTTCACGCGGTCGCCCGGCTTCACCCTGATTTCACGCACCGTGCCCGAGATCTGCGCGCCCAGCACACTGGTGGTCGCGGAGCGCACCGTGCCCACCGCCTCATAAGTCTCTGGCAGAGCTTCCAGGTGGACTGTTGCAATATCGACTCCGGCGATTGTCGCTTCCGTCCGCTTTCCCACCTTTGGCGTGGAACCGCACGCGGCCAGCCCGATAGTTGCCGCCACCACGAGAAAGAGAGCGTTTGTCCGTTCTGTAATCATGTTTCAAACTCCGCGTCACGATTCCTGCTACTGTTGAACCACTGCCTGCGAGTCAGCCGAAAGCTCGCCTGTGGCCAGCTCCAGCGCGGCATAGGAGATCCGGTAATCAAACACCGCATTCAGATAATCCCGCTGGGCGCGATCGTGTGCCGTCTCGGCTCCCAGCACGTCCGTAATAGTGGCCAAACTGGCTTCGTAGCGGTCCTGTAAAATTCTCAAACTTTCCTGCGCTTGGTCCGCCGACTGGCGCGAAACCTCTACTCGCTGGCGAGCCGCATCGAGATTCAGAAACGCCTCGCGCACCTGGAGCCGAATCGCTGAAGCCATCTGGGCAGCGACGGCTTCCGCCTGGCGTTCCCGCGCACGCGCCTGCCCGACGCGCGCCCGGCGCGCTCCGCCGTCAAAGAGGTTGAAATTCAACGAGGCTCCCGCAATCCAGTCGTTGCCGCCGCGCGCCGCGAAGGTCTGGCTGTCTACTTCCCAAGTGGCGAACGTGTTGAGCGTAGGAAGAAATTCAGCGCGCGCTTGGCTGATGCCGTTCGCGGCCTTTTCTCTGCCGATGAGTGTTTGCTGATAGTCCGGGCGGGCGGCGAGCGCTCGCTTTTGACGCTCTTCCAATATGCCCGCCTCAAACGTGGTTTCGGCCAGCGCGCCCTCCACCCGGTGAGGCGAGTCTTCGGGAGCACCCATCGCGACGTTGAGGGCCGCTTGTGCGATCGCTTCGCTGTTGTGGGCGCGGATCAACTCTTCCTGCGCTTGCGCCAGTTGCACCTTGGCCAGGAGGACGTCCGAAAGCAGCGCCTGGCCCTGCTCCTGCCGTGACTGGGCGCGCGCCAGGTCTTCTCCGGTCGATCTCACTGCCGCCTCGGCCACCCGCACACTTTCCCGCGCCAGTAATTCGTCTGTATAAGACTGGATAACACTGAAAATGATTTCCTGGCTGGTGCGCTGGAGCGCGCGCTCAGCGCCTTGCGCGTCCAGCCGCGCGTCGCGCACCCGGCGTACCGTTTGGCCAGCGTCGTATAAGGGCGCGCTCGCAGCAAACTGCGTGCGGAAGTTGTCTATGGGCGTTGGGAAGTTCAGCGCGCTGAGCGTGAAATTTTGCTGCGTAAACCGCCGCTCGGTCAGAAGGCTGCTGAAAACGTACACGGGATTATTTCCGCGCTCGACCCCTTCGGAAAAATCGAGGCGCGGATACCGGCCCGACGCCGCGATCGACATGCCTCGGCGCACGGCGTCGGCGTAAGCGTCCGCCGCCTGGATCGATGGATTGTGTTTCAGCGCGAGGTTGACCGCTTCCTTCAGAGTGAGCGTTCCCGCTGCGTCAGGGCTGGCAGGCGGGATTTGTTCCTGCGGCGCCTGCGCAGGGCTGCCGCTGGCGCTCATGAACAGCCATACCACAAAAACGATGCCGAATCGCTTCATCGAATTACCTCGGTCACTTTGGGGGTTGACGACTCGGGGACTATCTCAAAGGTCGAGTCGATCTTGGCCGTCTTTGAGATCATTGCGCCGACCGAGCAATACTTCGTTTCGGAGAGCTCGATCGCCCGCCGGACAGCCTCGGGATCAATCTGGCCGCTCAGACGATGCTTGATTTCGACGCGGGTGAAGTAATTCGGCGGTTCCTCGCGCTGCTCGGCTCGCACTTCCACGTCATAGCCCGTGACTGCCTGCCGCATCTTCCGCAGAATTCCAATCACGTCAAACGCCGTGCACCCGCCGAGCGCCAGCAGGGCCAATTCAATGGGTTTGGGACCGGTTTGTCCCTGGGCGTCATCCATCACGACGGTGTGGCCTGACTTTGTTTCAGCGACAAATTGTCTTCCGCTGCCTTCCACGGTAGTTAGTTTCAGCTTGCCTTCGATCATTGGAACCTCCCGCTTCCTGTATGGGCCATGAGCGTCCGCGGGCCGACGGATCGCCCGAGGGCTCCTGCTTGGCGGGACCGTTCGGCCCTAGGGCTGTCGCCGCCTCAGGATTCTCCGGGCCGAACGCCGTTCGTCCCCACCTAACGCCATTTCCGCCATCCCGGCGCGCGCCTGTTCCACAACGTTGTCGCAGACGAGCTCGCAGAGCTTGAAGACCATGGGGTCGGAGACGGAGTAAGTGACGGTGTTCCCGTTCCTGCGGCGCGCCACCAACCCGGCATCGAAGAGCGCCTGGAGATGGCGCGAGACGTTCGGCTGGTTGGCGCCCAACAGCGTCACCAGGCGCCCCACGGCCTTCTCTCCGGACTCGAGCGATTGCAGGATGAGCAGTCTTTGCGGCTCGCCCAGCACTTTGAACCGCCGCGCCACTGCTTCGATGACCTTTCGATTCGACGAAATCATTTGTCGCCTCACATATGCGAATATTCGCATATGCTACTATTCTTGTCAAGTAAATTTTGCGTGTCTGTGATCGGGATCACACTTCGGTGTGACCGTGAGGGCAGGGATCGGGGAGTTGCGATGTCGGATGAGGCGATCGGGTGATGGAGTGATTTAGCGATGAGACGGAGGCATGGATAATGGGACCTTGGTGTGTGTGAGAAGTCATGATTGTGATTTGTGAAGGATGAATCTCTCGCTGAAACCGCGCGGCCAACTCGCGCCGCACATTGGCTCAGGAGAATCGTAGGCTCGCTCAGATCCGGCGACGTATGAAAGGACGCTCCATGGATTTATGCGGCGCATAAATTCCTTAAATTGGACGCCATTCGGCAAGGCCGTTTAGTCTGGAAGTGAAGGAGTGATAACACTGATGAGCGAACATGTTGAAGTTGACTTTCTGCACGAGGTCGGCAGCCGCATCGCCGCCGCGGACCCGCTGCACGAAGTGCTCGACCGAATCGTCAACTTGATCTCCGATCTGATGCAATGTGATTCCTGCTTTGTCTACATCCTGGAAGAGGAGGAGTTGGTTCTCCGGGCATCCCAAAATCCCCACGCCGATGTCGTGGATCGCCTCCGCATCCGCGTAGGCCAGGGCATTACTGGCTGGGTTTCAGAGCACCGACAGCCCGTCGCTTTGGAGCGCAATGCGTGCCAGGACCCGCGCTTCAAGTTCTTCGGCGAGCTGCCGGAAGATTGCTACGAGGCGTTTCTGTCCGTCCCGATTCTGTTTCGCGGCCGCGCCGTCGGCGTGATCAACGTGCAGCATCGCCTGCCCCACACGTACACGCCTCGTGAGATCAAATTGATTTCCACCGTGGGCTTTCTGGTGGGCGCCGAAATCGAGTCGGCCCGCCTGGATGGCGAAGTTTCGCAACTGTCCGACCAACTCGCCACCCGCAAACTCGTGGAGCGCGCTAAAGGAATTCTTCAGCGCGATTTGGGGCTGACCGAAGAACAATCCTACCTCGCGTTACAGCGACAAAGCCGGCAAACACGCAAACCGATGAAGGAAGTCGCCGAAGCCATCATTCTCGCCGCCCAAGTGAAACGAAACCACCAGGACCGAGCCATGTGAGTGGCTCCGGCGAGGCTTGCCGTTATACGAAATCCTCGCGGGAAACGGGCCTTCCTTTGGCGTCGGGCTAGCCAGGGGAGTTCCTTCTCGTAAGAGCGCAGACTGTGCCAGGCAGAAGCTCTCTTCAGAATCCCGCTCGGATAACGTGAGAGTGCTGCGGACTTTCGCAGCAATCTTTTGGCAGGACAGCGATGTAGAATCAGGTCTTGAGGCGCAGGAAGATGGCAAGTCAGGCGCGAATCAACGGATTTGTGCTGGCGGGTGGCAACAGCAGCCGCATGGGTCGGGACAAAGCGCTGATGCGCCTCGGAAGCCAGCCGCTGATTCTGCGGGCGGCGGAGATCCTCAGGCCATTGGTGCACAATGTCACGCTGCTCGCCCCGCCGGACCGATACGGAAACCTCGGCTTACCCGTGATCGCTGATATGTGGCCGGACCAGGGACCATTGGCGGCCATCTGTACGGGTTTGATTTCGTCTGGTACCGAATGGAACGTCTTCCTTGCCTGCGATCTCCCACTCGTCAGCCCAAGATTCATGGAGCTCTTGGTTCAGCGAGTTCGTGCGACGTGTTCCGATGCCGTGGTGCCGCGCACTGAGGATGGCTGGCAGCCGCTATCAGCAGCCTATCATGCGCGTTGCGGAAGGGCGTTTGCGCGAGCCGTTCAGCAGGGTCGCCGAAGCATCATTGGGCTATTCAATGAAATTCGGGTGGACGAGATGACCCACGAAGAGATGATGAGCGCCGGCCTGAGCGAAGTGGAGTTGGTTAACGTGAACACGCCTGAGGAATGGGCACGACTGGCACAGCTCTTGGAAGGAGCTGAAGACTCTGCTGAGCGTGGCTGAGTACATGGCGAAAGCATCCATTAAAGGCCCTCCGCAACCGCGCGTCAGTCTGGGAATCCGGATGTGCGTCGTCGCCATGAGGCGGCTTGAGATCGATGATCCGTAAGAATATCGTCGGAAGCTGATCATGGTCGTGGAGACTGACCGATGCGAGCCAGTCGTGGTCGAACTGGTCATCGGCTGCCGGCTGGGAAACCGAACGCTGATATTCAAAGGCTGGGGCAAAACGCCGGCGAGGTCGACATGGACGGGCTCACTCTTTGCCGGGCGCGTGCGGGTGAAGCGCCCTGGCTGACAGGCGGGACAGCATAGCAAGGCCTGTGCCCTGTCCCTCGGATTTGCAGGCTGACCAGTCCAATTGCGGGGGTTGGTACGCCCGGGGTGATTCGAACACCCGACCCTCTGCTTCGTAGGCAATCGGGTTTTCTCACACCACTTACATCCTTTCCTATGGTCTTCAGGAGTTTACATCAATTCCGGGAACCTGCTTTCGCTCAAAGCTGGAACCCATTTTCTTACATTTACATAAGCCAGGAAGTGGGTTTTGTTACGGTTTTCTTACGCTCAAACCCCGCTTGAGGCGGCGCGGACCGTAGGTACGGACCCGAAGCTCGCCTCGGTCGGTCCATCTCGGATTGAACGTGTGCGCTGCACACGCGGTGCACACAAATCCCGGCTGCCCTCGCTGCAACCGGAACAAAAACACGCCGTCATAATAGTCGTTGCAACTGATCGGGGGGAATCAGTGGCCGCTGCTTCAATGCGCCATTCGAGGTGCACTTGAACGCTCAAAGGTGGTGTAGCAATACACGGAGAAAAAGAACGCCATACTCGATATCACCTTTTGACGCCTCGTAGGGAATACGGCGCCTCGCCCTCCTTGGAGGGAACAAATGGGGAACAACAAGCCCCGAATACCAGAGAAAACCATGCTACGGGACCGAAGAAGAAGCCAAGCGAACCAACAAGATACAAGATTTTGACTTGTCTTGGGCGCAAGAGGTCCCCGGTTCAAATCCGGGCGCCCCGACCATTTTTCAGTCACTCAGGGAGCCTCTGTCCTCCCTGACGCTCCTTTCCCCACCCGGAGGGTGGGCAGGCGTCCATTGTTATGTGCAGGAGCTTAGGAAGGAAACGACGGTTTCTTCGGCGATTTTCGTGGCTTCGTACCAAGCCGTTTCCGTAATCGGCTGGTGCACATAATTCCGACTACGGAAATCTTTCCGTAGTCGGAAGAATAGCCTGTTCTATAAGACCGAGAACAGTGCTGGAGTGGGCGACCTGTTTATGAGTCTGATCCACACCTGCGAACTGAACGGCGCCAATCCCTTCGAATATCTCACCGAGGTGCAAAAACACGCCGACGAACTTGGCCAAGCATCCGGCGGCCTCGTTGCCGAATGGGAATTTGAAACGACGGCGCGGCTACTGTGGCCGCGCAGGGTCAGCAATTCTTTGCCGCTCTCCGCGCCCCACACCTTCGCAGTATGGTCTTCACTCCCGGTCGCTAGCCGCTTCCCGTCTGGGCTCCAGGCCACGCTCGTAACAGGCTCACTGTGGCCGCCCAGGGTCCCCATCGTTGGGCCGGATGCTTATAGAGCACGGGATCGGTCGCGGAAAGCGGACCTACAGCCACCAGACCGAAGAGAAATGAACTGAGGATAAACCTGCACATAATGGCCTCTTTTCAAAAGAACGCCTCAGCGTGCCGCAATGCGCAGCGCCTTGCCGGCGTAGGCGCCTTCACCGTCACTCGCGGCAGCCACCTCGGTTCCGACGCCATGACCTTCGCTCACCACGATCAAACGAATCAGTACGCGCTTCGGCATCTCCGGATAGCCGCCCTGTGCCTCGCCCAGCTCCAAGGTGCGAGCAGAATCATCCCAATGCATCGGAACGACTCTGCGTTGACCCTTCTCATAGTCATAGGTATCGCCGGCGTCCGAGTACCATTCGAAGTCGCCATTGGCGCCGGGATAGACACGTACTTCCAGGGAATCCACTTGACTATCGGCATCTTCGACTTCAGGTCCGAGCGGCACGATAGAGCCGGCACGGACGTAGACGGGGATACGGTCCAACGGCACGGGCGCTTGGATGCTCTGGTTGGGGTCGAGGCGCTTTCCACTCCAAAAATCGTACCAAGCCAGGGCTTGCGGCAGATAGACCTCGCGACTGGTGGCGCCCGGCTCAGTGACCGGAGCGACCAGAAAGGCGGGGCCGAACATGAATTGATCGCCGATGTCGCGCACGCGGGGGTCTGCGGGCCAGTCCATGGGCAGCCCGCGTTGCATGGTGTAATCGTCATTGGTGACGCGCCAGGCGAGTGAATAGATATAGGGCAGCAGGCGATAGCGGAGCTTGTCAAAGAAGATGAGGGTTGGGGTTTGGGGCCCGTAGCTGAAAAGCTCGTTGGTGTTGTTCGAGCGATGACCGTGCGTGCGCAAAATGGGACAGAAGACGCCATATTGAAACCAGCGCACGTAGAGTTCCTGATAAGCTGGGTCGCGGGTGTCGCGCTCCAAAGGCCAGCCATAGCCGGCAATATCGGTAGTCCAATAGGGGAGTCCTGACATTTGGAAATTCAGGCCTGCCGCGATCTGGCGGCGGAAGGTCATCCACGTCCCGATGACGTCGCCCGACCACACCGTCGTCGCGTAGCGCTGCTGACCCAGGAAAGCGGAGCGGGTCAGGATGAAGACGCGCTTGCGCTGGGTGGTTGTGCGCCAATGATCGTAAACGCCGCCAGTGTGCATCAGCGGAAAGACGTTGGTGTAACGGGCGCCGTTGCCGATGGACAGCCGCAGCGCATCGAGAACCGTATCGCTTTGTCCGTTCCAAATTTCCGGCTCGCTGCTGTCCAGCCAGAATCCGTCCCACCCCTCGTCGAACTTGACGCCCATCAGGTGCTCCCAATAGTAATCGCGTGCTGCGGGATTGGTGGCGTCATAAATGTCCGTGCCAGGCACGATAAACCCGCGCCGCTTCATTTCCTGGAAATTGCTCGAGCTCAGTTCAAACTTCGCCCAGACCGAAATCATGGCGTGGACTTTTTCCGCGTGCAGCTTCTCGAGCGCGGTGGGGACGTCGGCCCAAGGCTTCAGGTAGCTGTCGGTATATTGCGGATCGCCCTGCCGCTTCCACCAGAACCAATCCTGCACGATGAGGTCCAGGGGCACGTGCTGGTCGCGATACTCGGCGGCGATATCGAGCAATTCCTTAGCTGAGCGGTAGCGGTCCTTCGACTGCACGAAGCCGTACGCCCAGCGGCCGAACAGCGGAGCGTGCCCGGTCATGCTGCGGTAGATCTGGATGATCCGGTCCATGGATGGCCCGTAGAAGACATAGTAATCAATGGCATCGGCGGCCTCGGCGGTTAGTTTCAGCTCAGTGGGAAACCGATTGTCAAACCAGGATTTGGACGCGGTATTCCACAGCAGGCCATAGCCGAGTGTGGAGAGGAACATTGGAATCGCCACATTTGTATTTGCCTGCCCCAGCTCGACTACTGTGCCGCGCTGATCGAAAACGCCGCTTTGATTCTGGCCAAGCCCGTAAAAACCTTCCAGGGCGTCGGGAAAGAAGCGCTCGTCAACGCGGTAAAGCTTTTCTCCGTTCGCCTCTGTGGGGACGTACCGCCGTGGAACGCGCTCGGATTCCTGCAAAAGTATTTTTCCATTTGAATCCAGGAACCGGAGAAGCGCCGTCTTCAAATTGATTTCCACTGACAGCTTGGGCGTGCGGAAAGTCGCATGATCCGGCGTGCGAGTAAGCTCGGGCCGCTGCGGGAGGCACGGAGCGACGATCCAGGGTGTCTCTGGCGAGGCCCCCGCCGGGTCTCCTGGGCCTGCCACGATGTGAATCACATCGGGAGCACAAACGGTGATGCGCACCGTTTCTGTGCCATTCCGCAGCACAACTGCGGAGGGCAACTCCTCTAACGTGATGGAGGTCCCGGCGGGAGAGGTTTGCGCCGGACCAGCGCCAAGCCTGGGCGCCGGCAGCAGCGTGCCAGCGGCGGCAATTGTGGAGGTGAAAAGGAAACGGCGACGATCAAGGATGTTGAATTTAGTACACATGACTTGATTCCGGATTTCTGGATTTTCTTCAAATTCGCGGACTTTTTTATTCCTACACAGCTGTGATGTCAAGACGCTTTGAAACGATTAGGCATCCTTACTTCATTCCAATGACCCTTGCTTGGATTCCCGCCCTAACTTACCTGTACTGATAAAACGAATCTCTGCGCTGCCGCCGTGCTAACCTCGACGCTCAGACACCCCGCCCGAAAAATCTAGCCTCAAGGCGTGGTGTTGAGCCCGGCTGGTTTGAGGGCGCGGCGGAGTCCTGCCTCGCCGCCCGCCCCAACGTAGTGGGCGGCGATTTTTCCCTTGCGGTCGATCACCACCGTCGTCGGCGCTAGGCGAACGCCGTAAAGCCCATGCACGGTATCGTTCGAGTCCAGCAGCATCGGAAATGTGTAGCCGTGAGCCTTGACAAAATTCTCCACGGTTTCCGGGCTCTCGTCGTCAATTCCGAGGAAAACCACTCCCTTTGACCCGAGCTCGTCATGTAACTTCTGGATGGCCGCCAATTCTCCCTGGCAGGGCTTGCACCAACTCGCCGAAAAATCCAGCACCACGGTTTTGCCGTGGAACCCGCGAAGGCGTACATTTTTGCCCCCCAGGCTTGCGGCGGTGAAGTCGCGCGCCTTCCTGCCTTGGAGGGGGTGCCCCGCTGGCTGGAGAATATGCTCGTCCTGCCTTTCCGAGCCAATGAGGAGGTCCGCGAGCGCCATCTCGGCGGACTGCGCGGGCCCGGCCGCAGCGCTGGATGGAGGGCGTGCACCAGTCGGAACGGGAAATTGAAAGACGTCGTCCGATATCGGTCCTAGGACCGCCTTGGTCATGCGCGACGTCTCAGACCCCGCGTTTGCAAAATAGTTCGGGTCACCGGTGCCTTGACTGAAATGCCCCTCATCCCGCAGAACAATGAAACGCTGCTCGTCGACCCAAAGCGTCCGCCAGACGGAGCCGGCTAGCAGGTCCACAACATAGCACCGCACTTGCTGCCCCTCGAGGCTCAACGTTTCCTCGCCTCGCAGCTTCGCGCGCCCCGGCTCGTGAGGCAAGCTCCGGTACCGGGCGAGGTCGTCGCTGATAAGGCGAACGGGGTGCGCCCACAGCTCTTGAAGCAGCGGGGCAGCGGTAATCTCGGTGTACCCGCTCAGATTGGGGGTGTACCAACCGGTCATCCGGCCATCCGAAACCAGCGAAATCTCGGCCTCCCGAGAAGTCACAACCAGCCGGATCTTTCCAGGGGTGGATATAGCCAGGTCGGTTGTGCACCACGCCGGGCGGCTCCCGAAAGGGGCGGGCAGATCTAGCGGCCCTAATATGGGCTTAACGCCGCCCACCGACTGCTCCCTCCGCTCGACGAAACGGAACGAGCTGAGGCCGCAGTACGTCTGGGAAACCTTCGCCAGGATTTGCTCGGCCGTGGGGTCTTTTGCGAAAGCGGCCGCGGGGACGACCAAAGCCAGCCCTAGGAGCACGCCCATTAGGGTTTTCATTAAGCCTCCTTCCTTGCTACCCTCAAGGCGTGGTGTTGAGCCCGGCTGATTTGAGGGCGCGGCGGAGTTGCGCCTCGCCGCCCGCGCCAACGTACCGGGCAGCGATTTTCCCCTTGCGGTCGATGACGACCGTTATCGGCACCCAACGAATATCGTAAAGCTCGTGGGCGGTCTGATCCATGTCGAGCAGCATCGGGAAGTTGTATCCCTGGCCTGTGGCGAAGCTCTTCACGGTTTCGGGGCTCTCGTCGTCAATTCCAAGAAAGACCACGCCCTTTGATGCTAGCTCGTCATGCATCCTCTGAATGGCCGCCAGCTCTTCCTGGCACGGCTGGCACCAGCTCGCCCAGAACTCCAAGACGACGATCCGACCCCGCGAGTCGCTTAGCTTGAATTGCCTGCCGCCGAGGTCGGTCAGTGCCAGTTCCGGGGCTGGGTCACCGATTCTGAACCGCTTAATGTGAAAGCAGTCCCTTGCAAAGACGTCGTCCTGCAACCAGCTCTGGCGCTGGCCGAAGGAGTCAACGCGAGTCGCCCCTGTCGGGACCGCGAATTGGAAAACAGACCCCGGCGCAGTCCCGCGATCGATTTGCTCGAAGGTCACTACCCTGTACCCTAGCGGCTGGTCGAGAGGGTCGGCGCTCACCAGGTCGCTCGATTCGTCCTTCCAAACGAGAAACGTCGCCTTATCAACCCACAGCTTCCGCCAACCGACGGACCGCAGTCCATCGCTAACGACAGAATTGTCAAGCTCCACGATGTAGCAATCGATGGTCTTCGCTCCAACCTTGAGGGCCGCTTCTCCCTCCAGCTTGGCGCTCGGCTTAAACGCTTCGAGATCCATGCAGCTATACAAATAGTGGTCTATTCCGAAGGTCCAGACAGGGCTCATTCGCTTAGGGCAATCCCCCCATCGCTCCTGGAGCAGCGGCGCGGCCGGGATCTGCAAGTATTCATTTCCGGAGCGGAGGTAGACCCAAGTCTCCCGGGCGTTCGAAACCACATCGTAGAAATTGGTGCTGATGCGGAGTTGCCCCGGATCGCACTCGCTTAGCGCGACCTTCAGGGGCGCGGAGATGGAGCCGGCCATGCTTGGGCCGGGTGTGACCAAAACGTCCTCGAGAGAGCGGAGGCAGCCCAGATTCCGATACTCACGCGAGACCCTATCCAGAATCTGATCGGCGGTTAGACCGGCTGGATCTTCCGCCCCGAGCGCGGCCGACGACGCGAGCGCCAGGCAAGCTGAGGCCAGCGCGCTCGCCAGCACCCGCCAGCGTGGTCCTCGTGGGTGCCGCACCCTACGACTCTCGACGCTATTCATAATGCACCCCTCTTTTTGCGCTCATGCCCAGTAGCCCGACCATCGGCGAAACTGTTCCCTGGGGCCCCAGCCAATCACTGCACTCAGACACCCCGCCCGAAAAATCCACCCTCAAGGCGTGGTGTTGAGCCCGGCTGATTTGAGGGCGGGGCGGAGTTGCTCCTCGCCGCCCGCGCCGATGTACTGGGCGGCGATTTTGCCCTTGCGATTGATGACGACCACCGTGGGCACCCAACCCGTGCGGTAGAACCCCGGCAGAGCGTGGTCTGAGTCCAGGAGCGTTGGAAAGGTGTAGCCATTTTTCGTGAGAAAGTTCTTCACCCTTTCGCGGTCCTCGCCTTCGTCGATTCCTAAGAAAGCGACGTCCTTGCCTCTCAAGTCTGTGTACAGCTTCTGGATTGCGGGCAAATCCCGCTGGCAAGGCTTGCACCAAGTGGTGTAAAAGTCCAGGACGATCGCTTTCCCGTGGAGGTCCTTCAGCCGCAGCGCCCTGCCGTCCAGGCCCTCCGCCGTGAAATCCGGCGGTTTCTTGGCCTTCATCCTTACTAATACGTCCCCGCCCACGAGGCGATTCACCAAGTCCTCCTCCCCACTCTCAAGAAGCCGGTACGCACGAGCATTCTCGCCACCCTGGGAGCGGCTCAGGGGCGCCCTGAAAGAAGCGACCCGACGCGCCCCTGCGGGAGGGACGAACTCAAAGGTTTCGTCTGGTATCGGGCCAAGGTCGGCCTTGGTCAATCGCGACGTCCAAACACCCGAGTCCGCAAAATAGCTGCTGTCCGGGTTAAAGGTGTCGGGCCCGGAACCCGGACCGGAAACCCACGCATCCTGCAAAACAATGAAACGCCGCTCGTCAACCCAAAGCCTCCGCGAGCCCGAGGGATCTGGGACGTCCACAACGTAGCACCGCACCTCCTGCCCCCCGAGGCTCAACGTTTCCTCGCCTCGCAGCTTCGCGCGTCCGGCCTCGTGAGACAGGCTCCTGTACCGGAAGATATCATCGCTGCCGTAGTAGGCAGGACGCGCCCACATCTCTTGAAGCAGAGGGACGGCAGCCGCTTGCAGGTATTGGTTGAGGACGGGCAAATACGCCCACATTGTCTCGCCGTTCGAGACAACGAGCACTCCACCAGTCTCGAGCCGGATTCTTCCCGGTGTGGACTCAGCCAAGTCCGTTCCGTACAGCGGAGGGAAAATGTACCGGGCAAGGGGCATGCGGCTGCCGCTCAAGCGCTCCGGTTGGATCCCTAGCAGAGGTTCTCCATTAGTCGAGTCCGTTGGCGCGCGTCCCTCCCGGTGCTCCACCAATCGGAATGAGCGGAGGCTGCTGTAGGTCCGCGAAACTCTCTCGACGACCTTCTCTGCCGTCAGGTTTCCTCCCGAGGGGAGAGCAAAGGCAATCGGAGCCAAGCAGAACACCAGCGCCATCGCTTTTTTCATCGGACCTCCTTCCTTGGGCGCCCAGCAAGTAGCGCCGATTTTGTGGTCCGCGTCCTTTCCGCGCCGTCGGTCTGCCGCCCGACCTCCATAGGCTACAACGCTAGCCCATTTCAAGAAGGGGCCGCAGGCCGCAAAGACGGCGGTCTGCGCTACCCACTATTGAGGGTAGGGCAGTTCCACAGGGCGGATAAAACCTTTCTTATGGCTGTCATGCCAAAGGCACATGCACGATGTGCGCCCGGCGGGTGTTTGCCACATCGAGCCATCCTCGAAGAGCGCGCTGGTCAGGACAAAAGCGCCCCCGCCTCCATGTTGGAAATCGAGGTTCGTCCAGGACCACGACAGTGTTTTGGCCGCGTTCTCTTTGATCGTCTTGTTCCAGCCAAAGTTCCGGATGGGACGAGCGTCGTCAAAGTCCCAGTGGTACCATTTCCAATGCTCGGTGGCGTCCGCAAGCGCCGCATTGAAGACGAGCCCTACGATTTTCTTGCCGCTGGTATTTCTGATACGCACACTCAGGCTCGACGGATTGAAGCGCTCAAACTGAATGGGGCACGTTGAAGGCGGCGTGGAAGTTGATGCCGCAGTTTGTCCGTAAGCGCCTGTGGAAAACAGCAGAAAAGCCGAAATCAGGCTGGAAATCCATCCCAATTCCCTGTCTTTAATCTGCCGCAGAGGGTAATTCCTTGAGGTTGGCGGAAGTTCGTCCATGATGTGCCTCCTCTGAAAAGGAGACGCTTCACGAGCGGGAGAGGTTACTGACCAAGTGGTAGCCACAGCATGTTCCGTATGCCGTGGGTTCGTAATGTCGCGGCAACCAAAAAAGCCCACGTCACAAACACCGTGACCTGGCTACCCGCTGTCACAGGAACGAGCATCGCCAGCCCCAGGAGGATGACGATGACTCGTTTCATGAGAGTACGTGGCGTCCGATTCTGATATTGCATGGCACCGCTCCTCAAAGCGCGGCGGCCCTGTTACTAACGGTGACGAATTCCCAGCAGGTCGGGTTTCTTGCGCGATGCGAAGTTTAGCCGGTAGGCATCACGACACGCTTTTTGTGTCGCGGGCTTTTCGGTCATCCCCGATACGATTCCGGCAGACGGACATAATCGACTTGCATCCGGCAGCCCGTAGCGCGGACCACCGGTGCCGTAGTCCGCGGCCTTTCCGTGTCGTGGGTCATCATCCAATATTGATAGGCTACAACGCTAGCCTTCGCCAACGAAGAGCCGCAGACCCGTCAGCCCGTCGGTGGATGGGCCTGGCGGCCGGCGGGCGGTCTGCGCTAAGAGGGCCGCGTTACTTGCCTCAAACCGCGACGCATGCGCCATCCGTCGCTATACCAAGCACAACAAAACAATAACACGCGTGTTTCAACGGGAGGGTTCTAAAGTAACCGTAGCACCGGCTCAGACGTCATATTAATCAGGCGCGAGGTACGCCATGTCGCGCACTGTCGGTTCTGCTCCCGCAGAAGTCCACTCGGCCTTGGGCGGGGAACTCCACCCAGCGCAACGGCCCCCTGCTATCGTCAGGGAATGCAATGCGTCGGCGATCCCTCGGGGTGTGGCGGTCCATTCCCAAGTGAATTCCGCGCGGCCTGGGATTCAACTCTCGCTAAGGAAGGAGTCAATTCAATGCGCTTAAAGCTTTGGGTGTTCGTTGTTCTCGCTTGCGCGGCAGCGCCTGCTGCGGCTCGACGGCCGAAGCTGGCGGGCAAAGTTGTGGACGCCGCCGCGCTCAGTAAGGTCAGGACCTATTGCGTTGACACAAGCAACCTAAAGGAGCCTGTTTACCCAGGCGACGTTCCGAGGCCGGAACAGTTTGATGTTCGCGAGCTGGTGAAGAGGGAGAGCGGGCCGAAAGGATTGCTGTCAAAGCTACCTTGGAAGTTGGAGGCAGACTGCTCCTCCCCGGGAGTAGATGCCATTATGCGCTTCGGGTTTCGCGTGATCCTAGGCCCCTCGATACAGGGCCAGCTGCTTCAAGACCCGGTTGTCGTGTACCCGGTGCCGGGCGAGTTCCGCTGGCGCGCGGAGATCCAGGTAACAGATAAGGCCTCAACGCAGGTGGTTTATGAAGCCGAGGGAAATCCCGTGGACTCCAGCCTTAACCGGACCAGCGAGCAGAACCAGGACCTGGACCACGTCCAGGTGCAGCGCTATCACGATCTGCGCCAGGACGCCGCCTACCACGCTTTGGCGGCGCTGGTCTCCGATGTCAAAACCATTTCGAAGAACCCCTAGCCGCGCCGGCTCTATGCACGATTTCGGTCACCTTCACTCCAACGGAGGGAGGCACGAGGAATGGAGCATTGACCATTACCGACAGAGCTTCGGGCAGCCCCCCACCGAATTACCTGTTTCACCTTTTCTGGCACCGTTTTTCTCGCGGGCCCGGCGAGATGGGAAAGACGACTGCGCGCCGCGTTTTTGCCCGGAAACGATAGAGTCGAGCTTCGCACTTTGCCCACGCCTCATCCCGGGCATGGGGAAGTCTTGCTCCGCGTGAAGGCTTCTACTATTTGCGGTTCGGATATCCGTTGCATTTATCACGAGCACCTCGGAAAAGGGCCAGAGGGCTATCAGGGCGTGATTGCCGGCCACGAGCCCAGCGGGAAAATCGTCGAGGCCGGGCCCGGCTGCCGGCGCTTTGGTGTAGGTGATCGCGTGATTGTGTATCACATCTCCGGCTGCGGTGTCTGCAACGATTGCCGCCGCGGATACATGATTTCCTGCACCAGTGAGAAATTCCGGCGCGCCTATGGTTGGCAGCGCGATGGCGGCATGGCCGACTACATGATCGCGGAGGAGAAAGACCTCATCGCGCTTCCCGATGAGCTTTCCTATGCCGATGGCGCGCAGGTGGCGTGCGGCTTTGGGACGGTGTACGAAGCTCTTGAGAAAATCGGGGTCAACGGCAACCACGCGGTGCTCATCACCGGACTGGGGCCAGTGGGACTCGCGGCGGCGGCAGTATGCCGCAAGCTCGGCGCCCAGACGATTATTGGTATCGACGTCGTTGCTGAGCGGCGGGACTTGGCGAAATCCCTCGGCATCTGTGATATCGTCCTGAACGCTGGGACAGACAACCTGGCCGAGGTCAAAGAGCTCACGCACGGCTGCGGAGTCGAGCGGGCGCTGGATTGTTCGGCCGACGCCACCGCCCGCGCCACCGCAGTTCGCGCTACGCGCAAGTGGGGGAAGATCGCTTTCGTGGGCGAAGGCGGTTCGGTTCAGTTCAATCCGTCTCCGGACATTATTCACGACCAGAAAACGGTCTACGGCTCCTGGGTGACATCCACGTGGCTCATGGAGGAACTGGTCGAGCGCCTGGTGCGCTGGAACCTGCACCCCGCCGACATCATTACCCACCGCTTCGGTCTCGAGAAAGTTGCAGACGCCTATGCGATGATGGCTTCGGGGAAATGCGGCAAAGTGGCCGTCTGCGCGGACGAGGAGTTGGCGCTCAAATGAACTCCAACTGGGAGGAGATTCTGAAGGACCGGCTGCAATTTTACGGGCATCGCAACTGGCTGGTTATTGCTGACTCTGCTTATCCCGCGCAAGTCAGCCCAGGGATAGAAACTATCGTCGCCAACGAAGAATATTCTTGCACCTTATCGCGGATCTTTGCAGCGATTGGCGCTTCAATAACCCTTAAGCCCACAATTTACACCGACGAAGAATTGAAATTTGTTGCGGAGGAGGATGCGCCGGGTGTCAGCTCGTTCCGGCAGGAGCTCGGTAGCCTTCTTGAAGGCTACGAAGTGCGCTCACTTCCGCACGAAGAGATCATCGCGAAGCTCGATCGCGCCGGCAAAATGTTTCGCGTGCTCCTGATTAAGACCAACATGCGAATTCCCTATACGTCGGTGTTCTTTGAGTTGCAGTGTGGATATTGGAATGCCCAAGCTGAGAAGCGCCTTCGGGCCCAAATGCGATCCGAAGGTCGGCACTCGAAGGCGCCAAGACATAAAGGAAGGCGCTAAGTGTCAGTGCCGAGAGCGCCAGTTGAAGCGTGAAGGCGCTCTCACTTTAGAAGTCAGGACAGTTCTCCGGTGCAGTTCACTACCGACAATCCTTCACGGACTGAAGGCCAAGCGAAGCAAGCGTCACTTTTCCCCTCGGGGCATCTGCTGCCCTTCATTCTGGTGACCGTCCTCTTCTTTTTGTGGGGCATTCCCAACAACCTCAACGACGTCCTGATTCGGCAGTTCATGAAATCCTTCGCCATCTCGCGTTTCAAAGCGGGACTGATTCAGTCCGCTTTCTATATGGGCTACTTCCTGCTGGCCATGCCGGCCGCCATGTTGATGCGCAAGCTCGGCTACAAAGCCGGATTTGTGATCGGCTTGCTGCTGTATGGCTTCGGGACTCTTTTGTTCTGGCCGGCCGCCGTTGTGGACCGATATGGATTTTTCCTGTTCGCGTTATTTGTGATCGCCAGTGGACTTTCGTTCCTCGAGACCGCATCGAATCCCTTCATTGCTCAGCTAGGCGATCCGGCAAGTTCCGAGCGGCGGCTGAACTTTTCGCAGGCGTTCAATCCGTTCGGCGCGATCACCGGAGCGCTGATGGGCACCGTGTTCATTTTTTCCGGAGTTGAACCGGGTCCGCAGCAGATCGAGGCCATGAAGGCCCAACACATCTATGACACCTACCTCCGCTCAGAGACCATGCGCGTCGTCAAACCTTACCTCGTGCTGAGCGCGGTGGCGATCGTTTGGGCTCTGCTGATTTTGCGCACCAAATTTCCCAGCATCCAGAGCGAGCACGAGGCGGACGGCGATCGCGGGCATCTTCGCGAGGTATTCCGCTACCCGCACCTCTTAATGGCGGTGGTGGCGCAGTTCATGTACGTCGGCGCGCAAGTGGGGACCTGGAGCTACTTCATTCAATACGTTCAGGAGTTCACGCACCAACCCGAAAAGGTTGCAGGGTATTTCCTCACCGGCACACTGGCGGCATTTGGCGTTGGACGGTTTAGCTCCGCGTGGCTGATGCGCTTCGTGGCGCCGAACCGGCTTCTTGGTTCCTATGCCATCGTGAATGTTCTCTTAGTTGCATTTGGGATTTTGCACCCGGGCTGGGCCGGGCTATGGGCAGTGTTCGCCACCAGTTTCTTTATGTCGCTCATGTTCCCAACGATTTTTGCTCTCGGATTGAAGGGACTGGGGCCAAACACCAAGATCGGCGGGTCTTTGCTTGTGATGGCCATCGTAGGAGGAGCAATCCTAACTCCGGCGATGGGGTTAATCGACGAAGCCGGTCACAGCATTGCCCCAGCCTACATTGTGCCCTTGGTGGCCTACGTCGTTATTGCCGGATACGCATTCGCCGGAGCGAAACTGCGCAGTGTGACCGACGCAGTAGAAATTAAGAAAAGCGCTTGACGAAAGGAAATCATGCTCCCACATCGTTCATTCTTGTCACCGTCAGTTCGCAAACTCGGCGGTACTTTGCTGGCGCTGTGCGCGCCTTCCCTTCTGATGGCCCAGAGTGCCACGGCTCCGACCGCCTCCGAACACCCAGCCGTCATCGATCAGTTATGGCAGAAGGCCAGCAGCAAGTATGACTCGCAACGCGCCGCCCTCCTGCAAGAAGTCGATAGAGTTGACCATCAAGGCCCTTTCCGCCCGGATTGGGAGTCGCTTCAGAAATATGAAGTGCCCGAGTGGTACAAAGATGCGAAGTTCGGAATTTTCATGCATTGGGGAGTCTATTCGGTCCCTGCTTTCGGCAGTGAATGGTACCCACGAATGATGTATGTGCCGGGATCCGAGGAATACAAGCATCACCTCGCCACCTACGGCCCCCAAGATAAATTCGGCTACAAAGATTTCATCCCAATGTTCAAAGCCGAACATTTCGATCCTGTCGCTTGGGCGGTGTTATTCAAAAAAGCGGGCGCAAAATACGTCGTGCCCGTAGCAGAGCATCACGATGGCTTTGCGATGTACGACAGCGGCCTGAGCGACTGGACAGCAGCCAAGATGGGCCCGCATCGCGATATTGTGGGAGAGCTGGCCAAAGCGGTGCGAGCGGAAGGTCTGCAGTTTGGCGTTTCATCGCATCGAGTGGAACATAATTTCTTTCTCGGCCCCGGCCGCAGCATTCCTTCGGATGTCAACGACCCGCAGTACGCCGCGTTCTACGGCCCCGCTCACGCCTGGCTGATCAACCGAGGAGGCACTCCCCTCGATAACGATTTCACCTATGTTTCCTCCGCATGGGCCAATGATTGGCTGGCGCGAGCCGCGGAACTCGTGGAGAAATATCATCCTGACTACGTGTTCTTCGACTGGTGGATCGGGCAGGCGTCCATCCGGCCGAATCTTACGCGCTTCGCCGCGTTCTATTACAACAGCTCTTTGAAGTATGGCGATCAGGTCGGAGTGATAACTTACAAGGACTACGCCATGGCGGAGCACTCCGCCGTCCTCGACATCGAACGCGGCCAGCTCGGCGATATTCGCCCTCTCTATTGGCAGACCGACACATCTGTGAGCAACAGATCCTGGGGCTACATCAAGGACGACACGTTCAAGTCGCCGGAATTCATCGTCCACCAGCTAATCGACATCGTCAGCAAAAACGGCAATTTGCTGCTGAACATCGGGCCGCGTTCGGATGGCACCATACCTGAACCGGTGCAGCAGGTACTCCTTGATGTTGGCGCCTGGTTGAATATCAACGGAGAGGCCATCTACGGAACTCGCCCGTGGAGGATTTATGGCGAGGGGCCCACTAAAGTGGCGGCGGGATCGTTTCACGACTTCGAAACCGGGAACTACACGCCAGAAGATTTTCGCTTCACAACCAAGGGCGACGTGCTTTATGCGATCGGACTCGGATGGCCAGGAAACGGGGAAGCGGTGATTCGTTCCCTCGCTCTGGAAACGGGCACAGCGCCTGTCAAGACCGTCGCCTTGCTGGGCTGCGATGCTAAGGTGCAATTCGAGCAGCGCGCGGATGGGCTCCACGTGCAACTTCCCGCCCAACGTCCGGCCAAATATGCTTATGCGCTACGCGTGGCGTTTAACCAAGCCGCACGCTAGCCCCAAGGAGGCCGCTATGTCGCACATCACTCGCCGTGACTTGCTCTTTTCTGGACTAGCCCTCTCCGCTTCTTCCCTGACTGCCCGCGCCGCCTGGGCCCGCGCCGCCGCGCTGCTCGGTGGCGATGTGCCTGAAGGCTCGGCGGCGGCTGTTCCCGGGGTTGCGCCGCGAGAACAATTGCTCTTCGACTTTGGTTGGAAGTTCACCTTCGGCCATGGCAGCGATCCTTCCCGTGACCTGGGATTCGGCTTCGGCCAGGGGGACTTCGCCAAGACGGGCGAGTTCGAGTTTTCCAAAGCCAAGTTCGACGACTCCAAGTGGCGGACGCTCAATCTGCCGCACGACTGGGCCGTGGAGCTGCCTTTCGTCCGTGATGACGAGCAGAAGTCGCACGGTTATAAGCCGCTTGGCCGCCGTTATCCCGAAACCAGCGTGGGCTGGTACCGGCGCGTCTTTGAGATTCCCGCGAGCGACTTGGGCCGCCGCATCTGGGTAGAGTTCGATGGTGCTTTCCGTGACGTGCTGGTGTTCGTCAACGGCTGCTTCGTCGGCCGCAACAACAACGGCTATATTCCCTTCCGCTTCGACCTCAGCGACTTCCTGGCCTACGGCGCGAAGAACTACATCGTCCTCCGGGTCGATGCGAGCTTTGGAGACGGTTGGTTCTATGAGGGCGCGGGCGTCTATCGCCACGTCTGGCTGACCAAGACCGATGCCGTGCATCTGGGAAAGTGGGACAGCACTGTGCGCTCGATCGTGAAAGGCAACTCAGCTTCGCTCGAGCTCGGGACCGTCGTGCAAAACGAGGGAAAGCAAGCCGCGAGCGCCAAGGTGAGCTGGAAGATGGTCGACGCCAAAGGCGCGACCGTGGCCACCGCCGAAGCGCCTGCGCAGTCCATCGCCATCGGTAGCGCAGCCAGCTACACCGCCACCGCGAAGCTTGCGAACCCCGCCCTTTGGTCGGTCGATGAACCGAATCTGTACTCCGCCATCGTAACGGTTGAGTCCGACGGCAAAGTGCGCGATGCGGAGCGCGTCACCTTCGGCCTCCGCACGGCCGTCTTTGATGCGGAGAAAGGTTTTTTCCTAAACGGCAAGCCGCTCAAAATTCAGGGCACCTGCAATCACCAGGACCATGCGGGCGTGGGCGCGGCCCTGCCCGACCGACTTCAGTGGTTCCGGCTCGCCGTGCTTCGCGAGATGGGCTCGAACGCTGTGCGCACCTCGCACAACATGCCCACGCCCGAGTGGGTGGAGGCCTGCGACCGCATGGGCATGCTGATGATGTGCGAAACCCGACAGATGAGCTCGAATCGCGAGGGCATGCAGCAACTCCAACAGATGGTCAAGCGCTATCGCAACTCGCCTTCCATCATCATCTGGTCGGTCGGAAACGAAGAGTGGCTGCTTCAAGACGCGATGGCCGAGCAAGGCGCCAAGATCGCGGCCACCATGGTGCGGCTCTGCCACGAGCTCGACCCGACGCGCGTCGTCTCCGCTGCTGTCAATGGGAACAATGAAAAGGGTGTCTCTGAGGCGTTCGACATCATCGGCTTCAATTACAACCAGAACTACCCCGAGGCTTACCATAAGAAATATCCCGCGCGCGCTCTCTATGGATCGGAGACATCGAGCGCCATCAGCACCCGCAGCGAATACACAACTGATCCCCTCCGTAACACGGTGAACTGCTATGACGGCGTCGTGCCCTGGGGCGAAACGCCGGAGGGATGGTGGAAATTCTACGGCTCACGCGGTTGGGAGGCGGGTGGGTTTGCCTGGACCGGCTTCGACTATCGCGGTGAACCGACACCGTACGGGTGGCCCTCGATCAACTCGCAGTTCGGCATCGCGGACATGTGCGGTTTCCCCAAGGATTACTTCTACTATTACAAAGCCTGGTGGGGCAAGGAGCCGTCGCTGCATTTGTTCCCGCATTGGAATTGGCACGGCAGGGAGGGCGACGAGATTCCGGTCTGGGTCTATTCCAACCTGGACGAGGTGGAACTACTGGTGAACGGCAAGAGCCTGGGCAGCCAGAAGGTTCCGCACCTTGGACACGCGGAATGGAAGGTGCGATACGAGCCCGGCGCGATCGAGGCGCGCGGCTCGAAGGACGGTCAGGTGGTTCTGACCGAGAAGCGAGAAACGACCGGACCGACCGTTTCCATCCGCCTGACCGCCGATCATACCGAAATCAACGCGGACGGGGAAGACGTGGCAGTCCTGAAGGTGGAGGCCCTGGACAAGGAGGGTAGGCCAGTGCCAACCGCAAACAACAAGATTACGTTCAAGGTCTCTGGGCCCGGGCTGTTGATCGGTGTAGGGAACGGCGATCCCAACTGCCAGGAGAGCGACAAAGCACCCGAGCGCTCGCTCTTTAATGGCCTGGCGCAGGTCATCATCCAGAGCACGAAGCGGCCGGGTGAGATTCACATCGAGGCGCGAAAGGAGGGCTGGGAAGGTCCGGAATTAATGCCGGCCACACTGGTGATCACGACCAGGCCCATTGAACTACGGCCCTCGGTGCCGGTGACGCGCGAATCATGAAATAACATTTTGCGTGAGCCTGACAGAAGTTGTCCCCGGGTGGAGTACGCATTGTGAGAAGAGAAGCGAAAGGCAGAAGACATTTTGTCAAATCTAGTTTGGCGCTCTTGGCCGGGAGTCGCTTAGCAGGCGCGCAGAAATCGAAGCTAGGCGGATTGTCCGTCGAGTCAGCCGTTCCGGGCCCCTTTCACCCTTACTGGGAATCGCTGAAGCAATATAACTGTCCCGAATGGTTCCGTGACGCTAAGTTTGGGATGTGGGCGCACTGGAGCCCGCAATGTGTCCCCGAACAAGGCGACTGGTACGCCCGCAACATGTACATGCAGGGCAGCCGACAGTACAACTACCACGCGGCGCATTACGGACATCCGTCCAAATTCGGCTACAAAGACATTTGCCATATCTGGAAGGCTGAGAACTGGGATCCCGAGCGATTGATCCAGCTTTACAAGAGCGTGGGCGCCAAGTATTTCGTCGCCTTGGGGAACCATCACGACAACTTCGACTGCTGGGATTCGAAATATCAGCCCTGGAACTCAGTTAACATTGGCCCGAAAAAAGACATTGTTGGGACCTGGGCTCGGACGGCGCGAAAACACGGATTGCGCTTCGGCGTAACTTTCCACGCCACCCCGGGCCGGACTTGGGGCGAGTTTATGCCTGTGAAGTACTGCAGCGACCAGACCGGTCCCCTGAAAGGCGTGCCATATGACGGCAACCTCACCAACGCCGACGGGAAAGGCCAATGGTGGGAAGGATTCGATATACGTTCTCTCTACGGACCGCCGCACAAGCAGGATGACCCGTGTCCTGAATACACGCGCACGTGCATGCTTCGAGTCCAGGATCTGATCGACAAGTACGATCCCGACTTGCTGTATTTCGACGACTCAGGGCAGATGGTGCATGATGTGGCTCCGAACATCCAACTGGACGCATGGCTGGGAATCCCTGATCTGGCTCCACAGATTGCGGCGTACTACTACAACTCGAACATGCAGAGCCACGGTGGAAAGTTGGAGGCCGTCCTCAACATCAAGGACGTGCCGGAACCACTGAAAGGCGCCCTGGTGGAAGACCATGAGATGTCCCGCAGTGATAGGCTAACGCCGCACGTCTGGCAGACGGATGCCTGCATCGGCGGATGGCACTACATGCGAGGCATTAAGTACAGAACCGCTGCGACCATCATTCCGATGCTGGTGGACATCGTGAGCAAGAACGGCAACCTGCTGCTGAACATTCCAGTGAGAGGCGATGGCACGATCGACGACGACGAGATGAAATTCCTCGGGGAGATGGCCAAGTGGATGGGGTTGAACGGCGAGGCCCTATTCGGAACGCGCCCCTGGAAGGTCTTCGGCGAAGGTCCGACACAAATCGGCGAGGCATCGCTCTACCAAGGTAAGCCGCGACCTTATTTGCCAGAAGACATCCGGTTCACTGCCAAGGGTGACACGCTTTATGCGATCGCCTTGGGCTGGCCGGATAACGGGAACATGATCATAAAATCGCTCGCGTCAAATTCGCCCTACTATCAGGGAGAGGTCGCGAGTATTGAGTTGATGGGCGCAGGACCGGCCCCCAAGTGGAGACGGGACGAAGCTGGATTGACGATTGACCTGCCGGCACAGAGGCCGTGCGACCTGGCATATGTTTTCAAGATTAAACCCCTGCATGCGTGGGAGACCCAATGAGGGAGATTCTGGTTGAGGTTGTTCTCGCGAGCTTGGTCGCCACAAGTCTTGCTGTCGCCCAATCGCCCATGGCCCGTCAAGCGCCGTCGAGCGCCGATAGCTCCTCTACTATTTCAGCGAACGCGCCATGTCGCAATCCGTCGTTGCCCATCGCTGAGAGAGTGAATGATCTTATTTCGCGCATGACTCTAGAAGAAAAAGTCTCGCAGATGCGAGACCACGCATTCGCCATCCCGCGACTCGGCGTTCCGAAGTACGACTGATGGAACGCCGGCCTGCATGGCGTTGCCTTCGCCGGCTACGCGACCAATTTCCCTCAGGTGATCGGGATGGCGGCCACCTGGGACACTGACCTTGTCCACAAGGTGGGCGAGACGGTCTCGACCGAGGCGCGCGCCAAGCACAACGAAGCCATGCGCCATGACCAGCACGAAGCGTTCTTCGGGCTTACTTTCTGGGCGCCCAACATCAACATCTTTCGCGACCCCCGCTGGGGACGGGGCCAGGAGACCTATGGCGAAGACCCGTTCCTGACCAGCCGCATGGGCGTGGCCTTCGTCAGCGGCATGCAGGGAAGCGATCCGAAGTATTTCCGGGTGGTCTCAACTCCGAAGCACTACGCTGTGCACAGCGGCCCGGAGGCGCTGCGGCACGGCTTCAATGTAGACGTCTCGCCGCACGATCTTGAGGACACGTACTTGCCGGCATTTCGAGCCACCCTCGTTGAAGAGCTGCAGAAATACGTTGCGATCGTCCGCAAAGGGAGGGAAGATGCCTCACCGTCGCAGTCTTGATATTCCTTTCGTTGTCGACCGGCTGCCGTGGAACTACCGCATGAAGTCCGGACTCACGCTGTGGGAGGAAATGGTCGGCGACTACACCGAAGGGGCGGAGGAGGCCCGCCGGTTCGAGGCGCTCTGGAAGTCGCTCCAGGGACGAGTCGACGAGGAGCGCTACCAGACGGTGCTCGGCAGGCTGCACCAGCAGGCCGAGGACGCCGCTGCCTGGCGCGACAAGTGCGTGCACTACTTTCGATCGTTTCAACAACCGGTCGCTCCTGGGCCCACAGGGTCAGCCCCGGCAGCGACCGCGGCGTTTAATCAAAGGAGCCGGAAATGACGAACGGAACGCAGAAGCTTTCAGTGGCGGAGAAGGTTGGATACAGCCTCGGTGACGGCGCCGCGAACTTCGTCTACATGACGATGATCCTCTTCCAGTTGAACTTCTACACCGACACCATGGGCATCGCGGCCGGTATCGCCGGCACGCTGCTCCTGGTGGGTCGGTTCTGGGACGCCTTCTTCGATCCCATGATGGGCGTCTTGGCTGACCGCACTAACACACGATGGGGCAAGTTTCGCCCCTGGGTGCTATGGACCGCGCTGCCCTGGGCCATCGTCATGGTTCTGGCGTACAGAGTGCCGGGCTTCAGCTACGGCCGCACGCTCGTCTATGCTGCGGTGACCAACATCCTCCTGATGACGCTCTACTCGGCCAACAACACACCCTACTCCGCCATGACCGCCGTCATGACCGGCGACGTCAATGAGCGCACGAGCTTGTCGTCGTTCCGCTTCGTGGCCGCGCTGATCGCGCAGTTGATCGTGGGCGGCTTCACGCTGCCGCTGGTGGCCAAGTTCGGACAGGGCAACAACGCCAAGGGTTGGCAGATGACCATCGGCTTGTGGGCGTTGATCTGCATCGCCTGCTTCGTGATCACGTTCTTGTCCACGCGCGAGCGCATCCAGCCTTTGGCGCAGGAGAAGGTCTCCATCAGACAATCCTTCGGCACGCTGGGCAAGATCGGGCCCTGGATCGCCATGTTCGTCGTCACCCTGGCCCACTTCACGGCGAACTCCATGCGCGACGGCACGGTCATCTACTTCTTTCAGTACTACGTGAACAAGGACCGCCTGTTCGAGTTCCTGCGGGGCGCGGGCCTGCCCTACGCCGCAAGTGGTGCCAGCGCCAGCGGCTGGTGGTTCTCGCTGCTGAACCACTTCGGTCTGGTCATCAACGCAGACAAGACGAACGTCTCGTCGGTGGGATTCAGCCTGTGGAACATGTCGGGCCTGGTCGTGCTCGTGATCGGCGTGCTCTTTTCCACCTACCTGTCCATCAAGTTCGGCAAGAAGGCCGTTGCCCTCACCGGCTTCGCGCTGACCACGATCTTCATGGCCGGATTCATCTTCCTGCCGCCCGACAACATCTGGGCGATTTTCGTGATGGTCTGGCTGCGCTCTCTGGTCTATGCGCCGACGATCCCCCTGCTGTGGGCCATGTTTGCCGATGTGGTGGACTACGCGGAATGGAAGACCGGCCGCCGCACGACGGGCGTGATCTACGCGACCGTCCTGTTCGCTCTCAAGGTCGGCTTGAGTCTGGGCGGCTTCCTGGCGGGCTGGCTGCTTTCGGGGTACGGCTATCAGCCCCACGTGACCCAGACGGAGCATGCCTTGCTGGGTATCCGCCTGACCATCAGCATCTATCCCGCCATCCTGTACTGCGTCGTCGTCGGGGCCCTGTGCTTCTACCCGATCGGGAAGAAGCTGAACCTCCAGATCCAGGACGAGCTGGCTGAGCGTCGCAAGCCCGTCTGAGAGGAAACCGCGACTCTGACATCGCGCGGTCGGCGTTCTCGCTTGGGCATGTCACGTTGTTGAGCGTGGTGGGTGTTCCCATGAAAGGGGGCCGTACGGACCCACAAACCGCCCTCCGTGAGATCCTGAAAGGGCGTTTTCTCCTCGGCGCCGCGCTCAACGACGCCCAGATCGCTGGCCAAGACCCGGCGGCGCTCGAAATCGTCAGGCGCCACTTCAGCACGATCAGTCCAGAGAACGTCCTGAAGTGGGAGGTCGTCCATCCGGAGCCTGCTCGCTTCCAGTTCGCGGCTGCGGACCAATACGTCGCCCTCGGAGCAAAACACGGTCTGTTCGTAGTCGGCCACGTGCTGGTCTGGCATCAGCAGACACCCAGTTGGGTCTTCGAAGGTGCGCCTGGCGCGACCCTCGACCCCAAGCTGCTTCTTTCGCGACTGCGGGTGCACGTCCGGACCGTCGTCGGCCGCTACCGCGGACGCGTGCAGGCTTGGGACGTGGTCAACGAGGCCTTCGAAGACGACGGGACCTGGCGGAAAACGCCCTGGTACGCGACGCTAGGCGAGGAGTACGTGTCGAGGGCGTTCGAGTTCGCCCACGAGGCCGACCCCGATGCGCAGCTCTACTACAACGACTACAACCTGTGGAAGACGGCCAAGCGCAAAGCGGCGGTCCGGCTTGTGACGTCGCTCCGCGAGCGGGGAATCCGTATCGACGGTATCGGCGAGCAGGCCCACTGGCTGCTGGATGATCCCGCGCTCGAAGACATCGAAGCCGCGATCGTCGACCTCGCCAAGACAGGCAGGCAGATCATGATTACGGAACTGGACGTCGATCCACTGCCTCGACCCGAGGAGTTGATCGGAGCCGACGTGTCGAAGCGAATCGAGCTAACGCCGGATCTCGACCCCTACGCGGACGGTCTGCCCGAAGGCATGCAGGAGCGGCTAGCGCAGCGCTACGCAGACATCTTCGACGTGTTCGTGAAGCACCGCTCTGTCAGCCGCGTCACCTTCTGGGGCGTCACTGACGCCGGCACTTGGCTCAACAACTGGCCGGTCCCAGGACGCACGAATCACCCCTTGCTGTGGGATCGGCGGGGACGACCCAAGCCTGCATTCCACGCGGTGGTCGAGGCCCTCAGGCGCGCGTCGCCAGCCCAACCCTAGCAAGATTCAGTGAGTTGCACGGCGGCGGTCGGCGCGGATTTCGTCAGGCGGACTTCCTGCACGATTTCGTGGCCGCCCGGCGCCCTGACCCCCAGCGCGTAGCTGCCGTAGAAGCCGCGAAAAGCGCGGCGGCCGTCGGCGCCGGTCACGCCGTTTCCCCGCGTCGACCATTCGTCGCGCAGAAGGCGGCTGATCCGTGTGCCGGCAGGAGTCAACGTTCCATCCGCTTTCATGAGCGCCGCATCGGGCCCCATCCAGTGCGTCTTTGCGCCAAAGCCCCACAGCAGGATCGCCTCAACCGCCTCGTGGCTGAACCCGAGCCGGAAGAGCATCTCCAGCAGGTCCGCGCGCCGGGTGGCGTCCGGGAACTTCGCGCTGACCTCCGTGAGATGAATCGGCAGCCCGGTCTCGCCGTGGAGCCGGTCGAGCGTCGCGACAAAGGCCTCCGGCGTGAGCGGAGTGCGGAGCAGCCAGTAAGGCCGTTCCCCAGGCGCGAGCACCGTACGACCATCGACCGCAAGGCGATCGCAGTCATGCGACTGGATGCCGATTCCGCCAACGTGGGCGCCACGCGCGCGGAGATCGCGAATCAACTCCAGGTACCGTTCCGTTTTTTCCCGCTCGCCGAGGATCCCGAACTCGTTCACGAAGAGCGGCGTCCTGGGATCGAGCCGCGCCGCCTCTCGGAACATCCAGGCGGTCGCGTCCAGCCCGATCCGCTGGCGATAGAACGTTCCGTCGAGCACCTCGTTGTTCACGTCCCAGCACACCAGCCGGCCGGCATAGCGGCTCACAGTGGCCGTGAGGCGGCGCTCCATGGCGGCACGCAGCTCGCTCTGGCTGAGTGCCGAGAGCCAGGGCTGCACCCACTCCGCCTGCTCCCAGAACAGGCAGTGGCCACGCATCGCCAAGCCGTTCTGGTCGGCAAAGGCGAGCAACGCGTCGGCGGGCGCGTAGTCCTCGCGGCTGCGCTCGACCTCGGTGGCGTACCACTTCATCTCGTTCTCGCAGACCAGGGCACTGAAATGGTCGAGGATGAACTGCCGGTAGTGCCGGCCGTCGTCGCCAGTGTCGGCAAAAGGAGCGTACGCGATGGCCGTGCCGAACAGGAAACTGTGGCGCTTGAGCCGGTACTCGACGCGGGCATCCTTCAATGGCGCCCCGTCGTGGCCGCGGACTTCGACCACCAGGTCGCCTTTGCGGAGACGCTCGATCCCGCTGTCGGCCTCGCTGCGCCAGTCGGCGCCGCCATTGGGCACAAACAGTGACGAGGGGGAACGGTTCATGGTCAGGACCTCAGGCGGCGGAAATGCTACCTTCCTACGCCGCAAGCTGTCAACCGACCAACGCCTCGAGGTTGTGTCAAGCATTTGTCAGTTGAGCTCCGCGAGAATACAAGACTTCGAACCAAGTTGTTCCGCAGCGAGCGATCCAGAGGCGGAGCTTGAGGAGGCGGTGAGCGCCGCGTCGTGTCCAGCGCAT
>Ga0208037_1000133_pt1 | contig 51795 bp, 44 predicted proteins | sample June2015DPH_13_1_3_FD_184710 | JGI IMG/M metagenome (GOLD analysis project Ga0208037, IMG submission 184710) | Peatland microbial communities from SPRUCE experiment site at the Marcell Experimental Forest, Minnesota, USA - June2015DPH_13_100... | ecosystem: Environmental > Terrestrial > Soil >...
CAATCAGTTCGATGCGGTCGAGACAATGGTCGAGATTTCGTCTGAACCCGGTGCTGAAATTATCCACCACTCGAACCGAGTGACCCAGCTCAACCAGTCGCTTGACCAACGCCGACCCGATGAACCCGGCGCCCCCGGTCACAAGAAAACTTGCCATGCTACCTCCCTTGCCAGGATTTTTGGCAGGATGCCTTCTCATGCGACAACGCACATAGGCTACCACAGCGCGGGCCACGTGTCAAGAGGAAAAACCAGGACATTGCGTCCGCCTGAGTCCGCCTCTCGCGGATGGGGACAGCCTACCTGGAAGTTGTCGCGGGGCGGGTGAACACTGCGCGGGGCGACCTCGCTGACAGGGTCGGAACCGGCGGAGCGCGCTTTGGCCAACAACGGGGGGACGCTGAATGTCAGGGAACGATGGGAAGCTGGCTCGGACTGTTTCTTCTTGCTGCTCTGTTGGGCTTGTTCGCGACGCCCGCAGTGAGGACAGTGGCTGGGCGCGTGTTTGTACATAAACAAATGTATTCTCAGCAACTTGACAGGCCATCACGACAGTGGTAGATTTTCCGAATGTTGGCTAGGGTACCGTAGGTGAAGCGAGGGAAAAGGACCCCGCTTACCTGCGGGGGGGAGCTATTCACCTAACTTGAGGCTCGGGCTGCTGTGCTTCGCTTCGGAAGAGTTTTGGATTCGGGATGGCTATGATACTTTGATGCCCATTCCCCCCTGCGAAGTGCAGTCAGCGTGTGCGCGGGGTGGTGGAAGGCCTGATCCTCTCGCAGCGCATGCGCCTGCTAATGAAATGATCAAGCAGAGGGCTGCCGAGGTGTTTTGTCGGAGTGCGGTTAGGTGATCGGATCGGCCCGGCAGCAATGGTGATGCCCACGTAGTCGCGACCAGGGATTCCTATTATCGGTTTGTCCGACCATAGGATGTACAGGCGACATGTCATGTTCGGAGTTCGTCCGGGGGAACAACAATCCGGACTAAGCAGGCAGTCCACCCCGAAGCCCGCAAGGTTAGCAGCGGTCCGCCGGTTAGGCAATGCCTCGCACAGAACGACTGGTACTCTTGTACCGTTGGCAAAGAGGGGGAAATATAAGTAAACTCTTCGAATGCGTACCTCTCCGGTGGACGAGAGGATCCGGCCTTGACGGGTTCGGAGAGTGTGGAGAACAAGCGACCTGTGTTCGGTGACAAGGGCGGCGATCGTTGGCACTTATGGGATTGCAAGGTGTTCTCCTGTAAGTCACAGGGCGGAGCTATTTGCTATCAGTCAGAGGCCCCGCGCTTGACATCCCGGCGGTGAGAAATGAGGAGTCAGCAATGAGGTCGCCAGCCGTCACTCTTTACTTATCGGCAAGAAGACCCCAATGTCTTAACTGAAAGCTGACGGCTTCCTCGCCATTCTACAAGATGGCACATCGAGCCGAAGACTCTTGTTTCGCCAAGAATAGGGGGCTAATGAATTCAGGAACCGGAGGGGGCGAGTTGGATATCAGCGGGGCGTGGTGCGCAATCTACACACGACATCAGCACGAGAAGGCCATTGCCCAGACCCTCTCCGCCAAGGGGCTGGAGGTCTTTCTTCCGCTTTACAACGCAACTCGCAGATGGAAGGACCGGACCATGCACCTCTCGCTTCCCTTGTTCCCCTGCTATCTATTCCTGCGCGGAATGGAGGAGCGGCGGCTCGAGGTGGTGACGACGCCGGGGATAGTTTCTATTCTAGGTATCAATGGTGAAGCGGCGGCCATTCCTGAATCCGAGATCGAGTCTGTGCGCAAGGTGATCGAGTGGGGAAATCGAGTTGAGCCTCACCCCTTTCCCCGATGTGGCGACAGGGTGCGCGTCATATCCGGAGCTTTGCAAGGCCTGGAGGGAATTCTAGTTCGCAAGAAGAACCTGTACCGGCTGGTGCTTTCGGTAGAAATGCTGGAGCGGTCGGCCGCCGTGGAAGTCGACGTATCTGCGGTGGAGCGAGTGGGGCGCAGCCCTCATTCATCGCCCTGGGGGCGGGAAGCTGGAATCGATGGGGGGAGCGCAGCAGGGGCGTGGCGGGCGTGAGCCGGAAGCGGGAATCAATGCCGCCACAGCGGCGCGCAGGAAGCACTGAAATGAGGTTGGGGATTGGAGTCCCTATCTGGTAGCGGAACCGCGGAGGTGACATTTTGCTTGCCTCCTGGACTCCCGGTCGCGTGAGAAGGACTAAGGGGAGGCTCACGGCCAGAAGAACCCTAATCATCGCTACCCGCTAGATCCCGACCTCTGTCAACCAGTCCCTGCCCATGCCCCTTCTCTTTACGAGCTACATGGACTTTTCGCTAAGGCCGCGGTGGCGTTCAGGACTATTTGTTTCCTTGGTGGCGTTGGTGGCGCTCGTGGGGAGCGTAGAAGCAATAAAGATTGCGGTGGTCACAGCGCTCGGGAAATCGACCGAGGTTTCTGAGGTCCAGAAGGGGCTTGCCCTAGATCCCGATAACCCGGTGCTTCACGAGCGGCTTAGCCAGCTTTATGGCGATTCGCTGGGGCTGTCAAACCTCACTGAGGGCGTTGCGCAGGCGCGTCGAGCCACGGCGTTGAATCCCAACAAATCCGACTACTGGCTGACCCTCGCCTCCGCTTGTGAATCGGTCCGTGACAACGCTTGCGCAGACCAAGCGCTTCAGCGCGCGCTCGTTCTTTCCCCCATGGTGCCGCTGGTTTGGTGGGAGGCTGGCAACCACTATTTGCGCACTGACCGGCCGGCGGCAGCTTTGCCCTGCTTCCGCCGCCTGCTCGAGCTGAGCCCTGACTATGCCGCACCAACCTTCGATCTCACCCTGCACACCTATGGTGATTCGAAGATGATTCTCGAAAATGTCGTGGGCGGTGGGAAAGACCCCAGGCTTGCGTTGGCCTTTGCGGATTTCCTGAGCGCGAACAACGACTTCGACACTGCGCATCAGGCTTGGACCCAGATAGCCGGCAGGGGCTCGCCGTTCCCTTTCGTGGCGATACGACCCTACATGGAGCGCTTATTGAGTCACGGGCGGTATCAGGAAGCTCGGGCCATTTGGTTGCACCTCGAGCGGCTAGGCGTCATCGCAAAACCTGCGGGCAGCGAGCAGGGTAATTTGGTGTTCAACGGCGGCTTTGAACAACCGCCCTTAGGCGCGGGATTCGATTGGCGCTCACAGCCGTCTCCCTACGCTTCCGTTGATTTCGCCGACTCGTCACCCTATGAAGGGACGCATTGCCTTCGCGTCGACTTCCCGGTGAGCCAAAACGATGAATTCGAGCCGGTTTACCAGATCATTCCTGTGGCCTCTAACCAGGCTTACACAGTCGCGGCTTACGTCCGCAGCAGGGACCTCACCTCCGACAGCGGGCCACGCTTGCGAGTGACGGACCCAGCCTGCCCAAGCTGCTTGGACGCTTCGACTGCCACAACGGTGGGTAGCACTCCCTGGCATACGGTCACACTGAACTTCTCTGCCGGCCCACAAACGCAGGCGGTGCGGGTTTCCGTTTGGCGGCCACGCAGCCAAACTTTCCCCACAGAAATCACCGGAACTTTCTGGCTTGACGCCGTGTCCCTGAAGGCGACGGGTCCGGTGAGCGAAAAAGCCGCATTACAGTCGCGCCATTGAATATGTCATCTCCATCGACAAAAGTGGGCGCTGCTCCTATGTCCTTTGAAGCCGCTGGGGCAACGACGGGGGGAAGCTCCCTATGGTTTTCGGTGGCTCGGATGCTGTTGCTCGCGACACTGCTGGCGGCGCCTCTGGCTTTTGGGGCTGTGCAGGAGTGGGCCTGGGGGGTGATGGCGGCCGCGGCATTTCTTATGCTCCTTTTCTGGTCGATTGCCGGCGCGCGGCAAGGAAATCTGAAGATTCTCTGGTCGCCGCTTTACTTGCCCGCCCTGCTATTTCTTCTGCTGGGGACGATTCAATTTTTCGCGCATCGCACGCTTGACCTGATCGCAACCCGGGAATCACTCCTGAAGCTGGTCACCGATCTGATTTTCTTCTTCCTGGCGGGCCAGCTTTTGGCGACTGGAGCTGAGAAAATACTGCGGGCTTTTGGGCTCGCGGTCGTGGTCTACGCGTTTTCGTTGGCTCTGTTTGCCATTCTACAGCTTTGCTCCAGTAATGGACTGATTTACTGGACCGTGCAAACGCCGGGTTCGCCCTTTGGCCCCTACGTCAACCACAACCACTATGCGGGCTTGATGGAGATGTTGATTCCGGTTGGGGCCGGCTACGTCCTTTCCCGGCCGCGAGACCATCCCATGCGAACTTTGCTGGGGTGCGCCCTGTTGGTCCCGATCACTTCCCTGCTGCTTTGCGGCTCGCGCGGAGGGTTCATCTCCTTGCTTGCTGAGGTTGTGATTCTGGGCGCGATCCTTCTGTGGCGGGCGCCGGTGCCCGGCCGACGGAGCCTGGCAGCGGCAGGGGGCCTGGGGATTACAGCGGCGGCGCTGCTCTTTCTCTGGATGGATCCGGGCGAGATCTCCAAGCACCTCTTGACAATCGCTAACACCGCGCAGTCACCTGAGGCGACTTTTGGCGACCGGAAAGTCGTGGCACTGGATTCTCTTCACATCCTCCGGGATCGTCTTTGGGTGGGAGTCGGCCTGGGCGGTTTTGAGACTGCCTATCCGGCCTATCAGAGCTTTCCGAGCGACTGGATTTGGGGCCACGCCCACAACGACTGGGCCGAAGCTTTGGCCGAAACCGGTTTGGTGGGTGGGCTGCTGATCGTGGCGGCGTTGGCGATGTTCTTCCGCCTGGCGTTCAAGAGATTGGGGGAGCGATTGCGACACGACGCGGGCTGGATCCAGTTGGGCGCCGCCCTCGGCTGCTGCGGCTTGCTCGTGCACAGCTTCGTCGATTTCAACTTACACATCCCCGCCAACGCCGCGTGGTTTGCGGTGTTGGCTTCGGCCGCTACGATAGCCCCTACCGGGGGCAGGCAGATCCCGGATGTGAATCGTGGCAAGGCAGTTCTTCTTTGCGAGCCTTTGCGCGTTGGTCCCGCTGTGCGGGATGAGGTTGTTTGATTTTTTCACAGCTTCTCTGGACCGTGAGCCGGTACCGGGATCGGAAGTTGTCTTGAGGAGTGAAGATCATGGCATGGGTAGCAAAAGGTTCGGTTTTGAGAGTTATGTCGCTTGGCGGGGCCGGCGGTAGGGCAGGTGGCCGTTTATTTTACGGCGCGGCGCGCCCGGGAAGGAGGGCTGAGTTAGGGGTGGTGTTGGCTGGGGTTGGCTTGATTTGCCTGAGTGGACTTGCGTGGGCGCAGAATCCAGTTCCTTCTCAGACTGTGGCCCCCATCTCCTCCCTGAGGCCGGCAGCCTCGATCCCCTCTCCGAGCAACCGGGTGGGAGCGCGGTATGTGGTCGCCAAGGACGACCTTCTGCAAGTCTACGTCGTAGAATCACAAGAGCTTTCGCGCGAGTATCGGGTAGACGGGGATGGCATGATAACTCTGCCGATGCTGTCGCGACCGGTCATAGCGGCAGGCCTGACGCTCGACCAGCTTTCGGAAGCCATTGGCAAAGACCTTCTTGAGGCAGGACTGCTTACGGATCCCCAAGTCATTGTTACGCTAAAATCTTCGCCGTGGAATACAGTGGTGCTTTCCGGTGCGGCAAAGAAACCGGGGGTTTATCCGGTCTACGGTCACACGACGATGCTCGAACTGCTGACAGTGGCCGAAGGTCTTAGCGACGATGCGGGCAACACGGCGATTATTACCCGCGGACAAAACGCTCCGGAAGGCCCGGGGCCTACTCCTGCCCAAGCTGTAGAGAATGCGAAGGCCGTGACCTCACGTACAGTCAAGGTTGACGTTTGGCAACTCTGGCAGAACGGCGACGCGAGCCTTAACGTAGATCTGTACCCGGGGGATCGGGTTATGGTTCGACGGGCCGGCATCGTCTACGTCGTGGGGGCTGTGAACCGGGCTGGAGGCTTTGCCCTGAACGATCAGGAACCAATGACGCTACTTACGGCGATGGCGGTGACGCAAGGTGTTACACGATTGGCGAAGACATCAAAGGCAGTGATCATACGTAAGAACCCACGCGCCCCTGGCGGGAGAGAACAGATTCCGGTGGATTTGAAGAAGGTTTTGATGAACCACGCTCCTGATCAACAACTAGTCGCCAATGACATTCTTTTTGTGCCTGAGAGTAGTGGCAAGAGAACGCTCGATACTATCGTGGGCACTGTTATATCTACTTCCATTTGGAGAGTGCCATATTAGCCGAAGGGGAGTTGCCCGGGCGTCGGTCGCCCTGCCCGCCTACTTCAGTTGTGTCGAGCGGGGTTAAGAGAACCCTCGGCACAGTTTTCAGCGCCGCGCTGTACGGTACGGTTTGGCGTATACGATATTAGAGATTGACTGCGGCTGGTGAAGCCGTAAACTCTGCACATTGGCGCGTTTCATGCCACGCGGCGCTTCAGGGGCGCGAGCAAGAAGCGGAGTTGGCGACGGAGGTACAAGAGATGGCAGAAAATGATAAGCTAATTCCCACGAACGGCGGTCCACCTGAGCGCCCGGGGTATTCTGGATACGCCGTCTTGGACGCCGAGGCTTCGGAGCCTGAAGCATACTCCTTCTATACCTACTGGGAGATTCTTAAAAAGCGCCGGGGCACCGTTTTCACGGTTGCCTTCGTTATTACAACTTTGGTGACGCTCGTTGTCTTCCGAATCAAGCCGATGTACCGCGCCACGGCCCGCATGGAGGTCCAGGCGGAGACCGCCCAACTACTAACGCTCAACGACCTTAACCAGAATGGGTACACCGACGAATCATACCTGCAAACTCAAGTTGATCTCTTGCAGAACAACAACGTCGTCTGGGAAACGATACAAAAGTTGGGGCTTGCGGCTGGGAACCCGGAGATCAGCGCTGGCGGGAAAGGCGGGCCAGGGAGCACCGACAGGTCTCCCACAGCAACTCAAGCAAATCTGATTCGGGCTTTTAGGGGGGGTCTTCATGTCTCGCTGCTGGGTGACAGCCGGTTGGTGGAGGTCAGCTTCGACAGTGTTGACCCGAGCCTCGCGGCGCGTGTAGCCAACGCCCTTGTCAAGAATTACGTGGAGTCCAATTTTCGTTCTAAATACGACACGACCCGGCAAGCCGCGGCGTGGATGGAACAGCAGCTCGGCGAGCTCAAAGCCAAAGTGGAGAAAGATCAGCAGGCGCTGGTTGACTATGAACGGGAATACTCAATCGCCAACATCGGCGACAAACAGAACGTGGTGCAACAACGGCTTGCACAGTTGAGTAGCGATCTAACAGGAGCACAGGTCGACCGCGCTAACAAACAATCGCTGTACGATTCGGTGCAGAGCAACAAAGCCGAGGCGGACATCATTTCCAGCGACGCCCTGCTCCAGCAGTTGGACTCGAAATACGCTGAGCTCAAGACCCAGTATGCCGCGGCCACTTCTCAATATGGTCCGAACTTCTATAAAGTGAAGGAACTCCGCAATCAGCTCAATGAGGTGGAGTCGCTCATCGACCGAGAGCGCAAGCGGATAATTGAGCGGATCGGGGGCGATTACCGCACGGCCGTACGCCGTGAGCAGCTTCTCTCCCAGGACGTAGCTCAGCAAAGAGGCGAGGTCGAGAAGTTGAATCAACTTCTTATTCAATACAACCTGCTGAAGAATGAATACGAGACCAACCAGCAGCTTTACAACGATCTGCTGAAACGTCTCAAAGAAGCCACCGTCTCGGCAAGCTTGCGCGCGGCGAACGTCCGCCTGGCCGACGAGGCGTTGGTTCCCACTTCTCCCATCCGTCCGGACAGGCCCGCGGATATTGCCGCCGGACTTCTGGTGGGCTTGATTCTCGGAGTCACGCTGGCGTTTATCCGGGAGAGCCTGGATCGCACCATCATGACAGCGGAGGACATCGAGAGAGAGATAAGTGTTCCCGCTCTGGCCGTGATTCCGCTCGGGACAGCATCGCGCGGACGGTATGGCCATTACTTCCAGCACAATGCCCAGAGAGCAGGGAGAAATGGAAACCAGGCATTGACCATTCTCAATGCGCCCGGATCGCATATGGCGGAATCTTTCAGAGTCTTGCGAACCTCGATTCTGGTCTCCGGCGCGCCGCAGTCGCCTCAAGTGCTGCTGGTTTCGAGTCCACATCCCGGTGAAGGGAAGACATTCGCTTCTGTCAACCTCGCTTTGGCGCTGGCCCAGCGTGGCAGCCGCGTGCTGCTGGTGGATTCGGATCTGCGGAAGCCAAATGTCTTGAAGGTCCTCGGTCTGTCGGATGGTACGGGACCCGGACTGAGTACCTTTCTCACGGGCGAGCACGACCTCGACCAGGCACTCCAGGCCTACACAGCAGTCCCCAACCTGTGGCTGCTTCCACCCGGACCGGTTCCCCCCAACCCGGCCGAGCTGTTGTCGTCCCCTGCTATGGAGGGGCTGGTACGGGACCTCCGCCAGCGCTTCGAACACATTGTGTTCGACTCACCGCCTTTGTTGCTGGTGACGGATGGAATCCTTCTTTCAACCTTGGCGGATGGCGTGGTTCTGATTGTGGAAAGCGGAGGCACCTCGCGCGGCGCATTGAATCGGGCTCGTCGAATCCTGGACCGGGCCGGCGCAAACACTCTAGGTGCTGTCCTCAACAAGCTGGCCAATCGACGTGACGGGTACTATAGTTCGCGTTATGGGTATTATTACAGCTATTCCTACTCCCGGGAACGCTCAACTTGGAAAGTTGCTGAAGCGGGTTCTGCCCATGATGAGCCACCCACCCTCACACGCAGATAAGATGACCCTTGTTTTAGACTCTCGTGGCCAGAGGTGACACGACGTTGATGCGAGATGTTGCTGTGATCGGGGCGGGTCCGGCTGGGTTGTATGCGGCTTATCAACTCGCCTCGGCGGGCCTCGATGTCGCGGTGCTGGATGCCCAGGAGAGGATCGGTGAAAACGCCGTCTGTTCCGGGGTCATCGGGGAAGAGGCGTTTGTGCGTCTTGGTTTGCCCAGCCGATCGGTCTTGAACCGCATTTGCTGCATTCAGGCGGTCTCGCCCGCTGGAAGAAGGTTGGAGTATCGCTCGGCGACGCCACTGGCTCGCGTGGTCGATAAGGCGGAGTTCAATCGCGAGCTTGCGAACCTGGCTCGTTCCGCCGGGGCTGAGTTGTGTTTAAGTCGGTTTGTCGACGCTATCGACCGCGAAAAGGACGGAGTGCTTTTGCATTTCCGCTCGCGCCAGCGGGCGGTTGGCAAAGTAAGGGCGCGGGCTGCCGTGATAGCCTCCGGAGTGAACGGTTCCCTCAACGGGGCACTGGGGCTGGTGAAGCCTCGCGAATTCTTGCGGGCCATCCAGGCTGATATCTCGCTGGGGAAGGATGGGACCTCCAACCCGACCGAGGTGTATGTGGGACGGTCCGTGGCGCCCGGGGCCTTTGGCTGGAAGATTCCTTTGGGACTCGGGCGCGTCCGCGTCGGTCTTATGTGCGCGGAAGATCCCCGGCCATACTTCAGCGAACTTTTGCAGAAAGTGGCGCCCGGACTGGATCGGGGTGAGGCGAAGGTCCGGGAGAAGGCCATAGGACAGATGCCGGTGGGAAACTGTGTTGCGGAACGGATTGTGGCGATCGGGGAGGCCGCAGCTCACGTTAAGACCTCAACGGGAGGTGGGATTTACTTCGGTCTTCTTTCAGCGGAAATGGCCACCGACGTCATTCTTCGGGCCTTTCGAAAGGGTGACTTCAGCGCTCACACCTTGGGCGAGTTCGAGCGCTTTTGGCGCGCCGCTTTCGGCCTCGAGCTGTGGACGGGTTATCTCGCCCGAAAGCTCGCGGCGCGCCTTTCCGACAGCCTCATCGAAAAGGCTTTTGATAGGGCAAAGGGAATCGATCTGCTGTCCAGGCTGAATGGGAACCTGAGCTTTGACTGGCATCACAAAGCCATACTGGCGTCCATTCGTGGTTTGTTCGCTCCGGCCGCAAGCGCCTGATTCCTTTCCTACACTACTTTCGTGCCTGTCATCCTGAGCCCGCCGTGCTTTCGGGCGGGCGAAGGATCTTTGCAGTTGTCTTTTGCGCTCAGCATCCAGCCACAAACTGCGGAGATTCTTCTCCCGCAAGGCGGGATCAGAATGACAGCTGGCGGTGGCGCGTGCTCAAACGGGGCTTTGATATTCTACTGTCCGGAGTGGGGCTTATCGTATCGCTGCCCTTTTGGGGGATTATTGCCCTGGCGGTGAAGCTCCACGACGGCGGCCCCGTCTTTTATCGGCAAGAGCGCGTGGGGAAAGATGGGCGGGTCTTTACAGGCCTGAAGTTCCGCTCCATGATTCCTGACTCCGACAAAAAGTGGGGCGTAGTACCCGCGGCTGCAAACGACCCCAGGATAACGAAGGTTGGAAGAATCCTGCGTGCGACCGCTATGGACGAACTTCCACAACTCTGGAGTATCTTCCGGGGTGATATGAGCTTTGTCGGCCCACGTCCGGAGTGGGTTGAGCTGGTGAAAAAGTTCCGGGCAGAGATTCCTTGCTTCGATTTGCGCCACAAGGTTCGGCCTGGCCTAACCGGGCTGGCCCAGGTCTACGGCCACAGCGAAATGTCTCGGCGGCATAAGCTTCGCTACGACCTGCTCTACGCGCGGCGACAAAGTTTCTGGTTGGACATTCGGCTGGTCCTCATATCGTTTGCCGTTACCTTCACGGGCCGCTGGGAGCGCCGGGAAGGGAAGATCTCGCGCCGAGCTCCACGGCGATATCGAAAGCCAGCCCCGGGTGGGACGTCTGGAATTGCCGATTTTCGATTGCCGATTGATCCCGCCGAGGCAGGACTGATTGACAGGGGAGAAAGTTGCCACACTACTTCTTCAATCGACAATCGGCAATCAGCAATCGGCAATGAAAAGCATGACGGCTGAGAATCACCTCGCGAGTGACGCAAATGTTCCCTGTGTGCGGGTTCTGGGCGTACCCGTGCACGTCCTGGACGTGGGGCAGGTTCTCCAGGCCATGGAACAGTGGCTCTGCCAGCGGGACAGGACCCACTGGATCGCGGTGACTAGCTCACACGGGCTGGTGGAGGCGCAGAAAAACCCCGCGTTCAGAACCATTCTTGAATCGGCGGACCTCTCCGTCCCTGACGGGAAGTGGACAGCGCGCGTGGCGGCTAAAAAGGCTGCTTGTGCCCCAAGACAAGTTCGTGGCGCTGACTTGCTACGGGCTTTCTGCCGGTTATCGAACGAGAAGGGCTATACGAATTTCTTTTACGGCGACACGGAGGAAGTTCTTGCCCTGTGCGCCACCAGGCTCTCGGAACAATTCCCGCGCCTGCGCATTGTCGGCACATATTCCCCGCCGTTTCGTGAACTTACTCCGCAAGAAGACGCGCAAGTCGTCAAGATGATTAACCAAACGAGACCGGATGTCCTGTGGGTAGGACTGGGCTTGCCAAAACAGGAAGAATGGATTTTCTCGCACCGGGAAAAGCTCAACGTGCCGGTGACGATCGCCGTCGGGGCGGCGTTTAAGTTTGTCAGCGGCAAAGTCAAAAGCGCTCCAGCCTGGATTCGGGAGTCGGGGTTCGAATGGCTTTGGCGTTTCTTCCATGAACCGGGGAGGACCTGGCGCCGGGCGTTCGTCTACGGCCCGCAGTTTGCCGCCCGCTCGATTCTGGAACTCAGTGGACGGTCGTTCCCGTCCCGCCATGGCGGGAGGAATCCACTGGACCCCTCCCGCAGGCCGGGACGGGGGTGACACGCAGGGGCGGGCGTCATTCCCGTCCTCCCGCCTTGCGGGACGGGAGGAATCCACCCTTGCCAGCGCGGTCAACTCGCAATTCGAGGTGGACGTGCTGCTTGACCGGAAGTGAATCGCGTCGAGGAAAACAAGGAGGTGGCAGTTGAAGGGTGTGATTCTGGCGGGAGGAACGGGCTCGCGGTTATACCCCTTGACGAAGGTCACCAACAAGCACTTGTTGCCCGTTTACAATGAGCCCATGATTTTTTACCCCTTGAGGACGCTTGTGGAGGCGGGCATTGTGCAGATTCTGATTGTGACCGGGGGCCGCAACTCCGGTGATTTCCTTCGACTTTTGAGCAATGGCAAGGAGTTCGGCCTTAAGCACTTGAATTACACCTACCAGGAGGGCGAGGGGGGCATCGCCGACGCGCTTCGGCTGGCGGACGATTTCGCGGATGGCGAAAAAATCTGCGTCATCCTGGGGGACAATATTCTCGAAGGAAGCATTCGAGATGCGGCCCAGCGTTTTGAAGCTCAACCTCGAGGCGCTCACGTCCTGCTGAAAGACGTACCCAACCCGGAAAGGTTTGGAGTTCCGGTGTTTGAGGGTGAGCGAATCATTCGCATCGAGGAAAAGCCGACCCATACAGCCAGTCGCTTTGCGGTCACTGGGGTCTACTTTTATGACGCCACAGTCTTTCAGAAAATTAGCAAGCTCAAACCATCAAGCCGGGGTGAGCTCGAGATTACTGATGTCAACAATGCCTATCTCGAAGAGGGTACCCTGACGCATAGCTTTCTCGAAGGCTGGTGGACAGATGCGGGAACTTTTGAGTCTTTGAGGCTGGCTACAAACTTGGTGGCTGAATCCAAGTTGAAGAAACAAAGCTCGACCCCTCGCGTGGCTCTGCCAGTATCCATAGGTATCCGAAGCTGCAGGGAGGACGAGCCCGGCCAATGAAGCTTCTGGTCACTGGGGGAGCAGGGTTCATCGGATGCAACTTCGTTCGGTACATTCTGAACAAGTATCCGGGCTATTCTGTGCTCAACCTGGACAAGCTCGCCTATTCCGGGAACCTCGATAACCTGACAGATCTTCAGGTGAATCCCCATCACGGCTTCTCCCGGATTGATATCTGCGACCGGCGCAGAGTCCTCGAGTTGTTCTCGCAGGGCGTGGACGCGGTTGTGCACTTTGCCGCCGAGTCGCACGTGGACCGGAGCATTCTCGAGAGTTCGCGGTTCATCAAGACCAACGTGCTGGGGACCCAGTGCCTGCTGGAAGTCGCGAGGCGAACGAAGGTGGGGCGCTTCGTACAGGTGAGCACAGACGAAGTTTACGGGAGTGCCGGCCAAGGCGAGAAATTCACGGAGCAAACGGCTCTGGCTCCGAACAGTCCCTACGCGGCCAGCAAAGCCAGCGCGGACCTTATCGCGCGCGCCTATTTTCGCACTTACAAGTTTCCGGTCATCATCACCCGCTGCTCGAACAACTATGGTCCCTTCCAATTCCCTGAGAAGTTTATTCCTCTGCTCCTCAGCCGAGCCCTGAGCGACCAATGCATCCCCGTGTACGGCGACGGACTACAGGTGCGGGACTGGATTCATGTGGCCGACCATTGCGCAGCCTTGGATGCCGTGCTGCATCACGGACGTGAGGGTGAGACCTACAACATCGGCGCCAGTAATGAGCGGCCCAACCTGGAAATTGCGCGCCTAATCCTTCAGATTCTGGGAAAACCCGAATCGCTTTTGACTTTCGTTCAGGACAGACCGGGGCACGACCGGCGCTACGCGGTGGATGCGCGGAAGATCCAAGAGGAACTCGGCTGGGCCGCACAGACGAGCTTCGAGGCAGGATTAGCTGCCACCGTGCAGTGGTACTCCACCCATGGTGACTGGCAGGAGCGGGTTCTCACACGCGCCTATCGCTCTTATTACCGGCGGCAGTATGACCGTCGCGCCCTGACCTTGGCAAAAGTCTTGGGTCCCACAGGCAATGGCAGATGCGCATCCTCGTAACGGGGGCAAGGGGAATGCTTGGGTACGCCCTGGCGCCGGCCCTCGCCCGAGCCCATCAGGTGACGGGTGTGGATATCGCGGACTGCGACATCCGCGATCGGGACGCAGTCAGAAACACGTTCCGCGCCCACAGGCCTGAACTGGTGATGCACCTTGCCGCTTATACCGACGTTGACGGTTGCGAGTTGGACTGGCGGAGGGCAGACGAGTGCAACGCGGAAGGCGCCCGGAATGTCGCGCAAGCTTGTAGGGAGCTTGGCGCCACGATGCTCTACATGAGCACGGACTACGTCTTCGACGGCAATCAGGACCAAGCTTACAGCGAGGAAGCCCCAGCGAATCCGATCAACGCCTACGGCCGCTCCAAGCTGCAAGGCGAGCGACACCTCCAGGCCCTCCTGGAGCGATATTTCATCGTCAGGACGTCCTGGCTGTTCGGGCCAAAGGGCAGGAATTTTGTAGCAACGATTCTGGAAGTGGCGCGGCAACGGGGCGAGCTGCGGGTTGTTAACAACCAACGCGGTTCGCCCACCTACACGCGACATCTGGCCTCCAAACTCTCCCAGTTGGTGTCGACAAAGCAGTACGGGATTTACCACATCACCGCCTCGGGGAGTTGCTCGTGGTTTGAATTTGCCCAGGCCATTGTGGAGTTGGGCGGCTTTCCAGGCCTCCATGTGGTGCCCATTTCGTCTGAGCAATGCGGGCGGTCGGCGCGCCGCCCGGCCAACTCAGTGCTCGAGAACCGTCGTATAAGCTCGGAGCGCTTGGGCCTGCTCCCGCATTGGAGGGAAGGCCTCAAGAGTTACCTAGAGGAGCTTAAACACGACGGAGATCGGGAGTGTCTGTTGAACGACCAGCAGGGGAAGATAACCGAATCGGGGGTGCCCTACCGTGACCTCTCCTGAACGTCGGGTGGTTGCCGAGCGTGGGGGACGGCAGCTCGTGATCGTGCCCCAGCCCAGCCCGGGCCTAGGGGATCTCATCACCGACTCGCAATCTGCGCGGTTGATCCCGGGCGTGGAGGTGGAGCCCTTCCTCAAATGGCCTGACGACCGAGGCTGCTTTGCGGAGCTTTTTCGCTTTGGTGAGCCGGGAATAGCCCGAGATTTCATTCCCTCCGGTGACAATCGTATTCAGGTTTCGATATCGGCCTCTTATGCTGGGGTGATTAAGGGCATCCACTACCACTTCGAGCAGACGGATTTGTGGGCTCCGGTGGGGGGAATGTTGCAAGTGTTCCTGTGCGACCTCAGGGAAACGTCTCCGAGTTGCGGCCAGGTGAATACCCTCTTCCTTGGAACCCTCCGCTCGTGGAAATTACGTATCCCGCCGGGCATCGCTCATGGCTACAAGGTGATTGGGGGGGAATCTGCCCACCTCGTCTATGCCACTAACCGCTTCTACAACCCCGAGGACGAGGGCCGAATCCCCTATGACGATCCCGACATCAACTACGACTGGCAAAGCCGCCCGCGATAATGCCCTGAAAGACGCTCCTTCCGATGCCGAACGGTCGGGCAGCGGCGAAGGCGGGCTGGACGGAAAGCTCATCGCCAACACCCCTTTCAATCCGGTGAGGCAGGTCATCCTCTATTGCTCAGCTTGGTCGAGCGGCTGCCGTTCGATGGTGGAATTGAGCGGTGAGTTGTGGGGTGTCAGCGCAGGTAAAGGCGCTGCCATGAGAAGTGTGGACTGCCGCGCCCATTGCGTAGCTGTTTTCGGTCTCATCAAATCAAATTGGACAGAGGCACCTTGGGATGAGCAAACCGTTCGATAAGCCGATCTACGTTACGAAGCCTTGGCTCCCTCCGCTGGAGGAGTTCCAGAGGGGACTGGCGGAAATCTGGGGCCGGGCCTGGCTGACCAACAACGGCCCGGTGCTGGAGAGTTTTCGGGCGGAGTTGGCTGAGTACTGCGGGACGGAGAACCTATGTCTTTTCGCCAACGGGACCTTGGCGCTGCAGATTGCGCTTCAGGGAATGGGCATCACGGGGGACGTGATTACGACGCCCTATACTTTTGTGGCGACGGTGCACTCGCTCTTCTGGAATAAGGTGAGACCCGTGTTTGTGGATATCGAGCCGGAACACTATACCCTGGACCCGGAACAAGTGGAGGCGGCGATCACTCCATGGACAAGCGCGATTCTGGGCGTGCATGTGTACGGGCACCCCTGCCGGTTGGAGGAACTGGAGCGGATCGCGCGGGAGCACAATCTGAAGTTGCTCTACGACGCAGCCCATGCGTTCGGAGTGCGGGTGAACGGGCGGCCGATCGGGCAATTCGGGGACTTGAGCATGTTCAGCTTCCACGCGACCAAGCTTTTCCATTCAGTGGAAGGGGGGATGCTGACGTTCGGCGACGGGAGGCTGCGGCGCCGGTTCGACTACCTGAAGAACTTCGGATTTGAGAACGAAGTTGAAGTGGTGATGCCGGGGACGAACGCCAAGATGAACGAGCTTCAGGCGCTGATGGGGCGACTGGTGCTCAAGGGAATGGGTGAAATTGTGGAGAAAAGACGCCACCTTGCGGAGACGTACCGGCGTGAACTGATGACCATTCCTGGCATTCGCACGGCGGCGCCGGCGGGCCCGGGCGTCGAATATAACCACGCCTTCTTTCCTATTGAGGTGGATGAGAGGGAGTTCGGGGCAAGCCGCGACGACCTGTACAATGGGCTGAAGGAATGGAACGTCTTCGCGCGGCGGTACTTTTATCCTCTGGTGACGGATTTCGCTTGCTATCGGGGGATTGTGCGGGAAGGTGAATTGCCCGTGGCGCGCAGCGTGGCGGGCCGGATCATCACCCTGCCCATTTTCAGCGACCTGGGGCTTGATGACGTGGTGCGCATCTGCGACATCATTCGGCACATCCACGAGCGGCGGAGGTCACTTCCAGCCGGGAGCAGAAGGGGCGTACTGAACATTGCCGCGGGTCCGGCGTGAATACAGAAACGGAAAACAGGCCAGCAGGACTGCGGGAACGGTCGCTCAAGGCCGTCATCTGGAGTTCGGCGGACACATTTGGTCGCCAAGGGATCCAATTCATCACCTCGATCCTGCTGGCGCGGTTATTGACCCCCTCGGAGTTTGGGTTGGTGGGGATGATCGTGGTGTTTCTGGCGATAGCGTCGGCGTTTGTCGACAGCGGCTTCTCCGCGGCCCTGATCCAACGGAAAGCGCTCACGGAGGAAGACAAGACATCGGTTTTTCTTTTCAACATCAGCGTGGGGCTGGGGATGGCCGCGGCGATGTATGGGGCGGCTCCATGGATAGCGCGGTTCTACGCGCAGCCGATTCTAACCGGCCTGACAAGACTGCTGGCGCTGAATCTCTTCATCCAAGCTTGCGGGTCGGTGCAATTCGCGCTTCTGAGCCGGCGACTGGACTTCAAGACCCAGTGGAAGGTCGGAATGGCGGCGAGTGCGGTTTCAGGCGCCGTGGCCGTGGCGCTCGCGTGGCGAGGTTACGGCGTGTGGAGCCTGGCGATCCAGGCGAACATATCGGCGCTGATCGCGACGCTACTGGTTTGGTTGCTGGTGCCGTGGCGCCCCAGCCGGAAGGGGAGCATCAAGTCGCTGCGGTCCATGTTCGGATTCGGATCGCGCGTCCTCGCCTCGGGATTGCTGAACACTGGGTTTGACCGCGTACAATTGCTGCTGATCGGGAAGGTGTTCGGCCCGGCCGATCTTGGCTATTACACCAGGGCGTACTCGACGCAGCAACTGCCGGCGGGCCAGTTCCAGACCATCGTGTCGAAGGTGACATTCCCGATGTTCTCGACGATCGCGCATGACCGGGAACGCTTGAAGGAGGCGATGAGGAAGTGTATGACGACGATCGGGGCGGTGGTGATTCCGATGATGGTAGGTCTGGCATTGATGGCGAAACCGATCGTGATGGTTGTCTTCGGGGTAAGGTGGCTGCCGTGTGTGCCTTATCTAAGAATTCTGGCCTTAGCGGGGGCGCTATATCCGCTGCATGTGGCGAATCTGGACGTGCTGATGGCGGCAGGGCGATCAGACCTTTTTCTGCGAGCGGAGGTGGTGAAGAAGGTGCTGATTGCCGTCGGTTTGGCGGTAACCGTGCCGATCAGCGTGATGGCGATGGTGTGGGCCATGCTGGTGGTATCTTTGCTGTGCTATGGCGTGAACGTGGCCTATGCACAAGGAGCGATTGACTACAACATTTTCGCGCAAATCAAGGACTTGCTTAAGCCTCTCCTGAGTGCGACCGTAATGGCCTTGATCGTCGGAGCGCTTGCCTTGGCCGCGAGATTAACACCCCCGGTCCTCCTATTGGTGGGTGTAACCACGGGGGTGGTCGTTTACATCGCGATGTCCTTCTTGCTTCGGGTAGAACCTATCACCCACACGTCATTCGAAGTGATCGGCACACTGACTGGACGGTCGCCACGCCCCTAAACCCACATTTCCATTGACCATGCCCACGAAACTTACCGTCACTAGACCGGCCGATTTTGTCGAATTCAGAAAGGCGGCCATTTCTCAGGGTATCCACGAGCGGATTGAGGAACAAGTGCATTTGTATCCAAGGAACATCGCCCTCAAAACCCGCGACACTGCCCTCACCTACGCCGAAGCCAATGGATTTGCCAACTCCATCGCCATGGAAGTCCTCTCCGCATGCGGAAAGGAATTGGCGCAAGCTGCCATCCTGCTGCCCAACTCATCAGAGTCGATTATTGCCATCTTGGCGTCGCTAAAGGCGCACAAAACGTATGTGCCACTGGATCCAAATTTCCCCCAAGACCGGGTGCGCGTGATGCTGGAAGACGCCGAGCCGGTGGTTCTGCTGACCGACGACGCGCACATGAGACTTGCCGAGGAACTTGCCGGGAAACGAGTACGGATCATCAACACCTCGGGGATAAAACGCGACGCGGCTGCCCCAAATCCTCAAGTGCCGTGCAACCCGCTCGACCGCGCTTATATCCTCTTCACTTCCGGCAGCACGGGCCGCCCCAAAGGGATCGCCTTTTTGCACCGCAACCTTCTGCATCACATCATGTGCGTGACCAACTACCTTTTCTTCGCTTCCAGCGACCGCGTAACATGGCTCCATTCCGCCAGTTTTTCCGCTTCCGTGGTGGACATCTATTGTTGCCTCACCAACGGCGGCACGCTGTATCCATGGGACGCGAAGACTCAGGGATTTATCGGAATGGCCGGCTGGCTTGTTCAGGAGAAAGTGACGACATTCCAGTGGATTCCAAGTGCGTTCCGGCAGTTCCTGCGCACCGTCCCCGACGATTTTATGTTTCATGATATCCGTATCGTCGTTATGGCCAGCGAACCGCTGACGGTGCGCGAAGTGGAACTGTTCCGCCGGCACTTTGCGGTCGGAAGCCACTTGGTGAACCAAGTGGGCACCAGTGAAACCTACAACTATCGCCTCTACCCGGTGGACCATCATATCCCCATCGAGAATACCAATGTCGCGGGCGGGTATTCGGTATCCGAGGATCGGCAGGTCGTGATTCTGGATGACCAGCGTCGCGAATTGCCGGTCGGATGTGTTGGCGAGATCGGCATCAAGAGTGAATACATGTCTGCCGGCTACTGGCGCGATGCGACGCTTACCCAAAGCAAATTCGTCCGCATCGGCGACGACAAAGAGCCCGTGTATTTGACGGGCGATCTTGGCAAACTGGAACCGGACGGCTGCCTGATTCACCTGGGGCGAAAAGATTCCCAGGTCAAAATCAGGGGCTACCGCGTTGAACTGGCGGAAATCGACCATGTGTTATCCACCTCACCCGGAGTAGCGGACTCTGCCACCGCGATAGTGAAAAACCGCCTCGGCGAGGATCAGTTAGTGGGTTACGTAGTGCTCAAGGAGCCCGGCCAATTCCAACCGCGCGAGGTGGAGAAACGCCTGGAATCCCGGCTGCCCGATTACATGGTGCCGCGGCAGTATGTGATCTTGGATTGCCTCCCGACCCTGCCCACAGGCAAGGTGGATCGCGAGGGATTGCCAAATCCGCAGGACCAGACCGGGTCCGCGCCCAAAGCGGCGGCCACGGACGCTGCTCCAGTGGAGCTCGAAATCCTGAACCTGTTCAAGGAATTGCTCCAGTTGGAAGACATCGACTTGCACTCGAATTTTCTGCGAGCCGGCGGGGATTCCCTGCTGACCGCAATTTTAATGCATCGAATCCACCAGCGTTTCGGTACCGAAATCAGGGTTGACGATATCAACGAATCGCCAACCCCGGCCTATCTCGCCAGCCTCATCCAAAGAGCCTTGGACAATTCAAGCGGACGGCAGTCGCGCAGCAACCTGATATCTGAGCAAGGAGAAGTTCCCATTTCACGTGCAGCACCTCGATCCGGAGTTCTATCAGGCGGGTTGGCGGCGCCACCGGCACTAAGACGACTGGTAACGGTGGCCGCCCCACAAAAGCCGTCCCGAAAACAGAACCTCATCATCATCAGCGCGGGCAAATACGGTCGCGAAACCTTCGGATGGGCACTCCAGGCAATTGCTGCCGGGGCTCACTGGCAAATCAAGGGGTTCCTCGACGACAGGTCAAGCGCGCTCGATGGGTTCGACTATGAGCCTTGCATAATCGGTGACGTGGAGAGTTACCCAATCAAAGAAGATGATGTATTCATCGGCGCCATTGGCGATCCAAAAGACAAAGTCAAATACTATTCTCCCATTATGGAACGGGGAGGCCGTTTCATTAACTTGATCCATCCTTTGGCAAATATCGGGAAAAACGTGCAGCTCGGCGCCGGCATTGTCATGGCCCCCTTCTCTTCTGTAACGTGCGATGCCAGGATCGGCAATCATGTTTCGATTGGGGCACTTAGCAACGTGGGGCACGATGCCATTGTTGGTGATTGGTGCCAAATCAGCAGTCACGTTGGCATCAATGGAAACTCGATCCTTGGTGAAGGCGTCTTTTTGGGAAGTCACGCTTGCATTGCTCCCCAGATCAGGGTGGGTGCTTGGGCTTTCGTGGGCGCTGGCAGTGTTGTGGTCAGAGATATCCAGCCGCGGCTTAAAGTGTTTGGCAACCCGGCTATGCCGATCGGCAAGGTAAAGTAGGAAAAGAGCGAGTATGGCAATCGTGTCACAAATGGACGTGGACTTCCTACGGATGGCGCGGGAACACGTTACCGGGTTTTTACAGAGAATCGCCGGGAACTTATCCAACCAGTCCGGTAGGCTGCTGGAGGTCGGCTCGCAGGGCCGCTCCGAAGTGCGAGAATACTTCGCCAACTACACGATTGACACCTTCGACATCGTGGACACCTACAAGCCTACGCATGTCGGCGACATCACGAAGCGCAATGACTTCATCCTCGACGAAACCTACGACTGCATCGTGTGTATGGAGGTGATCGAACACACCCTCGACCCGTTTGGTGCCACCCGGGAGATGCGCCGCATTCTCAAGCACGGAGGCTTCCTGCTCGCTTCCGCGCCGCTCAACTGCCGGATTCACGGCCCGCTACCGGACTGCTGGCGCTTCACCGAGCACGGCTTCAAGGTGCTGCTGCGGGATTTCCTAATCATTGAGATCGACATTCTTGAAACGCCGGGCAGGGATCTGTTTCCAGTGCATTACAACATCCTGGCGAGGAACGACAAAGCGAAGCATGTTTCCGATGGTGAGCTGAGATTCCGCTTCATTGATTGAGCGCAAAGGCCGAACCGCAGCGCCGGTGGGCGAATCACACTAAGAGTGCAGAGAAGATCAGGAAGGTAAATCGAAAAGTGACAGCAAAGCTTATAAGCGAGGTCGAGAATCTGACTACAGTTTACCGCGCAAGAGAGGACTGGGACTGCGTGCCGCAACTTCTTCATAAAATTGCTGCGCTGACTGGATCGGCTCGATGTGATGACGCAGTCTTTGATAATGGCATACTTTTATACGGCGCAGGTTCCATCGGCGCCGGGGCGCTTGAATATTTCTCCCAAAAGGGGATCAAGGTGCTCGGATTTCTTGACGACACTCCGGGACGAGAGGCTAGTAGCTATCGTGGTGTTGACATAGTGCCACTCAGTTTTGCCCTTCGCAACAACTGCCCGGTGGTCATTTCCATGAAGAACTGGAAAGTGCCGGCAGCCAAGCTTGCTGAAAAGGGACTGCGCTGTGAGTCATTCGCCCACTACGTTGTTCGCACCAATTGGGATCGCCTTGAGACTGTCGCGAGAGATATTCTCTGTGACGACCGCTCCCGACTGGTCTATCTGTCGATTCTGAAAGCGAACATCCTCTCCGACTATTCTCTCTACCCCGCCATTTATGAGGACAACCAGTACTGGGCGATTCCGGATTTCCAGTACCTTGCTGACCCTGAAGCCGTCATGGTTGACGCGGGCGCGTACGTCGGCCGGATAGTGGAAGAGTTCGTGTGGAGAAGCCATGGCATTTTCAAGAAAATCCACGCCTTTGAGCCGAATCCAAAACTGCACTCAGCATTGAAGGCTCGATCTTCCAGGCTGATCCAGGAATGGGCCCTGCCCGATGACGCAATTGCCTGCGTGCAGGCTGGGCTTGGCGACCAAGAGACGACCCTCGATTTTTTCGAGTCTGGAGTTTTCAACATGACAGGGGGATCATTTCTGTTTTCCCAAGGAAAGCAGGCCGGGAGCCTGCAGGTAAGGAAGCTAGATCAGTATCTTGCGGGCGGCCCTGTCACGTTCCTGAAGGCAGACGTCGAGGGATTTGAAATGCCCTTGATCCGAGGTGCGAGCGCGAGCATAAAAACCCATCGTCCAAAACTTGCCCTGTCGATATATCACCGCATAAACGATTTGTTTGATATTCCATTAGCCCTGCAGAGCTTGGTTCCGGACTATAAAATGGCGGTCCGGCATCACACACCGAGCCAACAGGACTCCGTGCTCTACTGTTGGGTGTGATCAATCAGATCATCTGGATCGGGAAACTAAAACAGGACCAGTATCTAAACATGCTTAATCTTGACGAAGGTGTGGTGCCTGCCGCCAAACAGGAGGTCTTTCAGCGCTTGATGTCCGGCACCGCCACGCCGATTTATGTGCTCGGCCGGAACAAGTACGCTGAACGGGTTTCCCGCCGCGTGCCGGTTCAGGCGTTCATAGACGATTTCACGGAGGAGAAGCTTTACCTAGAAAGACCCGTGATTCGGATGTCGGAACTGCCGGCAAAATGCCTAGTGGTTTCCTGCGTCCTGGACACGCTTCCAGTCACTGCGCTCAATCGGCTTCGATCAGCGGGTGTGCATGAGGTAATTGATTACTTCACCTGTGCCCGCCTGTCGCCGAACGTGTTTGCGCCGGTTGATTTTTGCGCTGGTAACCGTCAAGACATTCTCGAAAACCCAGCTCGTTATATGTGGGTGTGGGATCGTTTGGCTGATCAAATCTCGAAACGGCACTTCGCACAAGTCGTCCAGTTCCGGCTCAGCGTGGACTTGAAATACATGGAGGGATTTAAGTTGGCGATTGACCAGCAGTATTTCGAGGATTTCTTGCCTTTGCACGAAGCCGAAGTGTTTGTTGACGGCGGCGGATATGACGGGCAGACCAGTCTGCAATTCGCCGCGTGGAACAAGGCCTACCACGGGATTTATTGTTTTGAGCCGGCGCCTGCAATGATGGAGGTGTCACGGCGTAACCTGGCGGGCTTGCGTGATGTCTCGTTCCTGCAAAAGGGACTGTTCAGCCGCAACGATCGGCTGCGCTTCGATACGGGGGCGGGACTGGCTAGCAGCATTTCGGCTCTTGGCCAATCGGAGATCGAGGTGGTCTGTCTTGATGATGAAGTGCATGAAACAATAACTTTCCTGAAGTTGGACATCGAAGGAGCAGAATATGAAGCTCTGCAAGGAGCGGCGGAACATATAAGGTCGGCGTCTCCTACCATGGCAGTGTGTATCTATCATGACCAGCGAGATTTTTGGCGCGTGCCATTGCGGGTTCTGGAAATGAATTAGCGCTACAACCTTTATGTCAGGCACTACTCCGAGAGCATCAGAGAAACCGTAATGTTTTTCGTGCCCAAAGCAACCCGATAGCCAGGTCCGAAAATACCTTCCCGAAGTCGCGGAGCGGTATCAACATATTTTGGCGGGCGAGAGGAAATTGCTTGAGAAGAAAAGGCCCAAGAGGAGTCAGATGACGCAAGCCGGTGGCCTCGAAAATGTGGTGGGTCCGTACACCGAGGTCGCGAACCCCGACCGTCTCGTGCGTGATCCGCTGGTGAGCGTGGTGATGATCACGTACAACCACGAGCCATACATCGCGCAAGCAATTGAGGGGGTCGTGTCGCAGGAGACGGACTTTCCGATCGAATTGATTATCGGGGAAGATTGCTCCACCGACCGCACGCGGGAGATAGTGTTGGAGTTTCAGCGGCGCTATCCGGAGATAATCCGAGTGTTGTTCTCGGGAAAGAACGTAGGGATGCAAACGAACGGTACGCGGACGATTCTGGCGGCGCGGGGCGAGTATATGGCCATTTGCGAGGGCGACGATTGGTGGCACAGAAGGGATAAGCTACAGCTTCAGATTCGTGCTTTTCGGGCGGATAACTCACTGGTGTATATCGGCGGAGAAGTTCGGCATATCTCTGCTCAGGGGCAAGTGATAGGGTCGGAAAAGCAGAACAAGTGTGCTCAGCCGCCGCTTCGCATCGAGTATCAGGACCTTATCCTCGGGACACTTATTCACTATCCCTGCACGGTAGTCGCAAGGACTGACGCGGTCCGCCGGACGTTTCTAGGCGACACCCTTTGTAGTGATCATACCCAACTGATGGGAGACATACCTCTTTTTTTGGAGTTAAGCCAACTCGGGAAGATGGTGTATCTCAGGGAGACACTGGCTAGCTACCGGCACAGCCTCAATTCAGCGACAAGGCAAAGCGACCCCCTTCAGGTTTGGCGCCATGAGATCAGTTCTTTAGTTGTCCGATTGCGGGCGCTCGAACGCTACCCACTCCCGGGTGATGCAAGTAGGACGTCCAGCTTAAAGGCCCAGTTCATGCGGCAAATCATCCTTCGGGCCGCGTGGGTCGGGGATGGAATTGTGGCGAGAAACCAATTAAGACGATTGAAGGGCCTTGCTGGGAAAGCCGGCTGGAAGGAAATCGCGTGCGTGGTTCTGGCATTTATCCCCTTGCCTCGCAGATCGCTCAAGCTGGGGTTGACGAAAATTACTCCATATTTGAGGAAAATTACTCCTCATCTAGAGAGAATGGGGCTCAACCCGAGAAAGTACTTCGCAGGCGCAGGTCTTGGCCCACTATCCATCAAAGAGTAGGATGTTGTCACGAAGTCTCTTGAAGTACGATTGCGGCGGTGCGCATCTCCCACTCGTTTCTCGCCGGCTCGCGCTGGCCAGGAATCTATGAGGGTAACATTCCTCCTGCCCGCGTTCTATAGGCAACCGTCGGGCGGGTACCGAGTGGTGTACGAGTACGCCAATCACCTCGCCGCGCGCGGCCAGGAGGTTACTGTCGTGCACCCGCGCCGCCTCCCCAAGCATCCTCCGCCACCGGCGTCCGACCTCTACCGCTGGCTAAGGCGGAAGGGAGCGCAGTTGCGCGACCGCCTGCGTCCGGCCAAGATACGCTGGCAACCAGTCGACGAACGCGTGAAGATCATCATCGTTCCTGAACCCTCCGCCCGTCATCTCCCAGACGCCGACGCGGTGTTTGCGACGGCGTGGCAAACTGCCGAGTACGTTGCAGAGTATCCTCCGTCGAAGGGGCGAAAGTTCTATCTCGTCCAGGATTTTGGGTCCTTCTTCGGTCCCACGGACCGGTTGGAAGCAACTTGGCGCCAGCCTTTTCAGAAAGTCACCGACTCCCGCTGGCTCTACGAGCAGGTTTGTAGCGCTGAAGGCGGCCATCGGAATACGGTCAACATCCCAATTGGCATCGACCACAAGAGATTCCGTGTCACCGCTGATATCGGCCGACGGCCGAAAAGAGTCAGCATGTTCTATGGGTACGCCGGTTACAAGGCTCCCGAGGACGGGATATCTGCTCTAGAAATCGCCAAGCAACGCCATCCTGATACGGGCGTCGTCATCTTTGGGCAGCGCGACGAGAAACCCAGGAATATTCCTTCCTGGGCTTCCTATCAGGGCAATGTCTCAGAAGAAAGCCTGATTGCTATTTACAACAGTTCGTCGATCTTTGTCTGTAGCAGTCTGGCCGAGGGCTTCGCTCTTCCACCCGCAGAGGCGATGGCCTGTGGGTGTGCCGTGGTTTCCACCGACTGCGGGGGCAACCGCGAATACGCGGAGCACGGCGTTACGGCTTTGCTCTCTCCCCCACGAGATCCGGAGGCGTTGGCAATGAATCTACTCCGGCTCCTGGAGGATGATGACCTCCGGATTCGGCTTGCCTCGGAGGGGCATAGGCGTATTCAAGCCTTTACGTGGCAACGCAGCACCGACCTACTGGAAGAATTCATCGAAGCTCGTGTGCGCCAAGGATAGGACGCAGGTTGTCCCAAATCACCCCACTTCAAGATCGAGGTCCCATTTGATGATGCGCTCAACACAATCCTGAAATCCAAGCCACAGCCGAAGAAAGTGACGCCGAGGAAAAATGAGAGCTGCTAAGTACACCACAACGAAAACCGAGGAGGCGCGAAAGATTGAAGGTTGCTGAAGTGATAAACAAGGTTGAGGCTCTTCCAGCGGACTGGAACGGCGTCGGCAGCGTTGGGGGAAATGTTCTGCGGGCAATTGCGCAGCACGCCGAACGCATTGGAGCAGTCAGAAACTCCGCTGAAACCGGGTCAGGAAAGACGACGCTCCTGTTTTCACATCTCTCTGCCAACCATTTGGTCTTCGCGATAGATGAAGGCAAGAGCATTAGTCAGGTGAGGAATAGCCCTCTGTTCGAGGCAAAAAACGTGACTTTCATTGAGGGATTCACGCAGGAAACCCTGCCCGCGTACCATTTTCAGCACAAACTGCAACTCGCCTTGATTGATGGTCCGCATGGGTATCCCTTCCCGGACCTCGAGTATTTCTATTTCTACCCTCAAATCGAGCCCGGGGGGATGCTTCTGGTTGACGACATCAAGATCCCAACCATTCGCCGGATGTTTGAGATCATCCAAGCTGGTGACATGTTTAGACTGCTGGAAGTGGTTGACGACAACACAGCCTTTTTCCAGCGCACTGAGGTTCCCTTTGTCAGCCTTACCGGCGATAGTTGGTGGCACCAGGGTTACAATAGGCCGTATTACAACGAAATGCTCAATCCAAGTCCCGGCACCGGCCTGCTTAAAGCGTATCAGCTTTTCGTTCCGAAGCGTATCAAGGCGCTTGTCCCGCGGAACATCAAGGAAGGGATACGGAAAGCCTTGCGGCGCTGATTCTGATCGTTGAAACTCCCCCACGAATCCGTCTATGCCGCGGGAACCCCACCCCAGTGCTACGCTCGTGGGTCTGTTAAAGGCATAATCCCGCAAATCACTATTGGGCACCGCGATTCCACAGCGGGATCAGGGTTTTAGGATGGCATGTAGCCAAGAGTCTTCACCGAGGGTGGTCATCAGCATTCTGAACTGGAATGGCTGGCGGGATACGCTGGAGTGCCTGGAGTCTGTAGACTGTGGCTCAAAGTAGCGCGCTGAACAGGCCCTGCCCGGAAAGGACAAGCGGAGGCCGTACGTTGCTGCGGAAGGTCGTGAAGGGCTGGAACGCCACTTGGTGCTGGTTTCGGTATTTGATTGTAGGAGCGCGAAATGGCGTACCGGGGCTGGTCGATTTTGTGGTCGGAAATTACTTTTTCGCCGCGAACCAACAGCGAGACGAGTTGACCGCCCTTGGCGAAATCCTTGCCGCCCGGCGCCCTGAACGCGCCTTGGAGATTGGCACATGGCGCGGGGGCACGCTCCTCTTGCTGATGAGGCTTGCAAGCCCGCAGGCCACGATTATTGGAGTTGACCTCCCGGAGGGGAGATTTGGCGGATACGGCCGCAGTCGTACGTGGCTGTATAAGCGTTTTGCGCGCCCGAGGCAACGGCTCCTCCTCCTACAGGGAGATTCGCACAGTAGGGACGTGTCCGATAAGGTCAAGGCAGCTCTGAGGGGGCAAGAACTCGACTACCTATTCATTGACGGCGACCACTCCTATCCCGGCGTGAAGTGTGACTTCGAGATTTACGGGCCGATGGTCGGGAAGGGCGGACTAATTGCCTTTCATGACATTGTGGAGGGTCCCACCGAGAACGTCGGCGGCGTGCCGCAGGTTTGGCGTGAGATCAGATCAAAATACCGCCATATTGAGATAATCAAGGACCGCCAGCAGGGCGGCTACGGAATCGGAGTTTTGTACATTGATGGGCAAAGCCCAGCGGAACCGATTGACACGACCGTAATCCCATGACTGAGTGCCCATGTGTCGTCATCAGCATCCTCAACTGGAACGGCTGGCGGGATACGCTGGAGTGCCTGGAGTCCGTGCGGCGGCTCGACTATCCCAACTACCTGAGCGTCGTGGTCGATAACGGCTCCTGGGACGGGTCGGCGGAAAGGATCAAGGCCTGGGCACATGAAAACCTCGGCGCTGGCCACGTCCTTGCCGACTACACACAGGAAACCGCGCTCCAAGGCGGTGACCCGCAGACCGAAGAAGCGCTTGAAAGGGTTCCCTCCCCAGCCAAGCTGGTCCTGATCCGCAACAAGGAGAACCTCGGCTTTACGGGCGGCAATAACCTGAGCATATCCTATGCCCTTCGGCGTGGTTTGGCCGCAGACTACGTCTTTTTCTTGAATAACGACGCTTGCCTCGAACCCGATTGCCTCGCGCAACTTGTGGCTGCCGACCGGCGGGTCGACGCGGCTATGATCGGCGCCGCGCTCAGGCCGGCCGGAGACAGGTCGGATGGCGGGAAGACTTGCGAACCGAATGCGGCTTCGGCCAATGAACAGTTCGACGGCCGTTTCAAGGAGGGAGGCAGCAGGCCTCATGGCCTTGACAATCGACAAATCAGCGAGAACCTCAGGAAGAATTCGGCGGCACTTGACGCCGATTCCGATTTGAAACCCGCTGGCTGGGTGAGTGGCGCGGCACTGCTCATGCGGCGGGATTTGCTGGAAGGCGTGAAGCAGATCCAGGGCAATTATCTGGACGACCGCCTTTTTCTTTACGGAGAGGACGATGTGCTTTCTTCACTGGCCTGTAGGCTAGGTTACAAGCCGCGATTGGCCAGGCGCGCGGTTGGCTATCACCAAGGGAGGGCCAGCAGCGGCGGCGACCGGGGACCGTGCAAGTGGTACTACAGCACCCGGAACCTGTTCTACATAGCTGACTATATGCCGAGGTTTGAACGCCTTCGCTTTCGATTGATCTACCCGCTGATAGGCGCCGGCAGGGTCGTCAAGTACTTGCTGACAGGGCGACAGGGGTCAGCGCGGGCAGCGTTGTGGGGAATGATTGATGCGTACCGGGGCGTTACCGGCAAGTGGCGGGACCATGACCGCGAGGCCAATCCAGGGCGGCGAGGCGGATTGCTGAAAAACCGCGAGAGACCAAGCATGCCGCAAGCTAAAGTGGCGATAGTGCATCCCCGGCTGGGTTGCACCGGCTCAGAGGCGACGGTGCTGTGGACGGCTGAGGCCCTCAAGGATCGCTACGACGTCACCCTGATCTCCGGCGGCCCGACCGACCTCTGCCGCTTGAATGCGTACTACGGCACCAATCTTAAGGAAGGTGAGGTCTCCATTCTTCGGGCGCCCATGCCGCCTGGCCTTAGAAACAGCGCTCGTTTCGACGGCTTGCGGTGGGCCTTCACACACAGATTCTGTAGGCGGGTCGCGCCAGGCTTCGACCTCATGATCAACGGTTACGGCCCGGCAGATTTCGGGCCAAGGGGCTTTCATTACATCGCCGACTTTGGTTTCGACGCCGAGCTGAGCCGCACCTTCAATCCGTTGGGTACCGGAGAGAGAGATTGGTGGTACGGTCCTTCGCTATGGCGAACGGCCTATACGCGTCTGTGTGAAACCGTCTCGTCCATGGCCGGGGGGCACTGGGAGCACAACCTAACCATAGCCAATTCAAATTGGACTGCGGATTTGATGCGGCAGCGCTACGGTGTTGAGTCGGTGGTGATCTACCCACCCGTAGTCGGCCAGTTTCCGGATGTGCCTTTCGAGAATCGGGAGGCCGGTTTCGTGTGCCTGGGCCGAATCACTCCGGCGAAACGTGTTCGTACGATCATCGAGATCCTCGATCGCGTTCGCCGCAAGGGCCACGATATCCACCTCCACGTCGTCGGCGGGCTCGAAAGCAGCGAATATTGCCGGTCCGTTCAGGCTCTGTCGGTACGACATCGGGACTGGGTTTTTCTCGAAGGCACTCTCTTCCAAACTGCTAAGAGCGATCTTATCAGCCGGCACCGCTTCGGGATTCACGCTTGCTTAATGGAAGCATTTGGCATCGCGGTGGCAGAAATGGTCAAAGGCGGTTGCATTGTGTTCGTTCCGAATTCGGGGGGCCAAGTGGAAATCGTCAATCACCCTGCGCTGGTTTTTGAGAATGAAGGCGATGCGGTGGAGAAGATTGATGCGGTTCTCACCCGCGAGGCCGAACAGGAAACCTTGCGTGCCCACCTCCGGCACGGTTCTCAAAGGTTCTCTCAGGAAATTTTCCAGGCACAGGTTCGGCAGCTTGTGGAGGGGCTTCTCAAGGAACCGATTAGAGGTTGATGCCATCGACCCTGCCCGTGTGACAAGGAGAAAACACAGTGGAGAGGTGGATTGATTGCTCCGGCAGCTGAATGACGCTATCCGCAGTGTGACAAACAACCAGCGGCTGGTAAAGATCGCGCGAGGTTTTCACATCGCTAGTGTCCTGAAACGGTACGAATACCGGCTGCGAGGACCGTCGGACGGGCTGATCCGTCATGCGATCGGGGGAGTTCAGGTTGTTTTCGCTGCGCCTGACGCCACGGAGTTCCGTACGCTTGAGTGCTGCTACCGGGACGAACTGGATTTTATCGAGGCATTGGAGAAGAGACTTCGGGGGGGCGGGGTTTTTTACGACATCGGGAGTAACGTTGGGCAGTTCCTGATTCCTGTGGCCAAGATTGTGGGCGAACGCGGGAGGGTGATCGGATTCGAACCCCATCCCGGGAATCATCAACGCCTGATCAGGAACATCGCCCTCAACGGCTTGACGAACGCTACGGTATTCCAGTTGGCTCTTGGCGACCGCAACGGTCAAATCCAGATTTTTGGGACGCGCGGGATCGCAACCATTGTTCCTCACGCCGCCAATCAGAACAAGAGCTCACCGGCCGCCATCATCCCGCTCACACGCGGTGATGACTTGCGCCGGAGGGCGGGTCTACCGCTTCCCAAGGCAGTGAAGATCGATGTCGAGGGCGCTGAGTTCGCAGTGCTCAGCGGTCTGAAGGAGACCCTGTCCAGTCCGGTGTGTGAGCTACTGTGCCTGGAAATCCACCCGCGCTTTATTCCTGCCGAGGTTTCGCCTGAAATGGTGCTTTCGCTCGTCCGATCTCTTGGCTTCAATCGCAGTGAGAGCCGGCAATGCACAAGCCGTATCCATCTGATAGCTGAGAAGGAGGAGGCATAGGCTTGCGACGCCCTAATGTAGCCGTCATTCATCCCCAGCTCAGGTACGGGGGCTCGGAGACCGGGGCTTTGTGGAGCGTCGAGGCGCTGAAGCGCGACTACGACGTATGGCTGGTTACAGGCGGCAAGGTCGATTTGCCGCGCCTGAACGAGTACTACGGCACGGACCTGCGGCCGGGGGAATTCAGCATCCATGAGGTGCGGTTGCCCCTGGGGCTGCACCGCACCGCGAAGTTTGCAGGGTTGCGCGGCGCGCTGTTTGCGCGCGAATGCCGCCGCCTGGCGCCCCGCGTCGATGCGGTCACTACCCACTACAATCCCTGCGATTTCGGCGTACCGCTCATCCAGTTCGTGGCGGACTTCTCTTTCAGCCCCAAGCTCCAGCAAGCGCTCCATCCCAGCCTGGCCACTGCGCGCCGCTGGTGGTATGGCGACACGATTTTGCGAAGGGCCTACCTCAGGCTTTGCAACAGCCTTGCACCCAGCCACCCCGAGAATTGGAAGAAGAATATCACCGTGGTGAACTCGCGCTGGACGGCCGGCCTTTTGAAAAGTGAGTTCGGATTGGTCGCCAGCCGGGTTCAGTTCCCGCCCGTGCCGGGCAATTTTCCGGCCGTTTCCTGGGATGAAAGAGAAAACGGATTTGTGTGCGTTGGGCGGGTGGTGCCGGAAAAGCGCATGGACGCGGTAATCGGCATTCTCGACCAGGTGCGGCAGCGCGGGTTTGAACTTCATCTTCACATTCTAGGCGGCCTTGACGGTTCACCCTTTGCCAAGAAGGTGCAAGCGCTGGCTGCGCGGCGCCGAGATTGGGTGTTCCTTGAAGGCCGCGTGGTGGCGAAGGCAAAACGCGAGTTGATGGCCCGGCATAAGTTCGGGATAAATGCCTGTGCGAGCGAGGCATTCGGGATCGCGGTGGCGGAGCTGGTGAAGGCAGGTTGCCTCACCTTTGTGCCGAATGGCGGCGGGCAGACCGAAATCGTCGATCATCCGTCACTTACTTTCGAGAATGACGACGATGCCATGCACAAAATTGTGTCCGCGCTGGAAAGCCCGGCTCTGCAAGCCGCACTTGTGGGGCACCTGCGCGAAAGGAGCCGCGAGCTTTCCACAGAACGCTTCCAGGATACCGTGCGGAGCCTCGTGGCGGAATTGCTTGCGGCAAGGGGTTTTTAGTGTCCTGGGTCAAGAGTCCGCTTTCTTTCTGCTTCATTTTGTCTCTTGACAAGCGGAGCAAGATAGGCTAGCATAGTGAGCGTCCGCCCTGCGGGTGCCCTTGGGCATTGGCGGAGGCTCTTTTCGATGCCACGACGCAGATCAGTCCTTAACCGTGATCCAGGAGGTGTGAAAGCAGCAGAAGAGTAGTAGCGTCGCAATTAGAATGTAGGGCCGCCCCTCGGGGCGGCCAGGCCGGGTCAAGCCCCGGCCCTACTTGCATGAGGAAGAATTCTTTTTTTGAGAGACCGATGCGGGGATGTTATTGAAAACAAAGGACGGCCGTGGAAAACTCTGGGGTGAAGCGGGAATGTATATGAAAAAAAAGGAGATGCGAGTAGGAAACGGGAATGTTATTGAAAAGAAAGGGTGTTAGCCTGGATTTTCCACTACGCTGGGAAACTTTTGGGGCCAGGTGGGAGGGAGGGGTTTGGTTCCTTCGGGTAAGTGTGGCAGTCCTGCTCGCTGCCGTGCTGGGCGGAATGGTGACCGATCATCACTTCGCGGCGAAGGGCGCAGCGACGAAGGTCCTGGGCCTGGACAAAGTGATCGCTTTCGCCTGCGGCCCAATGAAGGGCTTTGATCCCAAGCAACTGCGCTCGGTGACCTTCTTCGGTCCGACGAAGGCGGAGGACTGGCAGTATTGGCAGACGCGGGGTGTGGTGATGGGGGTCGGCCACACCTGGTACGACCTGTTGCGCTCGCCCATCGACAAGGCAGTGGACAACCTGGTGGGTCAGAACTACGGCGGAAACCCACGGCCGGTGGTCATGATCGACGAGTTCGGCTTCGACTACGGCGGCCGGATGGATGAGAAATCTGCCCGGATTCTCCGCCAGACGAAGCGCCAGAAACCGGAGTTGGCCCTGGCGGTCTGGGAGATGCGCGGCCCCATCCCCAAGGTTCTGGCGGAGGCCTACCGCGACGTGGCTGACCTCGTCATGATGGAGAGCTACGTGGGCGACAAGAAGCAGTACTGGTGGATCGCCAGCCAGGTCTGGTCGGCGCGAAGGTACGGCATCCTGGCGAAAACGATCGTGGTTCTGGGGGTCGGGAAAGGCGGCAATCCCGGCGAGAACTGGGCCCAAACGAAAGAGGAGCTCGAACAGCAGATCCGCTTCGTGCGCCTGATCGCCCCCGAATCGCCCGGGGTGGGGTTCTGGGGCGGCACCGCCGAACTGCTGGCCTGCGCGGACGCCTTGTGCGCGCGCTTCTCCGACCTTCCCACCGATGGCTCAGGATTGCCCGCGGACCTCCGCGCCCTCGCCACGACCTTCTCCAGACGGTATGAGAAGCCGACGTTGGTCGTCTCCCCCGACTTGGTGGAGCCGAACTACACCGAGGATGGCAAGGGACTAGTCGAGCCGAAAACGATGCGGCCCTACCTGATAAACCTGAGCGACACGGACGCCCAAAATGTTAGGGTCCGCTTGCGCAATCCGCCCGATAAGGGCGGCGACGTCTTCGCTGAAGGTGTCGTTCCGCTCATTCCGAAGCGGGGTGAAGCGATTGGCGTGCTTACCTCGACCGCCAGGGCCCGCGTGTGGGTGGGGGAATGGGAGATGGAAGTCGAGGCCCCAGGCTGCGAGATCCTCCTCTTCAGCTCGAGGCGGTGATCCGGTATCGCCTCCGCGAATCTTGCTACCCTACGTCGGGAACCTCAGCCGGAATAAGAACCTCGCGCTGCTCGTTGGGACCTAGGCTAATGCGGATTTTGATGCTTTCACCCTACATTCCGTGGCCGCTGAATGGCGGCCCGCCCATCCGCATTTACTATGTGTTGAGAGAGTTGGCAAGGCTCGGGCACGAGGTCGTTCTGCTGGCGGCCCATGACGGCCCTTCGCTCCCGGCAACGCATCCTCTCCGCACGCTCTGCCGGGAGATCGCAACCTATCAGCCCCCCTCGAGTGCCTGCTCCGGTGTCCCGTTCGTCTCCGCCTTACGCTCCCTGGCCTCGCCCCTGCCTTATGTGGCCGCAAAGTTCGGAGCCCGCCATATACAGGAGAGCATTCAGCGCATCGCGGAGAAACACGAGTTCGACCTGATCTGGGCGAACTTCGCCTTTATGGCTTACGCGGTTCCGCCCGAACTGTGTCGAACCACGCCCTTGGTCTTGGACGAGCACGAATCGGAAGGGCTGCTGTGGCGGCAGTACTTGCGCCACGGAAGCCTGGCGAAGCGGGCCTTCGCGGTGGTGAACCTGATTAAACTTCCGGCCTTCCAGAAGAGACTCATGTCCCAGGTTGCAGCCGTGCTCAGCAATTCCGAGCGCGAAGCGGATTTCACCAGACGGTACGCACCGCCGGGTGTCCAGGTGTGGGCGGTCCCGAATGGGGTAGATACGGAAGTTTTTGCTCCCCCACAACCGGATGTGAATAGGAGGAATGCCATTCTCCTGTGCAGCGGTCTGGCCGTTTACCGGAACCGCGCGGCAGCGCTGTGGTTCGCCCGCCGCATGTTTCCCACGATTCGCCGCGAGGTCCCCGACGCGGAGTTCTGGATTGTGGGCAGCTACCCCAATCGCGAAATCTGGCGGCTCGCGGAAAGCCCTGGCATCCACGTCACGGGCACCGTGGAAGATGTTCGCCCTTACTATGCGATGGCCAAGGTGGCCGTAGCCCCCTACCGCTACGGTGAAGGCACGAAAATAAAGGTGGTGGAGGCGATGGCGTGCGGGACGCCCGTTGTCTCCACATCGATCGGCTGCCAGGGCTTGGAGGTGATTGACGGCAAGCACCTCCTGATTGCTGACAATGAGACGGACTTCAGCCGCCGGGTCATCGAAATTCTGCGTGACCGCGAGCGGGGCCAGGCCTTGGCTACGGCGGCGCGAGGGCTGGCCGCGGAGTATTCTTGGCGACGGCTCATCTCCGACTTGGAACCGAAGCTCGAGGATCTAGTACGCCGGACTGGCGGGACAGCCGAAGCAGGAATGCACCACGCAACGCTCCAGAGATAGAAGGCGGTCATTCTTCGTTCGGGCTAGGCCGACGGACTTAGAATGATTAGGGGTTTCTTCTACGAATGACGAACAGGAGTGTGGCAATATGGAGAATCGCTTCTTCCATTGGCGACTTAGCGACGCGAGCCCCTATCAGATCGTTCCGGTGGAATTCCTACCGCGACTCCCCCCCGGCGATCACAGGTATTTTGTGCGGATCCTGCAGCATCTGGATCGCCTGCTGCCGGCCGCGGGGCTGACGTTCCTTCTGACCTTGCATCTGGACTCTCTACCTGAAGCCATGCAAGATGCTGTGGTCATACTGGTGGGCGAAGAACGACATCAGACACCGTCATACCGGGGCCGGGTGAGGGCGATCTTCAAGACCGCAGGAATTCAGCGGACTCCGTTCCGGGAGACACTGCGCCTGCCACCGCCGGTCGCCTGGCGCATGCTGCTGCGCGACGCCCGGAACAGAGCCCTCCAGGTCAAGCGACGGTTGCAGTACGGGCTGCCCGGGGGCGTTCTGGCCCCCATGTACGAGATCCCGCTCGGCACCGACATCCTGCTTGACATCGACCCGCCGCCGATCGAGCAGAGGCCGGTGGACGTCTTCTTCGCCGGAGGTTCTGCTTCCGGCTTGACCCTGCACCCAAAGTTTGTCGCCCGGAGACAAATGGCCGCAGCGGTGGTGGCGGCGCGAGTTGCGCTGCCTAGGTACCGGATGGAAACGATATTAGTGACGCCTCCGAGCGACGAGAGGTTCGGCCCCGAGACCTACACCCAGTCGATGGCCAACGCCAAAATCGCCCTGGCTCCCCGAGGCAATTGCGACGAGACGTGCCGCTTATTCGAGGCCGCCAAGCTTGGTTGCGTCATTGTCGCCGAACGACTGCCCTCAAGATGGTACTACCAGGGGTGCCCGGTGGTCTGGATCCCGAGATGGTCCGCTCTGCCGGATGTTTTGAGCAGCTTGCTGAACGACCGCGCGAGGCTTACGCAACTCTCCCTCCGCACGCGCCAGTGGTGGGATTCGACGGTTTCTGAAGCGGCCGTCGCGAAATTCATCGCGCAAAACCTGGCGAGGGCGGACCCCGCGCTGCAGCGCGTGTGAAATCTGAAGCGGCAGGTTACCCAGATTCCCCGCGCGCAAACTTTCGGGCCTCCTGTAACACTCCGCTCAGAAACATGGAGCACTGGAGCAGCGCGGGCGCTGGAGACTCCTCCACGAAGGGGAAAAGGAGTTCTCGATGCCTGATGGGGTAAGGACGAAATATAACGAAGTACAAAAACGCGAGCGATCGCGATTCATCGCATTGCTACGGCCCCTTGTGCTCGCGCTGTCACTTCCCCTAAAGTGGTTATTCAAAGTGGTGAATCGACGGCAGCGCCAAGTACTAGTAAGAATTCCAGGTGTCCTGGCCGTCTATCACTCGGTCTCACGCTTGCTTTTGTCCGCACGTTCGGAAGATGGGATCCCTTGCGCTGAGGTCAATGGATTGAAGATGTACATGGACCCCGAAGAACACGCCGGCCGCGCGGGTGCCTTTGTGCTGACGGAGATGTGGTTGTGGACGTCGGTGCTCACTGGGGTTATTTCACACTTCTTGCGGCCCCCCTGTGTGGAACCCATGGCCGAGTCTTTGCCTTCGAGCCTCACCCCAGAAACTTTGCTCTGCTGACAAAGAACGTAGAGGCCAATGGCCTGACCAATGTCGTGGCGGTACAGAAAGCAATCTCGGACCGAGCCGGACGCGCAGAATTGTTCCAGTCTGGAATGACAGTGGGCCACAGCCTCTGTCCGGTACCGCCTGAATGGAGGTTAGGAGGGGGCGCCGCAAAGGAAGCAATCGCCGTGGACACCGTTGCGCTTGACGATTTCTTTGCCCAAAGCTCCGTCGAGCCGCGACTCATCAAGATGAACATCGAGGGAGCTGAATCTCTGGCGCTGGCCGGAATGCGGCGTCTGGTCCAACGCAGCCCTTTGTTGGTGCTTATTACGGAGTTCAATCCCGCTTACCTGGATGCCAAGGCAGCCGAGGATTTTCTGGACCAGCTCGCCGCCTGGGGTTTTGACGTCGGGATCATCGACGACGATCAGCGTCAGCTTGAACTTGCCCCCATGTCTGAAATACTCAAGCGACTTCTCCGCGAGGGCACTCTCACCAATATGCTCGCTGCGCGTGACCGCTCGTTGGTTGACTCGCTGCCGAGGCGGCAAGAAAGCCTTGGTAGGAGACGCGTCGATTGGCGACCCTGACCCCCTGGAAGTGGCCATTTCCAGAGCGGAGACAATGGGTTTGAGCGCACTGGCTGAATGGGGGCGGAGAAGGGCATGGAGACCGATGCTGGGAGGCGCCGAATGGACATTATAGGCATTAATGTTGGATGTTATATCAACGCTTGCGAGCGTCCCGGCTGGGAGAATATTGATAAAGCGATTAACGCCCGCATTCGAAATATCCCGGGCCTAAGACGCTTTTTGGGCGTCGTCGGCCTTCTTCCGGGATCTGAGGATCGCTGGCCAAAGAATCTGAGAGTCCATGACATCAGGAAAGGACTTCCGTATAACAATAACTCTCTACTTTATGTATATTCGTCGCACTGCTTTGAGCATCTCTACCTGGACCAGGCGATGAAGTTCCTGCGGGAATGTTTTCGGGTGCTCAAACCGGGAGGAATCCTTAGACTTGTAGTCCCGGATTTGGAGCTGTTGATTCGTGAATACACGGAAGCCGCCCAAACGAAGGGCCAGACTGGGCATGGGGAGCCTCCCGCCGACGTTTTTGTTCGTGGCTTACTGATGGTAAGGGAAGCCGCGCCGCGTGGTCTTGTAGACCGGTGGTTTAAACCGGTATTGGGGAAGCACACCATACATTGCTGGGTGTACGATTGGCAGAGCCTCCGGGCTCGATTCTTGGAAATAGGGTTCACGAACGTGAAGCGCTGTTCGTATCTGGAGAGCGCCATACCTGACATTAATTTTCTGGATTTAGCCGACAAGGCAAGCGAGAGCCTTTATGTCGAGGGAACAAGGCCGACCGGCGGCGCCTAAGGGGCGCGATCAAACCAATGTGTGCGGCGCGAATTCTATTCAACCTGCGGCACGGACGACCGCGTTCGGCGCGCGCCGTGCTTTTGGGTCTGCTGGACGGATATCGCGGCGTAACCGGCAAGTGGAGGGACCACGATCAAGAAGTGTCCAGGTTACAAACCGATTGGACAAATCCCGCGCCGTGTGCGCGCCAATCAGGATCCACGAAACGGCGGAGGTGAGGAGAGGAATTGCCGTTCGATAGGCGTCTATGATCAAGGGATTACGGGCACCGGCCGTCTGCGTCGTGCTGCTGAACTGGAATGGCGCCGAGTTCACGATTCCCTGCGTTGAAAGCTTGAAGGAATCGGACTATTCCAATTTTCAGATCCTTGTGGTAGATGACGGCTCGATCGACGATTCCCCGCTCCGGATAGCGCAGCGCTTCCCCGACTTGGAGCTTCTCAGCCAGCCTGCAAACCTAGGGGTTTCGCAGGCGCGGAACCGAGGCATCGCCCGAGCTGCCGAGCTCGGCAGCGATTATGTGTTGATTCTCGACAACGATACCAAGGTGGACCGGAGTTTGATTTCCCACCTGGTAGCCACGGCAAAAGCGCATCAGAACGCTGTAGCCGTAGGGCCCAAGATCTACTACCTTCATGATCCCAAGCGGCTATGGTTTGCCTACGGGCGGCTGAGTCTCTGGACGGGTTTCTACTTCAATCCAGTCTGTAAGTCGGTTGACCGGGGACAATTCGAGCAAGTCATGGAAATGGACGCAGCTTCCTCTTGCTGTCTCTTGATTCCGATGGGAATAGTGAAGGTAGTAGGAGGATTCGACCCGGGCTTTACTAGAAATGAAGATCTGGACTGGTCTCTTCGATGTCGGCGGGCGGGCTTCAGACTCCTGTACTGCCCCCAGGGCAAAGTGTGGCACTTCCTCGGAGGATCCTCAAGGAAACAGCCAGCCGCCTCCATTCGATACCTACTGACGCGTAATCAACTCTGGACGTTACGGAAAGTCGGCCGCCCCTGGCACTTGCTCTCCATTTTATGCTTCTATCCAGTTCACTGTTGCTGGCGGTTGTTGAAGATGGGCCTGAGAAAGGAATGGGATTGCATGTGGGCAGAATTGCGGGGTGCAAAAGACGGTTTTCTTGCTTCCATTCCCCCAGTCGACACTCCTCGCGGGAGGCTAAGCGCGCAGAGATAGGAGCTGGTTAGGTTAATGGTTGCCTCCGATTCTACAGGGACGAAACTGCGAGTCTTAATATCTGCCTTTGCCTGCGCGGCAGACCCCAGCACGAAGTTCTTTGGGGGTGGCGATATCATGGCCTGGAACCTGGTCAAGCGCCTGGGCCGCGTACACCGGTTGTGGGTCCTCACCGCCGCCCGGAACTGCGAGGCTATTGCGGCGGCGCTCGAGAAGCAGCCGCTTGCAGAGGTGCAATTCGTCTACGTAGACCTGCCGGGCTGGCTGCATGGGCTGATGCGGCATCAAGTGGGGATTCAGTTGTATGCCTATCTCTGGCAATGGAAAGCCTACTTTGTCGCCCGAGGGCTTCAGCGCCACGTTCGATTCGACCTTTTTCACCATCTCACCTACGAAAACGACTGGATGGCCAGCATCATCGGCGCCTTGCTGCCCGTCCCCTACGTGCGCGGCCCCGGCGGGGGCGCTCACCGCATTCCCAAACCGTTCCTTAAGGGTTTTGGCCTGGGGAGCCGGCTGGCGGAGTTCCGGCGTTCATTCGGCCAGTGGGTTTTCCGGCATGATCCTCTTTTTGTATTGAGCCAGCAGCGCGCTCGCGTGATCCTGGCTTGCAGCCGCGAGGCCGTGGAGGGGGTGCCGGCCCGTTGGCGCCATAAAGTACAACTGCTTTCTGTAAACGGCATTTCGGGCCATGAACTTACTTCCCCTCAGCAGCAGGCGCGAAGTGAGAAGTTTGCCGTACTGTCCGCAGGCCGTTTGGTTCCGCTCAAGGGATTCGACCTTGCCTTGCGCGCCTTCGCGATTTTTGCGGAGAGGCGCCCTGAGGCGGGCTTTACGATTGTAGGGAAAGGCCCGGAGCTGAACCGCCTCGAAAGTCTGATCCACGAGTTGGGACTCGAGAAGCAGGCGCGCATTGAAAGCTGGATGCCGCGCGAGCGTCTGCTGGCCAGTATGCGCTCCTGCGACGTTTTTCTCTTCGCCAGCCTGCGTGACGGGGGCGGCTTGGTGGTGGTGGAAGCGATGGCATCTGGCAAGCCCGTGGTCTGCCTTGACTTGGGCGGCCCGGCGCTGCACATCAATGGGGAGTGCGGATTCAAAGTTCCGGCCCGCGATCCCGACCAGGCGGTGCGCGACATGGCCGTTGCGCTCGGAACACTCGCCGGCGATCCCAACTTGTGTACCCAAATGGGTCGGGCCGCCTTTGAGCGCGCCCGCCAGGTTTACGACTGGGACCGCACTGCCGAGCGCATCATCGAGGCCTATGAACAGGCCCTGGGGGTCTCTGCTTCTGAATGAGCGATTCACCTCAAAACCCCGCCGCAGTGCGGCGAAACCTTCGCCAACCCCGCGCCCCCTCCTCTCTGAGTCTGCGCCTGCGCACTGCAATGCCGGCCATGCGCAAGCAGCAAGCTCGGGGACTGACGCTGACCTCGGTGCTCTGCCTCTTGGTTTGGTCCGGCTACAACACCACAATTTACTATTCCATGGACCCGCTCTTTCCGAAGAACTTTGTCAATTTCGTCCACGGCGTGCGGGCTTTCTTTCCCATCCTCGCGGGCATGATCGCTGGCGCCCAACTCGCCCAGCGCCGATCCCTCCCCAAGTGGCTGGCGTTCAGCCCTCTTAGCCTGCTGTTGCTTTACGCAGGGATCGGGTTGCTCTCTTCCATCTTTGTTTCTCCCGAGCCTATCGCCGCCGCTTATTGGGCGCTCCAGTACATCTCGGTGATCGTTGTTGTGCTCGCGGTTGCCTCTGCCTCTGCGCCAGAGGCGCACCTCGCGCGCTTCATTTCAGTCAACTGGGGTTGTTGCGCGGCCGTTTGCTTGGGCTTGCTTGCCGGGATTCCCCTGTTGGGCGGGAGCGCGCCCACCCCTCGAACCGCCGGCAGCCCTTTGGGCGTGATGGCCTATGGCAGGGCAGGACAAGAAGTGATGGGGATGCCAGGAACGAGGAACACGGGGTTTGGGAGGTTTGCGGGAATCGTTATTCTCGTGGGCCTGGCGAAACTCTTGCACGACCGAAAGGACAAGAAAACGCTGTTCATCTGGGCACCCCTCACGCTGGCCGCAGCAGTGGCTTTAATCCTATCCCAGGCTCGAACGTCTTGGGTATCGGTCGTTGTCGCTGCCGCGGTGCTCCTGGCGCGTGCCCCCACGCGGTGGAGGGTCCCGATCATTATGCTCGCGCTCCTCGCCCTCCCGCTGGCGTGGCTCACCGGTTTTGGTCACGCCTTCATGCTTTACCTCACCCGCGGGAAGGAGTTTGACCCCACGCTTACGGGGCGTACAGCGACATGGGCGAAGGGTTGGGAGGCCTTACAGCAATCGCCTTGGTCCGGGCTCGGTTTTTGGGCGGATCGCTTCTTCCTTCGGGGCGCGAACATACACAACACCCTCCTCGACGCCCTGATGCAGAGCGGTTTCCTGGGCGTAGTCCCGTTTGTGATCGCCATCGTATGGGTGTGGGTCGCCGTCCTGCGTTTCTACTCCACCAAGCCCGCTGGAGAAGCCAGTTCACTGCCAGGCGAACTCCTGAGCGTCATGACCTTCTTCACCGTATACTCCGTAACAGAGATTACCTATAGCTTTTACTCGGTCGGCTGGATGGCGATGGCCCCCCTCTTCGCCCACGTCCAACTTCGTGTTTATCAGAACGCCAGGAAGCGCCAATCCATGCGCTTATCGCCAGCCCCCGTCCGCGGCCCGACTGTGCGCGCCGCGCAGCAGAATTAGGCCACGCAGGACTTTACGCAAGAAAGCCTGCAGAGGTTTCCCGTCGAGCTGCCGAGGATACGTGTGTCGGTGGGTAAGTCATGAAATTCGTGGTCGAGGCACTGGGGTTGAACGCGGGCGGGGGCGTGCCCTTCCCAGTCAACTTGCTTTCCAAGCTACCCGCACATGTTGGGCACCGGTTTGTCTTATTGATTCCTGACCTTGCTGAGTACGGGCAGATCGAGGGGCCTAACCTCAGGGTCGTCCGTCGCGCGGTTCCCAGAAGCCTTTTGGCTCGGCATATGTTCTTGTCGCGCAGTGTGCCGGAGATTTGGAGGCAAGAACAGGCTGACGCGCTCCTCGGCCTGGGCAATTTTATCCCGCGCAGGCTGCATTGCCCTGCCGTCGTAATGCTTCATAATCAATACATCATTTATCGCGAGCCTGTTGCGGAGGGGCGGGACACGCTGCGTAATAGGCTCATTGACGCTTATGGAAGATACCACTATCGTCACCTGCCGGCAGGCGTCTGCGTGGTTGTCCAGACCGAGATTATGAAGGGGCGTTTATGTGCGCGCTTTGGCATCAACCCGGCCAGAGTGGCGGTGATTCCCAGCGGGCTTGTGATCCCGGAGACCGACGTCAACGGGGGTGACCGATCTGGTCCGCTATCTGGAGTCAGCCGCCCGTTTACCTTCCTGTGTCTGAGCCGATACTACGCCCACAAGAATATTGAAATCCTTCCAGCGGCCATAGCAAGGCTGCCGCTCTATACGAAAAAGGCCGTACAGTGCCTGATTACGATTTCGCCTGACCAGCATCCCAACGCAGCGGCATTTCTCAGAACGCTCTCGTGCGGAGGCCCGGCCGGCTCATCAATATAGGACCGGTCTCTCGAGATAAGATCGGTGCCCTTTACCGGTCAGCAGATGCGTGCATCTTGCCAACGCTGTTGGAAACTTACTGTTTGCCTTACGACGAGGAATTGCATTACGGCGTTCCGATGGTAACGAGCGACCGCGATTTCGCTCGCAGCCGGCTGGGAGACGCCGCGGTCTACTTCGACCCGCTCGACGCCGACAGCGTCGCCCGGGCGATGGTGGCCATCATGGAGGATGAAAACCTGCGTTCCCGTCTTGTCGAGAGAGGCAGGCACATCGTCCAGCAGATACCTAGCTGGGACGAGGTAGCGGCCCGCTTTGCCGGGCTGCTCGAGCGCACAGCCAGAGGCGGGCCTGGCAGTACGACAGAAGCAACCCATTCAACTCGAGGGCAATGAACGCGAGCAAGTGGACAGTCCAAGAATACTGGGATGCCCGGCCGTGCGGCTCTTTCGAACCGCCCGGGAAGCTCTCACCTCCCGCATACTTTCGAGCCTACGAGCGGATTCGCTATGAGCGACAGCCCGAAATTGCTGCTTTCGCAGACTTCGAGCACTGGAGGCGACGGCAAGTGCTCGAGATTGGTGTCGGGATGGGAGGGGATTTCGTCCGCTTCGGGAGGGCGGGGGCAAGCGCAGTCGGCCTTGACCTCTCGATTCGTTCGCTGGCGCTGGCGCGACAGAACGCGGAAATTAACCACGTCCTCCCCACTTTGCTTAATGCTGATGCACTTGCCATTTCCCTTCGACTATGTGTGGCATTGCCGGAATTATCGGAAAAGCTGACGAGGGTCTGATCCAGTCCATGACGCGGCTGCTGGCGCACCGCGGCCCGGACGGGGAAGGATACTATCTCGAGCCAGGGGTGGCACTGGGTCATCGCCGGTTGAGCATTATTGACCTCGAGACAGGACAGCAGCCCATGACCTCGGCGGATGGGCGGTACACGATCGTCTTCAACGGCGAGATTTACGGCTTCCTCGAGCTGCGCCGCGAGTTGGAAAGTCGGGGTGTCCGCTTCCGGACTCGTTCGGATACCGAGGTGTTGCTGGAAGCTTATGCCACATGGGGGCGAGGCGCGCTTGCGAAGCTGAGGGGGATGTTTGCTTTCGCCATTTGGGATAAAGGGGAGCGCAGACTATTCGCTGCCAGGGATCGACTTGGAGTAAAGCCTTTCTACTACGCGCAAATCGGTTCCCAGTTCCTGTTTGCGTCGGAGATGAAATCCCTGCTTGTGTACCCCGGTTTCGAACGCAAGCTCAATTATCCTGCCCTGGACGATTATCTGACTTATCTCTATGTGCCCCCCCCGCAGACGATTTTCCAGGGCATATTTGAACTGCCGCCCGCGCATTGGTTGGAATGGGAGAATTGCAAGCTTCGCCTCTGTGAGTATTGGGACGTGAATTTCGCAGGGGAGAAAAACGCCTCCAAACAAATTGTTAAGGAAACGCAAGAAGTTCTGGATGACGCCGTGTCGACCCGGTTGATCAGCGACGTGCCGCTGGGCGTGTTCCTGAGCGGCGGACTGGATTCCAGCACGATCGCTAGACTGATGGCCAACCATCTTTCTGAGCCCGTCCGCGCCTTCACCCTGAAATTCCGGGAAGGCGGGCGCTGGTATAGCGAGACCGAATTTGCCCGCGAGGCCAGCCAGGCGATTGGCGCGGAGTCTCGGGAACTGGAAATAGTCTCAAAATCCGCCGAATTACTTGGCACTGTCACCCGCCACTTTGATGAACCCTTCGGTAACCCCACGTCGCTTTTGCTTTATGAACTTTCGGAAGCGGCGCGAATGTTTGTTACCGTTGTTCTGGTCGGCGACGCCGGCGACGAGGTCTTTCTCGGCTATCCGCGGTACCAGGGGGCCGTGCTATCTTCACGGTATCGGAATGTCCCTGTCTCGTTGCGTCGGCTCGTGGCCTGGGGCGCCGAACGTATTCCCGAGGCCCACAGTGGTAACCATTTCAAACGGCGCGCGCGGGAGTTTCTCACCGCGAGCTGCTATCCGCCCGAGCGCATGTACCTTGAATGGATCGGTTATTTTAACCAGGGCCTGCTCAGCCGTCTTTATTCGCAGGAGCTGAAACGCGAACTGGCCGGTCGCGATTCTTCTGAGTTCCTGATGGGGCTTTTCGGCAGAGCAGGAAGCGCCGAGTTGATTGATCGAATCAACTACACGGACCTCCACTCTTTTCTTCCGCACAACATTCTGCGCTACTCGGACCGTATGAGTATGGCTCACGGGCTGGAGATTCGTGCTCCCTACACAGACCACAAACTGATAGAGTTTCTGGCGCGGGTGCCGTGGCAGGCCAAGTTGCACCTGAATCAAACCAAGTATCTTCTCCGCCAAGCGGCGCATGATTGGTTGCCGGAAAGGATCCTCAAGCGGGGCAAGGTGGGATTGAACCCTCCCATGGGCATCTGGTTGCGAGGGCACCTGCGACCACTTCTGGATGAATATCTCTCGCCTGGCCAAATCCGGCAGCGAGGCTACTTTGATCCCAATACAGTAGAAGAGTTGATTGGGGACCTGATGACGGGTCGGCGCGACTATTCTCTCCACCTCTGGGCGCTGATTTCATTTGAAGAATGGCACCGACAATACCTGGACTCGAACCCCAGCCCGCGGTCAGCCGAGACGGTGAAGTCCGCCTACCAGAGTTCGCACCCCGCGTGACACGCCCTGGCGTGGGGACCTACTGGCGGACGGTGCGGCACTGGCGCTGGGCGCAACTTGCCGCTTTGGCTCAGCGGCGTATGCTGCCGCGCAACAAGCTCCGGGGGTGGAAGCCCGCCCGCGTGACCCTGCGGAAAGTTTCGCCACCTCCGATATTCCCGGAGTGGCGGCGGGCTTCAGCCCTTCAGACGCTCGAGGCTGGCGAGTTCTGTTTTCTAAACGTCGCCCATGCGCCCTCCGCATGCATTCCTTGGTCATCGGAGGGCTTCAGCCGGCTTTGGCTCTACCACCTCAATTACTTTGACTTTGTCAATTTGGATCTCAGCGCCCCGCAGCATAGGATGCACCTGCGCAAGGCGCTGGAGCTGGCGGGAGACTGGTGCAGGCAAAACCCGACAGGCGGGGAGATTGGGTGGGAGCCCTATCCTCTCTCCTTGCGGATAGTCAATTGGTTGAAGTTCTTAATCCGAAACGCCGAAAGGGCGGACGCTCTGGGAGAGGGCGGGGCCGTCAGCCTTGTCCTTGCCAGCCTGCGAATCCAGGCGCTGGCGCTTGAAACCCGCTTGGAAACGGATCTTTTGGCAAATCACCTCATGAAAAATATCAAGGCGTTGATGTTTGCCGGCGCGCTGCTCGAGGCGCCCGAAAGCTCGCGCTGGTGGAGGAAGGGAGAAAAGCTGCTGGGGCGAGAACTGGCGGAACAAATTCTTGCCGATGGCGGGCATATCGAACGATCTCCCATGTACCACGCGGAGGTGTTGGAGGATCTCTTGGACCTCCAGGTCTTGGTCGAGGCGTGTGGGAGGACGGCTAATTCTGCCGAGCTGCTGTCGCGAGGGGTGACCCGGATGGCTGATTTCCTGCGCTGCGTGCTCCATCCCGACGCTGAGATTCCGCTTTTCAATGACGCGGCATTCGGCATCGCGCGGCCTGCTGGTGAGCTCCTGACGCGGGCAAACCCGTCGGCCAAAGCATCATCGAGCTCCTGCCCGGAGGTGAGGGTTTTTCCCGAAAGCGGGTACGCGGTGCTTCGCGCTCCGCGTTCTGAAAGCTGCTTGATTTTCGATTGTGGACCTCTGGGGCCCGACTACCAGCCGGGGCACGGCCATTGCGATGTCCTCAGCTACGAACTTTCGCTGCACGGCCAGCGCGTGGTGGTTGACACTGGCGCGAGCACTTACGAGCCTTGCGCGGAGCGGCACTACGAGCGCTCCACGGCAGCGCACAACACGCTGCGCATTGACGGAGAAGAGCAGGCCGAAGTCTGGGCGAGCTTTCGCGTGGGGCGGCGTCCCAGGGTGGGGCGACTCCAAGGAGGCGAAATTAACAAGCTCTACTTCGTGCAAGGAGTGCATTACGCCTACCAGCATCGCGGCGTCATTCACTCGCGCATGATCGCCCTGACACCCAGGAACAGTTGGTTGGTGATCGACTCACTAAACGGCAAGGGGAAGCACCTCGTCGAGTCCTTCATCCACTTCCACCCAGCGGTTCGGGTGGAGATTCAGAACAACTCTGCGCCTGGTGGCGCCGGCACAGTCGCCACGGGCTGGGCAATACGGTTCGGTGAACATCAGTATTTTTTGACGAGCCTTGGGTCTGGAGAATTGGTGGCGCGAGAAAGCTGGTACGCGCCTGAGTTCGGTCTGCGGCAGCGCCAAACTACGCTCCATTGGACTTGGCGAGGTGATTTGCCTGTGCGCCTTGTATACGCGTTCACGCCGGCTGGGGAAAAACCGCCGGTCATTTCGCAACATTCAGGCCAAGAAGCCCTGGGAATCGATCCGGCCGCTTTTGCATCAGACTGAAGGAAGTTTTCCTCTCCCTTGAACATTCTTTACATATCCCAATATTTTCATCCCGAGGTTTGTGCCCCTGCGGCGCGTGTAGCTGATCTAGCGCGTGAGTGGGTTCGGGCAGGACACGAGGTGAGGATATTGACCGGTTTCCCCAACCATCCGGAAGGAGTATTGCATTCCGACTACCGCCGGCAGTGGCGAAAAGGTTATGGTCGTGAAGAGCGCGACGGCGCGAAGATTTACCGTACGTGGCTCTATCCGGCAGCCGATCGTGGTCTCTGGGGGCGTTCGGCAAATTACTGCTCTTTTGCACTCTCGGCTGCCGTGGCAGGCCCATGGATCGCACCCGGAAACGGCGTGGTGATCGCTACTTCACCTCAACTTCTTGTGGGGCTCACAGGGTATATGGTGGCGCGGGCGCGCAGACTCCCGTTTGTGTTCGAAGTGCGCGACCTTTGGCCGCAGTCGCTCGAGGCGGTGGGCGCCAGTTCTCTGCTCTATCGCAGCCTGCAACGCTTGGCGGACTTTCTTTATCTCCGTGCTGACCGGATTGTGGTGGTCGGCGAATGGCAGCGAGACTCGCTGATCGCTGCGGGGGTGCGGCCGGAGAAAATTGCGGTTGTCAGGAACGGTGCGGGGGATGATTTTTGTCTTGACCCGGAATCCCGGGTCGGGCAGGCGCTACGCGAGCACACGCGAAACGAACTGCGAATTGCGGACCGGTTCGTGGTCGCTTACGCAGGGACGCTAGGCATGGCGCAAGGCCTGGAGACGGTTCTGCTCGCCGCCGAGCGGCTGCGCGACCGGGGCGAGGTGGTCTTCCTCCTGATCGGCGAGGGGGCAGAACGCGAGCAACTGCTGGAGCGGAGCCGAGAGCTGCGCCTGACCAATGTGGGTTTTCTCGCTAAGCAGCCTCGGGAGAAGGTCCCTGCCTACCTGGCGGCGGCGGATGTGTGTGTGGTGCCCCTGCGCCGAAGAGAAATCTTCAAAACAGCTATCCCCTCCAAGATGTTTGAGGCAATGGCTGCGGCCAAACCCGTGATCCTGGGTGTGGAAGGCGAAGCGAAAGAGATATTACTCGAGGCACAGGGTGGGATCGCAATCCCTCCGGATGACTCGGACGCCCTGGCAAAGGCGATCCTCAGGCTCTTGCAACGCCCGGAACTCGGCCGTGCGCTGGGCGCAAACGGCAGGCGTGCAGTACGCGAGAAATATTCCCGCCAGCAGCAGGCGAGAGCCTATTTGGAGCTGCTCGCTGGGCTGGTAAACACTCCGCGACATCACCCTGTGTCAGATGCACCGCAAGCGCCGGAACCCACTTCCGCAAACAAACCAGAGACGTTGACCTTAAGGAAAAAATGAGAACCTACCTCGGACTGTTCTTTCTTGCTGCGCTGCTCAGCTTGCTGCTCACGCCAGCGCTAAGGAAGCTGAGCCAGGGGCTGCGCGCATACGGCCAAGCGCGCGATGGCCGGGATCAGCCGCAAATTCCGCGCTTGGGGGCCCTTTCGATTCTCCTGGCGACGCTTGCGGCCTGGGGCGTGTTGCTGTTGGTGCCGAATGCGATGCGAGCGCGGTTCCTGGCTTTGGGCTGAGGAAGGTTTCCCTTCTCGCTTGAACATCCTTTACATGTCGCAATATTTTCCGCCCGAGGCCTGTGCCCCTGCGGCGCGGGTGGACAGTTTTAGCCGTGAGTGGGCTCGGGCTGGCGCGCAAGTCAGGGTCTTAACCGGTTTCCCCAATCATCCTGAAGGGACCTTGCATCCGGAATACAGGAGACTGTGGAGGCATGGGTTGGCGCGCGAGGAGCGCGAGGGAGTCAAGGTTTACCGGACGTGGCTTTACCCTTCTGCCAATCGGAGGTTGTGGGGCCGGGGGGCAAATTTCGCTTCCTTCGCGCTTTCCGCCGCTGTGGCGGGAAGCTGCGTGGCCCCGAGTAAGGGGGTGGTCATCGCCACCTCGCCGCAGATTCTGGTCGGGGTGTCGGGCTGGGTGGTGGGAAGCCTGCGGTCCTTGCCCTGGGTGTTCGAGGTGAGGGACCTGTGGCCGGAGTCGCTGGTGGGGGTGGGACAAACCACCGCCGGGTCCTTGCTCTACCGGAGCGTGGGGCAGGTTGCCAAATTCCTCTATCGCCGGGCCACGCATATTGTCGTGGATGGCGAATGGAAGCGCCGGCACTTGATCCAACAGGGCCTCGAGGAGAGAAGAATCTCGGTTATACGGAACGCCATTGAGGAGGATTACTGCTTGGATCCCCAGTCCCACAGGGGCCAGCAAGCGCGCCAGGAGCTACGACAGGAACTGGGGCTCCGAGACCAATTCGTGCTCCTCTACGCGGGAACGCTCGGCATGGCGCATGGCCTGGAGACGGTTCTGCTCGCCGCCGAGCGGCTGCGTGAGCGGGGCGAGGTGGTCTTCCTCCTGATCGGCGAGGGGGCAGAACGCGAGCAACTGCTGGAGCGGAGCCGGGAGCTGCGCCTCACGAATGTGCATTTTCTCGGCAAGCAGCCTCGGGAGAGGGTTCCTGTTTACCTGGCGGCGGCGGATGCGTGTGTGGTGCCCCTGCGCCGAAGCGAGGTTTTCAAAACGGCTATCCCCTCCAAGATGCTTGAGGCAATGGCTGCCGCAAAACCCGTAATTCTGGGCGTGGAAGGCGAAGCGAAAGAAATATTGCTCGGCGCACGGGCTGGGATCGCCGTTCCTCCGGACGACTCCGACGCCCTCGCAAAGGCGATCCTCAGGCTCTGCCAACACCCGGAACTCGGCCGCGCGCTGGGCGCAAACGGCAGGCGTGCAGTGCGCGAGAAATATTCCCGCCCGCAGCAGGCGAAAGCCTATTTGGAGCTACTCACGGGGCTGGTGAGCGCACCCCGGGGCCACACCGTGTCAGAGCCGTTGCAAGCGCCGGAGCTTGCTCCGGAGAGCAACCCAGAGACCTTGGCTGCGAGGAAGCCATGAGAAGGAAAGGATGAAACAGCTTCTGCAAGATCTCCGCTCGCACGAATTACGAGTGGAGGAGGTGCCACCCCCTTGCTGCTTGCCGGGAGGGGTGTTGGTCAAGAATGAGGCTTCGCTGGTCAGCAGTGGGACTGAACGTGCGACGATCGACCTGGGAAGCAAGACGCTGCTGGGCAAAGCGCTCGAGCGGCCGGACCTTGTGCGGCAGCTCTTTCGTCGCCTAAAGACAAGTGGTATCGCGGACGTAGTTGCGACGGTGCGCGCCCGTCTGGCTACCGCCGTAGCCCTGGGCTACAGCTCCGCCGGCGTAGTTCTGGAGGTGGGAGAAGGGGCAGGAGAATTTTCGGTGGACGACCGCGTGGCCTGTGCAGGAGCGGGGCACGCCGGACACGCAGAGGTGAATTGGATTCCCAAGAACCTGTGCGTGAAGATTCCGCCGGAGGTTAACTTCGAGTCAGCCGCTTCGGTAGCCCTGGGGGCTATTGCCCTGCAGGGGGTACGGGTGGCGGAGGCGAAGCTGGGAGAGCGAGTGGCGGTAATCGGGTTGGGACTAGTGGGCCAGTTTGTGGCACAGATCCTGCGTGCGGCAGGCTGCGTGGTATGGGGGCTGGACCCCGATCCGGATCGCGTGAGATTAGCCCATGAACTTGGCGTGGATTTCGCTTGCCAGAACCGAGAGTGGGAACAGAGCCCGTGCAGCGCCTTATGCCAGCGCGGCGAAGGAGCCGATGCCGTGATCCTCACGGCGTCGACCCGCTCAGCGGAGCCTATCCAGTTGGCGGGAGAGCTGGCGCGTGACCGAGGTGTGGTAGTGATGGTGGGCGATGTGCGTGCCGATATTCCTCGCGGCCCCTATTACAAGAAAGAACTGCAGGTGCGCTACTCACGCTCCTACGGGCCGGGCCGCTACGATCCTGAGTACGAGGAGCGAGGCGCCGACTACCCCTACGGCTTTGTGCGTTGGACAGAGAAGAGAAATATGGAAGCTTTTCTGGAGCTGGTGGCGCAGCAAAAGGT
>Ga0208037_1000140_pt1 | contig 50536 bp, 51 predicted proteins | sample June2015DPH_13_1_3_FD_184710 | JGI IMG/M metagenome (GOLD analysis project Ga0208037, IMG submission 184710) | Peatland microbial communities from SPRUCE experiment site at the Marcell Experimental Forest, Minnesota, USA - June2015DPH_13_100... | ecosystem: Environmental > Terrestrial > Soil >...
CATCGCCATGGCGCTGCAAGCGGGTTCCCGCAGCCCTTTGGAAGAGAGCATCACTCAGGCCATTGGCATCGCGGCTCCCGAAGCGCCCGCCGCTCCGCAACGCCCGGCGCCTATCGTTCCGGCTCCCCAGGCTGCCGCCCCGAGCGCCGCGGCTCCCGCGCGACTGGAACCGGTGGAACCTCCTTCCTATGACCTTGAGCCCACGCCTCCTCCTCCCGCTCCTGTAGAATTGGAATTGCCCGTAGGTGTCGCTGGCGTCGGCTCCGAGTTCGACATCAACCAGTTAACTCCTGAGGAACAGGAACTCCACCGCCGCGCAAATCGCGTGGCCAAAGTATCGATGCAGGATATTAAAATGTTACGTCCGGACCTCGTTAGGCTGGGCCGCGAACACAGAGATATCTGTATCCGATTGAAAGACGACATTGAGAAAGCTCATCGAGAATACGACCGCAGATTCAAGCCCATCATGGACCATCCAGTCGATTACTTTTATCGCTGGTTGGTGGAAATCCTTGCCGACGGCGATCCTTCCCTGCTCGGCGAATACCCCTACGCCACGGCTGGCAAATCGCGCTAAACACACCGCGGCGCACACAATCGTGCATCGCGCCCTGGCGCTGGGGCTTTGCGCATCCCTGTCACCTGGCGGCTTCTCGTACGCCTCCGCTGCCACTGCGCCGCAATCCGCCGCCACCGTCCGCAATGTCTCCACGACTCCGCAACAAGACACCACCCACAAAAAGAAAAAAGCCGCCAAGCCCAAATCGCCCGCGTGCCGCACCGGCTGCAAGCCCGATACCACGGCGCCGGCGCTCGATGCCGCGACTCCCGAAGACGCCGCCGCGCAAAAAGAGCTCGCCCTTCTTGCCCGCGACGTTCATCTCGGCACTCCCGGCTCCTACGAAAAGCTCGCCTCCTTCGCCAACAAAAACTCCGCCAGCGTTTGGGGGCAGCGCGCGGCCCTCGCTCTGGGCTACGAGGAATACTCCCACGCCCACGCGCAGCAAGCCCTTGCCTGGCTCCAGAAAGCCAAGGCCGATACGCTTCTGCGCGAGTACACGCTTTTTTGGACCGCGCAAAGCGAACATGCCCTGAATAAAAATGGCGCAGCGATTCAGGATTTCACCACGCTTCTGAACGACTACCCCAACACCGCCATCAAGGAGCAAGTGCTGGAGGGCTACGTGCCCACGGCAGTCGAGAGTGGCCGTCCGCAGGATGGTCTCGACGCGCTCGCCGCTTATCCCGCCACTTCCTCGAAGCCGGGTCTGGTCCTCGAGCGTGCTCGCGCCAATGAAGCCGCTCGCCACCTGGTGCCCGCCGCCAAGGATTACCAGACGCTGTACTACAAATTCCCGCTGGCCGATGAAGCGCGCGACGCCGGTAACGCCCTGCCGCGATTGAACAAGCAGCTTCACAGCGAATTTCCCTACGCCACTGGGGAGTTGCAGGACCAGCGTGCGCAGGACTTCTACGACGCGCACAAATGGAAAGAAGCGCGCGCCGAGTACGAAAAGCTCGCGGCCATGTTGAAGGATCCCGCCAACCCCACGCGCCAGCGCGCTCTGGTGCGTATCGCGGAGTGCCGCCAGCACCCGAAACCCGCAATCAAGCTGCTTGCTTCGTTGAATGTCAGCGATCCGGAAGCGGATGCGGAGCGTCTATACACGCTCTCGCAGGCCTATCGCTCCGAGAAAAACGAAGCCGAAATGCTCGCGGCCATCGAAAGAATCTGGGAAAAATATCCACAAAGCCGCTGGGCCGAGGAAGCGCTGATGGCCGGCGGAAATTATTACTGGGTGGAGTTGCAACGCAGCAAGGCCGTCGGTTATTACCAGCGCGTCCTCGACGCTTTCCCGGCCGGCAAGAACGCCTACAACGCGGAATGGCGCATCGCCTGGGTCGCTTATCTCGATCGACTGCCTTACGCGGACGACAAGATGAGCATTTTCCTGCGCAAATATCCTGTTTCCGCCGCGGCGGTGAATGCCCTTTACTGGCTCGGGCGCAACGCCGAACGCGGCGGCAATCCCGCTCATGCGCGCGCCTACTATGCGAAGGCCATCGAGCGGTTTCCCACCAGCTATTTCGCGGAGTACGCCGCGGTACACCTGGAAAAGCTTGGCCCGGGCGAAGCGGATCCCGTGGACTTTCTCGCGCAGATTCCGCCCGCGCCCCCGCTGCGCCCGTTTGACGAGCCTGTCGCGCCAAACGTCGCCGACCGCTGGAATCGCGCGCAAGCCCTGCGCACGATTGCGTTCGACGCTTCCGCCGAACTCGAACTGAAAGCCGCCTTCGCCGCCACGGCTTCGCCGCGCTTCCTGGTCGAAGCCGCGCAAGCCGCCTTCGATCAGGGCCACTTCGGCACGGGCATGGCCTATGGCCGCATGGCGGTCTCGAATTTCGATGCGCGCGCGTTCAAGGATGTTCCGCTGAACGCCTGGAAGGTCCTCTTTCCGCTGCCTTATGAGGCCACACTGCGCCGCGAAGCCGAACGCAACGATTTCGACGCCATGTTCGCCGCCGGCCTCATCCGCCAGGAATCCACCTTTCAGGCGGACGCCGTTTCTCACGCCAATGCCATCGGCCTCATGCAGATTCTTCCCAAGGAAGGCCGCCGCTTGGCCAAGCAGCGCAAAGTCCGCTACACCAAATCTTCGCTCTTCGATCCCGAGGTGAACATCGAGCTGGGTATGCTTTATATCGCCGAGCTGACGCGCACCACGGGCGCGCCCGAATATGCCGCCGCTGCCTACAACGCCGGAGAAGAACGCCTCACGCAGTGGAAGGCGGAACGCACCTTCGAGGAATTTCCCGAATTCGTCGAATCCATTCCCTTCACCGAAACCCGCGAGTACGTCCAGATTGTTCTGCGCAACGCCACCATGTACCGCCTTCTCTACGGCGAACCCTCCAAGACCACGGTCTCTGCCGCCATCCACTCCCGCTAATCCTCTTTCCTTTGTCCTTATGTAGGGGCGCAGGACTCCTGCGCCGCATGTCCGCACAATCTCCGAGTCTTTTGCTTTTCTTGGAGTGCGGCGGCTTGCCGCCGCTTTTCCAAACCACAATCCAACCTCCCAACCGTTTCCTGATCACTTATCGCTGATAGCTAATATCCGCTATCTGGGTACTTCCCGCTCTGCCCGTCTCTCCTTTGCTACAATCTATTCCCATGTCTACTTCCGAAACCAACATGACCCACATCGCCCGCCGCATGCTTTCCGCCAAGGCCGAGCAATTCACCGAATCCGTCATTCGCGAAATGACGCGCCTGGCGCTGCAGCACAACGCCGTTAATCTTTCCCAGGGATTTCCCGATTTTGCCGCGCCCAAAGAAATCAAGGAAGCCGCGCGCCAGGCCATCGCCGACGACATCAATCAATACGCCATCACCTGGGGCGCGAAACCCCTGCGCGACGCCATCGTCGAAAAATTCGCGAGCACTCAGGGCATCACCGTCGATCCCGAGCGCGAAATCACCGTTTGCTGCGGCTCCACGGAAGCGATGATGTCCTCCATGATGGCCATCATCAATCCGGGTGATGAAACCGTGGTCTTCGAGCCCTTCTACGAAAATTACGGCCCGGACGCGATCCTCTCCGGCGCCACGCCGCGTTTCGTGAAGCTCCGCCCGCCCGACTGGACCTTCGACGAAAGGGAACTGGCCGCCGCCTTTGGCCCGCACACCAAGGCCATCATCCTCAACACGCCCAACAATCCCACCGGCAAAGTCTTCACCCGCGCCGAACTCGAGTTCATCCGCGATCTCTGCGTCCGCTGGAACGCCTACTGCATCACCGACGAAATCTACGAGCACATCCTCTACGATGGCGCCGAGCACATCACCATGGCCCGCTTGGACGGCATGCGCGACCGCACCATCGTCATCAACGGCATGTCCAAAACCTACAGCGTTACGGGTTGGCGCGTCGGCTGGGCCATCGCCCCGCCGGAAACCACGCAAGCCATCCGCAAGGTCCACGACTTTCTCACCGTTGGCGCGGCCGCTCCGCTGCAGCAAGCCGGCGCCCTCGCGCTCAAGTCGCCGCAGTCCTACTACGACAAGCTGGCCGCCAACTACGCCGCCAAGCGCGAGCGCCTCCTGAAAATTCTCACCGCCTCCGGCTTCACCGTTTACAAGCCACGCGGGGCCTATTACATCATGACGGACATCTTCCGCTTCCATTTCGACGAGGCCAAATACCCCGCCGATTCGCGCGACGTCTCCTTCGCCAAATATCTCGTCGAACACATCGGCGTAGCCTGCGTGCCCGGCTCCAGCTTCTACAACGACGCCCGCGACGGCGCCTCCCAGGTTCGCTTCACCTTCTGCAAAAGAGAAGCAACCCTAGCCGCCGCCGAAGCCCGCCTCGCCAACCTCCATGCCTGACACGTCTCGTAGCGGATGGTGAATCACACCGGCTAAATCCGCCGCTTCGAAGGAGATTAGATTGCGACCAACACCTAACACGACAAAGAAACAAGTCATCTTCTTCCTAATCGACGTGTTCAGGCCGGTTTACTACATATTGGCTTTTTTCTTACCCCTTATTTGGAAGGTGTTCTTCTCTTGGTGGTTAGGTCCACTATTGGATCACCATTTCGACCAATTGTTTGAAGCTGAAATTAGACAGGCCGCGCCGTTTCTATTTGATCTTTTTGGAGGGAAAGTGAGGCAGCCTCCCCAACCGGAGCCGAAAGGATCGCAGATTGAGCGTGTTTGCATCGCAACGGAAAATATAATCTTCCAATTCTCCCGTTGGCACAGAGAAGACTATAAGGTGCTAGTTTCGCCCGCATTTTTGCCAAATAATTCCTACGATCTTATCGACGCGCTGCGAGTGGCCGACCCCGTCGATCAGACTATAAGCTCACCCAAAGCTTATAGCTGGCCCTTATTCGCTCGACTGCTAGAGCCGAGATATCATCTTTTGGAAATCGCATTTAATCGAGATAACTTTGTAGACACCGAAAAGAAGCTGGCCGAACTGCGCCTGGGCAAAACCGGTTAGCGAGGCTGATCGAGGAAAACGGCGACTGACCGCTTGTGTAGCGGCCGCCTTCTGAGGCGGGCGCTTTTCCTCTGTGGCCTTCATCACCATCTCATTTTTCGAGCTGTGCTAAACTCCCGAAGACCAGAGAAGGGAACCAAATTATGCCCCTCAATCTCTCTTTAATCCCCAGCGGCAGCAAGCTCGAATCCAATGGCGACGGTCAATCCTTTGACATCTCCACCAGCGAAACTCGCACCTTTCTCTGCGAGCTTAGCGTCACCGATCAGCTTGAGCAGGAGTCCCTCGAGGTATCCCTGTGGGGTTCCGCGGATGGCCAGGACTTCGGCAAGAGGCCGTACCTGAAAATTCTGCAACAATTCTATCGCGGCACCACCAAAATGGTTTTGGATCTCTCCCTGCGCCCGAAGGTGCGTTTTCTCCGCGCTCACTGGGAACTTAACCGCTGGGGACGCGTCGCCCCAACGCCCATGTTTGTGGTTGGGTTGACCCTGACCGAAATTCCGCCGATGTCTCAAAATACGCCTACCAAACGCGGCGTTGTGGCCGTATCCTAGCTGATCCACGGCCGCGAGAGAATTACCCGTTCTGCACCAGACTTTTGTTTTCTGAGTAATTAAGGGGTAGGAAGCTATTGGTCGGTTGTCCTGTGGTGGTTAGCTTCCTACCTCGCGAGTGGTCTTGCAGGTATAGACGAAGCTACCCCTCCAAATGTTTCTCGTCCTTTGAAAATAGTTTGTGGGACTGCACAAAGGTTTCCGGGCGGGATACAAAGCCCCATAGCCTCCCGGGACAATGTACCAAAAAGTTCCCGCGGTAATTCTTACCCCACCTCAACCGTATCCAAATAACGCGCCACCGAGGCCTTCCACCGGAACTTCTCCGTAATGGCCTGCTGTAACGCTTGTGCCGCCGAGGGCTCCCCGTGCGTCAGGTACACCTGCTTCGGCGGCGCCTGCAGCGCCGTCAGCCACCGCAGCAACTCGCTCTTCCCCGCGTGTGCCGAGAATTGCCCCATCTCCACGATCTCCGCCAGCACGGGGACGACCTGTCCGAACAGGCTCAAGGTCTTCGCCCCCTCTTGCAAGGCGCGCCCCCGCGTACCCTCGGCCTGGAATCCTCCCAGGATCACGGCGTTCCGCGCATCCCCCAAGCGCTGCGCCAGGTGATGCAGCACGCGCCCGCCCGTCACCATGCCGCTCGCCGAGATGATGATGCACGGGGTCTTCACGTTGTTGATCTGCTTGGACTCCTCGGCGCTGCGCGTCAGGTGGAATTCGTGCACGCTCAGGGGATCGCCGCCGTTCTGTTCATCGCGCGCAAACAGCAGGTCGTGATCCTCCTTGTGCTTCAGGTATAGATCCGTTGCGCTCAGCGCCATCGGGCTGTCCACATACACGGGAACCTTCGGGATGCGCTGCAGATTTTCCAGTTGCCGCAGGTAATACATAAAGGTCTGTGTGCGCCCGATCGCAAACGCGGGAATCACGATGGACCCGCCGCGCTTCACCACGCGATTCACCACATTGCTGAGCAATTCCAGCGGATCGCCCGCTTCATGTTCGCGGTCGCCGTACGTGGATTCGCACAGCAGCAGGTCAATCTGCTTTTTCACCGGCGTAACGGGATCATTAAGGATGGGCTGATCGTAGCGGCCAACGTCCCCGGAAAACACGATGACCGTCCTCTTGCCGTTCTCCGTAATCGTCAGTTCCAGGCTGGAGGAGCCCAGAATGTGGCCCGCGTCATACGACTCCACGTGGAATTCCGGCGAAATGTCAAAGCCGCCGTTGCGCGGCATCGGTTTCAGCAGCCGCAGCACTGGATCGACGTCGTCCGATGTATAGAGCGCCCGGGGATGCGGGTGCTTGCTCCATTTGTGTTTGATGGCGTCCTGCGTTTCTTCTTCCTGCAAGTGCCCGGAATCCTTCAGCAGGAGTTCCGCCAGCTCGATTGTCGCCGGATTGGCAAAGATCGGCTTGCGAAAGCCGTCGCGCACGAGCACCGGCAGCCATCCGGAGTGGTCCAGATGCGCGTGCGTCAGGATCGCGTAGCTGATCGTGTTCAGATCCACCGGCAGCGGATTCCAGTTGCGTTCCTTCAAATCATCCGTGCCCTGAAACAACCCGCAATCCACCAGCAGTTTCTTGCCGGCCGCTTGCACCAGATATTTGGATCCCGTCACGCAACCTGCTGCGCCCAGAAAAGTGAGTTTTGCCATGATGCCAGCATTCTACCGGAACGCCGCCGCCCCCCGCGATGAAAAACCTGCAAAACTGGCACCCGGCGTTCCATGCTTTCGCTTGGCGCAAAGCACCTCGGCGAGGCTCCCCGCGGCGCCTGCGCGCCATCCATCACGCAATCCTGCAGTGCCCGCCGCTCCGACCGCTCACCGATTTGTGGTAAACTTTTGGAAGTTCCTCCGGTGGGGCCGTGGCGCAGTTGGGAGCGCGCCTCGATGGCATCGAGGAGGTCGTGGGTTCGAATCCCATCGGCTCCACCATTTGAAGAAACCAAAGAACTTACTCTCGAAAACTGCTCACTGTTACCAGGCACTGTTGCCAGCTCTGAATTTTCCTCTTGCATTCAAACATGAATCTTTCACGCTTTCATGAGGAAAACGGATATGGCTCATTACACACTCATCGCCCGCATCAACGCAGGTGACGGCAAATTTCCGTTCGTCAACGTGCGGTTCTCGAAGAATCATCGTCCGATTCCAATCGAAGGAGCAACCTACTACCTCCGTCCGAGTACCAGCGGCAAGCGAACACCATTCAAGATCGGCAAAGATATCACCATGGCTCACACTGCGCTCATCCGAACGGAGGACGGCCAACCGCTCGAACGCACTGCCGCGTTGCACGCCGCACCAACATCCAGTATTGCCACTGCTGCGCCCCGCAGAAGGGTCGCGGACGCCGCGCGAGAGTACATTGAGCGGAGCAAGCAAAAATCGCGCAGGACCTACTTGGGTTATCGCGTCGCCGTCAACCTATTCGTCGCCAGTTGTAAGAAGACTTATTTCGACCAGATTTGCCGCGACGACATGCTCGACTTTCTGCACGACTTGCGGACTCGTCCATCCAGAGAGACCGGCCAGCCAATCGGCGAGTCAACCGTGTTCAACTATTTCCTCAAGACAATGGTCTTCCTCAACGACCGTGGCATCGGGAAGTACGTGGCAAGGGAAGATTGGGTGCAGAAAAAAGACTGGCCTGTCAACGTGGACAAGCGCAACAGGAACAAGAAATATGCGACCTACACGGAGCACCAGGTCGCTGCCATGATCCAGGTCGCAGACAGCATCGAGGAAGCGCTCGTACGCTTTCTCGTCGGGACCGGCCTCCGCATCGGCGAAGCAGCGGTCGCCGAGTGGATGGACATCAATTGGGAAGACAAGACGATCTCGGTCCGTTTTAAGCCAAAGTTCGGCTTCAAGCCCAAAGACTATGAAGAGCGGACCATCGCAGTCAGCGATATGTTTCTCGCCTGTCTCAAGAAGTATCGTCGCAACGCGGCGGATGACGCACTGATTTTCCCTTCGCCTGCCACACAGACTGTGGACAAGCATCTAGATCGAATCATTAACGGTCTCATCGACAAGGCGAACGAGGCGGATTACACGGTCAAGAAACCGAAGAAGCCCTGCCACGCTTTTCGCGTGTTGTATGCCACGCGGCGGCACCAGCACGGCGTTGACATCGAAACCTTGCGGCAGGAACTTGGGCATTCCGACATCACAACGACACAAATCTACTTACGGTCGGCGAATACAAAGTCCGATGGACACCGCGCCCGAATCAATGAGGCGGACAGGTTCTCTATGACCGCAATCTGCAAGCCTTTCCTCCGAGGCACAGTTACCGACCCATCCCCTAAAGAAGAGATTGCTTGTATCCAATAATGGATGTATAATGCTCCATATATGGAGAAGTGCGAGGAGGCCAGCGTGGCAACCGTCCATCAACTAACAGCGGGCATTGCCTGGGAAAAGCCAGCCGATCTTTCCAGTAAGGATGTGCTGAAGCGATTGAGCCCCTCGGGGGTGAAGACGTTCTTGAAGATTCGCGAACTTTGGGAATTACGCGATGAAGACGCGAGACAATTGCTGGGAGGCATCTCAAATGGTGCATTTTACGAATTGAAGAAAAAGGCGCGTGGCACGCTTGATCAGGACCGGCTAACGAGGATTTCGATTCTAACCGGGATCTTCAAGGGGCTAAACATCCTCTACAGCAAGAAGCTCGCCGACCGTTGGATTCAATTGCCGAATGAAAATCCGATGTTTGAAGGGGAGACTCCCCTTACCTACATGGTTAGGGGTGGACTGCCGGCGATGTTGCGCGTGCGGCAACTTCTGGATTCTCGCCGTGGCGGGCGATAAGTTGTTACCCAGCGTTTCGGATGTTCTTCGTGATGACACCCATCGTTTAATCCCCTCACGTTATAGCGACCAGGGCGAGAGCGTTCTTACGCGGCTGACTGATGATGCCGAGGATTTGAATGCGCTATTCGAACTTGAGGGAGCTACAAACGACCGCCTCCTCGGAGAAGCTGGCCTGCTGCCTGGTATTACGGTACGGGAACTGGTCTTTGGCCTTTCTTACTCGCATATTGTCAACGCAGCATTCACGCACGCCAGTCCCTTCGGCAGCCGCTTCAGTGGGCCGGAACGCGGCGCTTGGTACGCGGCGTTCACCCGCCAGACCTCGGAGCTGGAGGTGGCTTACCACAAAAGCAAAGAACTGCAGGAGATCAGGTGGCAAGAAAAGGAGATTTTTACTTACGTCGATTTCCTCGCCGATTTTCGGGGCGCGTTTCACGACATCCGCAACGACACACGTTTTGGAAATTGTTTGGACGCAAACAGCTACAAAGCATCCCAACGTTTGGCCGGAGAGCTTCTTGAGCGAGGATCAGCCGGTGTTGTGTACCCGAGCGTGCGGCATGAAGACGGAACTTGCATAGTGTGTTTCAGGCCCGCGCTCGTGAACAATGTCCGGAAAGGCTCGTCCATCTCCATCACTTTTGAAAACGCACTTGCTATTCCCGAAATTCGAGAACTCTAGTTGACCGTCACTTACGCACCTCGCGCTGTGCTAGGAACAGTTCCACAGAGGCAAGCCGGAACCGAAGACGATTCCCCACCCGGATGTAGTTCAGAAGTTTTCTGGAGACCCAACGACGGATTGTCTTGGGCCTGAAGCCCGTGAGACTGGCCAATTCATTTGTGCTCAAAAGAACATTCGGATCATGCTCGTCAAGCAGATGCTGCTTCGACAACCTGAAGGCCCCTTTTTTCTCCGCCGGATTTTCTGCTTGTTCTGGCTGAATGTCGCCCTTCGCGCGGGACAAGTTTGGGCTCAATAGCGCCCTCCGAACAACCTCTGCTTCCGGCGGAAGCTGGTTGTAACGAACAACCTTGTCTGCCTGTTGCACCAGAATATAGTCCGACATCTCGCGTCCAGTCTGCTCACGATACACTCGGTTCATTTCGGCTCGCGAACGACCTACTACTCTCGGTGCCCATTTCTCGAATGCCTTGACCAAGCCCTTGCCCGCAAGTCCTTGTTGTCGCAACACACCCAGGAGAATCTTTGCCTCCCATAGAGGAGACACACTCCATTTGCCTCGTGAGCGGCGATGCTCCTCTTCGCCTGCCTCGATTCTTGAATCGGTTCGCTTTTCGTTGCTATTTGGTTTCGGGATAATCTCCACCGCGGACTCCGTATGGCTAAGAGGCAACTCGAAAACTCTCGTTCTCGGCGGAGAGCACGCTTCGTATCTGGCCTTCGAATCGCTGCCTTCTTCGACTGCGACGCTTGCGGACGAATTCACTGCGGTGCGCGAGCCATGTACTCTTAGCGAGTCTGGGTTCTGGCGCGGATCGAGTTGGATGCTGCGATATTTCATAGGCTTTCAACAATGGAAGTCTTGAACCTTGCGACGGCCCTCCAAAGAATGTGCTTGCTTTAGGTAGGCAATATGGACTACCATTCTGACTACAGTCTATGTGACTGTAGGAGACATTGTCAACCATGATGTCGATTCTAAAGAAGAAACCCCGGCACGAGGTCATCTCGATTCGACTCAGCGAAGACCGCCTCAAGCTGCTGGAGCGCTACCAGAAAGTCCTTAGTGAGCAATTGAGACGGGAGGTGTCTTTGGGAGAGGCCGCCTTCCTCGTTATCGAGGAGCGCGTCGAAGGGATGGACCGTGAAACAGCCCGTCATGAAATGCTCAGCACGCCGACCGCTTCCCTCTATCACATTCGCAAGAAGTGGGAATCACAGCACGCACTATCTGCCGCCGAGTGGGATGTGCTCATGCACTATGTGCAGATCGGTGCGGAGGAAGATATCCAGGAACCACCTCTGCTCTGGCCTGCGATTCCTTCAAGAGAGGCTTACATCGCTTTGCTGGATGCCTTCGAAGCGGTTTATGTGAGCCGGAAGAATCCGGGCTCAAAGCACGCCTGGTACTACGTTCGCAACCTCGGTGGCGACTGCGCTGGCGTTCGAACATCCGATGAGAAGCCAGAACAGAATCACCAAGCAGTTCTGAAACAGATCGCGGCGCGGAAGCTGTTACTGAAACCCTCTGAAAAATGGGAGCGCCCAGGTTCAGTCGCCAGGTGCCTTCTTGTAGCGATTCGAGACGAAGAGGTAGAAAGCTCCAAACTCGATCAGGTTCTTGCACCATTCTGGCCGACTCTATGGGGACTTGCCGCTCGGGGCCATTCGCTACGGCACGAACGCCAACCCGTGCGCCTCGTCGGTCCCAACGAAGATGATTTTCGCCACCGGATTATCTTGCCCGAACCGCTGGAGTCGGATGATCTGAGGCTTTCCTTTGCGGGCATCGGTCGCCCTGAGTTGGGTATGTCGATTGATCTCGGTCCAACTCGTCGCGTGAGCTTTCTAATCGCCCGCTACCCGGACCTGGCCGAGTTTCAAACCATGCTCGCGGGATGGCCCATGAAGCGTTCGTGGAACGGCAGGCATTTCGTTGCAACGCCCAGCAAGGAGAAGGGCGGCACGACGATCACGCTTTGGCTGAGACGGAACGATGTTGGCATTGAGTTTACCGAGCGCGAGTGGGTAGCTCTACGTGAACTCTCCCAGAAAGCCTCAGCCCTTCCTGAGGTTCAGCGGTGGCTGGGAGAGCTTCGGCTGGAGTATGGCGAACAGGGTTGATAGCGCGAATCGATGGTTTGCGCCGCGTTTGCGAAGAGCGGTGCCTTCGGCACCGGGAGTTGGACGGACACGCCACCCCAAAGTGGGTGCTGCACAGCGCCGCGCAGCGCTTTCGGTTAACTTGCTCACGCGGCGCGAGTTAGCGATTCTCGGACGCTGGCGGCTAACTTTCGGCGCTATTCGTTAACTTCTTTGTTTTGTTGAGTGATCGGTTTTCGATGAATTCCCTTTCTGGAGGCTTCTTGCCATGCCAGCAGATCAACTGCGGAGTCGAACCGTTGGCTCGAAGGTCACCGAGAGCGAGTACGAAAAGCTTACGACAGTGGCCGAGCGTGAGGGTTTGACGCTGGGCGAATGGTGCCGCGAGGTGCTCTTGGCGCAGGCGAATGCCAATGAAGCGAAGAAGCCCAGCGCCACCGAGCAGACCATGCTTGCAGAGTTCATGGCGTTGCGGATGATCCTGCTCAATGCCCTCAGCAAACTCGGACAGAAAAAGGAGTTCACGGAGCAGGAATTTCAAGAGCTTGTCGAGCTAGCCGACCAGGAGAGATTCAGCCGGGTGCAGGAGCGCCTTGCGGCAGCGGTTGCAGGGAGGCAGTCATGAGCCAGGAATGGGGTCGAAACAAGCACGCGGGGGTGTGGCCGAATCGTCATGCCGCCTGGACCTGGACAGCGTTGCTTGTGGCGTTCGCGAGTGTGGTGGCGATCTGTGCCTACCGCTATGCCGAAGTATGGACACCTTTGCAGAGGTTCTATCTCAAGACGTACATCCGTAGCGGGCTCAGAAGTGTGACGAGCTTTGCGAAGAGCGACCGCTATCAGATGGTGACCGTCATCGCCAAGAAGGGCAGCCACTGGGCCTGCGAAGGCGAGGTGAGGGAGGCAAAGACAGAGGGTGGCGAAACGACGCTGGCGCTCACTGACGATGCGGTCAACATTGGTGACCTCCGCCTTGTGTTGCAGCCAGTACACGTCAACAGCGGAAACCTGCATGAGTTTCTAGGCCATTGGGTTTACCAAGACCAAACGCTCATGGACTTCCTGAGGCCAGCGTTGTGGGGTGGTTTGGTAGTTTTATTGGTCTGCCTTGCGGTGGCGATTCCGAAGGACAAGGCGCGCGACCGCGAGCGGAGAGAAGGCCGAAGGCTCAAGGGACCAGAACTTGTTGTGCCACGAAGATTCAATCGCCGGAATCGTTCCGATGGCATCGGCTTCGAGTTGACGGAAAGAACGTTCCTGCAAAGACAGTTCGGCATTGTGCCGAGCGTCAGACTCCCCCTCAGGATAGAACCGAACCACATCCTCATCATGGGCGACACAGGTACCGGCAAGAGCACTTTGATCCGGCGGATTCTGCTTCAAATTGAGCAACGCGATGAGACCGCCATTGTCTACGACCCGGCACTCGACTACACGCCGGAGTTCTATCAACCCGAGCGTGGCGATGCAATTCTTAACCCCTTGGACCAACGGATGCCGTACTGGAGCCCCGGAGATGAACTGCGGCACCCAGCAGAGGCGCTCACCCTAGCTTCATCGCTATTCCCCGACCGCCGCAATGAGAATCAATTCTTCGTTGAGGGGCCCAGGAAAATCTTCGCCCATCTTCTGACCTATAGGCCAACACCCGAGCAGATGGCTTGGTGGATGTGCCATGAGGAAGAGATCGACCAAAGGGTGAGAGGCACACAGTACGCCGTGATGATCGACAAGAAAGCCCCGGCACAGCGGAGCGGCATCCTGGCCTCGCTCAACATGGTTGCCGACTCTCTGAAATTGCTGCCCACAGAGACCGAAGGGAACGGACGCTGGAGCGCGGCGGAATGGTCGAAGCAGCGCAAGGGTTGGCTGTTTCTTACCAGCACTTCCGAGACGCGCGAGCGGCTCTTGCCGCTCACGAGCTTGTGGCTCGATACCCTGGTGCTGCGATTGATGAACCAGGGGCAGACAAGTTCACGGAAGGTATGGTTTGTTCTGGACGAACTGGCGACCTTGCAGCGTCTACCACAACTGCACACGGCAGTAACAGAGAATCGCAAATCCAACAATCCCGTCGTCCTTGGCTTCCAAGGACGAAGCCAACTGGAGACACGTTACGGCCATGAAGCTGAGGCAATGCTGTCACAGCCCGCCACGAAGATTTTCCTGCGCACGAGTGAGCCTCATGCGGCGAAGTGGATTTCAGACACCATTGGAAGGGTCGAGATCGAGCGCTTGCGGGAGAGCCGGTCGAGCGGGCAGTTGGGAGGGCAGCGGAATACGACGAGCTACAACAATGAGCGTTACGTTGTGCCGCTGGTGATGGATTCCGAGATCAGCGGACTTGAGAACCTGCACGGGTATCTCAAGAGCGGAAACCTTGTGGTGCGAATGAGTTTCCCGTTCATTGAACTACCAACGAAGCATCCGAAGTACATCCAGCGACCGGCGGAGGTCCGCCCGGAGGAGCCGCCCAAGACAGCAGCGGCCACGGCGGGGGCTGGCGACGGGTCGGAACAGAAGCTCACGCAGCACCAAATCAGGCAGGACCGCGAACAGGAATTGAGGCGCTCCAATCTATGGCAAGGGCATTTCTTCCGGTAGGCCAACACAGCGATGCTGACCATTTCCAATCCGCTCAGTGCAAGCCAGGCCCAGGCGTATCACGCGGAAGAGTTTTCCAATGCCCGCGAGAACTACTACACGCAGGGCGACCAAATACGTGGCGAATGGCACGGGAGACTTGCCAAGCAGTGGGGGCTACGCGGTGAGGTTGGCGAGGAGCAGTTCCAGCGGCTCGCGGAAGGCCAGCACCCGGTTACCGGCGAGCAGCTCGTCCGCCACAAAGCCGCCCGCGAATACCTGAACGAACACGGCCGGAAGATACGAACGATGGAGCACCGCGCAGGTTGGGACGCAACGTTTTCAGCACCCAAGAGCGTATCGCTCACGGCACTCGTGGGCGGGGACGAACGAATTCGAGAGGCACATCAACAGAGTGTGGCCGTCGCGCTTGACGAGTTGGAGCGATACGTCCAAGCCCGAATCGGCGGCAACCTTCCGGCAGAGACAACCGGCAAGTGGATAGCGGCGAAATTCGAGCACGACAGCGCAAGGCCCGTGGACGGCTACGCTGCACCACAATTGCACACGCACGTGGTTTTCTTCAATCTCACGGAAACAGAAGACGGGGGGACATATGCGTTGCAACCACGGGAACTCTACAAAACGCAGCAGTATGCAACGGCGGTCTACCGCTCCGAGCTAGCGTCGCGACTCAAGACACTCGGTTACGAAATCGAACGCGGGAAAAGCGGCCAACCAGAGATCAAGGGCTATTCCGAAGAATACCTCGCCGCATCGAGCCCGCGCCGTCAGCAGATCGAACAGCATCTCGCCATGGAGAATCAGCGGGGAGCGGACGCCGCGCAAATCGCGGCGCATAAGACCCGCCAACCAAAGCTCGAACTTTCACAGGAGGAGATGCAGCAGCGCCACCAAGAAATGGCGGAAGCCTTCGAAAACCAGCCAACGCATGTAGTGGCAACAGCCATGCAGAGAGAATCTCAAATCGAGCAGGGTTCTCCCCGCACGACGGCTCAATTCGCCGTTACATTTTCCAAGGAAAGAAACCTGGAGCGAGAGGCCGTTGTCGAGGAACGCGAGTTGTTACGTGATGCGTTAAGACGTTCGATGGGAACAGCGACTCTCACGGACGTTAGGCCCGAGTTTGAGAAACGCGTTAGTTCCGGTGAGTTCGTCGCAGTGGAGAAGAGGACGAGTGCCCCTGGGCGCGCATTCACGACCCAAGAAATGCTGGATTTCGAGCGTGGCACCATTCAGATCATGCGGGACGGGCTGAATAGACATGAAGCGCTTGTTAGCACCGATACACGCAGAACGGTCACTGGAGATCATTCCCATCTAAACGAGAGCCAACGCGCGGTAGTCGAGCAAATCTTGTCGAACCGCGATCAGGTGATGGCGCTTGAAGGAATCGCCGGCGCGGGGAAGACAACTTCCCTGTCAGCAGTTCACGAAGCTGCTGAACACGAGGGTTACCTTGTCGAAGGGTTCGCACCGACATTACGGGCCGCGCAGAAACTCGCAGAGGCCGGTATTGAATCGAGCACGTTGCAACGGCATCTTGCGCAGGCTGATGCGGGGCACGACGGCCAAAAGCGTTTGTACGTCCTCGACGAATCGAGTCTGGCAAGCACGAGGCAGATGAACGAGTTGCTGCATCGGCTCAAGGAAAATGATCGCGTCTTGCTGGTAGGCGATACGCGCCAACACCAGGCCCTCGAGGCCGGAACCCCTTATCAGCAGTTGCAGGAGGCCGGAATCCAAACGGCACGACTCGACGAAATCGTGCGGCAGAAAGACCCGGCACTCAAAGAAGTCGTGGAGCAACTCTCGCGAGGCAATGTGCGAGAAGCAATCGAGAATCTCGATACGCAAGGCCGCGTGCATGAAATCCCGGATCGGAATGAGCGACTCAAGGAAATCGCCGGGGAGTACGCGAGGCAGCCAGAAGGGACGTTAGTTGTCTCACCCGACAATCAATCGCGCATGGAAATTAATCAAATTATCCACCGGGAAATGCAGACGAGCGGGCAAGTGGACTGCGCGGAGCAGCGGCTGAGGGTTCTTGTAGCCCGCCAAGAGATCACCGGCGCAGACCGGCAGTGGGCTGAGCAGTACGCACAGGGAGATGTCGTGCGTTACGCCAAGGGCAGCAAGACTCATGGCATTCACGCGGGGGAGTATGCCCGTGTTGAACGGGTGGACGGAAAAGAGAACCGGGTCACTGTCGAGCGCAAGGACGGCGAGCAGGTGAGCTACGATCCGCGCCGTTTCCATGGCGTAACGCTGTATCGGGAGGCAGAGCGGGCCTTCAGTGAAGGCGACCGGGTACAGTTCACCGCGCCGAATCGAGAACAACACATCGCCAACCGAGAGCTAGGCACCATCGAAAAGATCGACGATAGCGGCAACCTGCAACTACGCCTCGACTCAGGCCGGACCGTCGCATTCAACATCAAAGAGAATCCGCATCTCGACCACGGCTATGCAGTAACGAGCCACAGCAGCCAAGGTCAAACCGCCGACCGCGTGCTTGTTCACGTGGACACGGAGCAGGCAGGAGAAAAACTCGTGAATCGCCGGTTGGCGTATGTGGCGGTATCGCGCGGACGCTACGATGCCCAGGTCTACACAAACGACAAAGGCCAGCTTGCCGAGCAACTCGCGCGCGACGTGTCGCACCGATCCGCGATGGAACCGAGCCGCGAACCCGTATCCCCGACACACAAGATCGAATCCTCTACCGCGCGATGCCAAGTGCACGACCACGCGCAGACAGAGGGTCACAGCATTAGCAGATAGACGCCCGATTCCCTCCACTCTCGCCGCCGTAAAGGGGCATGCCCGCTGCCGCGGCTCCCGATGGTCGCCCTTGACCGCGACTTCGCTGCGGGAATTTTCCAGTTATCAGAGGAATGGAGCCTATCTGCCCAGCCTACAAAACTGCGCTGGCCGGTTATTGAACCTACGCCTCCAGGCCTCGGGTTTCCTTCGATCACTACGGCAACGCCTAAGAACATGGAGTTGACATCATATGGATTACATGCCATATTATAAGGGTGAGATGGGCCATTGAGATGGCCGATGAGTTTGAGCCGGAGTTCGACGCGCTGCACGAAGATGTGCGGACGGAGATTCTGGCGTTGTCGCTCGTTCTGGAGGAGTTTGGGCCACAGTTGGGACGGCCCCGTGTTGACACGCTCAAGGGCTCCCGCCACGCGAACATGAAGGAGTTGCGGTTTAGCGCAGCTGATGGTGAATGGCGACTGGCTTTCGCCTTTGATCCCAAGCGCAAGGCGATTTTGCTCGTGGCGGGAGATAAATCAGGTGGGAGCGAAAAGCGCTTCTACCGTGAACTGATACGGAAGGCCGATGAACGTTTTGACGTCCATCTTGCCCGGCTGAAGAGGGAAAGGAAATAGCCATGTCTGTGAACATTCGTGACAAGATCGGAAAGCTGAATCTCGTTCAGCGAAAGAAGGTTGAGGACCGTGCGGCTGAGCTAATTGCAGAGGAAATGAGTTTGCGCGATCTCCGGAAGGCCCGCAAGCTGACACAGGCCCGCGTTGCGAAGACTCTCGGGATTACGCAGGACAGTGTCTCGCGACTCGAAAAACGCAGCGATCTATTGCTTTCGACGCTACGAAAAACGGTGAAGGCGATGGGCGGTGACGTGCGCATTGTTGCTGAATTTCCCGACCGTGCGCCGGTCGTGCTGTCTGAGCTATCCGAAGACGACTCGCCGCGCAAGTCGTCTCGGAGACATGCACACGCTCAGGCCTAGAAACGATTTGGGAACGGCCCGCGTTGCACTTCGTAGCCAAGTGCGGTCTATTACATTATCGGCTCGGTGGGTGCCATGCCGGGGCCGCCACCGGGGTTTTCCCACTTGGCCACCAGTTCCAGTTCGCTTTCTCTGGCCCATTCTCTTGTAGCGAAGTCAGCACCAAATTGAATGCAGTAGCACGGCTCAACGTCCCTGACTTGCTCTATTGTCCAAATTTCCGTTTTCCCAATTTTTCTTACTCTGTCTCGTAAGTTAAACATCCACAGCCTCCGTTGGCGCAGAGTCCACTCTGCGGGCCATTAAGGCGTTTTAGGCCCGCATGTCTCCATTACCTAACGTGAATCAGTCTGAAATCTCCGGGCAGTTGCTCCAATTCACCACTGCGAAATGTAGCCCTTGAAGCGCGGCTAAATTCGATGTACTGAGTTTCCGTAGGCATCGAATCTAGCACGTTTCCCGCGTAGGTCTTTCCTGCATCAAGTTTGTGAGCATCTCTGCCCGTTTCAGTATCCGTGTCTCCCATGAAAAATCTGCCGTCTGCGATGACTCTCGCGGTAGACATTTTATTCCCCCCTGCTGTTGAAAACACCCATATCCAGTGCAAACTGATGAACAGCATCGTAGAAGCTGCGTTCATTTGGGTTGTCAGGTAGTGGCCGAAAGATATCAAAAAACCGCATGGCTTCGATTGGATCAAGAATGGTTCTGTTTAAATCGGCAATTTGCTCCGCAGTTTTCTGACGAATCGTTTCATAGTCTCCGTCATGCAAACGGCTCAGCGTCCGAATGTACTTAAGAAATGTGTTGGAGAACATGCTCCTGCTTCCTCCAGCAGCGATGTACCGGCCATATGACGTGCTGTAAGCAGCTCCACTCAAGCATGAACAGAGCGCGTTATCCGAGGCGAGTTTACGTGCATGATCGTCGATGAGTTTTGAATTCTCTGCCGCGAAAGCTGTCCCAGGTTCTCCAGTGGACTTTTCGCCAAAGACTCTGTTTGTGACGGCCGCCGCGAGCAGTGAAGCCTGCTGTTCTTCTAAGCCAGCCTTATTGACATACTGGCGGAGAAGAAACATGTAAAGGCCGGTCTTGGCTTCATCCTCGGTGGCCAAGCATATTTTTAACAGGTAGCTCTCAGTTGACAAGTTGATGCCTCCTTGGCACCACTCAACAGCGGATTCCATCGCGCTCAATTTACTAGCGGGTACAGATTGTCAGTAACGATAGTTTACAACAGCTACCACCACTTCTTTGAAAGCTCTGAACAGTAGGGCATCCCGTTATAGTGATAGACGGGAGGTTTGTCTGGATTCGCAATCACCGCGTCGTAGCGGTCATAGAACTCTTTATACTGCGGATAGTTTCTCCGCGGGGCGAGTAAGGAATCGAAAATGCTTGCATTTGATTTTGGCTCTGGTTCTGAATCAGCCAGCGTCTTGGTGATTATTGAATCCGTGTTTCTATCCAGTTCAACGGTGTTAAAGCAGTAAAAGTTTGGATCGGTTTCACATTTCTTCTTAAGTTCGTCTATTTGGTCAGTGTATACGGCGGTATGCATCTCTCGCTTGATGAGATCCACCGAATCATAGGTGATTGCTCCCGTGTTGCACTCCTGCCCTGTCTTGTTATCGAACATCTTCCATGCGGGCGACCCCTGAATGTGAATGAATCGCGCTTGAGAGGTTCCTGCGCTTAGAGTCCACGGTTGTTGAAACATCCCTTTCCCCACCAGCATAAATAGTAGGATCGCGACGGCAACCCCTAGAACAACGATAACCACTTTGTTTTCGCTTTCCCAAAAAGAACTGTTGGAGTGGCTTGTTGTCGGAACAGAAGCCGTCGAAGCCACAGAAACGGAATCTATTGGCGGTGCAGCGGACTGTCCCTGCGATCTTGAGGGCGGAGTCACTTGTACGTGAGTTTGAGCATTTGCAGGTGCTAATGGGCGGACTTTTCTGGCGCGGTAGAACCATACGGCGGCCACCAGGCCAGCGATAACGCCCCTGCCAAGCGACTGCCCTGCAAGGCGACCCGCGTTTTCCGTCCCGACGTTCAGGAGAAGCAGGAACTGAGCAAGAGAAATACACGAGACCGCTGCCAAGATGTACCGCGTTACCGTCCCAATCACATTCCAAAACTTCATTGAACGACCTCCGCTTTGGCTCTCCTACGTAACTTCATCGGTCTGGATCTTCGCGTCCCATTGTCAGGTTCCTTCGAACTGTCAACCAAAGACGGCCCATGACAGTTTCCTCCAAGGCTAGCTCAGAATTGGGATGACGGGTCGCCGCTGACTTCTCTCATCTTCGCGGCCTGCCGAATCATTTGCAGTGTTTTTCTGGGCATCCTGGGGGAGATGAAAGTCCTGTTGCATTCGGTCATCGCATAGGCACGGGATATCTCCCAGAGCAACTTTCCCGACTCTGATTCCGGCTTTGAGATCACGTCCGTGAAAGCCTTACCGTCCTGGCCGCTGTAATCTAGATGGAAAGCTGCCCTCGCGCGAGGCTCGATCTCGTAGGGCCACGACACTGGCTTAAACTCTGAGTTCTCTCTTATTACCGGCTTTCCGAATGAATAGTATTTCTTGCCGACGCGATAGCCGATATCGCAGATTCGGAGGGGGAACGGGCTTACGTTCCGGACTACCACGCCGTACCAATCGTCCTTCAAGACGAGTTCCCCGTCCACAGTCCTGGAGAGCACCGGGCTGATGAGCACTTCGAGACTAGGTCTCGTTTGCCTCAATTGGTTAACCAAAGCCCACGCAGAAACCAGAGTCGCTAGAACAACGGTTACAATCGCTATGATCAGCTGGAATTGGTGTTCAGCGGTCACGGTACGCGCCTCACGGTTTGGCAGCGCAGGGCAGCATATACGCAGCTCGAAGAGCATACTTCTCTGCGTAAACGGGGGGATCTAATCGGAATTGTATTATCGGGTCCATGAGGTTCTCGTCGTTGTGCTGTAGATAAATATCATGGGGACCGGAGAAGACGAGGGTGGTAGTCGAACCATATACGTCTGTGTATGAAAGAGCCCTAGCTTTTGTATTGTCCGCAAATTTTCTGGTTCTGTCGGTCAACGGCGGGCCACAACGGACAATCAGCTTGTCTGGAGTTAGGGCAACTATGGCCGAGATCTGTTCCTTTTCGGACGCTGCGACCGAATCTTCAAACGAAGAGGGATTGTTGGTCGATTCAGGCTTTTTCTCAGGCGCGAGTTTGGGCGTGTCGTCACAATGGTCCATCGCTCGGTCTATAAGATTCGTGTTGGAAGGGCCGCACTTGTCTATTGGTTCAGTTCTGAGTGCATCGAGTGGATTTGCGTTGACCTTATAACTTGGATCCTTCAACGCGGCTTTGGCCGTTTGTTGCTGCCCAGCAACGACACCGACACGGTAGCCTTCGCCGAGCAGTATCAAACTGGCGACCGCAAGCAACGCATAATTGAGCCGGACATCCTTCCAATCCTTCTTTGCCCACAGCCACGCCAAGCTGCCCCACAGGAGGGTTTCGATCAACCCGAATGGAGGTAGGCCCCGCCAAAGCGCTGACAAAAATGCTAATACGGCAAACAGGATAAAAATCGGCTTCCCAAGATTCATTGGGGTTCTTTCCCACTGTTATGTTCCGTTCGCCTGTAATTTCCGTCAATGGTACGAGTCACTAAACAGTTACCGCAGCTCCTTTCTCTGCAAAACAAGAGTGCCAAGAAGTCCAGAAAATCTAAGGCTAGTTCACGTGGAGTCCATTTACCAATGAGCGTATATCTCAAGAAAAAGTACTGCCGTACTATCTGCGTGTGCTTCAACGGTTGCTACTCTCTGGCTAGCGAACGCTTCAACTTGAGGAGCTGATCCATGCGAATCCGGGCGATATTGCTTGTCGCCACTCTATATGCGGCCCCAGCCTGTGGTCAGCAGGCAGTCAAAATAGAGTGTCGTGACCTTAACGGATCTAATCAATTTGTCGGGCCAGACGAAGTCATCGTTCCGGCAGGCGCTGGTTATCAGGTTTGCCGAACTGTCCAAGCAAAGGCCACGGTTGAAGTGGCGCCCAAAACTAAAACCGCGCCTCAGGTAGAAAATGCCCCAGCCGTGGCTGATCCCACGGGTCAAGCACACCCTCAGGAGGGGAACATTCCCGTCCGGGACTTCGCCGACATCAACAATGAAGACGCCGCAAGCGCATGTAAATCGCGTCCGAGTAGTAAGGTCGTATCAACCCAAACAGGCAGTACTTTGAGTTGCTCGGATTGGTTGGCAATACGAGCAGCAAAATTGAATCCGAATCCAGTTATACCGCCTGCTGGAGTGCAACCCGCACCAAAGTTGGCGGCAAATCCGATCCCTCAACCCGTGAAGCAAAGCTATGTCAAGTCGATTTCGTTCGCTGTAGCGAATCATAACGGCGGAGTCGAATATTATGTTCCGAAATGGGCCCAGAATTGGGTGAAGAAGAATGCAAAAAAGTATCGAGACATTCAGTTCACACAGGAAAAGGGAGTCGGGAATAATAGCTATCTCATAGTGTTCTCCGACTCCGCCCATGCTTTGGCCGGTTTCGAGCCGGTCACTCACACCTCGACCAGCACAAGCACCACCCCCGTATCGGGCAGCGGGACGGTCACGGACTATTACGGAGACAGATGGAATTACACATACGATGGAACGGTAACCACGACCACAACTACCCGGACTACCGAGAATGAGGCTTACAGGATTGAGTCCAGCACCCTTTATGCGACCACTTTCGATAGCCGTGGCGGCACCGTGTCGCAGCATTGGCATGAGTACAGCACGAAATCAGGCGGCGATGCCTACAATAGCCTCGGCTACAATCTTGGCAATGCCTTAGGGGCGATCAACGCGAGAGGTAGGCTGCTTAGTGCTGCAATGAAAGACATCGAGGGACCGAAGCAGAAAAAACATTAAACAGATAGTGCTCCATCCCTTGGGGCAATTCCAAAACCGCCTCCAATCATTCTCAGAGTGTGGATGACAAAAAAAGAGCCAGCATGCTTTTCCCCATCAAGCATGAAAACATGACTGCCCGGCGCTGGCCGCTCGTCACGCTTGGGCTAATTCTCGTCAACTTCGCCGTCTTTCTTTGCACTCACCACGCCATGGAAGACCAGGAGGATCCTCTCCTGTCCGTGAAGGCGCACGTTCTGGTGCTCGCCGCGACGCATCCAGAACTGATGGTCCCGCCTGAGGTTCAACCGTTGGTCACTGATTTTCAGCGCTATTACCCGGCCGACTGGGCGGAGATGCAGAATCCAAACAACGAGGCAAACGAGAGTGAAGACACCCAGATAGAATCGGCGGATAACCTTCAGCAATTGCAGGTGGAAATGGACTCTCTTGGGACCGAGTATTCCAAGCTTGCGGCCGCTTCCATTACGGAGCGGTTCGCTTTTATTCCGGCTCACCCGAAGCTAATTGCATATATCAGTTCCACTTTCCTCCACGGCGGATGGTTACATCTGATTTTCAATATGTGGTTCCTATGGTTGGCCGGCTTCGTTTTGGAGGACGTTTGGGGCCGTCCTTTGTACTTGGCCTTCTACCTCATGGCGGGTATTGCGGCGACGCAGCTTCATGCTTGGGCGAGTCCGGGCAGCCTCGGCGCATCGTTCGGGGCGTCGGGGGCTGTGGCGGGTCTGATGGGAGCGTTTCTTGTGCGCTTCCCTAAGCTGAAGATCAGGCTGGTGTGGTTGTTTGACTTTGGGCTGTTTGGTTTTTGGCCTCTGTGGGTGCGCGCTTACTGGCTACTGCCGCTATGGGCGGGGATGGAGATCTATTACGGAGGAGCAGCGGGACAAGGTGACGGCGTGGCGCATTGGGCGCACGTTGGCGGATTTATGTTTGGGGCGCTTGGTGCATTGGGGGTCCGCCGCTCGGGCTTGGAACGCAAAGCTAACAAGACGATTGAGGATAAGATCTCCTGGACGACAGACCTCGAAATCCATCAGGCGAGCGACCTGATCGAAAATAACAAGCTTGAAGACGCCGCGGTGATCCTCAACAAGTACCTGGCAGAAAAGCCTGACGCGCTCGGTGCATGGAACATGTTGCGGGCAATTCATTGGAGACGAAATGAAATTCCAGCTTGTCGCGAAGTTGCTAGCAAACTTTGCGTGCTGAACACCGAAGCGAGGATGTACGGAGCGGCTTGGCTGGATTACGAAGAGTTCCTCAATCTGGGGGGTGACAAGATGCCTCCTGCTATCTGGCTGGAGCTTTGTCGCGTGCCAGAGGAGCGGAACGACTTCAAACGCGCACTGAGCGAGTATGAGAAACTTGCGCTCGCTTATCCCGCCACGCGGCAGGGTCTCATGGCACAGCTCGGTGCTGCTCGAATCTTGCTCACTCGATTGGATCGTCCCGACGAGGCATTGAGGTTGTATCAGGTAGCGTCGGCGTCCGCCGTCCCGCACTTGGACTTGGAGCCAGACATCGAGGCAGGTATTCAGGAAGCCAAAACCGCCCTTTCGCACCGAGCCTCAATGGTCACTTGAAAGCCGAAATGACCACGGCGTCTTTCTTTGGATGCGCGATAAGCAGCGATCTCACGCGCAAAGAAGAACTTGGAAATAAGGATTTTGTTAAGCAAGGAGGGAGGCTAAAGATGGCCGATTACATAAAAACAGAATTAGATCAGAATGGCATAGCCGTTCTACGCGGTTCATTTGGGAAAGTGAACGACCGTGATGCTGCTTCCAGGTTCAGTTACAGCGATGCTCAGTTCTTTCAGCGGCAAGCTTTCGAACAATGGCCCGATTTCATTTGGAAGACTGAGGATGTTGGCGAACACAAGTATCTTGTCAAAGCTGACGCGATGAAGGCGAAAAGAAAACGCGGCTTAAAGTGAGGCAGCGGGTAACAGTGTTGCCCGGCGTTCCACGCGGCGTGCGGTTTTTTTGTTTCTAACGTATCCCACCAACTTAAGTCGTGTCAGAGACGTTGCCGAGTCAGTTGTACGGACATTCCGAAAGCGCTTCAGTTACTCTCTCGGTAAATCTCGCTGCTGTTCAGCGGCGCTTCGCACAAATGGGCGCTATGCTTGGGTGGAGGGTACGAAACGAAAGGCCCCACGCAAGACCGCCGATGGCGATGCTGCCGCGAGGGTGTTCCGTGATAGATGCCCGTGAAAGGCATAGGGGCCCCCACTGATGAAAGAAACAACAGTTGAAGCCATATCTGTGAACTACGGGACTTTTACGACGGTGAAGCAGCTCAGAGACGAGCTAAACCGCGGGCTGAGCGATAACCACGACAAAGACATCCCATTGGAACCACCGATCAATGCAACTGAAACGCAGCACGGTTCACGGTTTGTTTCCGTTACGTTGCAAGCTGGAACCGCAGGAAAGTAAAGGCCGCAGCCAGAGGTGGAAGCGTTCAAATGTCAGACGCAAAGAAAAGAGAATTCATTGCGCGGACGATATATCACCACGCAAAAAGAACCAATGAACACGTGACGCTCTTGGTCTACAAGGATTCAGACGGAGCATATGAGCTTATGGATGACAGGGAGGGAGCGCACGATTATCTGGCCGGGTCAGAGGATTACATTCTTAAGCAATGGGGAGAGAAAAACCGGCAGCTAATTGAAGATGGTTTCCAGCGTGACAATATGATGGGCGACAGTAAATGGCAACAATTCATAGGCTGAGCCCGCGCCCTGCGGACGCGCGGGATACGAAATAATCAATGGGAAATTCGCGCGGGGTCAGCACGGACCCCTGACCTTTGGCGTGACCACCCGGAGCCATTTTGCTTGGAGACGAGACCATCGAAGCGGATAAAGCCAACCGAATCGATAAAACCCGTACAGGATCGTAAGTTTCTATTTATCCCAGCCAATAATAGGCCGCAACATTAACGCCTGTTGCTTGCAGCTTGATGCAAATAGAGTGAAGATGGGCCAAGCCTACAACGAATAGGCCTATATGATGGGTTTTCATCTGATTGTGAACATTTTGAATCATTTGCAATTCCCGATTCTCTTGCTTGTTGAGTGCGCCATACTCGTAAAATTGCGGCGCTTCCTCGCACGGGCCCAATGTGCCGTCGTGGCCTGGATAATTGATTGGTGCGTTACAGAACGTCCTGAATTGCTCGTCTGGAGGAGTCCCCACATTTTTGTAATCGAGGCCGCGATCACTTGCGAGTACCGAGGTGAATGACGGAGGGCCTTCAGTGGCCCACTCTTCCAACACGATTGTGGCTGCAAACTTATCGAGTAGATATGACAATCGCACTGCCAGCTCAGAATTCAAGGAATGCCCTACTTTCTGCAGTTCATGGGTGGTTCCAAATACAACCACACGTTTCATCTCCAGTTCGCGCTCTAATTGCCCCTTCAGATCGTCTAGAACTTGATTGCTTTGGTCGTTGATAGCATCTGATCCTGGGCTGTGCTGAATCACACTTCGAAAGAGTTCGTTTTCTTGTTGGAGTCGTTCGATCCGTTGTTTTAGCAACTCACTTAGTCCGCTGAGTTTATCGGTCATGATTACCCAGGATAGCCAAAGATTGGGCGTGGAGACCAGTAATCTCGCACGGTCGTTAGGTGAGCGACTGCCTCAGCCTCACTGCTACCGATATCGTCGTAACGTACCTCAACCAGCGAGACCGTGTAGCCGGTATGTTGGTAGAGACCGTCCAACAGTACATCAGCAACACTCTCCGCGATAGCTCGCTCAAACCTGGTCAGGTCGCCTTTGTCCACCGCTGCTGACCAAGAAGCACACACCTCAAAACTAAGGTCGTCTGCCGGAGCACACTCGAACCGGACAAACGCGTAACTTGATGGATGGCCGTACTGCCCACGAAACTCGTGCTGGACGGTCGTTGTGGATGCAAGACGGAAGAAATTGCGTGAACGCTTGTGGTCCCGAAGTCCTTCAAGTGCGTTTCTGTCGAGGCGAGAATTCATGGATGTTCCCAGTCTAGGCTCTGCGCGCCGCTCTGCAACGCGCCCAGCAAAGTCACGGCACACTCGGCAGGAATCCACTTGGACGATTAGCGCTACTGTTACATGTGAGTCCGGCCAAACGAACCAAAAGTCCCAGGAAACGCTAAGCACAATCTGGGTACAATAAGGGGACGCTAAGAAGTTACCTACGGTACCCTGAGATATCAAAAGATGTCCGCCGACACCGTTTGATATCAATCGATTACATAAAAGTGTTGTCCTGTCACCGCATCATTCTCTCATCAACTCCGCACGAGCTCGGCAACCGTATAGCCAAGTGCGGAATATCCTGCCAGCCGCTTCTTGAACATGCGAGCCAGCATAGGCACCATCACATCCGCATAGTCGTAGACGTGGACTTCGCTCTTGTTGTCGTGGAGACGATGCAGGCGACCCACGTACTGCTGCAAAGTGCCTTTCCACGAAATCGGCATTGCAAGGAGAAGCGTATCAAGACGCGGGTCGTCAAATCCCTCGCCGAGGTAACTTCCGGTCGCCAGGATCACGCGCGGCTCATCCCAAGGAACGGCTGCGAGAGATTCAGCCAGTCCCTTTCTTTCCTTGGCACCCCTCCCACCCCTCAAAATGAAAACGTGCGAACAGAGTCCACGCAAGCGTCCAGCCAAATAATCGAGATGTTCCGTCCGACTTGTCAGAACAAGTGGTGAACGTCCACTGGACAAAGCCTGCTGAAGGTCCCTGATGATCAGGTCGTTCCTCTCTTGACTAACGATGAGGGCAGCATAAATATCCTGAATGGCCGTCTCATTTTCAGGCCGATTCCAACAGAAATCAGTAATCCTCGGGAAAACCTTATGTTGGAGCGGGGAAGACTCGGCAGCCTTTTTCGCGCTGAGATAAAAACGAATCGGGCCACATTGCATGTAGATGATGGGTTGATGCCCATCTTTTCGAGTTGGTGTTGCCGTCAATCCCAAAACGTATTTTGCTTTGACCTCGCGAAGGACTCGTTCAAACGTGACTGCTGACAGATGATGACATTCATCCACAATCACGTGTCCGTAGTCCGCGACGAAATCTTCAACTGTTCCTTTACGCTGCAAGCTTTGGATTACAGCAACATCAATCAAACCGGTTCTCTTAGCTTTCCCTCCTCCGAACTGTCCGATGTGCCCAATCGGCAAGGCCAGAAACGCCGCTAATCGCTCGCGCCATTGGTCCATCAGTTGACGCCGATGCACGAGGATCAGGGCGTTAGCCGCCCGTTTGGCGATAAGGCAAGCCGCCACCACTGTCTTTCCGAATGCCGTTGGCGCAGACAGTATGCCTTGGTCATAAGCAAGCACCCGCTCGATGGCGTCTTGTTGTTCAGGCCGCAATTCACCGTGGAAAGAAACGTCGATTTGCCGCCCGGCGGTTCGTTCATCATGAACTTCCACATCGATGTGATGTGAGTTGAAAACACGGACCACCTCTTCCATGCACCCTCTTGGAAGGCCGATGTGCTCGGGGAAGACTTCACTGCAGGATATGACCCGCGGCTTACCGTAGGTCGAGAGCCGCATCGATTGAGCTTTGTAAAATTCCGGGTTTTGAAATGCAGCGATGCGAATGAGGCGATCCACCATCCCGGACGGAAGGCCCTCTTTCTCGATATAGATAAGATTGCTAACCACCACTCGAACATTCGCAGGCAGCGGACCAGTGATTTGTCTTTCCTTCCGTTTTCGGGAAGGTCGCCAGAGCCATGGAGCTTCGCCCTCGTCCTCATCGGGCAAATGGAGGTGCACTCCGATGGGATTCCCCTCAGGAGCTATGGCGTAAGTCATTCGGGCGAGTTGATCGATTGGCATTCTCTGAACGGACTCTAAAAACCTCCACTGATCAGGATGGGGATGAAACAGTTCATCCAGGAACACGCTGTTGCCTTGCTCTCTGGGATGCTTTTGCAATGGCAACGCAATCAAATTTCCGAAACCGCCTTTGGGCATGGTGTCCTGGTTGGGGAAAAGGCGGTCGTATGAATCAAGGCCGATTTCATGCCTAGTTTCCATGGTGCGTGTCAACAAGGCACACCCCAGCCTTCTCGCATCGGCAGCAAATACAGGACGGTCAAAGAAAATCCATACGTGCGCGCCATTTCCTGATCGCGAGCGCTCGACAGCCACGGGGACCTGAAATCGCCTGCATGTTGCAGCAAACGCGGCTGCATCCGCTACCCATGACTTCTTGTCGAAATCCACTGCAAGAAACCAGCAAGTGTCGTCAGGCAGAAGGGGATAAATGCCGACCGTGTGCTTTCCTGTTAGATGATTACGAATCGCGTCATCCGTCAGTGGCTGGAGCATCCGGGTTTTGCGCGCTACCCTCTTTCGCTCTTCTGGTTTCGCGACATGAATGGCACGCCAGTCCATGATGCCAGCAGGGGAATAGCCAGATTTGCCGCTCTTTCCCTGCCACCGAATGGCGAAAACATCTTCGCGCCCACGAAATAGGTTTCGAAAGAGCGAGATCTTCTCTTCGGGCGTGGAAACACCACTTTTCGAGGTGGACGATACATTTGCGGCCTGGGCGGCTTGGGGAACTGCTTCGTTGGGGGGCGATTGATTGATCCCGAGCATTGCACGGAGATGCGCATTCTCTTCGCGAAGCCGCTGGCATTCTTCTTGCGCTGTTTTCAGACGCTCTTGAGTATTGCCTTGATCAGACATCATGTGGCCGTTCCCTGCCATACCTGCCGAATCTATCTGATACCGTGCGGTCGGTTGCGGGTAAATACCCTGCGAAGCAATCAGATGATAATCCGGAGCTAATCTCCGGAACTAGAGGAGTTTGATCCCGTGGGTTGCAGACCACCGTGGTTCACAAACTTGAAGTGCCAGCCGCCGTCAACTGTTGCCAACTGTTGCCAGAATAGGGCATTATACGGGTGTCCAAAGAACCTCTAAGGGTTTCTAAGGGACATTGGAAAAATCAGTAAGTGGCAATAAACACTGGAATTTAGTGGTTTTTCTTCGGTTTTCTTCAAAGAGCGAGCTACAATCCCATCGGCTCCACCAAATCTCTCCTATTTTCAACACGAGATCCACACGAAGGGCAATTCTGTGTAGCGGCCGCCTTCTGAGGCGGGCGCTTCGTCTGTGACAGAGCCAGTTGATCGTCCGCGCTTCCAGGGCGAACTCGCAGCAGGGTCTTTTCGTCTCTTTTTGTGGCGATTCCTCCATGTCTCCTGGTTTCCAACCGGCCCTGCCCTTTTGCCCCCCGGTAAAACCTACACTCATTTCCGTGGCCCAGGCGAAGATTTAGGTTTGCGGAGATAAAAAAGGGGCGGGATTTTTCCACTGCGAAACTGCGGCCCCGAACCGCACTCACGCTGTCCGCCTGGCTCACAAGTCCTTCGTTTTAAACCGCTTAGAATTATTTTCCCATGTGACCCCAGTCACATTCTTTCGCCCTGTGGAAACCTTATCTTGTGGTAGACAAATTCATCGGTGTTTCAGTATCCTGCTGCTGCCGAAGCCTCCGCTGAAATCTGTCCAAGGAGTTGTCCAGATGTCCGCCGAACCTGTCACTCAACATTTTCGCGGTGTGTTGTGTCGTCACTGCGGAAAGCCCGTGCGCATTCCCGGCATCGTAAGCAGGAAGGATAGCGCTTACGTGGGAAAGCACGAGGAGAATGATTCGCAGTTCCTGCTCGTCTCCCGGGTCTTCGTTCTGCGCTGCCGTTCCTGCGAAAGAGAATCAATCTACGCGATCAATCAGATCGTGGATTGCGCCTTGCCGCAGCCCATGGCAGCCGCAGCTAGTCACAGGGAAGCTGCCCTGTAGCCTTTTCCGGTCGTCCAGTTCCTGGAAATCTCAACTCTTAGCCTCGCTCCCGGACCCAATTCTCTTTTGGCCCCTGCGACCCCGGTATGCCTGTTGCGACTTTGCGCGCAAGCGTTTCAGACTTTCCTAACCACTTCCACCGAGCAGCGCGCATGCATGGCTACCGATTCGCTCACGCTGCCCAGCACGATGCGGTCAAATCCACGCCGCCCGTGTGAGCCCATCACGATCAGGTCGGCCTCCCACGAATCGGCCGCCGCCAGGATGGCGCGCGACGGCGTATCCTTCGCTTCGGTCACTTGCCGCGAGACGCGCAGTCCCGCTTTGCTCAGCAGGTCGGCGCCGCTGGCCGCGGACTCCGCCGCGTGCATCTCGCTTCCTTTGGCCAGTTGCGTCAACTGTTCCGGCGCATAGTACGGATACTCGCCGATGATCACCGGGAATTCCGGGCACGCGATGATCAGGAACTCCGAGCCTCCCGGCCAGGGCCGCTCGGCCACGGCATGCAACGCCATCTGCGCATATTCCGAACCGTCGGTTGGAATCAACACGCGCATTCCCGCGCGTTCCGCGTGGCTCTTCTCCTTCGCCCTTACGATCTCCACCGAACAGGCCGCGTGCCGCATCACGGCTTGCGCTGTGCTCCCCAGCAGCAGCCGGCTGAACGCTCCCCGCCCGTGCGATCCCAGCATGACCAAGTCGGCTTTCCACTCGCTCGCAGTTTTCGGAAGGCCGTGCCGCGGATTGCCGAGCAGCGCCGTGGTGCTTACCGCCCAACCCGCTTTTCTCAATGGCCGCGCGGCTTCTTCCAGCCCCTCGCTGGTTCTCTGCTTCACTTCTTCCAGCAGCAACGGCGCCCGCGTAAAAAAGTACGGGTCCACCGCCGTCACCAGGCACATCTCCGTCCCTTTCGGCCACGGTCGCGCCGCCGCTTCCTGAATCACCGCATCCGACGAGGAAGACCCATCGACCGCAATCAGGATTCTCATCGCGCCCTCCTGCGGCCCGGTTTATCCAGCCCGCTCCATACAACGCGCTTTCGCGCCGAGCCTCAACCCATACTACTCCCCCGGCTCTCCCACGTGCCGCCGTTTCTTTTTCCCGCTTCGGCTTCGCGTGGGGAATTCCCTTGAAAAAGTGGCCAAGCGGTCCATATCTTCTGTTAGCCGGCTTCTCCAGATGTGGTTATCGTTGGGCGGTTATCGTCTTCTGAGGCCAATCACGTTGTAGGATACTAATCGCCGATAGCATTAGGGAAACGAGGTCCTGAACCGTTATGTTTCGCCCAGCACGCTCCGCCGCAATGGTCGCAGCAGTACTCTCGACGTTTTGCCTCACGGCAACTCAAGCCGGTCGCGCCCAGAACTTTACCGACATCAAGCCCTCGCCACAACAGGCAGCGTGGCAGGATCTCGAATTCGGAGTCATCATCCATTTCGGCCCAAACACGTTCTTGGATCGCGAGTGGGGTGACGGCACGGCCAGCCCCAACGTATTCGCTCCCATGCAGTTTGATCCGGAACAGTGGATGCGCGCGATCAAAGCGGCTGGCGCAACGTATGTGGTTATGGTGGCCAAGCACCACGACGGTTTCTGTTTATGGCCCACCGCCCAAACCGGCTACAGCGTGAAAAGCAGCCCCTGGGAGAATGGGCGTGGCGATGTGGTGCGGCGAGCCTCCGAAGCTGCGCGAAAATTTGGCCTGGCCTTCGGCGTTTATCTTTCTCCCTGGGACCGCCACGAGCCGAAGTACAAGAACTCCGCGGAATATGACGATTACTACATTGCGGAAATGGAGGAACTCGCCTCAGGCTACGGTAACCTCGTGGAATTTTGGCTGGATGGAGCAGGCAGTGCCGGCCATGTTTACAATTTCCCGCGCATCATCGAAAATCTCCGCGTCTATCAGCCGAATTCTCTGATATTTGCTGACGCGGCCCTTCTTGAATATGCCGATATCCGCTGGGCAGGGAATGAGGATGGAACCATTCCTTATGAAAACTGGAACGTCCTCGACCGCCACGGATATCTTCGCTGGCGGCCGGTTGAAGCGGATACACCGCTTCATAAGCAGCACTGGTTCTGGCATCCCAACGATGAAGCCACGCTTAAATCCGTGGCGGAACTCGTTACCACCTATGAAGAAACGATCGGCCGGGGCGGCCAGTTGATGCTCGGTCTCGCTCCTGACCGCCGTGGCCTGCTGCCCGAAGCAGATGTAAAACGCCTGGAAGAATTCGGTGCCGTCATTCGCAAGCGCTACGGGGAAAATCTAATGGCGAAGGAACACACTCTCCTCCACCAGCCCACCGACGCGGCACTGGATGGTGATCCCGATACGTTCTGGTCTGCGCCGGCTGGATCTCACCACACTGTGCTCGAGGCCAATTTTGCGAAGCCGGTGACTTTTGACCATTCGCTCGTCATGGAATGGCTGAACGATGGGCAGCACGTCGAGCGCTTCCGAATCGAGGCGTGGACTGGCAAAAGCTGGAAATCCCTCGTGGAAGGCAGCGCGATCGGTCACAAGCGCATCGACCATTTCGCGCCCGTAACTGCTTCTCGAATTCGCCTGAACATCCTCGCCTCATCGGGGGAAGCCCATATCAGGGAATTCCAGATCTTTAACGCCGGAAGCGATCTTGGTACGCCTTAAACAAGCAGGCGGATGGGCGATCCTCTCAAATTTCCTAGCCACTCCACTAAGCCTGAAATCCGAAGTTGGCCAATTGCAGGCGAGCTCGTCTTATTTTGTTCCCATCGATTGTCCCGGGAAAATCCTACTTCGCCGAAGTTGGATTTTGTCATTTCATCCCCCACCCGATATTTGTCATTCCGACCGGAGGGACGGCGCTTTTTGCCGTCCCGGAGCGGAGGAATCTCTCTGCAACTTCGGATTACAGGATTAATCGAGCGTCGAAGTGCTGCCTGGAATGATCTCCATCAGCCTAGTAGGTACCCAGCGACACGCGCAGCACTTGCGGTGCGGAAGTAAAGTTCAGTCCCCAGTCCGTTTGATCTCCGTTCCAGATGCGTACGAACTTGAATTTTCCGTCTTCGTAAGTTCCTTCTTCCACCCGCAGGAACTGCCGCTGCTTCCCTGATGCAGTATCCGCCACGTGGAAGTCAACGCGGCAGAAGAATCCCGCCACCAGGAATTCGTCGACTCCAAGCTGTGCAACCAAGGCGCGTCCCGTAGGTTCGGGATTGCCCGGCGGATTCTCCCCGGGACCAAACTGTCCCAGCCCGTACGACACCAGAACCTTCCATGGCCCAAACTCCAGCGATTCCAACGGCTTCCCCTTCTCCTCCACAACAGCCTGCAACTTCCCCTCAAAGTTCAGCCGGGCAATTTCGCGGTCCATCGGCCCGATCAGTTTGTAATTCAGCGCGAAAGGTTCGAGCCCTTCTTCAGCGATCCGCGTAGCTCCGAGCGGCGTGTTCGAGTATCCCGTGTAGTCCATGCCGAAAGGAGAAAATCCGATCGCCTGGTGGCCGAGCGCGGCGAAGAAATATCGCGAATACGCGGGGCTGTTGCCGGTCTCCGGCACGAACAGCGCATTGTCCGGGCGATGATAGAGCTCCAACACCTTTAAATACGGGGCGCTCTCGCTCATGTAAATATCTGGTGCGAGCAGATCAATGGACGGTGCCGCAGCCTTCCAGATGGCTATGACATTATCGGTCGGCCCGCCGCTCTCGTAGCTTGGCGGACGTCCCGGGTTCAGGGGATTTCTCAGCGCGGCGTTCACATAAAGTGGCAATGGATAAACCGCTTTCCCCGCAGCCGCTACCTGCTCGATGTATCGCGCCACCGACCACGCGTGAAAAAACTCTTCCGCATCGTCGCCAAACACTTGCTGCCAGTTCGCCGATGCCGTACCGGCCTGCTTGTGCAATGCCGTGAGCAACTCCGCGGGCACCGGCGCTTCAAACAGCTTTTGCGCCGCCGGCGAGTAGTCCCGCACATTCCCCCACGTGCCGGGTTCATTCTCCACTTGCACCATCAACACCGTGTGCTGGCCGTCGGCTGTCTTCAGGTGGCCCATCAGCGCCGTGAATGCCGCCGCATCTGCCTTTAGCGCCGCAGCCGCATAAGGTGATGGCGAGTCCACTGCGCGCCCGTTCGCGCCCCTCATGCGCGGAGCAAGCTCCGGCGTGCGCTTCAACCACAGTGGCATGTAATGCGAACTGCCATTCTTCCACGTGCCAAACCACAGCAGCACAAGGTGCACGTGGTGCTCGCGCGCTTGGGCCAGCAGCGTATCCAGCACCGTGTAGTCGAACTGCCCCTTCTCCGGCTCGAACTGCTCCCAATACACCGGCATCTCCACCGTGTTCGCATGCAAGTACTCAATCGCCGGCCAGACTTTCGGCAGCATCGCAGGCCACGCGCTCGAGTTATTCACTTGCGCGCCCAGCATCAAGTACGGCGCGCCTTCCACAAATAAGCCATAGCGCCCGTCTTTCTGCACAATTTTAGGTAGTGGCTGATCCTTGGACTGTGCGTGGAGCACGCGCGCCGCACCGCCCGTCATCAGCGTGACCAGACAAAAAGCGATGCGCAGAACATTTCTGAGGCTGCAATTATTCATGAGAAAGGCCTCCGTTGTTTCATTACCAGCACTCAATCGATGCCAGTATAGCGCTTGCGCAATAAACAGCTCCTTAAAGTCGCCGGAGAATTCACGAGCATCCGCTCACACGTCCTCAGCGCCTATAATCTCGGCCCATCGGAATCCGCCTCACTTCCACCGTCCACATTAGTTGAGTTGCGCCTCCACTCTCAGGCACAATCACATTTCGGGCGGCGACGGGAGTTTCCCATGGCGGGCGTGAAAATCCTCAACATCGAAGCCGGCATGCCCACGGTCGAAGAAGCTCGCCAGATTCTCCTCGCCGAATTGAAGCACGCCAAACAGAGTGGCGTCGCCGCTGTGAAAATCATTCACGGCTACGGCTCCACGGGGAAGGGAGGTGCGCTGCGTGGCGCGCTTCGCACATCATTGCTGCGGCGCAAGAAAGAAGGAATGGTCACCCGCGTCATCTTCGGCGAGAAGTGGAGCGTCTTCGAGGACGACGCGCGCTACGCCATCGAACATTGCCCCGATTTGCGCAACGACCGCGACCTCAACCACAGCAATGAAGGCATCACCATCGCCGTGCTGGTATAGTGTTGTGTGCTACAAGTTCGTTGCACTTTTCTTTCGGGGGTCAGGGCTTCAGCCCTGACATAAGGCCTGCAAAATGAATTGGGCTTCAGCCCCTGAAGACTCTGGACAACTTCACATCATTTTCGGTAAAGAATACTGGTAGTGCGGCCCGGCAACACTCTGTCCCCGAAACTCGAAACTCATGACCACTTCACCAACCACTTTCGCCGATTCCTCTTCTTCCTTCAGCCACCTCCCTCGCCGTATATTCTTCGCGGCGCTCGCCCTGTTCTTGCTCGTCTATCTCGGCGACTTTCTTTGGTTTCAACTCCGCGTGCATTACCCCGCTGCGGGCCCCACCACCAGCAGCGTCCACCGCTTTCGCCTTCTCGCCATTCCGCTCAAAAACAACAAAGTCGAATACCAGCTTGACTCCCAGAAGCCCGAAGAGGACCTCCCTTGCGCCCGCTCCCTTTTTCCCCATGCCGGAATCCGCCCGTGCTGGTATGTCACCCGCCACGCCAAAGATCCCATCTCCATGTAGCTTCCCCCACTACTTAGCCGCGCCCCGGCACGCGCCTGAGATTCTTCGGCACAAGAGCAATGAGGATGCGCCCACCCTTTGTACAACCCGCAAAGGGTAGGCCACCCACTCCTTTGCCTTTTGTCACTCCCCAGTTATTTTCTAAAGTGGTATCCTGCCCGTGTGCAACCCAAATTCAAGCCAAAGGCGGCGCCACCCGCAAACCTGATCTGCCTCGTTGGCCTCATCTGCGCGAGTTTGTTCGTGTTAAGTGCTTGTCGGATGAAAGACAAGTGGGCTGGACAGACTCTTTCAGTTGACTACGTGTGGGATTCTGACTTCCACATCCTCCATGTTCAAGACAACACCGGCAAAGACATAGACAACCACAATCTGAATGTGAAGATTGTGCGGGAGGCCAAGCTTGTACTCCCGCACTTGATACAAATTGAGAGGCTAAGCCACGCCCGAGGAACTTTTCACATTAGATTCTATTCTAGTGGGGCGACTGAAATTCTTGAAGCAAGATTGGGGCCTGATAGTTACGGCTCGAGATTCATACAAGACCCTGAGGTAACGCTTCTCATGGTAAGGGCTCACGCGGGCGACCCGGATCAGGTTCGAGAGATACTTGACAAAAGTGACAACGTCAATGCCACAGACCAACTCGGTAATACGGCACTGATGTATGCCATAGGTTCCAAACGTGTCGAAGTTCTTCGTTTACTGCTATCACATGGGGCCGATGTAAACATGCGCAATCGTGAAGGCGAGACGGCGCTGACGCTTAGCGTGTTTTCCGGACAACCGGAAATGATCAAGGAACTGGCAGAGCATGGAGCTGTCTTGAACTGCAACGATGCAATCGAAAGAGAGGCTTACTTGGGAGCGTATCGGCGGAAACATGCGCGCCCTGACGTTATCCCGTATTTGAAGAAAATTTCTGTCAACTGCGGTACGGTGCAAAAGAATGTCAACTAATTTTGTGGATGGCCCGGCCGATAAATCGGAAGTAAACCCGGGCGTGTGGCGCAGGATCAGCGCGCCGCGGCAGCTTCGTGTGGTTCGCTTGCACTTCTTTCGAAACTAAAAACTAACAACGGATAACCTAAAACTATCTTCCTCACCCCGCCGCGGCCAGCGCTTCCCGTTTCCTCGCCTCGTCCCACAGCGCGATGTACGGCTTGAGTTCCGCCATCATCCGCGCGAACTGGTTGAAGTCCAGCGATTGCGCCCCATCACTAATCGCCTTTTCCGGCGCGGGATGCGTTTCCACGATCAATCCATCCGCGCCGATGGCCACGCCCGCCCGCGCCAACGCCGGCACCAGGCTGCGCTTCCCCGTCGCGTGGCTTGGATCCAAAATCACCGGCAGGTGCGTCAATTCATTCAGCACCGGGATCGCCGAAATGTCGCAGGTATTCCGCGTCGCCGTCTCGAACGTGCGAATGCCGCGCTCGCACAGGATCACCTCCGGATTCCCATGCGCCACGATATACTCCGCGCTCATCAGCAATTCCTTGATCGTGCTGCTCAATCCCCGCTTCAGCAGCACCGGCCGCCCGCACTTCCCAAGCGCCTTCAGCAGCATGAAGTTCTGCATGTTTCGCGCGCCCACCTGCATCACGTCCGCGTACTTCGCCACCAGCTCGACGTCGCGATCCCCCATCACCTCGGTGACGATCGCCAGCCCCGTGGCCTTCTTGGCCTTTTGCAGCAGCTTCAATCCTTCCTCTTCCATCCCCTGGAAATCGTACGGCGACGTGCGCGGCTTGAACGCGCCCCCGCGCAGCAATTTCGCCCCGGCCTTCGCCACCGCTTCCGCCGTGCGCATGATCTGTTCCTCGGACTCCACCGAACACGGTCCCGCGATCACGATAAACTCATCGCCGCCAATCTCCGTCCCGTTCACGCGGATGCGCGTCTTCCCCCGGCGGAACTCCTTGCTCACAAACTTGTACGGCGCCGTGATGCGCATGACGCTATCCACCTGCGGCAACGCCTCCACCGATTCCATGCACGGGGTCACGTCGCCCACGCCCACCACGCCGATCACCACACGCTCCTCGCCTTCGATCGAGTGCACTTTGTACCCGAAGTGCTTCACAATCGCGCAGACTTCATCGATCTCTTCCCGCTTCGAGTGCAGCTTCATCGAAATAATCATCTTCGTTTCCCTTTTTCCTTTGGCTGGCCGCAGCCAGCCCGAATTCTCCGTCCCAAAACAAAAAAACCCACTCTTTGCGAGTGGGCCGCGACTTCACGTTTTCGCAGTATTTAGACGATGGCCCACTCCTCCCGGATGCTCCGGTACGTAAATCGCCAATAATACGAGTAGGCCTTCAAATTCATGTCCGCCAGTTTATCGGTTCTGTCCAAAAACGCAAGCCACAATTCGCTTATTCCCGCTATTAGGCCGCGCAATACTCCGCAGCCCGCATCAACACAGCGTCAATGCAGATGAACAGAATCAGTGCAGAGGAACAACATCGATACAGCCAGATCAATATAAAAGGATCGCAAAGCGATAACGCGTGCAGCCCGCCGCTCCTCCCGCATCGCAAGCGCCCACAGCCGCGCCGCGGTATTTTCCGCCTTGCACGCGCTGCTCAATATCCGCGGGCAAGTGGCTCAGGTCGGAAGTTTCGTAACGCACGACGCTCACCGGCCTTTGTCCCGCCCAGCCGCGATCCATCTCGCAGGTCTTGCGCGCATCATCGGTAACATTCAGCAGCCGCACACCGCGCGCGGCCAGTTGCGCGCTGACCTGGAGTTCCTGCGCGTCTAGTCCCAGAAGCGCTACTTCCGCCGAGAAGTCCTCCGCCGCAAACAGCAGCCCACCGCTTTGCACAACTGCAATGCCTACGGCATTCAGATCGCGGTCGAGAAGATTGGCGCGGTGCGGCGGCGAGTTCATCCACTGCGTGTGCAGCCCCAGAACTGTTGGTCCTTCGGCGACATTCTCCGCGATCAGGCTGAAGCGTGCGCCCGTCTGCATCGCCCGCTGCTGCAGCGGCAACTCGCCGGGAAACTGGTGAGAGAGCGTATTCTGCTGCGCCATGCGTTGCGCATGCTGGCGAGCGGCCGCGGCCAGCGCCGCATCCCACTGCAGCGGCGGCAAACCCGCGGCAGCGCGGCTGTGGTTCGCTGCGTCAAGCAACATACTTTCCGGCGAGCCGTCTTGAGGCGATGCGGCGGCGTGCGATATCGGCGTCAGCAGCAACGCCGCCAAGACAACGGCGGCAACGATGGCGAGGCAGCGCAATAAGGTGGACATCGGAGATGCTCCTGCATCCATTAAACACGGTGTTCCAGGAATGGATGCGCGCCGCGAGGTACAGATGGCGCAAGAGGAAGCTGGCCGGCCGGACAGGTTTGTGTGGGAGTCGTTCTTCGATGAAGCTTTTTTTGAGGGGCTTCCGCAAAAAAACGTCGCACCCGCCTTCGGCGGGCAAACGGTTTTCTTCAGGGGCTAAAGCCCATTTGTTTTTGGCGGCTTTACGCCGGGGCTGAAGCCCCGGCCTCCTAATGAAAAGGAGTTTTTCCGCGGGGCGATTAGCCGCGGACGCGCACGGCGCTGAAGCTCAATACCACATGGCCGCCGGAAGTCGGCCGGCCAAAGCTGAGCATCGGCCGGAAGCGATAGAAGAACAGCAACTGATCCAAGTGGTGGCGCACTTCCTGGCTGTCCGGGCCATCCATGATTTCGTACTTCATCATGCGGCCGTCGGAATCCACCACCACGTCCACGATCAGGTCATTCTGCAAAAGCACATCGGGATGCTGCATTTCCGGCGAAGCCGAGCTGGGCATGTCCGAGGGCAAAATCAGGCCCGCGGGCTGCAACAGGGAAGTCGGAATATCGTTGGGATCGGCCTGCACTACAATGCCCGGCACGATCATGTGCAGCACAAACACAAAGATGACGATCGCGGAGAACAATCCGCCGGTTGCCGGCACGGTGAATGGACGGAACACGTTGTCCTGGAGGATTTCAATGCGATCCTTCACAAGCTGCCAACGCTCTGCCCAATTGCGCGGGCCTCGTGCCTGCGCTGCCGCCACTTTTATGCGGACGGAAAGATCCGCAGGAGGCAAGGCGCGCGGCATACGCGAAAGCATTACCGCCAGCTTGCGGTAACGCTGCAATTCCTCGCGGCACGAAGCGCACTCTTCGAGGTGCTGGCGGACGGCGTCCCGTTCCCGGGGACGCGAAGCGGAAGCCAGGGTGTCATCCAGATACCCGGCCAGTTTGGAATGTACCTTCTCGCACGTCATGATTGTTCCTCACGCGTTTGACTTGGACGCGTCATTTCACCTGCCGACGGACTGGCTGGGGTGCGTACGTAGGCCATTTGTAAACCGATTTGCGAGCCGAAGTGGGCGGTGCTGGCCGCTTCGCGGTGGGGCATCTCGTGGGGCCGCGCAAACTCTTTCCCGCCCAGCAGGGGCTCCAGCAATTCCTTCAACGTGCGCCGGCCTCGCAGGATGCGGGACTTCACCGTGCCCACGCTGCAATCGAGCACTTCGGCCACTTCTTCGTAGCTCAATCCTTCCAGATCCCTCAGGATCACCGCGCCGCGGAACACTTCCGGGATTTGCTGCAGCGCGTCCTGCACCGCGGCCTGAATTTCGTGCGTGGCCATCTGCTCGTAGGGCGATGCGGTGCAGTCTTCCACTTCGACCGGGGCAAAGCCCTCTTCGGGTTGCGCATCAATGGAGACGTTCTTCTGGAGGTGGCGCTTGAACCAGCGGCGGTTATTGAGCGCCTCGCGAACGGCGATGCGGTAGAGCCAGGTCTTCAGCGAACTGCCGCGGCGGAAACTCCGTATGCCCCGAAACGCTTTCAAGAAAACTTCCTGAGTGGAATCGGCGGCGTCGGCCGTATCTCCCAGCATGCTCAGGGTGAGGCTGTACACGGGACCGTGGTAGTGGGTGACGAGCCAGTCGTATGCCGTCTCCGAGCCCGCCTGCAACTCGGTGACAAGTCCGGCTTCATCGTGGCCCCACGAGAGCGTACTGACCCAATCGGACACGGTCTGCCTTTCTAGCTCGTCCTCCAGCACAATGCGCTGGAAGGCGAACTGGCCCACGCTGGCCTTCGCCAACCTGGGCGGCCCAAGAACCTCTTCCCTGCATCGGGCCTCTTGGCACTTCGGATTGGGCGCTCGTTCCCCAATCCACGTCCGCTCAATCTATTAGACACCGCAGAGCGGAGGAATGTTTCTTGGCCCGCAGGGCCGCCCTCCAGAAAATGGCGGGCACACAGGGCGCGTCCTGCCGGAAGCTGGCCCAAAAGTGAATTGTGGCACTGGGAGAGGCGCAGCGCAATGGGCCAGCGGTAAGGGGTGGGCGCCGATGAGGTGAGATACAGAGTGCGTAAGTTACAGAGCAGGCAAAGGTTACTGGAGGTGTACCCCCACCGCTCCCGTAGGGGCACGCCTCTATCTTATGTAGTGGCCGGTCTTCAGACCGGTTCCCGGGAACGCCATTCTCCCGAATGGCGCTTCATTGGCTCTCTCTCGTCCTTGTAGGGGCCGCCTTCCGAGGCGGGCCGCCCTCCCGACCGCTGTCATCCCGAGCACCGCGAGGGATACCTCTTCACTCTATAGGGAGTCGGACATTCATGCCTGCCCTGAGCCTCGAAGGGTCCGACACACACGCCGCCCCAATCCATAGACTCCTCAAGTTCTCTCTTCCCCCGGCTTGCCCCTCGCCTATGTAGTGGCCAGCCTTCAGGCTGGTTCTTCTTCAAATTCATTTCCCCCAACTCTCTCTTCCTCTTTAGGGGGTCGGAGCTTCAGCTCCGACATACAGGCCACCCCCAAAACAAAACTCCCCATACTCTCTCTTCCCCCCGCTTGCCCCTCGCCTATGTAGTGGCCAGCCTTCAGGCTGGTTCTTCTCTCGGCAGGCGGGCCAAGCGAGAGGCGATCGCAAAACTCTTTCGGGATCGGGGTTCGTGGTACCCGGGCGGGCTGGAGCCGAACGTTCACAACGCATATTAGCACGGATTCGTTACCAAGTCAATATCTATTTACTTAGTATGTATTCGAATGCGCGTGCCGTTTTTGGGGAAGGGAGGCGGAGAAGAGCGGACCTACACTTCGCCGAGCCCGCAAGTGGTCGGAAACCGCCGAAATCCGCCAAATGCGATCGGTCTTTCCCACACGTTGGTTCCAGAAGGGATAGAATGCATAAGAAGGATCATCCGATGCCCAGACTTGCGCTGAAACCCGATTCAAGCTTCTTTCGGGAAATTGCACACGGTGCTTTTGGCGGCCGCGCCGTTTGTAAGGATCTTGACCAGAAGGGCCACGCAATGGCTGAGCTTGAACGTGGCGCAACAGACACGAAAATGTGGAAAGATGTGAAACGTAAACGCGTTCGTATTCCGGACCTCATCTGCACACGTTGCGGGTTGCGCGTAGAAAGCAAGACGAAAACTAAGCCTGACCTCGCCATGTCTCAAAGCACCGAAAATAGCCGGGCGTGGGACTCCGGAATGGTTGATGCTGACCTGATTGCCTTTCCTGTCTGCATTCCGTCAAAAGAGGCCTATTGGAGCCGGGGCAAATTGGGCAATAAAACGTCTTACTGGCACGAAAAAAACTGGGTTGAGTGGCAACTTGAGGGCGCCGTCAACTATTTTTCTCGCCGAGCGCTTCGGACTGTGCCATTTGTCAACCGACCACGGAAGGGCGTGACTGAAGGCGCAGAGGCCATAATTGCATGGCCTGCGGTATTCGCTAAAGCCGACGCTACAATTGTAGAGGTTCAAGCCACACGGATCGTAACCCGCCGCATCGCTGATGACAGGCAGTCTTTCCGGAGGATTGGAGACAAACAACGGGTGGCCGTTGTGGCTAGTCAAGGTGTAGCCGTCAACCAAATATTGGCCTCAGCCGTCAGACCAACTGTAGGAGCAGCACTAAGTTGCCCGGGACATTTAGCCGATGGCCATGTTGCGACTCTCCTGGCTTCCCGTGAGAAAACTCAGCGGTTCACAGGCGTTAAACTTGCCCGATTGCGAAGAGACGCTACCTACCGTGATACGGCTAGGACTCTTGCGGCAGACGCTGAAGAAGACATTTATGTCCGGCTTGAGGCCGTTGCCTATCTCAATTCAGTTTGTGGCAGAGGACTTCAGCCGCTTATTCAACCATATCTGGACGACCCAGACCCTCAGAACAAGCTTGAGGCGGTGATTACCTTAGCCGAGGCTGGCACCCAAGAAGCCGTCACTTTGTTAACTGCAATTCTAGATGGCGCTGATTTGCCTTACTTCCTTAGGAGTGCCGCAGCATGGGGGTTGGGGCAAATCGGCACGGCTGAGGCGGTCGAACGATTGGTATGTGCCTTTTCCGATGTGACTCCAGAAATTCGGGAAGAGGCGTTAGACGGAATTGTCAGTCTGAACGGAGCCGCGATACCAAGATTGCTCAGCTATCTTAGTAATGACAACATGGCGATTGCTTCGGGCGCCGCAGAGGCGGTCCGTCAGTGTGATGGTCTTACCGACGAACATGTGAATCAGATTGCGCAGCACGCAAAAGGCCAGAATCCACCGATCTGGCCGGTGTGGCTCCTTGGCAACCTTCCGCGAAGCCGAGTTAATGCGGCCATTGCCAATCTACAAGACTCAGCCCCTGAATTGCACTATGCACTAAGCGTGCTCTGGTCGTTTTGCGAAAGTTGGATTGCCCGACAATGGGACCTGAATCCGAATGCTCATTTTCCAGTTGATGCGACCACTCATGTTGCGGAGGTTGAAGAGGCGGAATGAAATCAAAGTTCCCAATAGAGTTGCAGGTCTACAGTACCATCCGCGGTGTTCAACTTTGCGGTGACAGCCGCGCAATCTTGACGTCAATGGATGAAAATTCTGTGGACTTGGTGGTGACCAGTCCACCGTTTGCACTGCTGCGTGAAAAGAGCTACGGAAACGAAAGTCAGGAAAACTATGTCAAGTGGCTCGCGAAATTTGGATTAGCTGTCCAGAGAGCATTAAAAGATAGCGGCAGCTTCGTTCTAGACCTTGGCGGGGCATACGAACGTGGGCGTCCAGTCCGGTCACTCTACAACTATCGTGTACTCCTTGAGTTTTGTGACAAGCTCGGCTACAGACTTGCCGAAGAGTTTTTTTGGTTTAATCCCGCGAAGCTCCCGTCCCCCATAGAGTGGGTCAACAAACGCAAGCTCAGAGTAAAGGATGCGGTGAATACTGTCTGGTGGTTCTCAAAGACGGACTTTCCGAAGGCAGATGTGACGCAAGTTCTTGTACCATATTCCGACAGAATGAACACCTTGCTGAAGGATGCGGCAAAGTTTTACAAACCGAAAGAGCGCCCCTCCGGACATGATATTAGCGGTGCATTCGCAAAGGATAACGGAGGCGCAATTCCATCGAATCTCCTTCAAATACCAAATACCGAAAGTACCTCAGATTATTTGCGACTCTGCAAGCAATTCGGGTTCGCTGGTCATCCTGCAAGATTCCCCATGCAGTTGCCAGAGTTCTTCATAAAGTTTCTGACAAACGCAGGCGACACGGTCTTGGATATCTTCTCTGGATCTAATACAACAGGGTACGCTGCAGAGAAACTCAACCGGAAGTGGGTCAGTATTGAGCTTGATAGAAATTACGCAATCGCTTCTGTTTTCCGATTCATGGGAGACTGGGACATAGCTCGAATCGGTGAAACTGTGACGCGGATGCGTGAGAGTGAACCTGCAAATTTAGATGCAGTTTCAGTGTCCATGGAGTTGCCGCTATCCACGTAAGGGCAAACGAGAAACTGATCGTCAGGGTAATGGCGCAAAGAATGATTGCACTTTCTGACTTCTGAGTCACGCGCCGAGGAGGCTGAGGCATGAAATGGATTGCTGCGTTACCGGAAAATCGCAGACGTGGGAGCTTCCCTCGTTGCGCGCTATTCATGGAAGGAGAACCGGCTGTCGTCGCCGACAGGTTAACCAAACTCGTGGGGCTGCCTGCGTTCGACGTGGGGGGGGGGAAACTTCTGGATGCCCCGGGGATTGCCGGTGCTCAAGGTCAATGGCGAGTGGGACATGAATCCCATCGAGGAGGCAAAACTCGGAGACTCGGAAGGCTTCCTTCCCATGGGCCAACGCAAGGAAGTTACAAAGTGGTGGCTGGCGGTGCGAGAACGAGCGAATACGCCGAACTGGGACATGGCGAGCACCTGCACGATAGGGGATAAACCTGGTCTGCTGCTCGTCGAGGCTAAAGCCCACGACGCGGAACTGAAAAAAGATGGTAAGCCTCGTGACAAAGATGCGTCCAGCGGGTCTTTTAAGAATCACGAGAAGATTGGCCGCGCCATCGGTGAGGCGTCGGCAGAACTGGAAAATGCGATAAAGGGCTGGAAGCTTTCGCGTGATTCGCATTATCAACTGGCGAACCGGTTTGCCTGGGCATGGAAGATCGCGTCCATGGGTGTTCCGGTGGCGCTGGTGTATTTGGGATTCGTGGGTGCGGCGGATGTGAAGAATCCTCCCCGTCTTGGAGAGCCGTTCGTTGATTGTGCGGACTGGACACGCGTTTTGCTGGAACATTCCCGGGGTGTTGTGCCTGAGGGAGTATGGGGCGGGGAGATCAAAGTTGGCGGCGTTGCGATAAAGCCGCTGATCCGCGTTTGGAAACAGGAGATTCCGAAATAGGCGGAGTCTTGGGCGGAATTTGTAGGGAGATTTTGGAGGGGCGATGGAATGTTGTGCCGCGCCTACGGCGCTTGGGATTTTTTTGCGATAGGTACCCAGGGCTTGCGCCCTGGGCTAACGTGTTTCGCGCCGCTGGCGCTGGGTGGAGGATGAGGGAGGCACGCGGGGGTGAAGTTCTAAGTATTCAGTTATAAGTTTTCGGAGAAGAGAAGAGGACCCCAAGACGCACCCTCCAACTGCGAGAGTGGGGCACTCAGAGTCGCCTTAGCATTTATCGTCCGGGCCACCCGGGAGGAACCTCTCCGTTGTTCTTTTAATCACCAGCGAATATTAAAGTCCGTGTCACAACATCACAGTATCGTTAGATTAGAGTTGTCTAAGAAAGCATGACTTCTCACAAGATCGCCCAGGCGGGATTTAGCCAGGCATCCATGAGAGCAGAACGTAATCTCGGCATTCTCTTCTCGACCGCCTTCTTCTTGGCCGGGATATTCCTCTTGCGCGAATCGGCTGCTGACTCCCAATGGTACACGGACATTTTCATGCTCGCTGGTGCAACCATCTCTGCGATTGGCCTTATGACAGGGTTCTGGGCAATCCAGCGGCACACGTCTATCAAGAGGCTGGAGCAGCATCTCAGTAGACATAGGTGACCGGAGAGTTCTAAGCAGGCTACCCAGGGCTCACGCCCTGGGCTAACGTGTTTCGCGCCTCCGGCGCTGGGCGAGTAGGGCAGGGGAGACGAGTCCCAAAAAGAATGAGGTGTGCGTCTTGCGCTGGATTAGCGTCGGAGGCGCGGCAGAAATTAGCCCAGCCCGTGAGGGCTGGGAAAGATTGCGGAGGAAATCTGGAGCGCCGTAGGTGCGGCACGCGTTCTGCCAGCTCACAAACGAGGCTCCACCCGTCCTCGTACTAGTTTCGAAACTAGTACCCACTAAATAATAGTATACAAACGGTAAATACTGTGCTAAGCTCCATTTGTTATGCTGAGGGGACGCTGCTCTTGTGCCATTTCGGGCCGTCCCACTTCCTCACCCGCCTCTCAATCTCTGCTAAGTCCTTTGTTTCCCCTACATCCAAGAAATCCGCCCGTAACCCCTTTGTTTCCCCTACTTACGCAAAAACAGGGGGGTGGGGGGTATCCTTTGCTTCCTTTACTTCCCTTGCTTTCCTTACGTCCTTCGGCTGTGAACTGTAAACCCGTTTTTCTATGGCCTTCGTTTACTACAACATCAATTGACATTGTCGGCGCGCCGACATTCCCATTTCGGACTCGTTCCATGCGCCACCCCATAGAAGAAGATCGCCCTGACGCTGTGGCGCACAACCTTGAACTGCTTTTCTCTTTATTCCGCTTCTTCGGCCTTTTCTTAAACACAAAACTGACAACTGATAACTTAAAACTGCCTAACCCCAATCATTCCCGTACTTACGAGCCATTCTCCTGTAAGTCTAATCATTCCCGTACATACGCAAAAACAGGGGGGTGGGGGGCATGTTGACTAATCATTCAAGTGAAAATGTCGGCGCGCCGACATTCCCGTTTTTGCGCGCAAGAAGAAGGAGGTTGCAAACGCAGAAGTTCAGCGGGGAAAGAGAGATCCCTCGCCCGGCTCGGCATGACGAAATCGAGAAAGTCAACCGGCGGGCATGCGAGGGAAATTGTAAGTATTCAGTTATCAGTTATAAGTTTGGGAGAAGAGAATCCCGCACGCCCAGGAAGGGCCGAGGCGGTTCAGGTCTCGGCGCGCGAAAAAGATAGGTCACGCTTGCTGAGGCTGCCAGAGTGATGACATTCTGAATACGGAGTGTAGGAACTCATTCGGGAGGATTGTGCCGGCCAGGACGTTCGAGTCCGCACGCCATTGCCATGGAGATAATGCCCCGGAACCCATATTTTTCGGTGGTGAAGAAACAATTGAATTCCTATGACGGCTCAAGCAACGAGTACTACATCGTTGAGTTTCCACGCCCCGCCGTAGGCGTGCTCGTCACGCGAGGTACAGACGTGCTGCTGATACGACAATACCGGCCCATTGTGGATGAATATGTGTGGGCGATTACCTCTGGCGGCGTAAGCCTGGAAGAGACGCCAGCGGAAGCAGCAGGGAGAGAATTGGAGGAAGAAACGGGCTTTCGAGCGACGTCGCTGGTCCCGTGGATGAATTGCTATGCCTCGTATGGTTGCAGCAACCAACGCTTTGAGATCTTCTGGACGAGCGATGTGGTCGAGACCGAGCGGGGATTCGATCCTGCCGAGGTAATAAATATTCGGTGGTTCAATCGAACGGAGTTGCGGGACTTGGTTCTCTGTAATGGGGTCGTGGACAATCTATCGCTCTCACCTTTGTTGCTGTTTCTTTTAAAGCTGAGCGAGAGTGGGGGAAAAGTTATTAGTAATCAGTTGTAAGTTTTCGGAGAAGAGAAACCCAAGAGCTACCCACCACACGTCCAGAGAGATCCCTCGACTGCGCGACCCAACGCGCCAAACGACGGCGCGAAAGAGAAAATCGGGTCGCTCCGCTCGGGATGACGGAGGGGAGAAGAGAAAGGCCAGAGCCACCCCTGAAAAAGCCTCAGGCCTGAAGGCCTGAGCTACAGGGCAGACGCGAAAGAATGACCGCGGGCCGATCAGAAGATCGGCCCGCCGTGGTCGGCACAGTGCGTCAAGGCTGCGGAGGATGCGGCAGCTATTTTGGTTGGGCGGCGGCGCTTGGTTGGGCGAAGGCGTCGGCCAGGGAGATTAGTTTGAGTTGGGTGCGCAATTGATCGAGGGGGGCAGCGCTCGTGATGGTGATTTCGACGGGCTGGCCTGGGATCAGGTCGAAATAATTGTCGGAGGGCGTGGCGTCGAGAGCGCCGAAGGAGATGTAGACGCTGCGGGCGAGCGCGGGGGAAGAGAGCCGCAAGCGGTAGGCGTCGCCAGATTTGGCGAGATCCACGGAGATTTGCGGCTGGGGCAAAGTGACGAGTTTAGCGGGGACGAAGTAGAGGACATTGCTGGAGACGGATTTGCCGTCAACGAGGAGATCGGCGACGGCGAAAATGTTGGCCGCGTCGGCGCCATTGGCATTCACAAATTCCGCAAGTGGCCGCTGAATATAGATTTTGCTGGAGAGTTCGGGAACCTGGATCTCCTGCGTGGAATCCGAGAGCGATTTTCCCGCAAGAGTGAAGAGGCGCAGGCGCAAACGCGCGGCGGTGGGCGCGGTCTTATCGGAGATCACATAGACGTTGAAATTGCCGTCCTCGACATGGGGAGAGACGAGCAGCGGACTATAGAAGCGGCGCGCGTAATACTGCAGGGCCTTCCAGCGGCCGAAATAGTCAATGCTGGACCAGGAAGCTACCGGCCAACAATCGTTGAGCTGCCAAAAGATCGAGCCCATGGAGCGAGGGCGAAGGCGCCGCAGATGCTCCGCGCCGACCTTGATGCCTTCGGCCTGAAGAACCTGGCTGGCGTAGAGGAACGAAGGGAAATCGCGCGGCTCGGAATAATACTTGAGCATGTAATCATGAATGATCGAATTGCCTTCGGTGTTTTTCTGATGGGCGAGCATCACGGGAGTGAAGATGCTGGCGCGATCCTCGGGCTGAGTGAAGGCTTCCACGGTGCGCATTTCGGGGAAGGACTGAAAGCCATACTCGGTCATGAAGCGCGGGAAGTGCTGTTCGTATTCGGAGAAGGGAACGCGCCCGTGCCAGACGCTCCAATCGTGGAAATCGCCGGACTGGAAGCTGGGGGAAGTCTCCTCGTAATCGGAGCTGGGAGAACTGGGCCAGTAGGGAGTTTCGGGAGCGAGGCGATTGACGGTGCGCGCGAGAATGCCGCTG
>Ga0208037_1000146_pt1 | contig 49183 bp, 44 predicted proteins | sample June2015DPH_13_1_3_FD_184710 | JGI IMG/M metagenome (GOLD analysis project Ga0208037, IMG submission 184710) | Peatland microbial communities from SPRUCE experiment site at the Marcell Experimental Forest, Minnesota, USA - June2015DPH_13_100... | ecosystem: Environmental > Terrestrial > Soil >...
ACGCTGCAACCTTCACCTTCATAGACGGCCGCTTGAGCTTCGCGCAGCCGGTGGCGGGGCACGTGGTCGCGGCCGTTTTCGAAGGCCGCGGCCGCATCGAACTCAAGCCCCCGACAGAGATCGAGCAGCACCAACTGGCCCGGCACACCAAGATGCCGGAGTTGGTGGATGAATTCAAGCAGGCGGTCTTCTTCTTTACTGACGACTCCTGGAGCCAACTCCAGCAACTGGTGCACGTCCGGGGCGGGGGGGATGCCGCAGCCGCCACCAAAGCTCTCGCGGCCGCTCAGCGCAAGTACTCCGAGAGATTCAACGATTGGTGGGAAAACGAACACGAGGGTAATCCCCTCATGCGCAACCTGGCGGCGCGCCTCCTGGCAGACCTCTCGGATCCCTCCAGTCGCGGTTTCTTCCTCGCGGATTTCAAGGCTGAGCACGCAGGCTCCCTGCTCTACCACATCAGTTGGAACCGCGATCCACTGTTTCTTCCTGACGCCAGCAACGACGAAGAGGTGCAGTTAATTCACTACAATCTGAACAACTATTCCGAGTGGTGGGCCGGTTTCCATTTGGGCGAGGAATATCGGACGACGACACGGCCCGAACACCGGAAGCTCCTCGCCCATTGCCGCAGTGAGAAGATCGCTGCCGAGATAAGCAACAGCAACCGCCTTTCGGCTACGGCAACCCTGGAATACGAAGTCCCGGGCGGCTCGCCGCGCCTGCTGCCGTTGAAGCTCCGGGGTGTTCTGCGAATCAGCTCGGTCACGGACGGCAGTGGGAAGAAACTGGCCTTCATTCAAGAGGACCGCAACCTGGACAACGACCCCTGGGTACTTCTCGCTGAGCCGGCGGCCGCGGGCAAGGCCTATATCCTGAGAATCGACTACGCCGAGGACTCGACCCACGATAGTCGCATTATTTTTCAGAGAGGCCCAGGGCTTTACTATGTTACTTCCCGCGAGTCCTGGTTCCCGAGTTTTGGAGCTTTCGACGACCGCACGCTGTTTACCCTGCATTTGCGATCTCCCAAGAAATACAAGCTCATTGCGACGGGGCGGCTGGTCAGGTCCGAGAAGCAACGTGACGCGCTTGAAACCGACTGGGAGACGGAAGTTGCTTACAGTGTCGTAGGATTCAACTATGGAGACTTTGTGGAGAAGAGCCACTCCGACCCGCATCTCACCGTCACCGCCTACAGCGGCAGGGAGATTCCCGACGAATTGAGCGGACTACAGTCGGCGCTCGATATGGCGGACCTTGCGCACGGTCCAGGGCAACCCCACAACACCGCGGGGCAGCTCGGCATCACCACGGGGGGTTTCAACACCGCCGCCAACGCCGAGTATGCGGCGGGCGTTAGCTTTCAGGCCTTGAAGCTCTTCGAGTACTATTACGGCGTTTTGCCGTCCAAGAATATCTCCGTAACCGAACAGCCCATCCGGGGTTACGGGCAGAGCTGGCCGACCTTGATTTTCCTCCCTTACGACTCGCTGCTGGACGCCACCACCCGTAACCAGTTGCGGCTGCAAGACACTGCGGAGGCACGCGAGTTCTACAACGTTGTCGCCATGCACGAGATGGCCCACCAGTGGTGGGGACATATGGTGGGTTGGAAGACGTACCACGACGAGTGGCTGTCCGAAGGCTTTGCGGAGTTCTCCGCGGGGCTCTACGTGCGCAAGTTTGAACCTGGGAGAGTGCGAAGCTTCTGGGATTTGAAACGCAAGTGGCTGCTCGATAAGGATTCTGCCGGACATCGGCCGGTGGATGTTGGTCCGCTGTGGCTCAGCCTGCAACTCCCGGCTTATCTGGAAGGGAACCTCTACCTTGTCCTGGTCTATTACAAGGGCGCCTACGTACTGGAAATGCTGCGACTTCTCTTGGAAGACCCCCGACTCCGGGACCCTGACCAGCGTTTCATTGAGATGATGAGGGATTTCGCAGCGACCTACGCGTCCAAGAATGCCTCCACGGAGGATTTTCGCAAGATCGTGGAAAAACACTTCGGGGAACCGATGGAGTGGTTTTTCAACGATTGGGTGTACGGCAGGGAAGTCCCCCATTACGATTTCCATTACAACCTCAAGGACGGAGGCGGAGGTAAGACAACCTTGGAGTACTCTGTGAAGCAAAGTGACGTCTCCGATCAGTTCGCAATGCGTGTCCCGGTCTATGTGCACGTCAATGGCCAGCCTCGCCGTTTAGGTTTTCTGGCAATCCAAGGTCCGCGAGAAATCCACGGAGAGGTCTCTCTCCCACTGCGGCCAGAAAAGGTGACCCTCGACGAATTTCATAGTATCCTTTGTACCGTCAGCCAGTAGCGACGCTTCGCTCTTTAGCAGGATGCTGAAAAACCCCTAGCCTGTCATTCCGAGCGAAGCGAGGAATCTCGCAAGTCCGATGCTTCCAGAGCGAGATTCCTCGCTTCGCTCGGAATGACAACGTTCATAAGGGTTTTTCAGTATCCTGTTAGGCGGGCAACGGACGTGCATTCGCAGGCGCCCAGGGGCGATGTTTCCCGGGCCAGGGAAGGGAGGCAGATTTGAAGACCGCCACGTTGTTGGGGACTTTCGTTTTTATTTCGGTGTGCGCGGCGTCGCTGCAGGTATCCAGTCCAGACTCGCGCTCGGATTTGCCGCAGTACACCAGCGGGGATGAGCTCGTGCGTCCGGAAAGTTATCGAGAGTGGGTATTCCTAGCCTCCCGCCTACGCGTGAACTCCAAGGCCTCGAGTGGCGAGGGGGAAACGTTTGGCGACGTCTTCGTCTCGCGGCCGGCGTATCATCAGTTCCGGGCAACTGGGAGTTGGCCCGACAAGACCGTTTTCGTGCTGGAAAAAAGGATGTCGTGGAGCAAGAGTTCCGCCGAGATACTAGACCATTATGAGAAAGACTTGATAGGCATCTCTGTTGAAGTGAAAGACACAGCTCGATTCCCGGAAAAGTGGGCCTACTTCAGTTTCGATTCCTCTACGAAAACAGCCAAGGCCAACCCCAGAGCGATGTGTTGGCAATGTCATCATGGCGGTGGGGCGGTGGAAAACACGTATGTCCAGTATTACCCCACGCTCAAGCCGTTGGCGCAACAGTTCGGAACTTACCGGCAAGCCGTTGAAGGTCCGGATTCACTCCGGAAATAGCGACTCAGCCGCGTTTCAGCCCGCTTGAGCGGGCGACATCATTAGAGATTATCCTTGTCCAATTGAATCCGGTTGATGTCGCCCCTGGCGGGGCTTACGGTTTCTTGGCCATCGCCCATCCCCATAGCTGACGCTATGGGCTAAGTGATGTCGCCCCTGGCGGGGCTTGCGGTTTCTTGGCCATCGCCCATCCCCACAGCTGAGAAGCAGGACGGGAATGACCGCCTCTTTCTATTTTCGATTTTCCGAATCCAGCTTGCGGACGCGAAGCGTATAAAGGTTGTCGCTCTTGACATCACCCAACCGCTCCAGGAGCTTCGCGAGGTCGTCAGAGACGTCGATGAAGCGCCCGGAGAGCGCGTCCGCCCGCCCCGAGGCCAGTTGCACCACCAGTTGCGCGGCCTTCTCAGCCGGCACGTCCCGCCCCCGGTCGAACAATTTCCGAAACCACGGCAGCCACTTTTTTCCGGCCTGGGATTCAAGCACCTGTTCGGCCATGGCGGTGCGCACGGTGCCGGGGCTGATGGTGAACACGCTGACGCCGGAGTCGAGGAGTTCTGCCGCGAGGTTCTCTGTAAAGCGGACGAGCGCCGTTTTGGCGATGACGTACGCGCCCATGTGCGCAACCGCCACGGCAGCGGCGCTGGTGGAGACATTGATGATCCGGCCGTGGCGGCGCTCGATCATTCCGGGCAGCAGGGCATGTGAGCAGAGGTAAGGCCCGCGCAAGTTCACCTCGATCGAATGCCACCAATCGCCCGGGTCGGCTTCCCAGATCGGCCCCAAAGGCCCCATGGTCCCGGCGTTGTTCACCAGCAGGTCCACCGGCCCCAGGGTGCGCTCCACTTTGCGTGCCATGCGCTCGACGGCCGCGGCGTCGCACACGTCCACCACAACGGCCAATGCTTCCCCGCCTGCCTCTGTGACGCCGCGTACCGTTTCGGCGAGTTGCTCTTCGGACCTCGCTACTACCCCCACGCGCGCCCTCGCCCGCGCCAACGCCAACGCTGTGGCGCGTCCCAGGCCCCGTCCCGCACCCGTTACAATCGCAACCTGGCCTCGCAGTTCATCCAAAACGGAATCAGTGCCCATCGCTCTCCTTCCCCTTCGTTGCTGAAAATCAAATCAGCCGCGTGAAGCGGTGCGAAGACCCGAGCAAGCCGGAGCCTTTACGCCGCCCCGCCCCTAATGCATTGCCTGCCGAATGTCCAGACACGAATCAGTTCCGCTGCAGGGCATTCCCGCCGAGCATACTATAGGTGTGTCGAGCAAGATCTCAAAAATCTCTGGCGTTCGCACGCGAAGTTCTCGGAATGTTTCCGCTCAGCTAAGGCATGGCAAGCATCCAGTAATCACTCTTTCTTGCCGGTCAACTTAAGGTCGAATTTGACATAAATTGTCAAAATGACGTGACAGATCTCGTCTCTTTTCTAAATTATGACTCACTTGTGAAAAAGGTTACGCCAGAACTCCTCGACTCCATCTCAGTCAAATAACTAAACGGTTACCCAAGCACTCCTCGACCCTAACTAAACGGAGTAAACAATCAGCAAAAGGTGCGGTATTTATAGCTCCCATAAAACTATTGCTGTATCTTCTATTACCTTATGGAATACCCACCGCAATCATCCTCAAACGAGGAAGGGCAGTACCCGCTGGGCTGCCAAGCAGGCATCGAGTACGTCTCAAGGATGGGATTGCACGGGCTTGGGAATCTGTCGGAGTTAGATTTCGCCGCACGCAAAATCAACAACTTAGGGACCTACTTACGTTTGTAGGTTACGGATTCATCGTCAAAGAGACTTTGATTCCGACCGATTCTTAGAGCGCTAGTAGGGAAAAACGAAAGCAGGTTAAATCTCCAGGGCTCGCGTCCGCAACTCTTCCCCCTCATCTCCTCGCGCAAGCGAGTGGGTCTGGTTCACCGCCTTGCTGGGAAAGCGCACATAAGTTAACCACTTAGAGAAGTGCCGGGAATTATATGTGGCAATTAAACTGCCGCGTCACGTGTACTCCCCAAGCGTCGGGTGGGGAGCACCGGGTCAGGTGGCACGCCTGGGAAACATCGACCAGGGCGTGACACTCGCGGAGGTTTACACCGCGGGGGGGCGAAGTGCTGATGGGGACGCAGCGCTGGGAGAAGGAGCGCGCGGCAGCGGCGGAGAGGGAACTCCGCCGCGCCGAGGCTGAACACAAACGGCGTGTAATCGAAGCGTCCGAGGCAGAGATAGTTAGTCGCCTGGAAGTCCTCAAGCACGAATTGGAGTCAAAGCGCGCCCAACTCCATTTGCTGCAAGTCGAGCAAGAGGCGCAAGAAGAACGGTGGGAGTCACAGCAAAAGGGCCTAGGCGCATTGCGCGGCGTGGACAAGGAGGCTGGAAATAACCCCTCGAAACATGGCTGATGCGGAAACCAATCCTAGGAAAGGCAAGACAATTCTGTTTCGCCTTTATATCGCGAACGAGGCGCCAAGCTCAGCCCAAGCCATGGCCAACCTCCGGTCCATCTGCCAGGAGTATTTGCCAGACCATCACGAGATAGAAGTGGTAGATATTCTCCAAGAGCCGTTGCGCGCTTTGGTTGAGGGAATTCTTGTCACGCCCACGCTCGTCAGATTGTCGCCGCCGCTACGGCACATTGTGGGCGACCTGAGCGACAGGGCAATTGTACTGCGTGCTCTCGGTCTGGAAGGAAAGGCAAAATGAGCAAACATAGATCCGGCGTTGACACCACCAAGCGCACAGATACGGAGCAGGCGCAACGACGCATGGATGAACTCTTCCGAGCGCTCATCGAGAACGCTTCAGATGTCATCACGATCTTGGACGCTGAGGGAATCATCCGCTACCAAAGCCCCTCCGTTGAGCGGGTGCTGGGATACAAGCCGCACGAATTAATCGGCACGCACATCGCCGAATTGCTTCACCCGGACGATCTGTCAAAGTCGCTCGAGTCTTATGCGGCGATGAAAGCGGGAGTTCGAAGTGGTACTCCCGAGACCTGTCAAATCACAGAGGAACGTTTACGTCACAAAGACGGATCGTGGCGTATTCTTGAAGGCATCGCCAAAGTTCTTGATACTCCATCTGGAGCGGGAATTGTGATCAATTCCCGCGACATCACCGAGCGCAAGCGGACGGAGGAGCAAATCGAGAGCCTGTCGCGGTTCCCGGCGGAAAATCCGAATCCTTTGCTGCGGTTCCAGCGAGACGGGACCCTGATCTACGCGAATCCGAGCGCACGGCCGCTGTTGCAGCTTTGTGGTTGCGAAGTAGGCCAGCGCATGCCCGCTGACTGGGCCAGGCTCGTCGCCGACTCGGTGGCGTCGGGCGCGCGCAAAGAGGTCGAGATAGCCTGCGACCAGCGAGTTTATTCGTTCGTTTTTGCCCCCATCCAGACGGCGGGTTATGTGAATGCCTACGGCCACGACATCACCGAGCGCCGGCGGGCAGAGGAGGGGCTGAAGAAAAGCGCTCAACTCTTAAGGGATGTCGGAGAAATGGCCAAAGTCGGAGTGTGGGAGCTTGACCTCTCGACCAAGGAGGTCTCGTGGACGGAAGAGGTCGGCCGGACCCACGGAGTCGGGCCGGGATATAAGCCGAAGCTGGAAGAAGCCATGAATTTCTATGCGCCCGAATCCAGGCCAGCTTTAGAGGAAGTATTGAAGAAAGCTGCGGAAACGGGCGAACCTTACGATCTTGAATCCCTTTTCATTCCTTCAGGCAGCAAAGATAAGATCTGGGTGCGGTCGCTTGGAAGGGCTGTTTACAGCGGCGGTAAAATAGTAAAACTTGCTGGGACATTTCAGAATATTGATAAATATAAAAGGGCGGAGGAGGCGCTGCGGGCCAGCGAAGAAAGGCATCGAAGGTTGTTCGAAACCATGGCGCAGGGGGTAGTGTACCAGAACGCCGAGGGTCACATCATCTCTGCCAACCCCGCTGCCGAGCGGCTCCTGGGGTTGACGCTTGCCGAAATGCTGGGGAGAACTTCCATGGACCCCAGATGGCAAGCCATCCACGAGGACGGTTCGGATTTTCCCGGTGATACGCATCCGGCTATGATTGCGTTAAAGGCGGGAAAAGAGGTATCACACGTAGTAATGGGTGTGTTCCACCCTGGTGCAAACGAATACGTTTGGATCAACATCCATGCAGTACCCCAGTTTAGGCCGGGTGAGACGAAGCCTTACCAGGTTTATACAACCTTCGACGACATCACTGCGCGCAAGCGGGCGGAGGAGGCGCTGCGGGAAAGCGAAGAGCGTTTCAGGAGTCTTGTCGAGAACGCGACCTTCGGGATTTATCGAACTACACCGGACGGTCATATTCTCATGGCGAATCCCGCGCTCGTCAGAATGTTAGGGTTCGATTCGTTTGAAGAACTGGCCGCTCGGAATCTTGAGTGTGACGGCTTTGAACCCGGCTACCCGAGAAGCGTATTTCGTAAGCGAATTGAGCGTGAGGGCCAAGTGATCGGTCTAGAAGTTGCCTGGGTCACACGCGACGGGTGGGTGATTCTTGTACGAGAGAGCGCGAGAGCTGTGCGGGCAGACGACGGGCGGGTGCTGTACTATGACGGAATCGTTGAGGACATAACCACCCGGAGACGCGCGGAGGAGGCCATGCGCCAACTGACGGGCCGTTTGCTTCGCTCGCAGGACGAAGAGCGACGACGTCTTGCGCGCGAACTGCACGAGACCACCGCGCAAGGCCTCGCGGGCCTGGCGATCAACCTGAACATGGTGATAGACTCGGCCGCGCACCTGAGTCCCAGAGCAAGCGCCTGCCTTTCCGAGAGCCTTGAGCTGGCCGAGCAATGTTCGCGGGAGATCCGGACCATTTCCTACTTGTTGCACCCGCCTCTGGTCGATGAAGCCGGACTGGACCCCGCCCTACGATGGTACACGGCAGGCTTTGGCCAGAGGAGTGGGATAGAAGTCCATGTAGACGTGTCGCCCGAGTTCGGCCGACTGCCCAGCGAGGTCGAGTTGACGCTCTACCGGATTGTCCAGGAGGCTTTGACGAACATCCACCGCCACTCCGGAAGCAAGACAGCCCGCGTCTGCCTCGAGCGCCGGCCCAACGAGATCGTCCTGACGGTTGCGGATGAAGGACACGGGTTCCCCTCGGCTGCGCTGGGCATCGCTGGCCCGGAAAGCGCAGACATGGGCGTGGGTATCCCTGGGATGCAGGAGAGGATGAGGCAACTCGGGGGCCGGCTGCATATCCAGTCCGGCAGGCGAGGAACCACCTTGACGGCAATTCTTCCCCTCGGGCAGGTGAGCAATGGGCAAATTACGCTTCCTTTTGGTGGATGATCATGACGTGGTTCGTCGGGGCCTGCGGTCCCTCGTGGAAGCACAGGCAGGGTGGGAGGTGTGCGGAGAGGCGGCAACGGGGCGCGAAGCAGTAGAGAAGGCAGAGAGGCTCAGGCCCAACGTTGTCATTATGGACATCACCATGCCGGAGCTGAATGGCCTGGAAGCCACGCGCCAGATCCGCAAAGCAGCTCCTGAGACGCAGGTGCTGGTCCTCACGGTGCACGAGTCGGAGGAGCTCTTGGCCGAAGTGCTCAGGGCAGGCGCCCACGGGTGTATGCTTAAATCGGACGCCGGGCGCGAGTTGGTAAGCGCCATAGAAGCTCTAACCCAAGGTAAACCGTTCTTCACATCCAAGGTCGCAGGAATCCTGCTCAGTCGTCAGATGGGACACGCCTGGAGCAGCGACACGGTCGATTTCGGTGGATCCCACCTGTCTGCGCGCGAGCGCGAGGTCATCCAACTGCTGGCAGAGGGGAAGAGCAACAAGGAGGTTGCCACCCTCCTAAACCTCAGCGTCAAGACGGTGCAAACCCATCGCGCCAACATCATGCGCAAACTAAACTTGCATTCTCTCGGCCAGTTGATCCACTACGCCATCCGCAATGGGATTATCGCCTGCTAGCCAGGGCCCTCGTACATTAAGTCTACAGTATCTTCTAGTGAATACTAAGTATTATATCCTATTGACGAGGCCGCTAACGACGCCTTATGCTAAGGCCTCCTCGAGCCCATAGGCAAAGGCGAAGCGACAGTGCCGACCATGCCGCAATCCTAATTGAAGGGGGTCTTATCAAGGATGAGCGATGGAACAAGGTCAGACAGGGCACTGCTGAGGGAAGCATTCGCACTGCTGCTGGGATTTCGTTCACAGCCTGACGCACGGAAACTGTTGGGCCAGGCAGTAACCTTCCTGCGCATGCTGGGGCACCAGGGGGAGTCAGGAGGGCTCCCCGTCGTGGTATCCGTCCAAGTGATGCGCCTCAGGAAGTATTAGGCCGGCTTGCACGTCCCCGCCCGGGCGGGATTACAGACCTATCGGGTGACGCTCATGGCACGACCCGAACCGTCCATCAGATCGCACGCCAAGCCGCCGATGTGGAGATTGACCGCAACAATCCGGTCATTCACTCGTACGCGGAACTGAGCTACTCACAGGCTCAGGCGCATCAACCGATTGACCCGCGCGGAGTTTAGCCATATCCCGCTGCAGCTCCGTCGCCAAATCCTCGAGGATGCGCAACTTTTCGTTCCGGCGATTCAAGGTTGATTCCAGTTTGGCTACCTGTTTCCGCAGCTTATTGTTGTCCCTGCGCAACAGGATCAGGCTTTGGCCCGGCTGGGGTAGAGTAATCTTCCCGCCCGGTCCCGGCTGCCCGATCGGCAAGGGCGCCACGTGGGCTTGCGTTTCCTTGATGAGCGTTTCCAGTTCCTTCCGTTCCGCACCCGCCGGGCAGAGTTGTCGGAGCGCCAGCAGGCGCGCCAAGTCCGGCCGGTTACGGCCCCGCTCCCAGTGTTGCACCGCCCCCTTGGTGGCATTCAGCAGCCGCGCCAGACCCTCCTGGCTGACCTCTAACCGCTGTCGAACCTTTTTTACTACTTTCGCGGCATTCATTTCTTCCATAACACCACTCCTCCCCTTTGCAAAAAAAAGCTTGACATCTGCGATTGTGATAGGCTACACTACGCTGGCCTTGCGAGAGTAGCCGATTCTTCTCCGTGGGCTACACGTGAAGGCACAGTCTCCGCCCTTGGGGCCCTGGGGGAACGGCCCCCAAGCGCCAGGCGGCGGCTTCCCAGGCGGGCCTGGGCATTGAACCAGACCGGCCCGCTCCCGCGCACTTCCCTGGTGTTTCCCTCAAATTCATTGGGGCGCGGGCCGGGGCCTCGTCACCATGTTTACTCTTTGCCATGCTACTCATTCGTAATAGAAACCTCACACCCGCCCACCCTGGGCGCGCCGCGCCACTTGCCTTCGCCCTCGACCCAGCTTCTTGCGCGGCGTTCCTGCGGCCCACTAGCCTCGTGCCCTCAGATTGCGTCTCCTCCCTTTTATCGGAAAGTTGGAGCGCGGACTTGAAGCAAAGTGGCCTACGCCGCTCGGTACCTTACTCGGCTACGCAAAACTTAGCCTACCTCCCGTGCCGTATACAAAGCTATGTTAACACATTTCGCTTTTTTGTGGGAGGGATTGTTTCGAAAAAAACTCCGCCCGCCAGACCCCCAAGACTCTCTTCGCCTCACGAAATTATCGGCAAGTTTGCGGCCACATCCCAGACCTCTTATCAAGGAGCATTTCTATGCTGTTTGAAAGCCATCACGAAGCTGCAAAGGTGTTTCGGCCTGACCTTCGCGGCGTACCGCCGGCGCCACCACAACGAGGATCGGGCAGACTTCATCGTGCTGCGGCCGGAGGTCGACCGCCGCTCGAACCTCATGCTTCACTGCGCGCCCAACCAGGAGTGCTGCGCGGGGAACTCTTCCTGCCCCGTTGCTGCCAGAAGGCCTGTGTTTTTCCGGCCCAGCCGGGCGGTCACGGGGAGTGCGCGTATCACCGCCGCCAGTCCCTCGAGCCCGGTTGTTTCGAGTCCCAGCAACCCTCGTTTTTGCTTCTGGACCAAGCCAAATTCGGCCTGCCGGACTCCGAGCCCGACGATGAGCGCTTCAGGGATCGCCATCGGCAAGCGGAGGAACGCGTGCAGTTTATGCTGGGGGACGCAGCCAGATGAGATCCGTGCACCAGCTTAGAGAAACGCAGGGTGAGCCTTCACACTTGAATGTCGTCTGTCGACGGTGAACTTTGTTGGAGGAATTGTTTCGCCATGGAGCCCTACACTGTTCGAACTCCAATTCCAGCCCTCAGGGGGCAGAATTCCAAACAGGCCTCTGCTCTCTTGCCCATGCTCACTCCCACCAACGCCTGGCGCCTCCTCTGCCGGCGCACTGGCGGCTCCATCTCGCGCACCACGTTCTACCGGTGGATTAATTCCGGCAGAGTAGGGGCTATACGGATTGGATCTCGATTCCTCATCCCTTTGCCCTTGCTCGAAGAAGTTATTCAGAAATGTTTGGACGGGGAACGGCTTTGAGAGAGGCATGGGCCAGCAGCTAGCGCGCACCTTTCATGCAGGTCCGCGGTTCGTTCCAGGATGCCGGGTAAAAGCCGCAGAGCTATAGAACAGGTCTGCGCTTGCCGGAGCCGTTCTCGGAGCCGCTGCCGGCAAACCGTGTAGTCACCCGCGAGTTCGAACATACTCGAATAATTATTCGACTATGTCCGATAAGCAGGCGGCGCGATCTGTCTTGTGGGTCCGCGCTACGTTCAAGAATGCCGAGCAAAGGCCGCCCCGGCAGGTCGGGGGGCTACGCTTGCTGGGGCCTAGGCCTTTTCTTCTGACTACTGACTACTGACTACTGACTACTGACCACTGACCACTGACTCCTGACTTCTGGATTCTGTTTTCCCGTTCCCTCGCCACTCAACAAAACACTTTCACTTGCCGCTGGTTTCTGGCAGACTGTGCGCCAGAAGATTTTGTAGGATTTGCAGTTTTCAAAGGAGGTCTTGTCTATCATGAAGAAATACTCGTTTACTCGGCGTGAATTCATGCGGTGGGGTGGGGGCGCGGCTGCCGCGGGCATTGTCGCCAAGGTCACACTGTTGGAACCCCAACGCTTGTGGGCGTCGCTTGGTCCCGTGGCGCCTTCGGACACCGTCCGGTTCGGCATCATCGGGACGGGTATCGAGGGCTGTACTCTCCTGCAATCGAGCTTATCGGTACCGGGCGCGGAATGTGTGGCCGCGGCGGACTTATACGACAGCCGGCATATCGCCGCCAAAGAAGCTCTGGGAGGAAAGGACATCGAAACCACACGTGATTACCGGAGAATTCTGGATCGCAAGGATATTGACGCCGTAATCGTGGCCACTCCGGACCACTGGCATCGCAAGGCGGTGATCGATGCGGTCGAGGCGGGGAAAGACGTTTACTGCGAAAAACCGATGTCGCACAGTGTGGAGGACGGGCTGGCCATGATCGAGGCTGTCCAGAAGCACAACCGCATCCTTCAGGTCGGCAGCCAGCGCGTCAGCTCGATTCTCTACGCCAAGGCGAAGGAGATCTGGGATTCCGGCAAGCTGGGGGAAGTGGATACCATCGAGGCGGCGTGGGATAGGAACACCGACAGCGGCGCCTGGGTATATCCGATTCCGCCGGACGCCAGCGAGCAGACCATCGCGTGGAACACTTGGCTCGACGGCGCACCCCAGCGCCCCTTCGATCCCACGCGCTTCTTCCGCTGGCGCTGCTACAGGGATTACGGGGCCGGCTTGGCAGGCGACCTGTTCGTTCACCTGCTCTCCGGTATCAACGTTGTGACCGGCACCAACACGCCTCCCCAGCGCGCGCTTTCCACCGGCGGACTCTACTACTACAAAGATGGCCGCGAGTTCCCGGACCTTCTCTGGACCATGTACGATTATCCGCACTTCCAGGTGGTGCTGCGCTGCAACCATAACAATGATTACCAGGGTGAGTTTTTCGGCTTCTACGGGAAGAAAGGCACCATGCTCATCAATCATTCCACAGTCACTTTTAAGCCGCAAGCGCCCTCAGCTCAGCCCGAGGACTATTCGATCTATGGATGGCCGGCGAAACTGCGTAATGAGTACCTGGATAAATGGCGCAAGGAACATCCCGAGCCGGCGCCGGGAGAATTCAAGATCGAAGAGGAGGATGAGGTCTATACTCCGCCGCCACAATACAACGACATGGCGGATCACGAGGCGAACTTCTTCCACGCCGTGAGGACACGCCAGCCGGTCGTCGAAAGTGAGGTGTTTGGAAACAACACCGCTCTCGGCTGCCACATGGCGAATTACTCCTATTTCAACAAGACGGCGGCCGTCTGGGATTCGAGGGCGAAGAGGATTACCTCCTAGCAGTGACCCTTCGACCCGATTAAACCGGATTGCTCGTTTATGCGCCTGGGTGTGGCAACTCTGTGCGGGCGCAGCCATTTGATGACCACTAGGCGCTTGCGCCGCGAGAATCGTGGGATGACCGGCGGCGCAGCGCCTCTCGCCTGCAAAGGCTATTACACACGCACTGATCCGCACCGGTCCGGAAATTCTCCCTTGATCTTACTTTGTGCGCCGATTAGGATAAGCGCCTGCGCGAATAGTATTGATTCAAATATCCAGGAGGCAATACCCCATGAGTGAGCAACGGATTTCCAGGCGTAAATTCATGCAGACGACAGCGTGTGTGGCGGGCGCAACGCTGGCTGGCCGGTCATTTCTTTTGGACCCGCGGCCGTCCTATGCCTCTCCCCGGGCGGTTCCGGCCGGTGACACGGTGCGGATGGGCATCATCGGCGTGGGCATGCAAGGCTCCGGGCTGCTTCGCACCTCTATCCAGCTCCCAGGAGTTGAATGCGTGGCCGCTTGCGATTTGTACGACGGACGGCGCGAGTTGGCCAAAGAAATCGTCGACAAGGAGATTCCCACCACGCGCCACTACAAGGAACTCCTCGACAACAAGGAGATAGACTGCATCGTTGCCGCGGTGCCGGACCACTGGCACAAGCAGATCGTCGTGGACTGTTGTAATGCCGGAAAGGACGTCTACTGCGAGAAACCCATGACCCATACTGTGGCTGACGGCTTTGAGATGATTGCGGCGGAACAGAAGAACAACCGAATCGTCCAAATTGGCAGCCAGCGGCGCAGCTCCATCGTGTACGCCAAAGCCAAAGAACTCTACGAACGGGGTGTGATCGGTGATGTCTGCCTTGTCGAAGCCTCGATGGGCCGCAACGACCCCTGCGGCGCTTGGGAATACACGGTGCCGCCGGATTTGTCTCCTGAGACTCTCGACTGGGACACCTGGCTGGGTACGGCCCCCAAGAAGCCTTTCAATCCCATGCACTTTACGCGCTGGCGTTGCTGGCAGGATTACGGAGAAGGGATTCCTGGCGACCTTTACGTGCATCTGTTGACCGGGGTCCACTACGTCGCTGGAATCACGGCGCCGCCCAAGCGCGCCTTCTCGATGGGCGGCCTTTTCCGGTGGAAGGACGGGCGGGATGTCCCCGACTCGATGACTACCGTATATGAATACCCTCAGTTCCGCGCCACTTTCAGAGTGACGTTGAACACGGAGACGGAAGAGGCGACGCGATTCATGGGCACGCTGGGAATGCTCGAAATCCGCAACGACGAGTTGACCATGACACCCCAGCAAGGCGTGGATTACGCACCCTGCACCCCAGGTTGGCCCAAGAACATGAAAATCGGTTTCGCACAGCAGTGGCAGAAGGAACATGAGCCGAAACCTGCCACCTCGGCGACGGTAGAATCCGCGCGCTATTATGCGCCGCCGGACTACAACGACGACCGCGAGCACCTTTGGAACTTCTTCGAGTCGGTGAGAACGCGAAGGCCTTCAGTCGAGGATGCGACCTTCGGAAACAATACGGCCATTGCCTGCCACATGGCCAATCACTCGTACTTCAACAACACAATAGCCAGTTGGGACGCCGGAAAGAAGAGGATTTCAGGATGAGATAACCTAAAGTCGAAGAGTTGAAAAGTTAAACTCTTTAACTCTTTGACTCCTTGGTAAGAATCTAATCTCAGGTAAACCTGGGCCCTTGGGAACCGCGCAGGAAAGACCATCAAAAGTCAGGCAAAAAAGATTCGGGCCCCTTCACAGGGGCCCGAAGTGAAGAAGAGGAACTTGGTCCCGCCATGGTCAAGCCGCGAAGCCCTGGGGGCAAGGTCTTCTCGACGAAGATCCGATGCTCTGGCGGGACTCACTTACTATTTAAGGCTGGAGGCCTTGAGTAGTCCAATCGATTCTCTTTATGGTTATCATTAAAGAATTGTTGCGACGCAAGCGGCAACACGGTTCGAACATTTTGAGACAAATGGATAGAAAGCCCGCTTGGCCCTTGGGGCAGGGAAAACTGAATGCGATAATTTTCCAGGAAACGGATTACTGATTTGATTCGATTGAAATGTCATGCCTACTGAAGCAAATACAAGGTCCTCCAAGTCATCGGGCGCGAACAAGGAATTGAAGGCGGAGGAGCTTTTGGGCCGCGTGGCAGAGCGTGAGGTTGAAGCGCTGGAGAGCTTGTACGAGGAACTCGCCCCCAAGCTGCTGGGGCTACTTATACGCATTTTGTCCGCGAGGCCCGATGCCGAGAGCGCGTTGCAAGAGGTTTTTGTGCGACTGTGGAAGGAAGCGCCCGGTATTGCCCAAACCAAGGGGAGTCTGGCTGCTTGGCTTGTGCTCACGTCGCGGCACATCGCCTTGAAGCGTCTTCGTGCCCAGCGGACAGTTGGGGCTCGACCTACCCAAAGTCCCCACGGGCACGGTCGTACGAGAGAGGAGAAGGCTGCGGGCAAGTCAGCCGTCTCAGCACGCAAAGCGGACAAACCACGGGAGCGCCTTTCAACCAAGTGTGACTCGGAGACGTTGCTATTCCTCGCCGCGTCTCCTCAGGTCTGGATGCCGCGTGCGGAGGACATAGCCTTGGTTGATGCTCGGATGGGCCTGCTTCAAAGAGCTTTCAACCAAATGCCCAAGCCGCAGCGCCACGCGCTGGAGCTTGCGGTTTTCGGTGGTTATACCGAATCAGAAATCGCTGAGCAGCTCGGCGAGCCCCTGGGGAAGGTGAACGCGGGGTTGCGCGCCGCCTTTACCTTCCTGAGGCACCGCCAACACGCGGTGTTGGGAACTTGGACTGCCGACATCTAGAGGACGTTTACGAATTGTTCCTGCTCGGAGCGCTCTCGGATGAGGGCTCGCTGGGACTGCGTGAGCACCTCACCCAGGGTTGCGAGCATTGCCTGGAGAGAGTTAAGGAAGCCGCTCGCACGGTCTATCTGCTTAGCCTCTCTGCCCGGCCCGTCTCGCCCGGCCCGAAGGCCAAGGCTGACCTCCTTCGCCTGCTCCTCAAGAAGTAGACGCGAAGAACAGGTGCCAGGTGTCAGGTTTCAGGTGCCAGGTCCCCGGCACTAAGCGATCGCAGGTTCGCAACAACTGACAACTGACCACTGACAACTGACAACTTTGTTCAAGGTGAGCCGCATGGAGTTGTCCAGCAAACCGGGTTTGCGTCAAGAACTGGGGCTGATCCAGGCCACGTCTCTGGCCATCACGGACATGGTGGGGATTGGCCCTTACATCACCATTCCCCTCTTCCTGGCCACGATGGGCGGGCCACAGGCGATGCTGGGCTGGTTGGTGGGAGCGCTGCTGGCGTTCTGCGATGGCTTGGTTTGGGCGGAACTGGGCGCGGCGATGCCCAAGGCGGGTGGGAGTTACAACTATCTTCGCGAAGCCTACGGAGCGCGCGGCGCGGGACGCTGGTTCTCGTTCCTGATGGTCTGGCAAATCATGTTTTCGGCGCCACTCTCGGTGGCCAGCGGCAGCATCGGCTTTGCCAACTATCTTCACTACCTCTTGCCCGGCCTGTCGCCAGGGGGCGTGCGCATGGTCGCCGCGGTTTTTCCGCTGTTGCTGGTCGCGCTGCTTTACCGGCGCATCGGCGCCCTCGGAAAGGTTTCGGTGGTCCTGGTGGGTGGCGTGATTCTGGGATGCTTTTGGATCATCTTTTCCGGGCTGCCTCACTTGAGTGCTAGGCGCCTGCTGGATTTCCCCCCTGGCGCGTTTCACCTGAACTGGATCTTCTGGGTGGGGCTCGGCCATGCCACGCTTTATGCGCTCTACGATTACTTCGGCTATTACAACGTTTGTTACCTTGCCGAAGAAATCCGCAATCCGGGCCGCGTGATTCCACGTGCCATCATGTTTTCCATCCTGGCGGTGGGAACCCTGTACGTGCTTATGACCGCCTCCTTCCTCAGTGTGATCCCCTGGCGGGATGCCATTCACAGCCCCTTCATTGCCTCTGTCTATATCGAAACACTCCAGGGCGCAGCCGCAGGCAAAGTGATGACGGGCCTGCTGCTCTGGATTGCCTTTTCTTCGGTTTTCTCGCTGCTCCTGGGATATTCCCGCATCCCCTACGCGGCGGCGATGGACGGGAACTTCTTCCGCGTCTTCGCGCGGCTTCATCCCAAAGGCCAATTCCCTTATGTCTCGCTCATCACGCTGGGAATTGTGGCCTCCATTTTCAGCCTCGGCCATCTGAGTGAGATCATCGGAAGCCTGGTCGCCACACGTGTGCTGATCCAGTACTTACCCCAGACCGTGGGTTTTTTCTTGCTCCGATTTAAAGCTCCACAACTCCCGCGACCCTTCCGCATGTGGTTCTATCCCTTGCCTGGAATCATCTCGCTTTTTGGTTGGGTCTACGTGTTGGGAACTGCGGCGAGGAAGTCACTGATTTTCGCTTTTGCGGTTTTTGCGGTCGGCAGCGCGGCGTACTTTATTCGGGCGCGGATGAAGCATGAATGGCCCTTTAAGCAGTAGGTGGGTAGAGGTTCAGTGCCCAAGTCGAGAAGCGTGGTGGTGTAGCGCAGGACCCGCTGTCCGGTCCTGCGGTTCTTGTGAGCTTGGCGGGGTGGCGCATCGCCTTGTGCTCGAAGTCTACCGTATCACAGACGGATTGCCGCCAAGTCAGAAGTGTGGCCTCGCCAGGGCGATGATCGGCCACTACGCGATGCGGAATCGCCCAAGAGGTATAATGGTCATTCCCTCTGTTCCGAATGGAGGACGATCTCACGGGGCCCACATCCCTGTGTCAAACCCAAAATGCGGAGTGGTCGCATGTCAGACGAGCATTCGCTTCTGGACGAGTTTAAGCTACGGGGATACTGGTGGCTTCCTGGCGAGCCTGGGAATAGACTTCCCGGCATTCTCCATTACAACCCCGAGGAGTCTATTCGCTTGGAACTGATGGGGGCATTTCAAGGACCCATCAAGGAGGACTCCGTGGAAATCCTCTGGCCGTTGCCGCCCGTCCGGAGACCATTGATTCTAGGAACCAGCGATGAGGGGGAAGAATGCACCCTGTTCGGGACGGTAGAGTCTCCTATGGCCTCTGGCAATGCGGAGAACGTGCAGGTCTGGTCGAATGTTCAATTAAGCAACCTGTTTGTCGGCGAGCATTTCCCGGACGAGCGCGCATTGACGTTCCAATCGATGTACGTCGGGTTCACGCATCTCGAAGAATGGCTTGGCATCGACCCGCTCAGCGCGGGTTTCAATTTCCTACCGGTGCCTCTGGAACCGACAGACCCACTAGAGCTCCGCTTGCCCTACCGCTCACGGAAGGTCTTTGAGGCAGACGTGGCCTCGCTCGACGCTGTAATTTCCTTGTGGTCCAGCGTGCAATGGGAGGCCAAGGCAACAAGGTCATTGAGCTTACTCCACAGAGCTTATTTTGTAGTCGATCCCGCAGTGCCGCGCGATTATGCGTGGTACCTTCAGGTCTTGCAACTGTGCAGGCAACTCTTGGCCTTTCTGGCGGGCGGGCCTGTCTACCCGAGCACGCTGAGGACATGGCGGGACGAGCGAGACATCAAGATTTACCGCTCGCCCAGGTGCCAAGGCGGTAAGAGGGAAAGATGCTTTGCCACACGCTTGCCTTTCCCGCTTATCAAGTCACAGGCCGCTACAGTTGTGAAGACCTGGCTAGACAACGCCGACAGATTCCAGCCTGTGTACGATTTCGCGGTGTCCAGCCACTATGATAACAGGATGAACCTGCAGGCCGAATTCCTGGGTCTGGCTCAAGCGCTTGAGATCTTTGATCGACGACAACGCGGGGGCAAATACGAATTCAAGCAGCGGCTTCAAAATCTCTTCGATGGACTGTCTGAGCAAACGAGGGACCATATCGGTGGAAAACCCGAGGATTTCGTTCGAACTGTTGAAGACACCAGAAACTACTTGGTGCACTACGATGGGCGCCCAGAGAGGAAAGAGCTTCAGGGTGTGAAGGAATACTTCGAGGCGAACAGGAAGCTGCGTGCTCTACTCTTCGTGCTGCTGTGCAAAATGCTCGGCATCAGTGAGGAAGTTGCTCTGATAGGGGCGTTCGCGCCGGGCGGCGTCCTCTGATCCGGCGCGTCGCGCAGAGTTTGTGCTTTTCAATCTCTGCGGCTCGTTCTCTGAGCCGTCGACGCGCGGCCACAAAGCGACGCCGGGCTGCGGGCTCGACGTCCAGCTAACATCGGCGCAGATTACAATCTCAAACGCACCAGCGAACAAGCCGCAGAGTCTCTGAACCACGAGACTTTGCGCTACACGCTCAACAATTAACACAGACTCTAGACGACTCTAGACGACTCTAGACGACGCCTTGACACCCATATCCTGTTGCGTTAGGCTTGGCTGCATCTGGGGAGCTTCAGAGGTGAGGTGTTCCCTCGGGCTGCGAGTCTGAACACGGCAAGGAACTAGTGTCTGCTGAACGACTTCGCGCAGAAGCGCCAAGCGGAAGAAGGTGAGAGTCACATGGCCGACGCACTGACCAAGGCAGGCCGATACCAGGTTGTACGAGAGTTGGGACGCGGCTCTATGGGTGTAGTTTATGAGGGTTTTGACCCGGTCATCGGGCGCAAGGTTGCGATCAAGACCATGCTTACCGAAGGTCTTACTTCGCAAGAATTCCAGGAGTTCAGAGCTCGGTTTCAGCGCGAGGCCCGAGCGGCCGGCGTGCTGAGCCACCCCAACATCGTTAGTGTCTTCGATTACGGTGAAGACAGTGGCATCCTCTACTTGATCATGGAATACCTGGAGGGGAAATCGCTGGAGAAGCTGGTCGAGGGCCAGAATATCCTTCCCATCGAAACCATCATCCCCATGTACGGCCAGGTGTGCAATGCGCTGGACCACGCCCACCAGAACGGCATCGTTCACCGTGATATCAAGCCTGCCAACATCATGGTTCTTGGTAATGGATTAGTTAAAGTGACCGACTTCGGCATAGCCAAGATGGTGTCTATGGGGATGACCCAAGCCGGGCAAGTCCTGGGCACGCCCAATTACATGTCGCCCGAGCAGGTCAAGGGACGCCAGATTGACGGCCGTTCCGATATCTTTTCCTTGGGCATCATTCTTTACGACCTGGTGACCGGCGAAATGCCCTTCGGCGGAGAGAACATTACCACCATCATTTATAAGATCATTAACGAAAACCCCATTCCGCCTCGTGAACTGGATGCCACGATTCATCCGGGTCTAAGCTACGTGATTTGCAAAGCCCTGGCTAAGAGTCCCGAGGAGCGCTACCAGACTTGCCGGGAGTTGGCGGATGATCTGAAGAATTTCAAGTACCTGGGGGGACCGGCGGCGCCCTCCGCCACCATGATCCTCAAGGCTCGGGCCCTGCAAAGCACCGACTTGGAGCGTGCGGCGGCGACACCTGTCGAGAGTCCAACGCCGCCCATCGCCCCGGCAGAACCGGCTCGGATAGCGCCTATTCAACAACCTTCCCCCGGGCAAGCGCCAGTACAGGTCATAGCGTCGGCGCCGGCCTACCAAATACCGCATGCTTCGCCGGTGGTTTGGACCCTCATGACGCTGCTGGGCGTTGTAATCCTGGGAATCCTCGGGGGAGCAGGGTACTTCTATCTCCATAAAGGGAAGCCACAAGTAGCCAGCCCCCCGGTCGGGCAATTGCACGTCGAGTCGAACGTTCCTGGGGCGCGGATTTCGGTCGATGGTCAGAGCGGGCCTGATTGGGTCACACCATGCACTATTCCCGATCTTTCGGCCGGTTCCCACCAAGTAGTGGTTTCGAAAGAGGGCTACGATAATTACCAGCAGGCGGTCACCATCGAGGGCGGGAAGACTAACAGTGTCAACGCCAGCCTTCCTGCGCAAGCGCCCGAACCGCCGAGCAAAACCCTAGCGGAAAAACCTGCTGCGGGCAAGGGGATGCCTTCCACGAAAGAGAGCAGAACATCTGGGCTGATTCCCGTTCGCTCTCCCGGTGGCGGAGGGCCCGGCGCGACCCCCCTTCCCTCTGCCAGTGGCGGAGGGCCTGGCGCGACCCCCCTTCCCTCTGCCCGTGGCGGAGGGCTTGGCGCGACCCCCGAGATGGGCCATTTGCTGGTCACGGCGAATGTCGCTGGGGCCAAGATTTCGCTAGATGGCAGCAGCGAACCTGATTGGGTCACCCCTTACTCGTCCACGATCAACCGCCCCGCCGGCACTCACCAAGTGGTCGTTTCAAAAGAGGGGTACGGTGATTACCAGCAGTCCGTAACCATCGAAGGGGGGAAAACCGCCACGGTCAACGCCCAGCTTTCGGAGGCGAGCGGAGAAGTCCTTGTCATCACCACGCCGCCCGGCTTAGAAGTGTTGATTGATGGGAAGTTGATAGGTCCCAGCCCGGTGCGAGTTACCGTGGCCGCCGGAAGCCACAAATACACGGTCAGGCGTCAGGGGTGGGAGCCTTATGAAGGCACCTTCACGGTAAGCAGTGGGGCGCGGGCGACTGTCAGGGTCAACATGGGTGGGTAAGGTGCGGCGACGGGGATTGTTGCCGTGAAGACAATCCCGGCTTTTGGGCCCTCAACAAATCCCATGTCATGCTGAGGACGTCGGCCTTTGGCGGACGAAGCATCCCCGCAGTTTCCTTGCAGCGCTGGGTAGTGGATTCTTCTTGCGAACTGCCGAGATCCTTCTACCTGCCATTTTCCGATAGCCGCCTCGCCAAAAACACCCCCTCGTTGTGGATAATCTGAATGTCATCTCCATCGACTCGCGCGGAGAAGCCGGCTTTGTCCCCAGGCATGGATTCTTCCATTCGTTTTCGAGTCTCGATATAGCGCTTTTGCCCGGGTTCCAGTCCGGCGCGCCGCATCCACTGATTGAAGGATCGCTGCCGTCGCCGGACTGACTGCCGCAAAACCTCCAGCCCATGCTCCTCGAACATGCTGAGGAAGGTGGTAAGGCGAAGAGAAAAGGTGTGGGAAGGGTCGCGCAGTCTTTCAATCTGATTGAAGAGCTCAAATTTCGAGTCGCTTTCCGGGGCAAGGGGATCGAGGATCAGGAGCCGGCCCTGGGGTTTCGTTACACGCATCATTTCCTCGAGCACCGGTTCCGCCTTGGTTATATGGTGGAAAGCGAGTTGGCAGCTAACCAAATCGAAGGAAGCGTCAGGGAAGGGAATGTGTTCGGCATCGGCGCAGGCAAAAGCGGCGTTGGCGATTTGTTTTTCCGCCTGGAATTCGCGCGCTTGGCGGAGCATTTCGGGTGTCAAGTCGATGCCGCTGGCGAAACTCACTCGTGGCGCAATCGCCAAAATAAACGCTCCCGGCCCGCAAGCGACGTCGAGAACAAGTTCGTGAGGTTGGGGCTTGGCAAATTCCACTTTTTCGGCCAGCACCTCGGGCGTATCACGCACCGCGAACTTGGCGAAGGCGTCCGCCGTCTTGGTGAATTGCTTTTGGACTGTTTCTTTATGCTTCTTGGACATAGAAGCTTTCAGCTTTCAGCTCTCAGCTCTCCGCGAGCTGCGACGCAGGTCTTCATGGAATTCGGACCCTTCAGCTTACCAGAGTAACAAGGCGGCGCACAGTGTCAAGGTGCAGGGGGAAGAACACAGGGCGCAGAGCGAGATTCCTCTCCCGCCACTGCGGGATCGGAATGACACCGCCGCGTGCAGTGATTTCAGGTGTCAGGGCGTCAGGACCGAGGGCTGGGGAGGTGTGAAAAAGTCGAAACAGCTCATACCGTGAAGCGGGACTAAGGCACAGAGACGCGCAGAGTGGAACCGGCAATCGCAAATCACAAATCATAAAAATCACTCTTGTCATTTTTTCAAGTGGCGAGTAGGATGAGTTGACCAACCCACGAGGCATTGGAGTTAACCCGAGAATTGGAAGAGTTGCCGCAGTGCATTGTCGAACTTCGGAGCGTCAGCAAGCGCTACGGGGAACATACGGCGCTTGAGGATTTTTCGCTGGAGGTAAGGCGGGGGGAATTCCTCACGCTGCTTGGTCCCAGCGGAAGCGGGAAGACGACTATACTGCGACTGGTGGCGGGATTCGAGCAGCCGCAAGGCGGGCAAATCCTAATCAACGGGCGGGACGCCTCTCCTCTGCCACCTTACCGCCGCAATGTGAACACCGTCTTCCAACACTACGCCCTCTTCCCTCACTTGAATGTCTTCCGCAATGTGGCCTTCGGCCTCGAGCAGAAGAAGTTGCCCTCTGCGGAAATCCGCAAGCGAGTTCGTGCCATCCTTGAGATGGTCGAGCTCCCCGGAAAAGAGGATCGCTATCCGCATCAATTGAGCGGGGGTGAGCGGCAACGCGTGGCACTGGCGCGGGCTCTCGTTCTCGAGCCTGCGGTGCTCCTGCTGGACGAGCCGTTGGGCGCGCTAGACCAGAAGCTCCGCCAGCAGATGCAAGTGGAACTGAAGCGCCTGCGCGAGCGCCTGGGGATCACCTTTATTTTCGTCACCCACGACCAGCAAGAGGCGCTTGTGATGTCGGACCGGATTGCCGTCATCAACCGCGGGCGCCTCGAGCAGGTGGGGCCGGCGGAGGAGACCTACGGAGCGCCTCTGACGCCCTTTGTAGCGGAATTCATGGGCGTCGAGAATTTCTTCAAAGGGCGTTGCCTCAGCCATTCCACTCAGGGTACTCGCTTCGAAACCGCGAGCGGATTGATCCTCTGGTCGAGGAATTCGATGGAATTGGTCCCAGGCCTTGCCGGCATGCTGGGTGTGCGTTCTGAGGCCATGCGACTGACGCTGGGCCGCCCGCGACCCAGCAGCGAGGCCGTTAATATCGTGCCAGGCGAAGTTGTTGAGGCCATCTTCGAAGGCGGCAGTCGCCGCTGGACGGTGCAGATTGCGAGCGGCGAACGCCTCGTGGTCCGAGGGGCCATGGCGGCCAATGCTCTTCCCCTCGAGCGGACTTCTCCGGGGGCTAAAGTTTACCTTTCCTGGGAGCCGGACCGAAGCCTGGTGTACCCTGTCAACGGCGCGAGCTCGCCGCCATCGCCGCCAATCGAAAACGCCTGAAAAGATGGCCCCTTTCCCACGCCTATATCCCTTGCCCGCCGAATAGGAAAACTTCCTGTAACCAAATACCCTTTGTCTCCATCTCTTGTAGTGTCAGGCAAAGGGCAAACAAAGGCACAAATGAGGGGTGGAGCGTGCAACCTGAAACCAAGCACATTCGGCATGTTCTAAGAGACAAAAGCTTGAGCCGCAGGGGATTCCTCACTACTGCTTTTGCGATGGGAAGCGCATTGGCTCTGAGAAGGGTCGCAAGCGCGGCCCCTCCAGGGGCGGGAATCTCCCGGAGTAAAAGCAAACCCCGCTTGGTAACCCTGGTGGAATTCAACGACTCCGGCAAGAGAGAAGGAACTGTTATGGTCGAAAAGGTGGTGAAGACAGACGAAGAATGGAAGCAGATGCTTACTCCCGAGCAATTCGAGGTCACTCGAAAGAAGGGAACGGAGCGCGCTTTTGCCGGCAAGTATTGGAACAACCACGAAAAGGGAATATACCGGTGCGTTTGCTGTGACAACGCGCTTTTCAGTTCGGATACGAAATACGAATCGGGAACGGGATGGCCGAGCTTCTGGGCCCCGATTGCCCCGGAAAACATTCGCACCGAGGGTGATTTGACGCTCGGTATGGTCCGAAGCGATGTCCAGTGCAAGAAGTGCGATGCTCACCTGGGGCACGTGTTTGACGACGGCCCACCTCCAACCCATCTCCGTTATTGCTTGAACTCTGCAGCTTTGAAATTCGTTAAGGCATAAGCTACAAGCCAGCACGAACAGCAGCTTCGCTCTTAGGGCTTGTCAGGAAATAACTGTTAAATCCTGGATCCGAAAGCCCCCTCGCCGCCCCGGGACGGGAACGGCAGAGCGTCACCCCCACGTAAGCGGGGAGAACTAATCCGCAGATTACGCAGATTACGCAGATGGCGGACCATCCCCACGCGCGTGGGGAGAACGTAGCGACGAGCCGCCGCTCCTCTCCAACCTGTCCGCTGCTCTTCCCCACCTACGACCTACCGCCTACCACAGCAGTAGGCAGTCGGCAGTAAGCAGAAGGCAGAAAGCGGAGCGCAGAAAGCAGCAAGCAGAAGGCGGGAAGCAGATGCTCGTCATGCTCACTCCTGACTTCTGACTCCTGAATCCTGCTCTTCCCCACCTACCACCTACGACCTACCGCCTACCAGACACCTGACACCTGACACCTGGAACCTGCTCTTCCCCACCTACCACCTGCCAGACACCTGACGCCTGGCACCTGCAACCTGCTCTTCCCCACCTACCGCCTACCAGACACCTGACACCTGACACCTGGAACCTGTTCTTCCCCACCTACAACCTATCTCCTTTCTTTTCAACAACATTCCCGCTTTCGACGCGTAACTACCTTTTTTTTCTGCAACATTCCAGCTTCTCCCCGGGCTGCTGAAGCCCGGTCCTTTGTTTTCATGGACATCCCCGCTTAGTTCGTTCACTTTTTAAAGTTACTAGTTTTTTCTTTCACTGTCGGAGGTGACATCTTGTCCAGGGCTGGCATGCCTGCGAAGAACGCTCTCCATCCCGCCTCCCTCAAGTGCAGTCGGCAGTAAGCGGGTGTAGCGCAGGTCCCGCTCTCCGGACCTGCGGCCCTTCAAAGGCAGAGGGCAGTCGGCGGAAAGCAGAAGGCAGAAAGCAGAAGGCAGAAGGCGGAAAGCAGATGGTGTTGATTCTCACTCCTGACTCCTGAATCCTGTTCTTCCCCACTCACCATCCTAGCCTATCGTGTGCCGCATGTCAAGAGACACAGAGTCCGTTTCAGCCCTGCAAGGGAGGCACGCGCGCCTGCCCCAGGGGTCATTCCCGTCCTCCCGTCCTCCCGCCTTGCGGGACGGGAGGAATCCACGCACAACCTGTTCTCGGAAAGTCAGTTCAAGAGGCTGAAGTGCCGGCCCCAGCTCCCGGAGGGCTTCGGCTCGATTCAACCCGAATTCGCAAGTTGGACGGGACTCGCAGGCTCACTGGAAGGGAAAAGACCCCTCACCCGGCTCTCCCGCTACTGCGGGATCGCCACCCTCTCCCCAACGGAGAGGGCCGGTATCCGATGTGCTTTCGACGCCAGCCCTCTCCGCGGGGAGAGGGTGCCCGACGAAGGAGGGCGGGTGAGGGGTTGCTTGGGAGAAGCTCGAAGCCCAGGGTGAAGCAATTGTCAGCCGCACTGTTCCGTTCCTGGGCAGGTTTAGTCGAAGCGACCTCAGCCCAACGGATTGGGACGGAACGGAGCCTCTCAGTTTCCGAATTCGGGTTCAAGATGGTCGGGGCTTGTGCCAGGCGTTCTTTTCCTGGTACAACACCGCGCACCATCACGGCGGCGTCGGGCTGATGACAGCGGCCATGGTCCATGGCGGGGAAGTCGAAGCCGTCACGCAGGTACGCAAGCTAACCTTGTCGGCAGCCTTCGAGGCTCACCCGGAGCTTTTTGTCCAGAGAACGCCACGGCCACCGGTCGTGCCGGAAGCGGCCTGAATCAACAAACCGAAGACCCATTCGAGTAGATCTAAAGCTCGCGCCCTCGCAGAAAACACTCTGATTCCGAGGGTGCAGGGTGATGGGTCAATGTGAGATCGTCGATCCTGCGGCATCCTGGAAGCTGATTTTCTCCATCCAGCCCCACGACCGCCCGGGAACGACACTAAATTCGTTCGGGAGGTGTCTCAAAATCATTGACACGTCCCGGCATCCCAGAGCGCAGTAGCAACCTGCAGCGGTCTCGATCAACCGGCCCGCAACCTCGCGGGCGAGTGAAGGAGAGCTGCACTGATTGATGCTGTTAGGTGTCTCAAAGTGGTTGACACGCTCCCGCGTATACGTGGTCCTTACGTGCGGCGGTGTGGGACGGGACGGCGGGCAACCGCTCCCCCTCTGCCGATCAAACAAACCCGACTTGCAGGCGCCCGCATTCCTCTCTGCGTGGACGGTAAATAAGCTTTCGCTTTTCGTCTAAGCTCAAAGTAGAATCCGTTGTGTGGCGGGGACCAAGGAACGAGAGGGTCGCCTGCACTATAAGAGGTTTCATATATGGCTAAGCCCTTTTCATGCCGACTCGCGGTTGCTCAAATCTCAGCCAATCCTGCCTACTCGGATGAGCTTGTTGCTTGCATTCAGGAGCCAGCTTTTCCCGAGAAGGACCAGAAGGTTGGGTTGTTCAGGATCGCCGGAATTGAAGAAGTGAATAACCTCCGGCAGCAAATCTCAGAGCAGTACATAACCCACCTGAATCGGAAGCTGGAAGCCTTCATGCGCTTCGCGGCAGCGCTCGGTGCCGAGCTTCTCGTTTTCCCTGAATACTCCGTTCCGCCCGAATCATTACCGATGTGCCAGAAACTGTGCGAGGAGCTGAAACTGGTAACGGTTGCCGGGAGCCACGTCGTTACGCTTAATCCAAGTGCCCGAAAGGCCTATCAGGAGCTAGGGTTGGTCTCTTTGCAGCCGACCCCACCCGGGGAACTCGATGAAAAGGTCCGTCAGGCTATTTGTGTGGTGTTGTTGCCAGGCCAGGGCCCAAAAACATTCGTGAAGTATGTCAGATCCAAGTGGGAAGCGTGTCTGATCCCTGGGACTCCAGCTTTCCACAGTTTTGAGATGAATGCCAAGGCTGGAATTGTCCAGGTGCAGATCCTTATTTGCATCGAAGCATTCGATAACAGGAGCGTCAAGGAAAAACATCCCTACCCTCAAGTGATCGCAATTCCAGCATTTACACCATCCTGTGAGCCCTTCTACGACTTTGGCCGATTAGCTCTAGGGCAAGGGAAGTGCACCCTTCTGGCAAACGTCGCAGAATTCGGTGGGTCAAGAGCCTTTGCGAGGACTGAACACACTAGCCTCTGGTACACAGAGGTGGATGGAAGCTCCGCAATTCCTCAGTCCTCCGAGGCGCTTCTCATCTTGGAGGCGGACTTGGAGAGGCAATTCGAAGTGAGGAAATCCACCAAAGAGCACACCGCGGTATCTGATTTGCGGGTTTATCCGACCTTGTATGCATTGGACTCGGCCGAAGCGGCGCAGTATGCAGACGTCACACAACCAAGCACTTCTAAAAAGTCTACCTTACACGAATTGTGCGGCATAGTCGCTCCCTTTACGAATCTCACACCAAATGTGTTTCCCAAACTGCTCCAAAGCAAGCTTCAGCATTTCACAGGTCACATAGTCCCGTCCGGGGTTGTTTCGACACAAGAGGGTTCCGATTGGATTAGGCCAATCGTGGTTGCCGATACTCCGTCGACAGGCAGGGTCCGGCTCGAACTCTGCAATCGAGCAATTGACGTGGTTAATGAACTACAAGTCTCAGGAAAGTTCGTTACAAGAACCAAGGAGCTGCTAGAGGTCTACGGTCACCTAATAGTGAAGCGCAACGAGATCATGCAACTCGTTCCGCCGCGGGAAAAAACCGAACGGATAACTCCAAAGCAGGGCGACCTCGAAATAGTCACAGGGGCAGCGAAACTGCCTTTCTTGGACAGGCAACATGCGTTAGACCGAATCCGTACCTTTATCGGCCAGGATCAGAACGCAGCTTTCATTCTGAGTGGGATGCGAGGAATTGGAAAGTCGTCGCTTATGCAGGAGGCCTTTCGCCAGGTAATCCCTCCTCATTGGCGCAGGCTCCGAATTCAACTCACAGAAGGTACCTCGTATTCTCGGCTCTCAGCTGAATTGGCATACGCATGTAACCTCCAGCTCCCGGAAGGATCCGACTTGTCTGACCCAGACAGACAGGCCGAGTTCGAGCGGCAGATTTTGTCGTACCTTTCCACGGGGCCGGCTGCAGTCATCGTTCTGGACGATTTTCAGTACCTACTCAATCCGATTGGCGAATTCGAGGATCCCGCAGTGAGGCGTTTCCTGCATCGCCTTGTCGAAGGAGCTGATAGGTCGAGGAGCAAGTATCTCTTTATTTCAAATGTCGCGCCGAGGTTGGGCCTGGAGTTCGAAGCTCGTTGTTTTCCTCCTTATGGTGTAAAGGGGCTTGAGCGGCTTGACACCGAGAGACTACTGATTTACTGGTTTCAATTCCAACACGAAAGCCTTGGCGCGCAGCCTCCGGCTCCTTCTGACAAGTTTTTGTCCGTCTTGGGCGGGCATCCGTTGGCCACCAAAGTTGCGGCCCGGCTTTGGGCAGACCATCCCTCGCAAGACATTTCCAGTGACATTTCGTTGTTGTTCAAACAATTGCGGGAAACAATCGTGCCGTTCATTCTGGAAAAGCTGTCCCTCTCGCCCGTCGAGTTTGAACTAATGTCATTCGCCTCAATTCTGCGCCTCCCAGGGCCAAGGGAACTATTCCGAAGTTGGAGAGGTGAAGAAGCCAACGATTTGCTCAATTCGCTTGTCAGTCAGTATTTGATTGAGAGTTCTGAGGACGGTTACCTGCTGCACCCGTTGGTGCGAGAGTTCTATTACTATAACCTCCCGATTGCCCAAGCCACGGAATTCCACCGAGTAGCCGGCAGGTTTTACAACGGGTTGCTCGATAAGGAACGGAAGACGAACAGGAGAATAGTGCCCGAATTCTTGGGTGAAGCCGTTCATCATTACCTTGCGGCAGGGGACAGACAGCGGTTCCAACAAGTTTCATTTTACAAAGAGGAGCTTAAACCTGTTGCTGTACAACACTACCGCAAGGGAGACCTAGAAGCAGCGCTAAAGGACTATAGAGTTCTTGTAGAGATTGACGATAGGGATGCAGACGCGCACTTTCACTTGGCGCTGATATATGCGCGCAGAAAGAGATGGAATGATGCGGAGCTCCACTTTGGCAAGGCTATAACGCTGCGTCCAAGGACTCCTCGAATGTTGCAGGGCTACGCAGCAGCAAAAATACGGGCCGACAAATTGGCTGAGGCCGAACAATTGCTTGACGAGGCTCTGGAAGTCAAGCCCGACCATTCCCCGAGCCTAGCTGAGTTCGGGCGGTTGCGTGAGAAACAAGGGTACTTGGCAGAAGCTGAAGAGTACTACAACAAAGCGATCGAGGCAGACCCGAACAACTTCATGGCGTATTACAGGCTTGCCCGTCTTCTTTATCAGCAAAACGAGATCGCGCAAGCCTTTGAGATGGCCCAGGCTGCCGTCCAAACAAACCCGCTCGACGATAGGAGCAGGGCGCTATTGAAAGAACTCAAAGAGAAACTCGAGGGGAAATAGGAGAGTTCAACACAAGCAGGTGGAGACTCTGCGGCTCTTGTTTCAAACTCGTCCCCGTTCATCCGTCGGCAGCAGTACACCATCGTTGGCCAGAGTGCGGTTCGGCCAAAAGGTTGCGCTCAGGCCTCCCGTGTAACATGCACACTCGACCACTGTCACTCCTCGGCGCGTTTGACGAGGTCGGCCCTCACTGGGTTGAGGTGAATGTATTCCACTTTCTCCTAATATTCCTTAACGCCTCGCAGATCGCGGTCGAAAAATCGCGGCTGCCAGAGAAGGCCCCGCTCTCCTCTGCCCGCATTGATGCCAAGAGTAGAGCCCACCTTGATCGATTCCATTACACGCGAGATGGTGACCGGGAAACGGGGGGCCATCCGTGACGTGAGAAACGGGGTGTCGCGGGGTAAGACCGAACGGGTACTGGTGTCATTTGGAGCGCAGTCATTCCCGCGAAAGCGGGAATCCAGCCCGTCGACAGCGCATCCCCGAAGGTTTGCCGAGTAGATTCCCACTTTCGCGGGAATGACCGCGGCTCGCAACGCCCATACCTTGCAGATGACCCCAGTACCCGGCGCGGGCATTGGGCCCACCGACTAAGTCGGGCGCAGTACATCAGAAATCCACGAGCACTATCGACACTTCGACCTGAAGCAAGGATTAACAGCAGCGGGCAGAGAGGCCCCCTTCACCTAACAGTTTGTCGAGGGCTCGCACTTGGGTTGGAAGCAAAGTGAGGCAAACAGGAGGCCTGAGGAGAGTTCCCAGGGGGGGCGGGCTGTTGGTCCGTCCCCCCGGAAGTTCCAGCGTGTCGCGGCAGCACCTAACGAAGGTTCGTGTAAAGCATGCTCGGCTGCGCGTCCTTGGAATTGCCCGTGGCCACGACCCGGGGGATTCCGCGCTCTGGTGTCATGGGGTAAATCCCAGGCCTCGTAAATGCGAAGAGATTTGAGCGCGGTCGCACGTACTGAGCCAAGCCGGGCTGTTTTCCAAGAGTGCGAGGAGCAGCTCGTTGAAGCTTGGCGCCACCCGGCGTCGTTTCGCCACCAAAGAAGCCTGATGCTCCTTTAATGACCAATCGTAGGAGCAGAGCCCGGCAGCGTGTAGCGCAAGTTGAAGAACAATATGTTTATATTCGCATTCGGGGGCTGTCCGGATGCCACGTACCAGGGACTACGCGTGAGGTACGAATACTGGCCCATGAAGTTCAGCGCGCCATACTTCGCATCCTTCCAGATAGTCTGGTTGAAGCCGAAAGTCGCTTCTTGAATGGCCCGATTCTGACCGGCCGCCGAACCGGTGTACCCGTAGCCTACCGGCTTGCCGTTGGTGTCGATGGCGACATTCCGGCCGATGTAAAGGCCGCCGTAGTAGGCATAGATCATTGTCTTCTTATGTGTGTACTCGAAGCCTGAAACCGTGGAAGTGGCGTGGATGAGGGAGATGCTGCCGTCGGCGTGCGCGATCAGGTCCGGAGCCTGGCCGTAGATGTAGCGTCCACCGCCGTCGCTCAAGAAATTGTTCGTCACCACGCGGAAGCCCTTGAAGAGTTCCACGTGCAGATTCAGGAAACCGCCACCACCCGCTGCCGAGAAAGTGCTGGCAGGGATGGCAGCGACGGCAGGGGTAGTAGAGGTGGCAGCGACGGCAGCGACGCCGGGATACCAGACTTTGAAGTTGCGCTCGATTCCGCCGATCTCGAAGTGAACCTGCTTGTAAGGATCGAGAGCCAACTTTGCAATCACATCGGGGGCAAGGTTCGGGGCGCTCGCGCCCGTGCTGCCGTTGTCAAGTTCTGCGCCAGGATAGGTGGAGGTGAGAGCCGACGGGAAGGTGGGGGCGCCGCCGCCTCCCGAACCTCCGACGTACTGCTCCGGGTCGTCAAGAGCAACGGCAAAGGCGACCTTCTTGGAGGGATGGTACACAAACCGAAGTTCCGGGATGCGCCCCCAAAACAAGCCGAGCTGATAGTTCACGTCGGTGTCTTGGGTGTAAAAGAGATTAGCCGGCAAAGGTGAAATGCCACTGCGGCCCGGAGTGATTAAGCTCCAGGTTTGGCCACCCAGGACTTCCCACTTTCCTTTTTGAAGATCGACCCAGTATAACCGCGACCGCATCGTGTTGCTGTTGCTGCTCACAGCGTAGTTCGAGGCATTGTTCCCTAGGAAGTCCGCCTCCATATAGCCGATCACGTGAGCGCCTTTCACGTCCGCATCCACGCGAAAGCCGATGCGGGAGTTCTGCATGCTGAGACCGATATGGCTCAGATTGTTCTGCCATACATTGCCGTAAGGGATGCTGCCGAAGCTCGTCCCGATAGCGCCGCCGGCGTCATGGTTGGTCCAGACGCTGGTAAAATCCATGAACCCAACAGGGGTAATGGACGCGCTGCCGATGTGGAACTGAAGGGGTGAGGCTTGGTCCCCCTCCTTCGGAGCGGGCGCCGGCGTTGCCGAACGTACCGCGGCGGAGGGGATCAAGGTGGAAGCAATCAGATTCCCGTCGCTACCCGCGGTGGATTTCTCCGCGGCCTTGGGAACCATTGGGCTGGTCGAGGCCACCTGCCCGAGGTTCGGCGCTTGCGTGGTTGCGGTTTGCGCCGGGTTAGAGGACTGGTCCAGCTTTTGTTTCATCTGGTCCACTATTGCACGTAACTGCTCGATCTCTTTCTGTTGTTCTGCAACCTGCTGTTTGAGCAACGAGACATCGGCGGGGGCTTTCGACGCTTTCGACGAGTTGTCCGCCGCCGTCTGCGAAAAGACAGGTGTGGCGAGCGCAATTAGGACTATGGCACTTGCGATAAGCATGCTACGAATTCTTATGAGCTGCATTCTTCACTCCTCCGATTCAAGTGTTAGTGCTTCATTGGGATCATCAGCTCGGCTTGCTTAGCGTACAGACTCTATGGTTGGTGAGCCGTGTTCATTGCGCGTTACGCCATTGTGACATTTCTGTGAACATGCACACAACCTGTTATTTGTTTACCAATTAGCTTTTACCGCACGGCCACCGGTAGACTCTGGAAAGTGCAAAAGCCCGGTTTTCCTGTGACAGGATTACTCTGGCAGGGGAGGGACGTCCGAGTGGATCCGGCGATATGCTGCGGGAGGGCGCCCTTTCATAAGTAGGTCACCGCCAAATCTTCGGCTTGCTCGCAAAGCCAGTATACTGTACGAGTACTATCTCGCCATCCCCAGACGTTAATTCTGTCTTGACGTCGCTGGCCCATCTGACATGATGTCCATAAATCTGGTGGAACTGATAAAGTAAGCGATGAACGGTCGACCACCCCGAGGAGTGCCAACTGGACAACGCGAACCTCGGCACGTGGCCGGCGTGCTCCCACTGCCCTCAATCCCTCCACGCATGGACATTTCTCGGTCAGTTTGGTCTGGAGGCGGCTTCACCCCTCCACATGGCGAGGTAAACTCGCCGCTACAGTCCCGAACTGGCCCACTACCGCATTGCTCCAGCTATTGACACCGAGAAAAACCCGCGATAATATAGCCACTCGGGTTTCGATATCCGAATTGGATAACGTGAACGATGAAATCTGCTCAAGTCAACCCAGCGAATAGTCAGGACATTTACTCCGGATTAGTTCGCATTCACATCCTTTATCACGCCTGCGAGGGACCTATCTTCGGCCTCGGCATGATCGAGGAGCTTCGCAGGCATGGGTACAGGTTGAGCGCCGGTACTCTTTACCCGCTGCTCCATGGTCTTGAAATGAGGGGCTACCTTCGTTCGCGGGAAGTAAGGTCAGGTAGATCGATCCGCCGCGTCTACAGAGCCACTTCGGCGGGACGCAAAGCTCTTGCCCTGGCGAGAGAAAAGGTGAAGGAGCTAGTCGGTGAGCTTCTGGAGGACGACTGAGGATAACAGGAGGGACCTATGACCGTGAAGAGGATGCTGGCCGCCGACGGTTCGGCTGCGAACTTGCTTATTCGTCTCCTGGTAGGAGGAGTCTTCTTTTTGGAAGGAATTAAGAAGTTCTTGTTCCCCGAACAATGGGGCGTTGGCCGCTTCACACATATCGGCGTCCCGGCGCCCAGCACTCTGGCGCCATTCGTCGGTGCTGTCGAGATTGTGTGCGGTTTTTTGATTCTCGTGGGGCTGCTCGCCCGGCTCGCGTCCATTCCGTTAATCATCGACATCTGTGTCGCGATCGCCACGACGAAGATCCCAATTCTCCTCAAAAACGGCTTCTGGCCTATGGAGGCGGAAGCCCGGACGGATTACTCGATGCTGATGGGCTTGGTTTTCCTTCTGATTGCGGGTGCAGGACCCCTCTCAGCGGACAGGCGGCTTCCTCATTCACGGCATTAATCATCGCCGACGAAAAACGGAGGATTGAAAATCGTGACGAGAAACCTTTGGAAGTACCTTCGAGCTGGTTCCGCCATTGGGTTAGCTGTTGTTCTCCTCCCATGCCTCACGGCCGCGCAAACGAACGATCCTCCGCCAAGAGTTCTGACACTCGAAGACGCGCTGGGCTACGCTGTTCAGCACTATCCTGCTGTCCGTGCCTCGATGGAACAAATAGCAGCGGCCAGAAGTGGAGTGTCACTGGCACGCACCAGCTACTTGCCGCAACTGAATTCAGTTTATCAAGCCAGCCGTGCCACCCAAAACCAAGTGCCCGGGATCTGGCTGCCCACGCCCATCACACCCACAGTCGAAGGGCCAATTGGGCCTGCCGGAGGACAAAGCTTTTGGGGCGCTCAGGCAGGGGCGCTCTTTTCCTGGGAGCCTTTGGACTTTGGGCGGCGGCCCGCAATGGTGGGGCAGGCAAGAACCGGGGAAGATAAAGCGCAGGCCGACCTGGCTTTGACGCAACTCCAGGTCGCGACAGCGGTGGGAGATTACTTTCTCATGGCACTGGCCAACCAGCAAGCCCTGCTCGCTGCGCAGGCCAACGTGGACCGCTGGCAGGTGTTTGACAAGTCGGTCCGCGTCCTGGTCGATAACCAACTTCGACCGGGTGCGGACGGTTCGCGTGCCGACGCGGAACTCTCCCGGGCCAGAACTCAGCTTTATCAAGCTCAACAGGCGGAACAAGTGACCCTGGACACCCTCGCGGCAATGATGGGAGCGGCGGGCGATGAAATCACAGTGGACGCCGGCCCGCTGCTCGGTCCCCCACCGGCCGCTTCGTTGCCGGATGCCTCGCCTTCCGGCCACCCTCTGGCCCGTGACCAGATGGCTGCCGTCCGGGAAGTTCAGGCGCAAGAAAAAGTCTTGAAACGGAGTGATTACCCTCGTTTCTTCCTTCAGGCAGAAGGGTTCGGCCGCGGCAGCGAGGTCCCCAACAACGGGACCATTATTGGCAATTGGAACGGGTTGGCGCCGGCGCGCGGAAACTGGGTGGCAGGGCTGACGATCCTCTTTCCAGACGTATTTGATTTCAAGGCGCTGAGCGCCAAGAAGCAAATTGCGGAAGCCAACGAACGCTCGCAGCAGGCCCATTATCAGCAGACCATTCAGGATTTGACGGGTCAGATTCGAGCCGCTCGGGATCAACTGAAGACAGCCCAACTGGTGGCCCAAGAGACTCCCACTGAATTGAGCGCGGCTCGTCAAACGGAAATTCAATCGCGGGCGCGTTATGAGGCCGGCTTGGCAACCCTCGTCGAAGTAGCGGAGGCTGAAAATCTGCTGGCCCAGGCGGAAATGGAAGACGCGATTGCCCGGTTGAATTTGTGGCGTGGGCTCTTCAATGTTGCCTATGCGCAGGGTGACTTGCGTCCTTTCTTGCAGTTCTTGCACGGCACGGCGCCAGGAGGACATTAGTCATGTGGCTGATCCGCGCCGCGTTACGACGGCCGATTACCATTATTGTTGCCGTCATCGGCATTGCCCTTTGCGCTATCCTGGCCATCAGCCGCATGAAGGTCGATATCTTTCCGAAGCTCGACCTGCCGGTGATTTATGTGGCGCAGCCCTATGGCGGCATGAGCCCCGCTCAGATGGAAGGGTATATCACCTACTACTATGAGTACCACTTTCTCTACATCAACGGGATCGAGAGCGTGGAGTCGAAATCCGCTCAAAACAACGCGCTGCTGAAACTCACCTTTCATCCGGGGACCGACATGAGCCAGGCGCTCTCAGAGACGGTCTCCTATGTCAACCGCGCGCGGGCGTTCATGCCTCCCGGCACGGTACCGCCGTTCATTATGCGATTCGACGCCGGCAGCGTGCCGGTGGGCTACCTGGTTTTCTCGAGCCCGATGCGGACGCTGGGCGAGATCCAAGACCTCGCGCTCAACCGCGTTCGGCCGATGTTTGCCACGCTTCCCGGTGTCTCGGCGCCGCCGCCCTTTGGAGGCAACCAGCGCACGATTGTGATTAGCGTAGACCCGGAGCGCTTGCGCGAGCATCAGATGTCGCCGCGGGAAGTGGTGCAGGCGATCAGTTCGGGAAATGTGATTGTCCCCTCGGGGAATGTGGGCACAGGGAATCTCTGGCGTATTACGCCGTCGAACGCCACAGTGACCAATATCAAAGACCTGCTCGATCTCCCTATACGGACGGGCGCCGGGCCCACCGTTTTTCTCCGGGATGTCGGAATCGTGGCGGATGCACAGGATATTCTGGCCGGGTACGCCCTGGTGAACGGGCGGCGCGCCGTTTATATCTCAGTCACCAAGCGCGCCGACGCTTCGACGCTGGCTGTGATTCAAGAGGTGAGGAACAATCTTTCCCGCTTCCAATCCTTGGTGCCGCCCGACATTCACATTAGTTTGGAGTTTGATCAATCCTCCTACGTGCGCAACGCGCTGAATTCCGTCATCCGGGAGGGCCTGCTGGGCGCCCTATTGACGGGATTGGTCGTCTTGTTGTTCCTGCGGGATTGGCGCAGCGCGGTTATTGTCGTAACCTCAATCCCCATCGCCTTGCTGACTGCTGTAGTCGCTTTGTGGGGCGCCGGGCAGACCATCAATATCATGACGCTTGGCGGTCTGGCGTTGGCGGTCGGAATCCTGGTGGATGAGGCCACGGTGGAGATTGAGAATATCCACGCCAGCCTTCCCCAAGCCAAATCCAAAGCGCGGGCGGTGCTCGACGCCACACGCCGAACGGTTATCCCACGCTTCTTGTCGATGGTCTGCATTCTGGCGGTTTTTGTGCCTTCATTCTTCATGACCGGCGTGCCACGGTCGCTCTTTGTTCCGCTTTCGCTGGCGGTAGGCTTTGCCATGGCGGCGTCCTACTTCCTTTCCAGCTCGCTGATACCCGTCATGTCGGTGTGGATCCTCCCCCAACATTCTGAGCACGAGGATGAGGCGGGAAAATTGACTTTCGCCAGGGTGCGGGACGGCTGGGGAAGAATCCTTGAGAGACTTGCGCCCTTCCGCTGGGCGGTTGTTGGGCTCTATCTCGCTGTTGCGATCGCCATCATCTTCTTTGTGGGTCCGCGACTCGGGCGCGAGATCTTTCCCCGGGCCTCGGCAGGCCAGATGCAACTCCGCTTCCACGCGCCCACGGGCAGCCGCGTGTCCGTGACCGAGCGAACGGCGTTAGGGATCGAGGCAGAGGTCAGGCGTTTGGCGGGTGAGAAGAACGTCGATATCACACTCGGCTATGTGGGAACCATTCCAACCGCCTACCCCGTCAATACGATTTCTTTGTGGGCGAGCGGACCACAGGACGGCCTGCTGCGAGTGGCGCTGAAGCCGGGCTCGCCAGTAAGCGTGGATGAGCTACAAGCCGCGCTCAGAAAGAGTCTGCCGGCGATGTTCCCCGACACCCGCTTCTCCTTCGAAGCAGGTGATATCGTCAGCCAGATCATGAATTTCGGCGCTCCCACCCCGGTCGAAGTTGCGGTGAGCGGTCCGGATTTCGCCGCCAATCGCGAGTATGTTGGGAAGGTCCAGGCCGAGCTCAGTCGGATTGCGTTCCTCCGCGACCTCCAACTTCAGCAGCCTTTGGATTATCCGAGCCTTAATGTAAACATCAATCGGGAAATGGCCGGGCAGCTCGGCGTGACCGTCCAGCAAGTGGGGGATGCGCTTGTCGACGCCACCTCTTCAAGCCGGTTCGTCACGCCGGTTTATTGGGCCGACCCGCGATCGGGAGTGGCTTATCAGGTCCAGGTCCAAGTCCCACAAGCCGAGATGACTTCCATCGGGGATCTCCAAAACGTTCCCCTCACGCCTGGAGCTGCCCAGCATCCTTTGCTCGGCGATCTGGCGCAGGTGAATTATGGGACGGTCGTGGGAGAGTACGACCGCTACAACGGGCAGAGATTGCTTACTCTGACGGCAAACGTTGTCGGAGAAGACCTGGGGCGAGCCGCTGGCGACGTGAATGCCTCTCTCGCAAGGGCGGGGCCTCCTCCGCGCGGGGTGACCGTCAGCGTGCGGGGGCAGATAGCGCCCATGAATCAAACGCTCGCAAGCCTCGGCGTCGGCCTAGGCCTTGCCGTCGTGGTGATTTTCCTGTTGCTGTCGGCAAACTTCCAGTCCATGCGGCTTTCTTTCGTGGTGCTTTCCACAGTCCCGGCAGTAGTTGCCGGAGTAGTCCTCGCTCTGTTACTGACCGGGACATCATTGAATATCGAGTCGTTCATGGGGGCGATCATGGCCATTGGCGTGGCGGTGGCGAATTCGATCCTGTTAGTAGTCTTTGCCGAACAATACCGAATCGAGGGAGCCGATGCGGGGCGCGCAGGCCGCCGCAGCGCCCAAACGCGCATGCGTCCGATTCTGATGACCAGCATGGCCATGATCGCGGGCATGCTTCCCATGGCGCTGGCCATTGGCACAGGCGCGGAAGAAACCGCTCCTCTTGGAAGGGCGGTGATTGGAGGATTGCTTGCCTCCACGATCGCGACGCTGTTAATTCTGCCCGCCGTATTTTCGCTTGTCCAGGAGCGGGCGAAAGTCCATTCGCCGTCGCTCGATCCCGACGACCCTCGCAGTGCCTATGCCGAGCCTCATGCCGCCGATTCACAGAATCCGCAAGGGGGAACGCGATGAAAAGCCTCCGGTTGATCCACATAACGCTCTTGATGATGGTGGGATGGGTCTGTGTGTCCTGCAATTCGGGCGGTGGCGCGCCGGGGTCAACAGCCTCGGCGGGCAATGGCACCGCGCCGATCCCGGCGGTTGACGCTGTGCGCGTTGTCTCGCAAAAGCTCAAGATCACAGTCCACCTTCCCGGCGAGCTACAGCCTTATGAAGTCGTGGCCATCTATCCGAAGGTCACTGGATTCGTGAAATGGATCGGAGTGGACCGCGGCTCCCATGTGAAGGCTGGGGAATTGATCGCCCGCCTGGAAGCGCCCGAATTGGCGGCGCAGCGCGCGCAAGCTCAAGCCCAACTCCAAGGCTCCGAGTCGCAACTCTTAGCAGCGCAAGCCAAGCTGGCTGCCGATGAAAGCACTTATCAGAAGCTCAAAGCAGCCGCGGCGACACCCGGGGTGGTGGCCGGCAATGATCTCATCGTTGCCGAAAAAGCAGCGCAGGCTGACGCCGCCCAAGTGAAGGCTTCGCAGGACAATGTGAACGCAGCGAAGCAGGCACTTCAATCCGTTACTGAGATCGAACGATATCTTCAGGTCGCAGCACCCTTTGATGGGGTGGTGACGGAACGGAACGTGCATCCCGGCGCACTCGTGGGTCCTGCGGGTGGGCCGGGCGCCTCTGTCCCGATGGTGCGGGTCGAGACGCTTTCGCGGCTGAGATTGGTTGTTCCAGTGCCCGAAAATTACGCGGCGGGGATTCCCGAAGGAGCCAAGGTGAGCTTTACAGTCCCCGCGTTCCCCGGCCAAACCTTCGCCGGCACAGTGGCACGCATATCTCACTCGGTGGATGTGAAGACCCGCACCATGCCTGTGGAACTCGAGGTGAGTAACCCTTCAGGTCGCCTCGACCCCGGTACGTTTTCTGAAGTGCTCTGGCCGGTCGAGCGTCCCAACCCAACGCTCTTTGTGCCGTCGACCGCCGTGACCACGACGCTCGAGCGCGTATTCATCGTGCGGCTGCGCGATGGCAAGGCCGAGTGGGTGGACGTCAAGACCGGTGCGACCAGCGGCGGTTTGATCGAGGTTTTTGGAGACCTTCGGGAAGGGGACATGGTCGCTCTCCGAGGCACGGACGAGTTGCGCCCTGACACTCAGGTCACGCCACGGCTCGCCTCCGCAAAATAACCACTCGTGGCGCCGCGCTTCACGAACTCGCAGGCCCGCCGGGTCTGCGCCCCTGGCAGCAATGGTTAGGCCTCGACCGGTTCCCAGCGGCTGGCGAGTTCTCGAAAAGCCCGCTCATGTGCTGGCCAGTCATGCAGTGTAGCCGGGTCGAAGTCCGCTCCGTTAGGCCAGACCAGCGTTCCGGCTTCGCTATCGATCTGAACCTGGTTGAACACTTCCAGGTTTCGCAGTGGACCGTACATCTCCCCGGCGAGAATCGGTTGAAAGTCGATGATCTGCACAGCATCGTCGTCAAACTGAATGCGAAGCGTGTACGCCGAGACGATCTCAAAACAGCGGACCCGATAAATCGGATGAGTCATGGAACCACCTATTTCAACGGTTCGACGGGCGTGGGCTTCCGCCCTTCCTGCAATCGTTGCCAATCGGCCTTGAGCTCAGCCTGACGCAACTCCGCCCATGCTTCCACCAAGCGCCTTTGCCGCGTCGGCAGCGAACCCCCGATCAATTCGACCGGATCAATGCTGAAGATTCCCATCCCGCCCTGATAGTAGGCATGGAAATGGGCAACATGATGTGGAGAGCCCGCCTCAGCAAACATCCGAATGACGATCCCGAAAAATCGGCTGATCTCTGGCACAGGCTTATTGTACCGCGAAACATGCGCAACGCCAGCGGCTACTCAGACCGTATCCTCCTGAGAGCTTCCTCCGCCGCCTCCCGCAAGGTCCAGCCGTCGTCCTTGAGTGCCGCTACTGAGGTGGGAAAAGCTCGCTTGGCTGCTTCGTCTACAAGCTCGGCGGAAATCTGGGAGGCTATGGCGTCCTGCTCATCTTGGGCCAAAAATGGGTAGTGGGTCAATTCGATGTAGAGGCGGCTTTACGCCGCCATTTGGCGAGGTAAACTCGCCGCTACAGCATCAAATTGACCCACTACCCAAAAATGTTGACACGTGCGGCGAATTGCCGTACATTAGATGCGTCGGGGGAGGTGGGCTTTATGGGGCACAATCAGATATTTCAAGTTCGGAGGCAATCCCGGAAGCAGGAGCGCCTCGAGGCAAGGCTTACCCGGAACCAGAAGCGCCTTATCGAACGTGCCGCGCAGATCCGTGGAACCTCCGTCACTGACTTTGTTCTGGCGAGCGCCCAACACGCAGCGACGGAGACAATCAAGGACTTCCAGACGCTGAGTTTGCGCGATGAAGCGCGTGAAGCGTTTGTCAATGCTCTGCTAAATCCTCCCGCTCCGAACGCGCCGGCGCGTGCCGCGGCGCGGCGATACAAAGAGCGCTTGGGGCTGTAATTGCCGGGGAAAGAAGAGACGACAAGACTCCATTTCGAGCCGCTCGGGCCGGCGCACGACCGGGCGGCCTTTTCATGTGGTGTAGAAGGGCTCGACAACTACCTGCGGAAACAAGCCGGGCAGGATGTAAGAAAGCGCGTCGCCGTTGCATTCGTGCTCACGCCGGATGGCAAGACCGGCGCTGGCTATTACACCCTGTCTCAGTACTCTGTCGAACTGGACGCGATTCCGGACGGGCTCGCAGCAAAGCTTCCCAAGTACCCCTTCGTGCCCGCAACCCTCATCGGACGTCTGGCAGTTAGCAACGAATTTCGAGGCCAGAGGCTTGGCGAGTTGCTATTGATGGATGCGCTTAACCGTTGCTTGAGTGGCAGCAAACAAGTCGCCTCTGCTGTGGTTATTGTGGATGCAAAAGATGACAGCGCGGCAGCATTCTATAAGAAGTATGGCTTCATCGAGCTTCCCAAGACACCCAAACGGCTGTTCCTCCCGATGGCGACTATTGAAAAGCTGTTCTCCTGAGTCATACTTGACATTTTCTGACAATCAGATAGTCTGAGGACATGACACCGAAGACAGCCGCAACTCGAGAACGGATCGGGCGAGTGGGACAGCGTCGCCAAGTGGTCATCCCGCGCGATATCCTTGAGGGTCTAAAACTCCGGGAGGGTGATTTCGTCGCGTTTAGTAGGCAGGCCAACGGCGTCCTTGTTAAACCCAAGCGTTTGGTAGATCCCGATGATGTGCTCACCCCTGCCGAAGCAAAGAAAGTCCGCCATGGGATGGAGCAGATCAAAGCGGGTCGGTTCAAGCTGTGGCAGGACGTGAAGCATGAACTGGGTCGTTAGGATAGCGGACGACGCCCAGCTATTCGTTTTCGCGGAACCGCCGTGTGGTGCGGGATTCGATCAAACGAGATCGTCGAGTGGGCGAGTCTCTCCGCGGTGATGTTCCGCGAGCGCCTCATCAGCAAGGCGGCGCGGCTTGCCCCCCTGCCTGACGAGGCGCGCCCCCCAGGCTGCCTCGTCTTCAAGCTCGGCGAGAATCTGGGAGGCAATAGCGTCCTGCTCATCTTGAGACAGGCTAGAAACTTTTTCGACGGCCCTCTCCAACAGCTTGGTCATGACACCAATCTACCAGACGGTCCCCCTTTCCGCAACGCCCCCTGAGCTCCCAGTCGAGTTACCCCGCTCCTTACGGTCTTATTCCCCTTTTTGTTCCGCAGGTGGCGCCCCGACGAGTCGGGGCGTCGATTGATCCCGCGTACGCGGGACTGCCCCCTGGATAGCGCAGCGGCTCTTGGGGCGGGCCACGGGTCGCCGACGTAAAATGCAATGTCGGCGCCAGCCGCGGCCGGCGTCAGTGGGCTTGCCTCTTGCCCACCCAAAGGAGTTCGATGGGCTCTTGTTTGGAGAGTTGCCACAGTTCGGGGTCGCCAGTCACCAGGATGGCGTTTTGCTCCCGGGCCGTTTCCACGGCAAACGCGTCCGCGTAAGAGATAGGGTAGCGGCTCTTCAAGCGAGCCGCGCCCAGGATCAATCTTCGGTCGGGGAGGAGGGCCTGAATCGGCATCATCGCGAGGTCGGCAAGGAACCGCTCGGCGGGCGCGGCCCCGTGGCGCTTCGCGATCAGGTAGAAGACTTCGCCGACGTTGAGCAGCGAGATGCTGACCTTGGTCTCGCCGCGCGAAGCCTGCTCCAGAAGTTCGCGTACTCTGGCGCGCGCCGGCTCTTCGCCCTGGAGCCAGCCGATCATCGCCCAGGAGTCAAGAACGCTTGCGGTCACGCGTCAATTCCTTTCGCCGGTTTCGAGCCAGATCCCCCAGAAGATCGGAACCTTTGAAGCGTCCTTCCCACTCCCTCCAGTTCCCAGTCACCGCTTTCCGCAAGATCACCTCATCGCCTTCAACTCTCACGGTCAGGCGGGCGCCCTCGCCCAGCCCCAATTGATCTCGGACCTCTTTGGGGAGGGCCAGTTGTCCCCTCGAGGATACACGAGCCTTCAGCATGGACTCCACCTCCCATCTTACTTTATAGTAAGACCGAACCTAAATCAAGATTTGTTTAGAGGAATCCCACGCTCGCGGCATTGGGGTTCAGCCTCTTGAGTTGCTTTCAGAAGGAAGCAGCCTGCTCCCCGATCAGAGCTGTCAACCGCCACCGGAAGGCGCACACACGCCGCCGGCTGACTTGCTTGTGGCGCCGGCAGTGGCAAATACCGAGAACTTCTGCTCGACCCGCTTCCATCCGCATTTGGGGCACTCAGGCGGCTCCTGGTTGCGCGTCAACACGATTTTCTCGAAGACGTGTCCGCAGTTGGAACAGGCGTATTCAAAGATAGGCATGGAAAAGCGAGATCACTCCTTAGGTTTGATGTCAAAGCTTTCGTGCTTGGAATTCCCCGCCGGGGAGGCAAAACGCCGCGCTCAGGTAAAGCGAGAGATTCCGGGAATGCGTGGCAGGACCAGGAACCAGACCACCAGAAAGAGAACGAAAATCAAGATGCTTTCCACAGTCAAATTATACGCTCCTCGCTGTGATTAGGGAGCAGCGTTCCGAACACGTAAACGGGATTGTTGCCAGGCGTGAATCCCTCGGAGAAATCCAGCCGCGGATAACGAAAAGCCTTGGCAGCAGTGATTCCCTGCTGCGCCGCCTGCGCATAGGCGTCAGCCGCCTGGATGGTAGGGTTCTTCTGAAACGCAATCCGCACAGCTTCCTGAAGGGTAAGCGACTGAGTTGACTCTCTTGCGGCAGGCTGAGTTTGAGCGCCTGCTGCCAGGAGAAGCATTGCCCCCAGTGAGATGAGTCTCTTCATTACGCTACCTCGCGGGAGGTTTCCTGTGTAACGTCCGGCAGGATCTCAAAGGTAGTTTCGATCTTCGCCGTCTTCGAGATCATCGCCCCCACGGCGCAGTACTTCGTCTCGGAAAGCTGAATGGCTCTTTGGACGGCCTCGGGAGCGATGCGCCCCCGAAGCCGGTGCTTGATTTCAACGCGGGTGAAGTAAGAAGGCGGCTCCGGGTTCTGCTCAGCATGGAGTTCGATTTCATACCCGGTTACCGTCTGGCGTTTCTTGCGAAGAATGCTGATTACGTCAAAACCGGTACAGCCACCGAGGGCCAGCAAGGCCAGCTCAATGGGCTTGGGTCCCGTGCGCCCGTTGGCGTCGTCCATAACGAGGGCATGACCAGTACCCGACTCAGCAACAAACTGCCTTCCTTCGCCCTCCACGGTTGCTAATCGCAGTTTTCCTTCGATCATGGTTCACCTCAGTTTTCGGTTTGCTTTGTGCGGCCCGAGGAGGCAAAACCATGGCATGGTAATCCTCCTTGGGGCCCTTACGAGGGGTTCGTGACAACTACCGATTCCTTTGCGCATTTCGAACCAAGCATTCCGGTTCCCTTCGTCGTGTGGCATCTCCCTGGCCTCATCCGCATAAATGCAGTTTACAGGGAGAGGTAACAAAAAGAATTGAATTTTTTGGACAAGACAGCACGTCTCTGTTTTATTCGCTACGACTATTCGTATATTATCGTATAGAAACGCTCGCACTTATTGACTTTAAATGGACACATGCCTATACAATATTTCGCTGCGCGTGCTGCTAGTGTCCTGAGTCAGAAGTTCGTTGATGAAGTCAGCCCACGAAGCGGGCGAAAAAGGATAGCCCACGGTCCCGCGGGATGGGTATGCGAACCTTCCCTCTCCCCCGTCCCCTCTCCCGCGCGGGCGGGAAAGGGGTGTCCCGCTCTGCGGGACGGCGTGAGGGCTCCTTCCCCCAGGGCTGGCGCCCTGGGCTACGATCTTTCGCCCCTGTCGGGGCTACAGAACGGCTATCCGAAACGGGAAGACTTTGTCAGCTTACTTGTGGCTCAGGACACTAGAGCTATAAGGCCAATTCCCTCAGGGGCTGAAAGAACACAACGGCCAGCTTTGTCCAGTTTCCATCGGAGGGGGATAACTTCATGAATCGCCGGCAAAAAGCGTTAATGGAACATGCCAATTGGTTTGGCATTTTCTGCTCAGCAATGGTGTTGACTCTTATGGTCACCTCGGCAGCTCGAGCACAAGTGTCGGGCGCGATTTCGGGAACGGCTGCCGACTCATCGGGAGCCGTATTACCGGGGGTGAACGTGGCTGTGAGGAACCTGGAGACCGGATCGATTCGTGCCGCAGTGAGCGACGGCATGGGGCGTTACAGCGTGCTCTCACTTCCAGTCGGGCGGTATGAGATAAGGGCACAAAAGGACGGGTTCAGAGCTGAGCTCCGCACGGGCATCACCCTCGACGTCGGACAGGAGGCCATGGTCGACTTGGTCCTGCAATTGGGCGAAATCAGGCAGCAAGTGACGGTGACGGGAGAAGCTCCGTTGGTCAGCGCCACGCCTACGGCAAGCGCGGGTTTGGTGGGAGAGCGGCAAGTAAAGGGCCTGCCGCTGAACGGCCGAAGCTACGATGAGCTTCTTACCCTGAATCCCGGGGTCGTCAACTTCACGTGGGAGAAGACAGGCGGGGTCGGAATTTCCAACTCTGCCGTCGGCAACATGTTCTCGGTCTCGGGGAACCGGCCTCAGCAAAACCTCTTCTTGTTGAACGGGGTCGAATTCACGGGTGCGGCCGAGAACGATATGCAGCCCGGCGGTACCAGCCAGCAGTTGCTGGGGGTGGACGCGGTTCGGGAATTCAACCTGCTGCGCGACACGTACGGCCCGCAGTACGGCAAACGGCCCGGCGGCCAAGTCACCATCGTCACCCAGTCCGGGACAAACGATTGGCACGGGACGGTATTTGAATTCCTCCGCAACAGCGCCTTTGATGCGCGCAATTTCTTCGATCAGGCCTCCATCCCGCATTTCGCGCGCAACCAGTTTGGAGGGTCTTTGGGGGGACCGATCCAAAAGGATAAGACCTTCCTGTTTGGCAATTACGAGGGATACCAGCAGCACCTGGGGTTAACCGATGTGACGCTCGTTCCGGACAACAACGCGCGCCACGGTCTATTGCCGGGTCCGAATGGCACGTTGGTCAACGTGGGAGTGGCGCCCGGAGTTGCGCCACTGCTTTCGTTGTGGCCCGTGCAAAGCCCGAACGCGCCGGACTTCGGAGGCATCGCCGAATCGTTCAGCAACCCTTTGCAAACCATCCGAGAGGACTTTGGGACCACGCGGCTCGACCACATCTTCTCTGAGAAAGACTCTCTCGGCGTGGTCTACACGGTCGACGACAGCGCGGATAGCTCACCCACCATCAATCCTTTCAGCACGGACCTAGAGAGCCTGCGGGAACAGGTTATCAGCCTCGAAGAAACCCACGTTTTCTCCCCTACGGTGATCAACACCGCGCGCTTCGGTTTCTCTCGCGCCAGCTACTTCTATACAGGAGAACCCGCCCCCAATACCCCCGCAGCGAGTGTTCCGAGCTTTTTGGTTGGCCGTCCTGTTGGCGCGGTGGTGATCGGAGGAAGCGCGGCATCGAATCCGGCCGCACAATTAAGCCTTGCTGGAAGCAACAATGGAAGCAACCTGGACATCGCGCGGAATCTCTTCACTTATGAGGATCGCGTGACCTTCACGAAAGGGCGTCATCGGGTCAGTGTGGGAGCGTGGTTCCAACGGCTCGAGTCCAATGAGAATCTGGCGCTCAGCCAGTATGGACAGGCTACATTTACAAGTCTGACGACCTTCCTCGAGGGCACGGTGGGCACTTTCCTGTTTGATCCCACACCGACCCGTCTGGGCTGGCGCGCGTTCCTCGGCGCCTGGTACCTCGAGGACGACATACGGCTGAGTCCCAAGTTGACGCTATCCCTGGGCTTCCGCGACGAGTTCACCAACGGATGGAACGAAGCTCATGGACGGGGCGCCAACTTCGTTTTCAACAACGGGGTCATTGTTACTCAACCGCGAGTCGCAAACTCAGTCTTCACTTCCAACAACGCGAAGTTCCTGCCCCAACCGCGAATCGGTTTAGCGTGGAGTCCCTTCCGCACCAAGACCGTCGTCCGCGCCGGCTTCGGGATGTACAACGATCTTCAAGACGCGCTTGGATACCGCCTCGATCAGGATGCGCCCTTCAATCCAACCGACAGCATTGCGAGCCTCCCCGTCTCTCAACTCCCCTTCAACCCCGGCGCCCCACTGCCGTCAAGTGCGAAGGTGGTGCCAGGAGGGGTTCAACCTGATTTGAAGACGCCTACCCTCGTGTCCTATTCCCTCAGGATTGAACAGGAATTGACTCCCAACACGTCGTTCAGCGTCGGTTATGTGGGGTCTCACGGGTACCACGAAGTCGTCAGCCTGGACGCCAACGAGCCATTCCCCACAATTTGCCCTGCGGCCCCCTGCCCGGCTTCCCTCCCCGCTGGGACGTACTACATCCCGAATGGGGCACCGAAGGCTAATCCCGCGCTGGCGAACACTTGGAGCTGGTTTTCTGAGGGGGTCAGCTCCTACAATGCCCTGCTTTTGGATTTTACTCACCGCTTCAGTGGGGGCTTGGCCTTGAGGGGAGTTTACACTTGGTCGAAGGCCCTCGACGACGGAGACTCACTGAATGCCAGCGCAGCGGCCAATGCCCCGGGGTTGGTCATGAATCCCTTCAACCTCCACGCAGATTGGGGACTTGCGACGTTTGACGTCAGAAACGTTACCGTCATTAACGGAAGCTATGAGCTCCCCCTCGGACGGGGGAAGGCCTTCGTGAATGGCTTCGGCGGTGGGCGTAATGCACTCGCGAGCGGCTGGACTTTGAATGGCATTGTGACCTTGCAGGACGGCTTTCCATTCACGCCACAACTCAGCTTCAATCCCTCCAACAACGGGGATACGCGCAACCCGGTGCGTCCGTCTCTGAACCCGGCGTTCTCCGGGCCTGTGATTCTGGGAAGTCCAAACCACTATTTCAATCCCAGCGCCTTTCTCGTCCCACCTAACGGGACTTACGGGAATCTTGGACGAGACACCTTTACTGGCCCGGGGCTCGCTACGCTTGACCTCTCGTTGCTCAAAGACACGAGGATCACGGAGAAACTGGATCTCCAGTTTCGGGCGGAGTTTTTCAACGCCTTGAACCGCGCTAACTTCAATACGCCAAACCTGATCGTATTCACATCAGCCGCTGGGGTCCCCT
>Ga0208037_1000150_pt1 | contig 48850 bp, 33 predicted proteins | sample June2015DPH_13_1_3_FD_184710 | JGI IMG/M metagenome (GOLD analysis project Ga0208037, IMG submission 184710) | Peatland microbial communities from SPRUCE experiment site at the Marcell Experimental Forest, Minnesota, USA - June2015DPH_13_100... | ecosystem: Environmental > Terrestrial > Soil >...
CGGCTGGGCGCATAGAACGGGTCGAAGCAAATGCTAAGCCGTGTGATGCGCGGGGGGGGCTTTGCTTTCTCTCACGTAGGACTAAGGGCAGTTGTTGAGAAGCGCGGCCGGGACGCTTGCCACGCAAGGCAAGTCGGTCACCGCAGCCGGAACTTTCACCCACAAGTCCACCGATGGAATGGTGCTCGAGACAGGTGTCTGGATCGCGAGTGAACTTGTTAGCTTTGATTCCTACGGTATCGCCCCGGGTGCGCTCATGCGCGAAGGCCGCGCGTTAGGCCCCCCACAGTTTGGCCCCATGCGTATGCGAATGTTCTCTGGCCCCATGCCCGCAGGCGGCCTGGCCGTGCTGCGCATCCGCCTGCTTCCGGTGTTGGGGTTAGCAAAAAACGCGACGCTGCAAGTCAACTGCACCCTCGGCAAAGTGCCTCCCGAACACCCAGTGGAAGGGGTAAGACTAGCCTTTAAGGGAGGCGGTGTGGAATTCGATGAGGAAATCAGCGGGCGTACATTGTTCCTCTTGACGAGGCCCGGAGCCAGCGCCGCAGCGAAGCCCCCCGCTCCGGAGGTCGATGCAAACCCTGCGCCGGCTGAGGTACCGCAATGACGCCCGCGAAGTGACACAAGCACGGGGCTGCACAGGTGCGCTCACGCCGGCTGGCGCACAGCGAAGCTCTGCGACCGCGCGATCAGCAGAAAGCCCGTCCTGCCGAAATTGCCCGGCATCTTGCATCGGGCCGCAGCGGGCAGCGCAGACTCTCTAGAAGTGTAGCCTAGCATCAAGGGCGCGGGTCGGGGCGCGGGGATTATTTCAACTTTGCGTATTCCGCCTTGGCTTCTTGCAGGATGGGGATGTCGGGGTCGGCGTCTTTCCAGAGCGTGAGGAAATCCTGGTACGCGGTACGGGCCTTTGTCGTTTGGCCCTGAAGCGCGTGAGCGCGTCCCAACCCCAGCCGCGCGAGTGTATAGTGCAAACTCGTGGGGTCTATGCCGCGATGGTCCAGGATCTTTTGGTATTCGGCGGCAGCCTTCGCTCCCTCACGCGCCTGCAAGTAGGCCTGCGCGCGAGTATAGATGGGCAAGTAAGGGCCATTGCCAGGCCCCCAGCCAAGTTCGTAGGGGCTGGCAGCCTCCAGCAGCGTAAGGGCTCGCGTGGGGTTGTTGTGCTGGATCTCAATGATCGCCCGCGCTACGGGAATGGAGACATTGTTGAGCAGAGTGTCCAAGGGGAAATCTTTCGCCAACTCGTCGATGAGTTTCTGAGCCCGATTGGCGTCTCCGCATAGCGCTAGCGCGGTCGCTAATGTCATCCTCGTATCCCTGTCCACTGGGGAGGTGAGAGCTTCTGTAGCCTTTTGGTGAGCCTCTTGGATATTGCCAAGCGCGGCCTCCGGAATACTCTGCATCGCTCGCGCCTTAGCTGCCGCCTCTTTGAGGCCCTCCGACCCCATTAGACTGGCCGAGCGCCTGAATGTCTCGCGAGCCCTCTGCGTTTTCCCCAGCGAGTACTCAGCCGAACCCTCCTCAAAGAGCATGCCCGACTCCCCTGGCTTTGCGGCCGCCCACGCTATCTCGCGCTGCATGCCAGCGGCGTCGCCCCGGATGAAGGCAATATCATAGAGCGTCATGTGGACATCCATAGAGTCAAGATTCTGCGCGATGGCCTGCTCCGCAATAGCCTTCGCCTCATCGTAGCGATCAAGCATTTCGTAAGCGTCTGCATCATTCATGTAGGCGATGCGATCCCTCGGGTTGAGGCGCATAGCTTCGCTGCCGTTGGTTAAGGCCTTCTCATGCTGCCCGATAAGCGCGTAAGAGGCCACCAAGTTCTCGCGGGGAAGAATGTCGCGAGGGTAGATTTCTTTCCACGACTCATAGACTTCAATGGTCTTGTCAATCTGCCCCGTCACGTCCCCATAGTAATGCGCGGAGATGTATAACTTCTCCCGCTCACTCGCCCTCTCCTTCAGCTCAAACGCCTTCTTCAGGCAATCCGAAGCCTGCCCCCTACCCTGCATGCGATAGACCACGCCCAGCGTGGCATACGCCATGGCGAAATTGGGGTCGAGTTCGATGGCGCGTTCCAGATGCGGAATGGCTCTGTCAAGGGCGAGCTTCTGCCGTTCGGCTTGTCCAAGGCTGAAAGCTTTCAGCGCCTCCAGCGATGGCGTGGTCGCTTCCTCCACCGGCGTGGCGTACTTTTCCACCGAACTGAGCGACTCGCCCAGTTTGCTCCGCATACTGAGTGCCGCGTTGTCCAGAGCCTTGAGCACCGCTTCCTTGGCCGCCGCCTGCTCCTGCGCTTCCGCCAGCACGTCGCCCGTGTCGCAGGTCACTGCCTTCAGGCCAATCACGTATTGGCTGCCCAGCCCCGCAATCGAGCCGGTCAGCATGGCCTTGCTGCCCGTGCGCAGGCAGACCTCGTGCGTGACCTCCGGCGTCAACCGGTCGCCGGCCGGACGGCCCATCAGCTTCAATGTCTCGTTCACCTTGCGCTCGGAAACCAGGGCGAGAAAGGGCGATTGCTCAAGCTGCACCGAGAGTCCCTGCTTCAGCGTGTCGTCGAATACGCTGTCACCGGTCTTGTTGTCGAAATCGGAGAGGATGATAGTGTCTTTGTCGGTCAGGCGGGCCATGGCCTGGCGCGAGCGGAAGTAGACCGTTCCCCCGATGGCAGCAGCGACAAGTATCAGGGCAGCGGGAACAAGAACCTTCCAGAGTTTCCTGCCCGCCACAGGAACTTGGGTCGCTCTCGCCTCGCTCGATGGCGAAGGCCGCCCGGATTCCGTGTCGCGCTTCAGGCGCTGCAACTCGGCGCGCATGTCAGAGGCGTGCTGATAACGCAGCTCCCGGTTTTTCTCCAGCGCCCTGTTGACGATGCGTTCCAACTCAGCAGGACACTCGGGATTCAGCCGCACCGGTGAGGTCGGCGCATTGTGGAGTATCGCGTCAAAGATGAGCACGCAAGGTGTCCCGGAAAAGGCCGGGTGACCTGTCGCCATCTCGTAGAGCACCGCGCCGAAGCTGAAGAGGTCCGTCCGTGCGTCGAGTTCTTCCCCCCGCGCCTGCTCCGGCGACATGTAGGCGACCGTTCCCATCACCTCGCCGGGGCTGGTGAGCTGCTCGGGCTCGATGGAGGCGGTGGGCAGCGCAGAGAATCCCACCGTTTCCGCCGCCCGCCTGGGCTTTGGTGCCAGCTTGGCCAAGCCAAAGTCCAGAATCTTCGCTTGGGCCGTCCCGCCTCGCGGGATGACGAAGATGTTCGCCGGCTTGATGTCGCGGTGGATGATGCCCTTCGAGTGGGCAGTGTCCAGCGCGTCGGCAATCTGGATGGCCAGCTCGAGCAGTTCGTCTGTGGGTAGGGGCACGGTGCGCCGTGCCCCTACGGCGATCCGCTGCTTCAGCGTCTGCCCTTCCAGGAATTGCATTACGATGAACGGCTGGCCTTCGTGTTCGCCGATGTCGTGGATCGTGCAGATGTTGGGGTGGTCGAGGGCAGAAGTAGCGCGCGCCTCGCGCTTGAGCCTCTCCAGGGCCTCATGATCCTTTGCCAATTCCTCGGGCAGAAACTTGAGCGCCACGAAGCGGCCGAGCTTGGTGTCCTTGGCCTTGTAGACGACGCCCATGCCGCCGCCGCCCAGCTTCGAAAGGATGCGGTAGTGGGAAACGGTCTTGCCAATCATGCGAGGAACCAGCCGTTGCGTACCATCTTAGGGGGCCTTTGCAGCCAAGTCAACGCAATAGGGGGATAGGAGACAGGGCGATTCAAAAGTGCACCCCCCTCCCCTTTTTGCACAATTTTTGTGCAACTTTCGCGCTTCGAGCGGATGCGTGCGCCATCGGGTTAGCTGTGCGAGGGCGATACAAAACCTGCGCCCACTGAGGCGACGCCGTGACGCTCGCGAAGTGACACAAGCACGGGGTTGCACAACTGCGCTAACGTATTCGCGCCGGCGATTGAGGGGTGATCGGCAACACCGCGCTGTTGGGTCATGGCCTCCCAGGTTAAACGATGCCGGCCCCGGGCGCGGAGCATTCCTCCCGAGTGGGTACGACGATACGCCCGGAATGTGCCGCGCGAGAACGGCACTTGTACGAATAGGCAGTTATACGGCCAAGTGGATTGTTTCCGGGTGCCCCTTGAGCCACGCAGAATCCCGAAAGCCCGAGCAAACCCGGAATCAGCAACAATCGAATATTGGCCTCCGCAGAGCCCATCTGGCGTTCACACCCGCATTCGGGGTGGGCCGACGAATACCGCCACGACCACCGCGAGACCGCCCCGTGGCATTACATCGACATACCCCTGGCGGATTCCACGATCGACTTGGCCCGCGAGTGCCGTAACGGTGATTGCGTAATCGCCAAGACGGAACAATTCCTCGCCGTCCTGAAAGACCCGAACGCCGACAAAGACGCGAAGGCACAGGCCCTGAAATTCGTGATTCATTTCGTCGGCGACTTGCACCAACCATTACATGATGAAGACAACGGCGACAAGGGCGGCAACACGCGGCACGTGATCTTTGAAGCAGCGCTGCCCGGGTTCGGAACCAAGCTCGGATTCTAAACAACGCGGAAAATAGGGAAGTGAACATAAGGTCGGAACAGTAGCAATGCCTTCCGGTAAGATCAATGGTTTCAATCTGAACGGGATTTTTGGTACGGACAGGTTCCTACTAAGTTTGCCAACATATACGCAGCCCCGACCGGCACTCTAAGGAAATGTTATTCCCAGGTCCTTCCGAATCACCGGCTCTACCGCGCCGCTAAGATCAGTTGGATCATACGCAGTCACGTATTCTAGTGGCATGATGTAGGCTAGCGCAGACCATTCCCAGAATGGATTCATGCCATTCCCTTTGCCCGTATCCGCGTCGTAATATTCTCGAGTCACCGGATTTTCGTCCAGAACCAAGCGGAAGGTCTTGAGCGCCAATTGCTTTGCGATTTCGGCGTACCCATACCGAAGCAGGCCGTGAAAGATCATGTAATTCGTCGGGATCCATGTTGGGCCACGCCAGTTACATTCTCCGTTACGGGTTCCCTGATAGTAGTCCGCCTCGGTCTTGGCATAACTGGCGACAGGGTACCTCAGCCAAAATTCCTTTGGGTTCAAGAGATGCTCATAAATAAGCCTTTTCGCGCGCCGCGGAGTGGCAACCCCAGCCCATAGTGGACCGAATCCCGCAATTGATTTGACCCTGACGCTTTCACCCGTTTTTTCGTTCCGGTCGTAGTAGAAACCCTCTCTTTCATCCCAGAAGACTTTATTGATCAAGTCGGAGAGATGACGAGCGTGTTCTCTGTACATCACTTGATCCGAGGTTTTACCTAACTTGCCGGCGATAACCGCCATTGCCATGAGTTCTCGAACCAGATAGCAGGCAAGATCAACTCCTTCATCCTGATAGGAATCCAGGTCGCCGGCACGGGAAATTTGATCGTCCATGCCGCTAGCGTCAGAACTATTCCAAACGGGCAGCCCATTGTGATCTGCATCGTACTGAAACCATCGCTGAAGGTATTTCTGCAGGCGCGCGTAATACCGCGCACGGAGCCACTCGTAGTCATCTCCATTTTGCTTTGAACCTAACGCTGCAATTTGAGCCAGGAAGGGTTTGAACATCTGGGCAGGTCTTGGATAGGTAATCCCGATGGTGCGCGATACGAAACCATCAGGCTGTTGTCGATCAAGAAACACTTTGAAATTCGTGAAATTATATCGGCTTATTGCGTAATAGGACAGATATATATTCCCGAAGTATAAGTCTAAGTCGTAATATTCTACATATGCATATCCAGTAAGAAGCTTTCCGTCGAATCAGGGAAATCATGCAGCCCCTTAGTTGCAATGTCGCTGTTCAGACTCTCCAATCGTGTGATAAGCCCTCGATAATCCGCTTTCCCGATCATTGACTTCAATGCGTTGATACTTCTTGCCCCGCGCAATGCTTCGCTTGGATGCGTTGTTTGTAGAGCTAGAAACACCAGACTCAGAACAATCGATTTGAACATTGTTACTCCTCTTTAATGGCTACTTGTTAGTCGGTGGCGCCCCGGTGCAAGTCCTGCATCATCCAGGAATCCTCTGCGCCCGGACAATAAATCTCTTGGGCGCAGGGCCCACAAAATAGAACGGGTGACAGGTCACCGGGGTCAGGATTGCTTCACCAGAATCGGCGAGCACTTCGACGTCCTCCGGCTGCACAAATTCGGTAAAGTCCACACCATCTAACGTCGTCAAGATGATTTCATCATCCTTCAAAATGTCGCAAGAGAATCGCGTGGTCACCACTCGAAGTCAATGCGTGCCCGGCGAACTGAAAACTCTTCATACGGCGCCAGCGTCGGCGGTGGCCGCGCCCACGATTTACCGGGCGCGGCAGGGCGGCCGCCAGTACATCGTGATCGCCTCCCGCGGGCACGGGAAGGCTCCCGGCCCCAAGCTCGGGGACTCTGTTGTCGCCTTCGCACTGCCGGAGGCTAGGAGGCCGCTGAAACCATGCCCATCAACGCCGGGGCTAACGAATCGCGCGCCAGGCCTGCCAAGGCGCAGCGATCGCTTTCAGGGTGTTACGCTGACCGCCTTCCCGTCGTAGGGAACGACCTTGTCGGGCCCGGACGTTGGATCAATACCGACGCCGTGGACCTCAACGCTCTCTGGTCGATGGACGCCTACTATCTATCCCTGATTGCGGCTGAACTGGATGAGCAGGGTGACGCATCGCGATTTCGTCAGGAGCACGTCGATACCAATGATCGCATCAATCAGATTCTTTGGAACGAGGAGCTTGGGCTATATTGTCACCGTTTCTGGAACGGCCACACTCGTCACTGGGTTACAGACGACCATCGCCAGGAGCGTGGCAGATGGGAATGCCCGAGGGGTATGGATAAGTGGAGGGCCAAGAACGCTTCCCACTCTTGCACACCCCCGGCTGCGGTGGCGGAATAATTCAAACTCCCACCGCGCTGCTCTAACACTCTCCGCGGTACGAAATGGCGGGCAGTTCACCGCCCCCGAACCACCTCCGGAGTTGCATCTCCACTCCACGCCTTCGCCCCGGTCTGTGTCAATTTTTGGGCGGCATCGTCCCAGTGCAGGTGCGTGATCTGGCGGTCGCCTTTCTCGTACGCATATGTCTGCCCATCATCATTGTAGAGCGTGAAATCCCCATCCGCCCCCGAATAAACCCTCACACGCGCGATGCTCTGCTTGTCATGCGTGCTCTCGACGGCGCTCCCCAGCGGCACAATCGAACCCGCCTTTACAAAAAGTGGAATCGTCTCGATCGGCGCACTCACTTGGATCGTCTGCCCACCCTCGAACCGCTTGTTTGTCCAGTAGTTGTACCATACGGCTCCAGCAGGAAGATAGACCATGCGGTTCGTCGCTCCCTGATCCGTAACTGGAGCCACCAGAAACGCAGGACCGAACATGTATTCATCTCCGATCCCCGCGACACTCGGATCGTCGGGGAAATCCATGAAGAGGGCCCGCATGTAAGGCGCACCGGTTGTGTATGTGCGATACCCAAGCGAATAGATATAGGGCAACAGCTCGTAACGGAGCCTGAGATATTTCTCCAGGATCGGCTCGGCCTGCTTCCCATACGACCAGATTTCGTTGTAGTTGCGCGTTCCGTGCGTACGGAAGATAGGCTCGAAGACTCCGTACTCGTACCACCGGACGTACAGTTCCGGGTAATCGTCGTATCCGCCTACGTTGTCCCGCGCGTCGGAGGGGTCGATCAATGGCGGGTGAAGGGGATGATGCACCTCGGGCAGGTTCAGGAATCCAGCGACGTCGTTGCACCAGTAAGGCAACCCTGAGGCCGTGAAGTCGAGGCCCGCGGGCACCTGCCGCTTCAGAGTATCCCAGGTGGGATAGATATCCGAGGACCAGAAGATCGTCCCGTTGCGCTGCGCCCCCAGATAGGCTGCGCGAGCAAGGATCAATACCCTTTTCTGCGTGTCGCGACGGAAACCCTCGTACACGGCGCTTGTATGGAACAGGGGATACACGTTGTAGTACCGTTGGCCTGGACCAATAAAGAAGTAGCTGTTGTCGGGCGGCAGGTCAGGTTCGGTTTCATCCAGCCAGATTGAATCGAAGCCTTTGTGAACGAATTTGTCTCGAATGGTCTCCCAATACCAGCGCGCCGCATCGGGATTTGTCGTGTCGATGTCGGAACCAACACGATCCCTGGGATCGTTGTTGGTCGGGGTCCCATCCGCATGATGTTCGAACCAACCCTTCTGCAACAGCATGTCATAGTACTGAGAGCCCACAGCGAAGCGCGGCCAAATACTGATCAACGATTGGTAGCCCATGGCATGAAGCTGCCGGTTCATCGCCTCCGGATCGGGCCACTTCGCGGGATCCATATCCATCTGGCCCATCTTGGTGTAATACAGAAAATCGACCACAATCACATCGGCGGGAAGATGCCGGTCGCGATAGCCCTTGGCTACCCCGAGTATCTCGTCTTGCGAGTCATAGCGCTGTTTGCTTTGAATGAAACCATAGGCCGCTTTGGGCAGCATGGGGGTAGGTCCGGTGAGTTGGCGATAGCCCGAGTAGATTTCATCTGTATCTTTACCGGCGATCACGAAGAAGGATACGCGATCGCCCACCTGCGATGTCCACTTGGTCCGCTCGTTGAAACCGGCCTCTATCCTAGTCTTGGAAGGGTTGTCCCACACCAAGCCGTAACCGCGATTCGATACCAGGAAAGGCACGCAAAGACTTTCCCCGCCCGGAGCAAAGTAGTCGTGCCAACAATTGACTGGATGACCCCGGTGGTCGAGAAAGCCTTCCTGGTTTTGTCCCAAACCATAGTAGTGCTCGTCCGCCGGCGAAGTAAATGTGGCGCTGACCCGATAAAATGGTTCATCCGATGGGCGCCTGTCGTTCAGTATCTCCGTGTTTCCGTCGCTGTCATTCGGTGCGGACATTGACCAGCCAAGCATGTCCAGCAGCGTCTTGCCTTCGGGCGTGCTGATCGTGATATGTGCCCGTGGTTGCGTGAAAAAGTCGAAGAAGAACTTCGCAACTTGCAGGTCGTTGGCCGAAGGCTTTGGAGGCTGACTCGCCGCGACGACAACCACAAGCCGGGTGGAAGTGTAAATATCGCCACGGCTATCTTGCTCGTGCTTCCAGCCCGCGGCGGATGGAGACCCGACAAATCCATACCCGGGAGCCGCGGTAGCCTTGTCTTTCACTTTGCTAAGCGTCAGCCGAACAATGTTCGGCGCGTAGGGCTCAAGAACAATCGTACTTCCATCCCGCTCAAGAATAACTCTGGCCTCTTGGGCATGCAGGGCCGCACCTTCGAGCAGGATAGCGGCCACATAGAGCAGTATGCTGACTCGACGAACGAATGAGAACATCTTCGGACCTCCTTCTGATGCGTACTCAGGTCACGGCCCCACGCTGCGGCATAGGCAAGAAGACGCAGCGGAGACGAACTTCCCGCCAACTTGTTCATTTCAAATTGGGAGAAGTGATGGAAAGGACGTGGTTAAAAGAGGGACACGCCGCTAGCCATCACTTCTCCCGGGGGCGCGCCTAGCTCAGAAAATGGCGCGTATGTGTATTTGGAGACTGCGCGGAGGTAATTGATTCGTCGAGTGCCCAAACAGACCACTGGATAAATCTGAATTCACTCCGGTAAGATTGACGCGATTGAACAGATTAAAGACTTCACCCCTTGCCTCCAGTCTCAACTTCTCCCCGGAGAACCAGGGAACAGAGAAGAATTTCTCAAAGGTGAAGTTAAGGTTGTTATATCCGGGCTGGTTGTATGTATTTCGACCGAGGTTCCCTTCCTGTCCCAGAGCCGGCGCCGGAAATGCAGACGCAGCAAACAGTCCGTTTAGAAAGTTCTTCTTGTGTTGACCACTCAGGTGGTTACCGAAACTTGGTGCGTTCGGCACATCGTAGTCAACTCCGTCCGCATTGTAGTCGCCTCCGGTATTGCCGATGACATTGCCGCTGGAGTTGAAGACCGGCTGAAAAGGCGCGCTTGTGTAAACCGTGAAGGGCAACCCTGTCTGTAGTATCCACACGCCGCCAAACTGCCATCCGCCTAGAACGTTTCTGGCTAAATGAGAGGTCCACGGGTTTGGCACCGTCCAAGTGCCATCGGCCGAGAATTGTTGTCGTATGTCAAAGTCGGCCCGGCCACGCTGTGCATTCAAATCAAACTCCTGGATGACTGGAGTGGTTGTTGTGATTGATCCCGTATCCAATGAACCCGAAGAGCTGAAAGTATCCAGGGCCTTCCCATAGGTGTAGACGCCCCTCACCCCTAGCCCATGGGAAGTCCTGCGCGTTAGCGATACAGAGCCATAGTTGCCGATCGAGTTGCCGTCGGTAGTGCCGTACTCAATTGGGCCAAAATTCCGATTGAGGCCCTTCCAAGTCCCTCCGTTGACAATTAAGTCTCCGGCATAGGTGTTAATATTCGAGTAAAGCATAATCGGCAGGTGATGGGCAGCCGACCCCAAGTAGTACACCTCAAGAATGAGATTGTTTTGCAACTGCCGCTGCACGCTAAGGGTCCAGTCCTCGACCTGAGTCATTGTTATGCCGGGAGAGAATCCGTAAACAGTCGACGGCTGAATAACACCGTTGACGAGGACTCCACCGCTCGAGTTCACAGTAACATTGCTTGTGTTCACTACGGGGCAGGTTTCGTGCCAGCCAGATGGAGGGCTGCAAAACTGGAATACCGGTGTCTGCCCATACTGCACGCTGACAGACGGCAGAAAAATAAGGGGAGGATTGCCTGTCTGGGAGGTCATGTCGATGAATGGCGGTTGATCCGCGAACAGGCCAAAACCGCCTCGCACCGCTGTCCTGCCATTTCCGAAAACGTCCCACGCAAATCCGACGCGTGGGGTTATGTACCACGGATTATGGTCAACGAAATAATCATGCGGAGTGAGCGCGACGACACCGTTCGCGATCCGTTCATCCAGGGTAGCACCTTGTCCAAATGTGAAATTGGTCAACGGAGGGCCTTCTATTGAAAATAGATGCGCCATTGCGTCGTACCGGACGCCAAGATTCAACGTAAATGTTGGCTTAACCTTCCAGTCGTCCTGGAGGAATAAACCTGTGTAGAGTGCGCGGCGGTAGTAAGCAAAGGCTGCTTGTTGGTGCGTGGCAAGGTTAACAGGCGTACCCGATTCTGAAAACGGCAGACCCTGAACAAAGTCGAGCAGACTGTTGAAATTATACCATGGACGAGCACCCCCACCCATTTGCTGTTCATCGGCCTCGCGGATGTTATACTGCTCAAAGCCGAACTTAAGCGTGTGCGTTCTCACCATGTCGGTCATGATATCGCGCCAACCGACCGTCGTTTGGGTAAAGTTCCCAGGTCCCCAACTTACAAATCCGCCCATTCCTATCACATTGATGTATGGAATCTGGAACGCGGGCAATCCACTATACTGGCCATATGGACGTATCATGCTCGCACCCGCTTCATTCAGGAGATGTGACGAAAAGGTGTGTGTCCAATCAAAGTTCACAAAATCGGAATAGTTGAATTGGGGATTGTTCATCGCAGGCCGCGCCGTGGTGGTTTGCTGCGAAGTGTCCGCTGTGCGCATTGCATCCACATAGAGGCGATCTTTTTTCGTGAGATAGTCGTCAACCCGGAAGCTCCACTGGTAGCCGTTTTTCGGAATGGTGAAGCTGATGTTTGCGGTGCCAAGGGCGTTCAGCGTGGCAGGGATACCCGTCGGCAGCGGGTAGTAACTTCCAGTGATCTGGCCGACGGTCACGAACCCTGTGGTTGGGAAACTCTGGGGCGGAGCTGTCTCAAGGACCTGAGTTCCAAGGCTATTGGGGAGATTGGTCTTAGCCCAGGTATCGAAATCCTGCGTCTCAACCGTGGCTTGGTAGGATTGGGCACTGCTGGAGCGCAGCACGTCAATGGCTCCAAAGAAAAACAGCTTGTTCTTGATAATCGGCCCCCCCAGAGTGGCGCTGTACTCGCTGCGCTTGAACGTCGGAACCGTAGATTCAAATTCGGTGCGTGCAGAGAGCGAGTTATTCAGGAAATAGTAATCGACGGTTCCATGTAACTGGTTCGAGCCTGAATTGGTAAAAACTTGGACCGTCGCGCCGGCATTTCTTCCTTTTGCGGCATCAAAATTGTTTGTTAAGACGTTTATGGATTGCACGATTTCGGGATTGGGGGAGATGGAGGTTCCGCCGCCGCGGGACGGGGTGTCGGTGTACGCGCCATCGATCATGTAGCCGTTTTGTTCCTGGCGCAGTCCGGCGGCATTGATGTTAATGGCGTATTCGTTGGTATAGTTGTCGTACGATGTGGTTCCCCCCCCGGCTCCCGTTATTCCCGGCGCCAGAGCCACCAAGCCGAAAATGTTTTGACCTGCAAGCGGGATCTCGCTCACGGTACTTTCCGCAATGGTAGCTCCGGTTTTCGCTGATACCAGGTCGACTGACTGCTGCAGCGCGGTAACAGTGACATTTGTGGATACTGCTCCCACCTGCAGTACGGGCGCAAGGGTTCGAATCTCCCCAACCTGAAGGGTAAGGCCCTTCTGCACCCAGGTCTTGAAGGCGGTCACTTGGATCTGCACTGTGTAAGTGGATGCAGCTATAGTGTCGATGCGGAAATAACCAGCCTGGTTGGTTGTGGTAGTTTTTACTACCCCAAGCCGGGTATCCGTAATGGTGACCGTAGCGCCCGGGATTAGAGCTCCGGATGGATCTACTACCGTGCCCTCAATTCCGCTCGAATAAGGACTCGAGAATTGAGCAAATGCCGATGATCCCCGCAGGCTCAATACGAGCATGACGAGGATGGAAATTCTTGTCGCAGACTTCACGCTGGTCATAAACCCTCCTTTTCAAAGGTCGAAATTCTGGTTCACACGCACCCCCTTCTGAGGGCGCTATGTAATCCTTGCTTGCTTTTCCAGACCCGGCGCAAAAGTAAAATCTCAGCGAGTACAATGCAACGGGACGGAGCGTAAGAGTGCCGCTTGGGACCTGTCAAGGCATCGTACAGTTCGGTACAGTGCGGCGAGCACGGAACCGCAACGTGGGCTTAGGTTTAGAGGGTGCGCAGCAGGCCGCAGGCGGATCGCTAGTGGGGCAGAATCTCTATTATTCGACGACCTGCATCTCTGGTTTGGCGCTAACCCAATTTCCGCGCTTTTCGAAAAATGCCATTGAAAAATAAGGGGTTATGATTTTTTCCGTCACTATAAGCAGTTCCAGCGGAGACTACTCTGACTGATGTGCGGTCTAACGGCTTGCCTTGGAGCGTGTTCCATCTTCGTAACTATACTGTCCAGAGCCCCAGGCCCGTCAAGAGAAAAATAGCGGACCAATGCTCTTTTTCGAAACAATATTTTCGTCACTATTTTGTGAGATGGTAACACCCTCATTGAAAACACAAAGCTTATTGCTGCCGATAACCGCAAAACGGGTGAAAAGCGCGGAAGTTGGGCTAACCGGCAGGAGCCTCCACCCTGGGGAAAGTCGGGGTATATCATCACATGGCCCAGGATGGCTGGAACTGCCGATTGTCGATTGCTGATGGACATTAGAGGGAGTTGCCACACCACTTTTTCAATCGTCAATCCTCAATTAAAACCAGATCTTTGGTTGCACCTATGCCGCGCTGTATAGATTGTATGCCAGGAAGCAAGACCAGTAGCACACCCTATCGAGCGTCTGGTTCGCAAAGCAGCGCTTGCACCTTGTCAACGTATGGTGTGGTTTGGTACACTTCACTAAGCAAGGATTGGCAAAGTGAATTCGGGCTCAGAGGCAGGGCGGCAGGCAGAGGCCGCCAGGAGGATGTACGACCTCCGCCTCAGTGCCCGCAGGCGTAGTGGTCCGGCCCGCGGCGGCAGGGGGAAAGGCCATGAAAGTCAGAGCTGAATCGCAAGCAATTCCCGGTCCGCAAGCAGACAGCACTTCAATTGATGAACTGCACAGGCAGGCCGTGCTGCGCGAACTGGAAAGCATCCTGAACAGCCAAGCCTTTCGTGCCAGCAAGCGCAGCCAACAGTTCCTTTCTTTCGTTGTCCAACGCAGCCTCGAAGGGCACACGGACTCTTTGAAGGAGCGAATCATTGGGGCCGAACTGTTCCACCGTCCCACAAGCTATGCGACGGGTGAGGATCCGGTGGTTCGACTCAAGGCGAGCGAGGTGCGGAGAAGGCTGGCGCAGTATTATCACGAGGAGTCGCATTCGTCACCCGTCCGCATCGAACTCCCGGTGGGCTGCTATGTCCCGGAGTTTCATTGGAATCCGGCCGCGCCTCCGGTCGTTCTCGCGACACCCCGGCGGGCGGAGAATCGCAGCAAGCTACGGCTGGCAACGACGATTGCGCTCGGCCTTGCCCTGGCCCTGGTGCTGATTACCATCCGCATTCACTATGCGAGGCCACGAGAGTCCACCCTGGACCAGTTCTGGTCCCCGGTTTTTGCGACATCACAACCCGTCCTGATCTGCTTGGCGAAGCCGGTCCTCTATCGGCCGTCCCTGGACCTCTACCGGAGATTCTCAAAGGCTCATCCCGGGGCCTTTCAGACAGAGGTCGAGAGGTCCAATAAGGTACTTCCCTTGGATCCGAATGAGGAGTTGCGATGGCGCGACATGATCCCCTTTTCGGAGTTTGGTGTGGCCATGGGGGACGTCTATGTGGCGACCCAGCTTTCTGCCCTGTTCGCCCGGATCAACAAACCGAGCCAAGTCAGGATCGGGATCAATTACTCTTTTGAGGACCTTCGCAACTCTCCCGCCGTCCTGGTGGGAGCATTCAATAACCGCTGGACGCTGCAAATGACTTCCGACCTGCACTTCGTGTTCGCGGAAGACAATGAACGCATGTGGATCGAAGAAAGAGGGCCCTCACGAAGGGTCTGGTCTATGCGCCTGGGCCCACAGGGCGGGGTCGCGGAAGATTATGGAGTCGTCACCCGGCTGCTGGACTCCAAGACCGGGCAGGTCCTGATCGCCGCGGCGGGAATCGCCGCGAACGGTACGCAAGCCGCGGGCGAGTTCGTCTGCAGACAGGACTTTCTCACCGAGGGCCTGCGAACCGCCCCGCCGGACTGGCAGAAGAAGAACCTGCAGGTCGTTGTCGCGACCACCGTAACCGATTCAGTCGCCGGCCCGCCACGTGTCGTGGCCACATACTTTTGGTAACCTAAACGCCGTTCCTTAAGCCGGGGTCGCGCCGCTCCACTGATTTCATCGCCCAAGATGATCCGGTCCTGGCAACAGCCCTACGCATGATGCGTGACCACTCACGGCTGGGGATTGGAGTGCCCGGGGTGGTAGAACGCGTGGGCGTCCCCCGGCAGTTCAAAACGACCGGCCGGGAGGGAGGGGACGGAGAGGTGTCCGAGAAATCGCTTGGAAACGGAGCAATTTCTGGTTTTCCCTTGCCCGGAAGAGACAGGGCTGGCCCCTTCCTGTCCTGCCGGAGTCGCACGGGGTAGAAAGGATGAAAAAGCGGCCCAACGGAGGCGACGGGGAGTATACTGGCTCGTGGCCGGGAAGGCAAAATGGAAATCCTGGCTCAATCTGTTCATAGCGTGAACGCGAACCCGATAGGGCCGGCTTGCCGGCGCTTGCGCATGCGAAAACACTGGATCGTCGTCCTGGGTACTCTGGCGGCTTCCCTCTGTCTCGCCCAGCTCCCGTCCTCTACACTGCCGTCGCCCCGCACCAAACGCAGTCCTGGCCAAACCATCTCAATCACGTCCTCCAAGGCCCCCATGCACTTTCGCGACATTGCTGCGCAGGCAGGACTCACGAGCATTCCACGCTCGTCGTCCGAGCGCCGCTATCTAGTGGTAACCATGGGTGGGGGCGGCATCGCCCTCTTCGATTGCGACAACGACGGCAAGCTCGATATCGCTGTCGTGAACGACTCCACCATCGAGCAATATCTTCGCGGCGGCGATCCGATGATCACCCTTTACCATCAGGATGCGGTTTCCGGGAGTATTCACTTCACCGATGTGACCACGTCTGCCGGCCTCACAACCCGCGGCTGGGGAAATGCCATCGCTGTGGGAGATTACGATAACGATGGCTTGCCGGACCTGTATATCACCGGCTATGGTCACAACGTGCTCTACCATAATCTCGGAGGCTGCAAATTCGAGGACGTAACCGAAAAGGCCGGGCTCAAAGTCGGGGGGTTCAGCACCGGGGCGGCTTGGGCTGACTACGATCGCGATGGGTATCTCGACCTGTTTGTAGCTCGCTACGTTCACACTGATCTCCACCACTTGCCGCCGCCCGACCCCGACGCTACCGGCTACAGGTCCGTCATCCTCGAAATGCCCGACGAAATGCCAGGGGAAACTGATTATCTGTTCCGCAATCGGGGCGACGGCACCTTCGAGGATGTGTCTCAAAAAGCGGGCGTCAGCGATCCCGGCAAGCTTCATGGTATGGGTGTTACTTGGGGCGATTACGACAACGACGGTTGGCCTGACCTCTTCGTCACCAACGACGATGGCCAGAATTTCCTCTATCACAACAAGCGCGACGGCACATTTGAAGAAATCGGAGTTTTCTCGGGCGCCGGTCTGGGACCCAACGGGGAAATCTTCGGCAACATGGCCGGGGATTTCGGCGACTTCGATCGCGATGGCAAGCTCGACTTGGTTGTGACCCGCTACCGCGCACAGCCCGCGAGCCTCTATCGAAATGACGGGAAAGGCTTCACGGACGTGGCCACGCAAGCCCAAATCGCTCCTCTGACCACCACTCCCATTAAGTGGGGGGTGGGCTTCGGCGATTTCGACAACGATGGCTGGCCCGACATCCTCATTGCCAACGGCAACTTTTCCTCCTTGATGGATGCGCTGGAAAACGAAGTCAAGTATGGCGAGCCGATGCAGTTGTTCCGCAACCTGGGAAACGGGACTTTCGAGGAAATTGCGGATCGCGCCGGGCTCAACGATGGCCCCCTCAAGTCGCGCCGTGGCACCGCCTTTGGCGACGTCAACAACGACGGCAATCTCGACGTCATCGTCTTCAATGCCGCCGGTCCGCCTTCCTTGTTTCTCAACGAAACGCGCAACCCCAACCATCGCGTTCTGTTTCGTCTCATCGGCACCAAGAGCAACCGTGCTGCGGTTGGCGCGCGCGTCACCGTCTACACATCCAGTATGACTCAGATTGACGAAGTCCATGGGGGAGGAAGTTACAACTCAACGAATGACACGCGCCTCCATTTCGGGTTGGGCCGCGACGCCCTGATGAGCAAAGTGAAAGTCCAATGGCCCAGCGGACTGGAGCAGGAGTTCCGCAACGTTGCGGGAGACGCGATCTATGAGATTGTCGAAGGGCAAGCCATGAAGAAAACGCTTGCGCTACGCCCGCCAGGCAGTTGAATCACGGAAGCGCAATGGGTAATATATGCCTGCGCATTTAAGAAGCAACGCTCCTGAACGTTTACACTGTTCTGAGCGTTCACGCATGGGGATCGGCGGTTCTATGTTTCGTACCAGATGCGTGGTGCTTTTCATCTTGGGTGCATCTTTCGTTGCTCAAGGGCAACAAACCAAAGTGTCTATTGCGTCGATAGAATCGTTGATTCGTTCTCAGGAGTACGACCAAGCTTTACAGATTACCAGATCCGCCTTGCACGAGACGCCCAACGACTTCCGACTTTGGACATTGGAAGGGATTGTACTTTCGATCAAGGGCAGCAATCATGATGCGGTAAATGCCTTTGAGAGGGCACTGAGTCTCTCCCCGAACTACGCTGCAGCTCTGAGAGGCGAAGTGCAACTCCTCTATCAGGCACAGGATAAACACGCAATCCCGCTACTCGAAAAGATATTGAAAGCCGATCCGAAAGATGAGACGGCGCACGAAATGCTCGCGACCCTCGAGGAAAGACAAGGAAATTGCCAGGCTGCGATTGACCATTTTCTTCTCAGCGCGAAAGTGATCGGGACTCATCCTGACTCGCTGGAAGCATATGGTTATTGTTTCGTGCAAACGAGACAACCTCAGAAAGCGATCTCCATATTCGAACAGCTTGCTGCACTACTTCCACGGCGCACTTATCCAAAATATGATCTCGCGGTAGTACTGGTCGAAACGAAGCAGGATGAGGCTGCCATCAAAGTACTTGACCCTTTACTCGCGACGGGCCAGTCAGACCCGGACCTCTTGAGCCTGGCATCCGAGGCATATGAGGCTGTGGGCAATACTCCTAAAGCCGTGTCCCTTCTTCGGCAGGCGATCGTTCTGAGCCCGGCGAATGCAAGCTACTATAATGCTTTTGCTACGCTCTGTCTGGATCACGAGTCCTTTCAGGTTGGGATTGATATGATCAATGCTGGTCTGAAGCGCATTACGGACGATCCATCTTTATATATCTCGCGCGGCTTGCTCTATGCGCAACTTGCGCAGTACGATACGGCGGAAGCCGATTTCAATACGGCCGAGCACCTTGATTCAGCGCAAAGTCTAAGTTCGTATGCCCTGGACCTTGCGGAACTGGCAAGGAATCATTCCGTTCATTCCGACAAAGCATTATTACAGGTACGTTCGCAGTTGAAAGCTCATCCAGATAGCCCCTTACTGCACTGCCTGCTCGCCAGGTTGCTTGTAAACCAGGGATTTGCCATAGATAGTGAAGAATCTGGAGAAGCAATGAGATCTGCACTGCTAGCTGTGAAACTGAAACCGGATTCGGTAGAAGCAAGGGATATCCTTTCGGGCCTGTACGCGCGTTCTGGCCAGTACGGCCTTGCGATTGAACAGTGCCGGCTTGCGCTGCAATATGCCCCCTCCGACCGGACCGCAGTATATCATCTCATCACTGCGTTGCGGCACTCCGGACAGAGTGTACAGAGCGACGAAATCCAAGCACTGCTAAAGCGTCTCTCAAATTTGCAGCAGGCCTCACTTAAGCAGGAAACTGACAGGAAGCGATTCAGGCTGGTAGAGCAGCAATCCGTGCCTCTGAAATAGAGCGGACCTCTCTTGAGGTTTGTACGAACGCCACGGCCCCACATCCCTCCTCATACCGGTAGACCCCGCCGCTTTTCACATGATCGTGACCTGCACCCGCGGATCCGTGAAGATGCAAGAACCTCCAACACCGAGAAATTCCCTATACCCAATGCTTGGGCACGGGCGCACCGTGCGCCGGCCCTGCCTTTTAAGCCCCGGCGTTCTCGCCAAGCGGCAGAAACGCCTTAGGGAAGCAGCGGGGAGGGGGTTCACCCCAACGACCACACGGATCACCGCTGGGTTCGTGGACGGCGCGCCCCCCTCCTGGCTCGGCGACTACAATGCGACGGCACGGAGCGTAGGAGTCCCGCTTGCGACCTGTCAAGGCATCGTACAGTTCGGTACAGCATGGCGAGCACCGAACCGCAACGTGGATTTAGGTTTAGAGGGTGCGCGGCAGGCCGCAACCGGATCGCTAGTGGGGCAGAATCTTTATTATTCGACGACCTGCATCTCTGGTTTGGCGCTAACCAGCAGGAGCCTCCACCTTGGGGGAAAGTCGGGGGATGTCGTCACACTCAGCGAACGGTCTTGCCCTGACGCCCAACCGCAGCGGATTCCAGGGCGGAGAGGGTACCGCTAACCGCCGCGCAAATGCCCAAGGTATTCTCAATCCCTACGAACGGATCGTCTGGGAAAGTCGGACACTGAATGACACCTCCGCATTACTAAGCCCGAAAGTCTTTGCAGCGTGCGACGGTTTTTTCCAGAACGGGACTATCCTTTGGTTGCGGCTATGCCGCGCTGTGTAAATTGTATGCCAGGAAGCAAGACCAGGAGCACACCCTATCGAGCGTTTGGTTCGCAAAGCAGCGCTTGCGCCTTGTCAACGTATGGTGTGGTTTGGTAGACTTGAGTAAGCAAGGATTGGCAAAGTGAATTCGGGCTCAGAGGCTGGGCGGCAGGCAGAGGCCGCCAGGAGGGTGTATGACCTCCGCCTCGGTGCCCGCGGGCCCAGTGCGCTGGTCGGCGGCGGCAAGGGGAAAGGCCATGAAACTCAGAGCTGAATCGCACGCGGTTCCCGGTCCGCAAGCAGACACCACTTCAATTGATGAGCTGCACAGGCAGGCCGTGCTGCGCGAACTGGGAAGCATCCTGAACAGCCAACCCTTTCGTGCCAGCAAGCGCAGCCAACAGTTCCTTTCTTTCGTTGTCCAACGCAGCCTCGAAGGGCACACGGACTCTTTGAAGGAGCGAATCATTGGGGCCGATCTGTTCCACCGTCCCGCGAGCTATGCCACGGGTGAGGATCCGGTGGTTCGACTCAAGGCGAGCGAGGTACGGAGAAGGCTGGCGCAGTATTATCATGAGGAGTCGCATTCGTCACCCGTCCGCATCCAACTCCCGATTGGCTCCTATGTACCCGAGTTTGATTGGAATGCGGCCGCGCCTCCGGTCGTTCTCGCGACACCCCGGCGGGCGGAGAATCGCAGCAAGCTACGGCTGGCAACGACGATTGCGCTCGGCCTTGCCCTGGCCCTGGTGCTGATTACCATCCGCATTCACTATGCGAGGCCACGAGAGTCCACCCTGGACCAGTTCTGGTCCCCGGTTTTTGCGACATCACAACCCGTCCTGATCTGCTTGGCGAAGCCGGTCCTCTATCGGCCGTCCCTGGACCTCTACCGGAGATTCTCAAAGGCTCATCCCGGGGCCTTTCAGACAGAGGTCGAGAGGTCCAATAAGGTACTTCCCTTGGATCCGAATGAGGAGTTGCGATGGCGCGACATGCTCCCCTATTCGGATTTTGGCGTGGCCATGGGCGACGTCTATGTGGCGACCCAGCTTTCCGCCCTGTTCGCCCGGATCAACAAACCGAGCCAAGTCAGGATCGGCAGCAATTACTCTTTTGAGGACCTTCGCAACTCTCCCGCCGTCCTGGTGGGAGCATTCAATAACCGGTGGACGCTGCAAATGACTTCCGACCTGCGTTTCGTGTTCGCGGAAGACAATGAACGCATGTGGATCGAAGAAAGAGGGCCCTCACGAAGGGTCTGGTCCCTGCGCTTGGGCCCGCAGAATGGCGTCGCGGAGGATTTTGGAGTCGTCACCAGGCTGCTGGACTCCAAGACCGGGCAGGTCCTGATCGCCGCGGCGGGACTCGCCGCGAACGGTACGCAAGCCGCGGGCGAGTTCTTCTGCAGACAGGACTTTCTCGCCGAGGGCCTGCGAACCGCTCCGCCGGAATGGCAGAAGAAGAACCTGCAGGTGGTTGTCGCGACCACGGTAATCGATTCAGTCGCCGGCCCGCCTCGCGTCATCGCGACCTACTTCTGGTAGTCCGCGCGTCGTCAAGAGGGGCACGCCGGACGAAACCGGAAGTCCCATGCGCAAAGGCACGCCTCAATGAGTCTCGCTGTCTCCTGCCCGCAGTTTTTCTGAAGAGTCCGCCAAGGGCATCCTCCAATTTATCTGGACACGCCGGTCTCTGGAGTTTGAATCTGCACGCCGATTGCATTCGCATACTACTCGAACAGTCCAGATGGCCCTGAACTTCGACGGTCTCCTTAGCTCCGAGGCGAGTATCTGGAATGCTCGTGATGGTGGTCCAGCGCAGGGATGGATTTAGATCCCCGGCGTGGTTCCTTTGCGCAGCTCGGTCAGCGCGCACCACGCCGCGTTCGAAGAGGTCTTCTTCAGCCAGCTGCAGAGTGCTGTGCCTCCTATTAGGCTTTGAGTTGAATAACCTAAACGAAGTTCCTGTGACCTATGTGATCTACCGACAGCTGGGTGAGTTTTGGCAAGTCAGCCGCAGGTGGGCGAGGCGCTGGGCGCTGCCGCGGCAAATCAAACGCTGCGAAAGTTGAAACGCGCTTTAGCCATCGGAGTGCCCAGCACCTCGACCTGGTTAAGGTCGCGAGTACCCACGCCCAGTTGTTCCGCCAGCCGCAACGTACTATCGGAAGTTTCAAACGGAGGAGTACCGCGGTCCGCCATGGGGTCGAATCCCATAAGCGCCATGCCTACCGCATCTGTGGCCACGCAGTTCGTTCCCGCGATCAGCAGGCGGGGTTGGACGTGGCGCCGTCCCGTGGCCCAGGGACCTTCGCCACCGCTCATGGTGTGGATTCCATCGATGATTGCCAGATGGATGGGCCGTGCTGCCACCAGGTCCGCCACCACTCGAGGCACGCTGTACCCGGGATCCCTCGGGGCATTGGGATTAACCGGAGGGGGCGCGCTCTTCGGAGGCAACCGATTCATCGCATGGAAAGGCCCACGGCCGCCCCGTGGAAAAAGACCCGGCTCATCCACAGCGCCGAGCCGCGTCCTTCTCACTCACGCCGTCGCACGCGTTTGAAGAAACGCATTGTCCACAGCCGGTCTGTCCCTCGAACTGGTCTATGACGTTGAACCTTTGCAGCAGCGGCTGGTGAAAACCGGCGGACGGCTGGTGAAACACGCCCGGTATTCGTGACTGCTTTTGGCGGAGAGTCATCGGACACGACGGCTCTTTGGGGCCATGCTGTTCAGGATAGCACGCGCTACCATCGCCATCGGGGTAGGCAAAAGTGCTGGTCGGAGGCGGAACTCGGCGGCAAGGTAGGCGTGGTCAGAGAGGTGTCGGAGTTATGGGTTGCAAAGGCGGCAGTTAAGGGCTTTGGAACCCTCCGAAGAGGTAGGACGAGAGCTTTGTGGGATCGCTGAGGCGCTCGACAGCGAAAACCCGCCCGTGCAACCCGCCCGTGCGATTGCATTCAGGGGCAGTCAGGTGTATGTCATGTGTCCGTCAAGATTTGAAAACGGAAATGTTGAATAAGGTAACCGAATTAGCTACGACTCAGGTTCTGCAGCCACATTTGTCAAATCCAACGGAAGAAGGAGAACCGCATGTTGAGTCCCAAGATCCAGGATGCAATGAACAAGCAGCTTAACGCTGAACTGTATTCGGCTTACCTTTACCTTTCCATGGCGGCCTATTTTGAGAATGCCAACCTTCACGGCATGGCGCAATGGATGAAGGTCCAGGCCCAGGAAGAGGCTGGTCATGCGGCGAAGTTCTTCAAACAGATCTGCGAGCGGGGCGGGAGAGTGACCCTGACATCCATCGCCGCGCCTCCCACCGAGTGGAAATCGCCACTGGAGCTCTTTGCGGGGGTTTACAAACACGAGTGCCACGTGACCGGTCTGATCCACGGACTCGTGGACTTGGCCGCGGCGGAGAAGGACCACGCTAGCAGCCCCTTCCTGCAGTGGTTCGTGAGCGAGCAGGTCGAGGAAGAAGCGAATGCCGCCGAGATCGTCCATCATCTCAAGATGATCGGCGATTCGAAAAACGGACTGCTCATGCTGGATCACCGTTTGGGTGAGCGTAGGACCTCGGCCAGCTAACCTTTTCCATCCGACCGTGCAAACTGCAAGAGTATTTCCCTGATCAGGGAACGGGAAGGCGCACGGGGTTGCACAACTGCCCTCACGTATTCGCGCCGGCGATTGGGGGGTGATCGGCAACACCGCGCCGTTGGGTCATGGCCCCCCAGGCTAAACGATGCCGGCCCCGAGTGCGAAGCATTCCTCCCGAGTGGGTACGACGATACGCCCGGAATGTGCCGGGCGAGAACGGCACTTGTACGAATAGGCCGTTTAACGTCAATGTGGATTGTTTCCGGTTTAGGGGTCACTTCCGCCGCCCGCCATCAGGTACCGAGGAGCCGCGCACACCACAGACCACTCCGCGGTTCTAAACATCACTAGCGTCCACAAGTTAATCGACATTCGGGACGAAAGGCCGCGGCGTACTGCGTTGCGCACACAACTCCGCGCTCCCGCTGGACGCTACCCGCTGGTGGGTTTCCTAAGCACGATTATTGATTCGCGCAGAAAATGATTGCCCGAGAGCCTCCGGCGGGTGTTTCGGGCGATTATGATTCGCTCCAACTGAAAACCTGTTGCCTTGCCGAGCTGTCCGACCAACAAATCTGTTGGAATCAGGTAGGCCTTGCCAGCGCAACCGTGCAGCGAGTTCCCTAAGACCAAAAAGGCTCGCCCTCCTGGGCGGAGGCATCGATACTGTTCCCTCAGTGAGACCCACACATCGGAGAAGTAGGCCAATGCCAACTTATTCCGCCATCTCTCCTTAAAGGCCCGGGTTCTTTCGAGAAGGGGGTCGAAAAAGCTTGCCAGCGGCTCTCTTGCGATGGCGTCTAGGAAGTCGGTTTCCGGCTTGGTGTCGAGATCGCTCGTAGGGTGGCTGCGCAGCGTGCTCTTTCGGAGTCGCAAGAACTCGTCGCTGTTGTTCACGAAACCTAAGAGCCACAGCTCCAGCTTGTACACTTCGGAATAGTCAATATTGTTCAGATATGGGGGCGACGTAAGGACAATGTCAACGGAGGCGGGCTCGATCCCTGCGGCGTTCAGCGCTCGTCCGTCTCCCTCCTTGATCTGGGCGTCTGCAACGCGCTTATGTTTCGCCTGCATAGAGGTCAGGTCATGCTGAATCTCGGTCCATTTCTGCCGCAACATTGGGATCACGTGCCGGCGCGGGCGGTCTACAAGGCGCAGTGCCCTTCCGTCCTTTCTCACCCTGCTCAGGGGTTCAACCGCTGCGGCAAGACCGAGCAACAGGGCATCGCGTGTAGAAGAATTGGGTAAATCGAGTATCGAGTTACGGACGGATAGGAGCCGGCCTGCAATGTGTCTTGTGATGCACCTGCCAGTCCGAACACTGGAGAGTTCGGGAAGGGCCGGCCGTGGCCCTGCCGAGGCGGAGAGAACGGCGGTTCCGATGCGGCCTAGCTCCTCTGCGTCAGTCGATGGCCATGCCAATTTCGTCCGAGCAACAAATGCGACGAACGGATTACGTTCAATCCCCGTGGCGGAGCGTACGGCGTCGGGATTGGTTTGGGCACTCAGCAGAGCTGTTCCGACACCACAGTACGGGTCTAGCAGGGCAAGGCCTCCCGTTGTGTCGAGCCTCATGTAGGATAAAAGCTGGTTCAACAGTTCCCCAGAATATGATTCTTTATAACGAAACCATCGATGGACTGGTGATTTCTCATTTTCGCTAGACACGACGAGGGACCCAAAGGCGGGCGCGCTCTCCAGCGGCAGATTCTCTTCCAGGCGGCGATAATTCTCGAGTTCCGGAAGGTCTTTATCTGAAATCACAGTTGATTCCTGGCTCCGTGGACCGTGACCGTAGTTTCGCGCGTCGAGCCGCTCATGGCAAGAGATATATCATACTGGCCTGTTTTCTGCCTGGATTTCCTGGTATATATATAGCAAATGGTGAACTTCCCGGTTCTAATTCGGTTGGACATCCGTGGGTACGGCTTGTTCCCTGGTTCCGAGGCCGCCGGGGCGGGCCTGCAGGTTGAGTTCAAGCCTGGACTAACGCTCGTGATTGGCGCGAATGGCCTGGGTAAATCCACATTGGTCAGCATTATCTACAGGGTGCTGAGCGGACCTTTTGATATTCCGGGAGTTACCGGTCAGGTCAATCTCGGAAACGCTGCTTTAGATGCGACGGAACTGAACCGCGCAGAACGGGCCATATTTGCGCAAAGGGTCTCGGACGGCGCGAAGAATGCTATTGCTCGGCTCGCCTTTAAACTCGGTGCGGACGTCGTTGTTGTGGAACGTCGACTGAGTAATCTCACCTTGACGGCCTTTGAAGTTAATGGCGCGGCCCTCGATGTGAGGGAGGAGGTGTTCCAGGCCGAGATAGCCCGCATTGTCGGGCTATGGTCGTTCGGCGATTGGATCTTGCTGTTACGGCACGTGATGTTCTATTTCGAAGATCGGCGTGCGCTTGTCTGGGATGCGTCCGCGCAGCGACAGATTCTGCGATTCCTGTTCCTGCCCGTGGCCACTGCAAAGAAATGGACGGAAGACGCAAGGGGAATCCTTGAGCTCGATAGCCGGATGCGCAATCTGAGGGCGGCGACCACGCGTGAAGAACGGGCACTCGCGGCCAGCGAGTCAAAAACACAATCAGGCAAAGATGTGAAACAGAGCCTGGATGAATTGGAAAGGGACCAGAAGCCTGACGAGGAGCGGCGGGATCGGCTGAGCGACAGCTTTGCGGGGCTGGAAGCACGACGACAAGGGGCCCGGCTCAGGGTGCTACAGGCGGAACAGGAACGCGAAGCTCGCTTCCGCGAAATGGAGCGAGCCAAGCTGATGTCCATAGGCTCGCGGTTCCCCAGCTTATCAGAAACGGGGCGCTACATCCTCTCCCAACTCCTTACAGATCAGATGTGTTTGGCGTGCGGGACGGTTGTCCCGTGCGTGGCTGCGCAATACACCTCGCGGATTGACCATAAGATGTGCGTGGTCTGCGGGACAGACCTGTCTGCCGCCGGCGTGGGCCTCCCGGCCACACCGGCGGCCGATGAACAGGTCGAGACGGCGACGGCGGGTCTCGCAAGCATAGACAGGGAGCTCGATGACAGCCGAGGAATCCTGGATGAAGCCAAGCGCGACTACGACGCTCATCTTGCGGAAATCCGGCTATTGAACGCAAAGATCGCAAAGCGGTCAAGTGAGATTGAGGATCTGGTAAAGCGACTTCCTCCTGCTGAGGCTGAGTTGCATCGTCAGCGAACTGAATTGGCCGGCATGAGAAGTCGCGTTGGAGTACTGCGAGCAGAGCTTGGGGTTAAACGCCAAGTGTTCAGCACATTCATGGAAGAAGCAAGGCGAGAAATGGCCAAACAGTCCGAAGGGGTGAAGCGCGCGTTTGACCAATTTGCGGAAGGATTTACGCTGGAGATGTGTCGCCTTGTCTGGTCCTCGCGAAAGGACGCCCTGGGCCAGACTGGAGAGCTTATCGAATTCCCAGCATTCGATGTGGAAATGACTGGTTCAGATTTTCAAACTGCTGTTCGCCGAACTGGTCCTGAACAAGTATCAGAGAGTCAGCGTGAGTTCATCGATCTCGCGTTCAGAATGTCCCTCATGTCGGCCTGTGGAACCGATGGCGTCGGTAGCTTGATCATTGACGCTCCGGAGTCTTCATTGGACGCCGTCTTCGTGTCGCGCGCGACGAATGTCCTCTCACGATTCGCTGAAACGGTTGGTAGTGAGAACCGACTGATGGTTACGTCCAATCTGATCGAAGGGCAGCTACTGCCCGGCCTGCTCAAGTCGGCGAGGACCGCCGCTGATAAGCGTTCGCGCGTCGTGGACCTTTTTTCGGTTGCCATTCCAACCGCCGCGGTCACTAAGCTTAGGTCGGAATATGAAGGACTTCTGGCAAAGCTGTTCAGCGATGCTGAGGTAGGTACATGACGGAAATCACTTCACGGGGAGATGCTTGGAATGCCGTCCGGCGGCAGGTCAGGTTGGTAGTCCTGATTCATAGTGCCGAAAAAGCCGGACTTGCACCGTTGTCTGTTCTTCGTCTCCATGCGTTCGCATTCTTGTCGAATGTCCTAGCTCCCGTGTGGGAGATGCCCGTGCTAGAGGGAAAAGTTCTTAAGCGAAAAGGGGGCCCCTTCTACCCCGCGCTTCAGCGGGACCTCGACAGACTTGTGGGATTAGGGGTAGTGATAATTTCTAATCTTGGCCATGTTTTGGACGAGCAGAAGCGGTGGCGCTTGGAGGGTTCCTATCGGCTACATCGGTTATTCGCTGACCACATACTAGAGCGGGTCTCCCAATTCGAGGAAGAACGGAGATTTTCGGCTTTCCTTGACGAGCTGGCTTTCGCAGTTTCGGCGTTGAGCGATGACGACCTTGATAAAGCATCAACGCAGGATGCCATTTACTCTGATCCTATCGTTGATTTTGGGAATGTCCTTGACTTCGCTGAGTGGCAGCACAAGAACGCCGCGGCCACTGCCGCGGCGCGGCTCGGAAGATCTGTACCCGGCGGCGTGCGCCCGAATCCCGGCGAGGAGATTCACCTGTACCTTCGCCATCTGAAAGCGAGGATTCACGGTGGACGGTGACGACCAAGAAATGGCGTCCCTCGGTGCGTGGGAGGGAGACAACCTCCAGTCCACGGCACTCGCGAATGCCGGTATTGGGGCCGACGCGGGCTTGCCTCCAGAAACTCGGTTTTTGTCCGGCGTGGCAAAGCTTGTTCGCCGGAGAAAAGCAACGCAGGGGGCCGATTCCGATCCGATCCGCCCGGCTATCTTTCTGCTGGCGTCCACCAGTCGTGTGCATAATTTGGGCGGTGTGGCGAAGCGGGCTCCAATGATCGATAACGGCCTAGAGGTTTTGTCAGGTCGCCTCTGGTCAGTAAACGAGGGGGTCGTCAGTGGACATTATGTTGAGCTCGAAGAGCTCGATGACGATGGCCTATTCAAGCTTGTAGCTGACGAGCTGAAACTAGGCAATGTGCCAGCTATCATTTTCGATCCCCGGACGATACCAGTCTCAGTTCGTTACTATCAAGACGGGCTGCGGTCTCCCGACACGGTGGAGCTCCTAAGCGTGACCGGAGCCAACGTAAACCTAGATCGGATTTTCAAAGTGATCGGACAGGTGCATAGGAAGTGTCTGATAACACCGGAGGCCCAGGTCCGCGCCGGTAAGCTCTGGAAGGACGCATCCAAATGGTGGGCTTCGGAGGACGCTGAGGATCTGGTTCAATTGCACCTCCGCGTCGGCCTGACAACTGCGTTTCCGACCTGCACTGTTAGGCATGAACAGACGGATGTCCCCGGTCGTCTTGACCTTGAAATTGAGGAATGTGACCCACTGGATCGAAGCCGAGTTACGAGATTTGCGATTCTGGAATTAAAGGTTCTGCGCAGTTTCGGCAGCACCGGCAAGGGGTACCCAAGTCAATATGTCCTCGACTGGGTCGATTCAGGGGTGCGACAAGCAGCGACGTACCGTGACGAACGAGGTGCTCGAGAAGCCGCCCTCTGTTGTTTTGACATGCGTAGGGAGTGCACGGGGGAAGAGTGCTTCAATCACGTGAGGGATTTAGCCAAAGAGCTTGTGGTCGTCCTGAGGGTATGGTTTATTTTCGCTAGCTCAGCCCAGTATCGTGATTTTACGACTGAGCATCGGTGATTGATTTCTCGAAGCGCTGCCCCCCACGGAAGCAAGCGCGGAGCAGGGGCGCGGAGTTGGGCTCGCGGCGCTCTAGTCCGTGGCTCTAAACACGACAAACATCCACACGTTTATTAATATTCACGATTAAAAAGCCGCAGATTAATCCGTCAGCCGACGGATAACTCCGCGCTGCTGTACTTTGCAGCCTGCAACCACTTGACGGTTAGTCGGCAAACCGGAGATGTGGTCCGCCTGCTGGCGCAGAGCGAAGCTCTGCGACCGCACGATCAGCAGAAAGCCCGTCCTGCCGAAATTGCCCGGCATCCTGCATCGGGCCGCAGCGGGCAGCGCAGACTGTCTAGAAGTGTAGCCTACCATGAAGGGCGCGGGCCGCCGAGTGTGTCAAGATGACACACATATGTGTTAATGCATATATATCTTTGAATCCTTCCAATCCATTGAAAACCAATGGGATAATGTGCTGCGGAGACAGAACATCTCAAGAAAAATAACACGCAAGGGAAAAATGGAAAACCCGCCCTTTGTCGACTCGGACGGTCGATTTCGCCGTGCAGAGTAGCCTCCTCTTTGAGCATCTCTACAACGCTCAGACTTCTGGCACAAAAAAAGAAAATTCGCCGATCCCGACTGCCGACCTCTGCCTTTCTTCTACTCCCTGTCACTTTCCTTCCAGCAGTTCGGCGCGAACGTTTTTGAGCACAAAGGCTGCGCGCTCGACCCCAACCTCGCCCGGCAGTATCGGGTCCTCGTTTTCGATGCTCATGATGCCCTGGAACCCGATGTCCATGTAAGCCTTTACGACATCCTTCCAGAGTTGCGCGCCATGGCCATATCCAACCGCGCGGAAGATGACCGAACCTTGCGCGAATTTGGCCGGGTCGGCTGAGAAATTGAGGACGCCGGTCCTGGCGGCATTGTCCTTGAAGACCACCGTATCCTTCATGTGGGCGTGGTAGATAGCGCCTTGTTTGCCAAGAAAGTGGATGACCACCACCGGGTCGCAGCCCTGCCAGAAGAGGTGGCTAAGATCGCAATTCGCTCCGATTTCCTCTCCCACCGCCTCGCGCAGCTTCAGCAGCGTAAACGGGTTGTAAACCACAAAGCCCGGATGCATCTCGAGGGCGATCCGCTTGACTCCGTGCTGGCGCGCAAATCTCACCGCTTCCCGCCAGTAAGGGATTACCACCTTCTCCCACTGCCAGGTGACGACTTCCTCATAGTCGGGCGGCCACCGGTACGTAACCCAGTTGGGATGTTTCGCTGTCGGTGAATCGCCAGGGCAGCCCGAAAAGGTGACGATCACTGGAACTTCCAATCGTTCCGCCAGCAGGACGGTGCGGCGGAACGAGTCGTCGTACTGCTTGGCGATCTCGGGGTTAGGATGAACAGGATTTCCGTGGCAACTCAGTGTGGCCACGAGAATGTTGCGGTCCTCGAATTTCTTTTTCCAGGCTTTGGCCTTGGCAGGGTCCGCCAGGAGATCGGCGACGGGGCAATGCTTGGCGCCCGGATATCCGCCCGTGCCGATCTCGACTGCTTCAATTCCCAGGGCGCTGATCTTCTCGAGCATCTCGTCGATTGATAGGTGGTCGTAAACAGGATCGAAGACGCCGATTGGAATTTTGCGAACTGCCTTTTCGGCGGCGGGAGCGGTCGGAAAAGCCTCCGGCGCTTCCCCTGCCTTTGAGGCCAGGGCGCCAACGAGCGGGGTCGCCGCGAGCATGCTGCCCGTGGTGGCAAGAAAACTCCTACGACTTACCGAGCCAGAACCAGTACTCTCAGCCATGAATGATTCCTCCTTGACGAAGTGGGGAAAGTATACGCCAATTCTTGCCGCCTGGGACACTCGGCGTATGGAAGCGCGACACGCGGGTGACCCCCTCACCCGGCCCGCCCCGGCTGAAGAAAACGCCGGGGGGCGGTCCACCCTCTCCCCCAAAGGGGAGAGGGCAGGGGTCTGCGCAGGGCCGAAAAAATCGCAAAACAAATGTAGAAACTCCAGGGCGCGGCCATCCTGCCCTCACCCTCTTGCAGGCGGCAGCTGCGCAGGCTTCGCTGCCGCACTCCAAGGCGGTCGCTGCGCTCCCGCATTTGTAAGCTTCTTGCGTGCGGGAGGGTGACGCTCCCGCCACTGCGGGCGAGACACCCGCGCTATAAGTGTTAGAATACAAAACGGCGAACGCATCACCAGAGAAGGGCCGCGGACCTCAATACCGGAGGTCCGCGCTACGTTGGACGCACGTTCATGGCGCGAAATTTCAAAGACCTCTCCGAACGGGAAATCCTCGCCCTGGCCATCGCCCTGGAAGAGGAAGACGGCCGCATTTATGGCGATTTCGTCGACGGCCTGCGCGAGAGTTACCCTGCCACGGCGCAGATGTTTGAGGAGATGCAGAAGGAGGAATCCGGGCATCGCCGGAGCCTGATTGAGACTTACCGGCAGCGCTTCGGCGAGCATATTCCCCTGATCCGCCGCCAGGACGTGAAAGGGTTCGTGGATCGCCGTCCCGTCTGGCTCATCCGGCCGCTGCGCATTGATGTAGTGCGGAAGCAAGCGGAGATCATGGAACTGGAGACCCGGCGGTTTTACGAGCGCGCCCTGGAGAGAGTGACGGACGCCTCCACCCGGAAGCTGCTGGGCGACTTGGCGGAGGCCGAGCGCAAACACTCTGCCCTTGCTGAATCACTCGAGATGAAGCACCTCACGCCGGAGACCCGAGCGCAGGAGGAAGCGGCACAACGCCGCCTGTTCATGCTCCAGATTGTCCAGCCGGGTCTGGCGGGTTTGATGGACGGCTCCGTTTCCACTCTGGCGCCACTGTTCGCCGCCGCCTTCGCCACGCACAAGAGCTGGGACGCTTTTCTGGTCGGCCTCGCCGCCTCCGTTGGGGCAGGGATTTCCATGGGTTTCGCCGAGGCTCTCTCGGACGATGGCTCCCTTACCGGGCGCGGCCGCCCTTGGGTGCGGGGACTTATCTGCGGGCTGATGACCACCGCCGGAGGGATCGGGCACACGCTGCCTTTCCTTATTTCTGATTTCAGGGTCGCCACTAGCGTGGCTGTTGCGATCGTGGCCGCTGAGCTCGCGGCCATCAGCTTCGTGCGTCACCGCTACATGGATACCCCCTTCCTTGCCGCTGCGTTCCAAGTTGTTGTGGGTGGAGTGCTGGTGTTCCTCGCTGGAATCCTGATCGGCAGTTCGTAAGGGTTTTCCCCCTAGTCCTGCCAGCCGAAGAGTCTGACTTTTTCCATCGTGCGCACCCCGCCGCGTTCGCCGCGAACCCTGGGAAAGGCAGAGGATGTTTCCGATCCCGCTGAGTAAGGGCCTTCCGCAAGAGGTAGATTCTCTTTGGCTTCCACCAATGCCTAATGAAGCCGCAAGGCACTCCTGGCGCATAGGGTAGCAGTCTGCGCGCGAAATTTTGAGTATGAATAAAATAATAGTCGTTGTATATTAAGACCTTGCAGGTATTACACGTGGAACTCCGGCATTTGCGCTATTTTGTTGCGGTCGCAGAAGAGCTACATTTTGGCCGAGCGGCTCAGAGGCTGGGTATGGCCCAACCGCCCTTGAGCCAGCAAATCCGCCGGCTGGAGCTGGAACTAGGAGTTCAGCTCTTACACCGCACCAAACGGCGCGTCCAGCTTACCGAACCCGGTCGGGCCTTCCTTGACGAAGCTCGCGTGACCCTCACCCAACTGAATCACGCTGTCGAGGTGGCCCAGCGGGCGAGCCGCGGGGAGTTTGGGAGGCTGGCCATCGGATTTCTGGGCGCTGCAACCTATAGCCTGTTGCCTGCCTTCCTCAAAGTCTTTCGCGAGCGCTTTCCTGGCGTGGAAATTGAGCTCCACGAGATGAAAACTTCCGAGCTCATCCAAAGCCTGCGCCAGAGGCGAGTCCATGTGGGCCTGTTGCGGTTGCCGGTCCGTGACGATCTGCTCTCGTTTGAGCCGATCCTGGAAGAAAGGCTGGTTGTAGCGCTTCCGGAGCACCATCCGCTCGCCGAGAACGATCATATTACCTTTCGCGATCTGGCGGGGGAGGCCTTTCTGTTGCCCCCGCGTCAGCTCGCCCCCGGCTTTTATGATCAAGTGGCTGGGCTGTGCAGGCGGGCCGGATTCAGCCTTCGCGTAGGCGCGGAAGCGAGCCAGCTCCAGACGATTCTCAACTTGGTGGCGGCCGGAATGGGCGTCACCCTGGTTACGGAGTCCGTCACCCAAATGGGCGGCCGGGGTGTAGTTTTCAAGTGCCTACCCGAGCCTGCGCCCACTGTTGAAATCGCCGTTGCCTGGTGCCGGGATGACCAGTCTGAGGTTTTACACGCGTTCCTTCAGGTGGTTCGCGAAACGGCACATCAAAGTGCCTTGGTGAAATAGATCCGGCCGAGGTTCGGTAGCGATACAAGGAATGTGGGAGCAATCTTAGCGTTATGTGGATTGTCCGATTAGCCTTACGACGGCCATACACTTTCATAGTGATGGCTATAGTCATCATGATTTTGGGCGACCTATCGATCATTCGCACCCCCGAGGATATTTTTCCCAACATCAACATCCCGGTTGTAACCGTCCTGTGGGGCTACACGGGCCTCTCTGCTGACCAGATGGCGAACCGAATCGCGGTTATCAACCAACGTGCTCTCACCTTGACGGTGAATGACATTGAGCACATCGAGTCCGAATCGCTGAATGGCATCGCCGTCATTAAGATTTTCTTCCAGCCGGGCGCCAACATTGCCATGGCGATGAGCCAGGTGACGGCAATGTCGCAGACACAGCTTCGGCAATTGCCGCCCGGCACCACCCCTCCGTTTATTATGCAGTACAGCGCATCCACGGTGCCCATTCTGCAATTGGGACTTTCCGGGCAAGGGCTTTCTGAGCAGCGGTTGTTTGACTTGGGCGCGAACTTCATCCGCGTCCAACTGGCCGACGTGGAAGGCGCCGCCATACCATGGCCCTACGGGGGAAAGCAACGCCAAGTGCAGGTGGACCTTAACACTGCCGCCTTGCAGGCCAAGGGACTCTCTCCGGCGGACGTCGTCAGCGCCATCAGCACTCAAAATCTGATTCTTCCTTCCGGGACTTCCAAAATAGGCCCGTATGAGTATGATGTGGAGACCAACAGCAGCCCGCTGACTACGGCAGAACTCAACGATTTGCCGGTAAAAACCTCCGGGAACACCGTCATTTATATTCGCGACGTCGCCTATGTGCGCGATGGTTTCCCGCCCCAGACCAACATCGTGCGCGTCAACGGCCAAAGGGCGGCATTGATGACGGCGATGAAAACCGGGAATGCCTCGACTCTGGATATCATCTCCCGAATTAAAGCGGAGCTGCCGGCCATTCAGAAGGGTTTGCCGCCGCAATTGCAAATCCACTATTTAAATGACCAGTCCATTTTCGTGAGGGCCGCCATTAAAGGTGTAGTGAGGGAAGCTCTTATTGCCTCTCTCCTTACCGCGGCGATGATTCTGCTGTTCTTAGGGAGCTGGCGGAGCACCATCATTATCGCGGTCTCCATCCCGCTTTCCATCCTAACCTCCCTGGTGGTGCTCAGTGCGCTCGGGGAAACCATCAACATCATGACGTTGGGGGGATTTGCTTTAGCGGTGGGGATTCTGGTGGATGACGCCACGGTTGCAATCGAAAACATCAGCCGCTACATCGCCATGGGGAAAGAGCTTCAACAGGCAATTCTCGATGGCTCGGCGCAGATTGCCGTCCCGGCTTTTGTCTCGACCCTCGCCATCTGCATTGTTTTCGTGCCCATGTTTTTCCTGACCGGGGTCGCCCGGCACCTCTTTATCCCTCTGGCGGAGGCGGTAAGTTTCGCCATGCTGGCGTCTTACCTCCTGTCCCGGACCTTGGTGCCGACCATGGCGCGGTATTTGTTGCGCGGGCACGAGCATGATGCGGATGCGGCGAGTCTGGCGGCGCAGGCCCAGCGCCACTTTTTGGCACGCCTGCAAATCAGATTTGAGCACGCCTTCGAGCGCTGGCGCGGAAATTACAAGCGTGGGCTGAGGGCTTGCCTGCACCATCGCGCCTGGCTGGCGGTGGGGGTTTTAGGCGCCGCCGCGGCTTCGTTTTTGCTGATTCCCTGGATTGGCCAGGACTTTTTCCCCAAGGTTGACAGTGGTCAGTTCACCCTGCACTTGCGCGCTCCTACCGGCACGCGCATCGAGGAGACGGCGCGGCTTTGCGATCACGTGGAGAGTTCCATTCGGGAAGAGATTCCTCCCAAGGAAGTCACCAGCATTATCGATAACATAGGGTTGCCGTACAGCGGCGTGAATCTTGTTTACAGCAACTCGGCTCCTATCGGCACTGGGGATGCTGACATTATGGTGGCGCTGTCTGAAGACCATCACCCCACGGCGGAGTACGTCCGCAGGCTGCGGCTCAAATTGGTTCAGGAATTTCCTGGCGTAACGTTTTACGTCCTGCCCTCGGACATGGTCAGCCAGATTCTGAATTTCGGCCTCCCTGCGCCCATCAATGTTCAGGTGGTGGGCCAAAACCTGACCGCCAATCGGCGATTCGCCGAGGGGCTGATGCGTAAACTCAAATACATTCCCGGCGCGGTTGACTTGCGCATTCAGGAACCTTTCAACCTGCCCCGGCTCCAGGTTGACATTGACCGAACCCGGACGGCGCAGGTAGGTTTTACGACCAGCAACGTCGCCAGCGACTTGCTGATTTCCCTGAGCGGGAGCTTCCAGACTTCTCCCACCTTCTGGTTGGACCCGCGGACCGGCGTGAGCTACAGCGTCACCACTCAGACGCCACAATACCGGGTGGACTCGCTCCAGGATCTCCAAAACATTCCCATCTCGAATTCCAGCGGTGCTCCCCCCCAGATCCTGGGTAATCTGGCCACCATCACCCGCGGCGCTTCGCTGGCCGCGGTCTCGCATTATAACGTTCAACCTGTAGTCAACATTTACGGTTCCGTGCAGGGGAGGGACTTGGGGGGGGTGGCGGGCGACCTCGACCGCATGGTGGGCGAGAGCCAGAAGGATCTGCCGCGCGGCTCGCGCACCATTGTGCGCGGGCAGATTGATACCATGCGCTCATCCTTCTCGGGACTGCTGGCCGGGCTGGTCTTTTCGATTGCGCTGGTTTATCTCCTGATCGTGGTGAACTTCCAATCCTGGCTGGACCCGCTGATCATTATCTCCGCATTGCCGACGGGGCTGGCGGGGATCCTCTGGTTCCTGTTCGCAACTCACACTACCTTCAGCGTGCCGGCCATGATCGGCGCCATCATGTGTGTGGGAGTCGCCACGGCCAACAGCATTCTGGTGGTGAGTTTTGCCAAGGAACTATTGCAAGAGGGCGTCAATGCCACGGTGGCGGCGCTGGAGGCGGGGTTCACGCGTTTTCGCCCCGTCATCATGACGGCGCTGGCCATGATTATCGGCATGGTGCCCATGGCACTGGGCATGGGTGAGGGTGGCGAGCAAAACGCCCCACTGGGCCGGGCGGTGATCGGCGGCCTGCTGTTTGCCACCGTGGCTACGCTTTTCTTTGTTCCCACCGTGTTCAGCGTTGTGCACGGCTCACGAAAGGATCGAGCCATTGAGCCATCGGGTCATCGGGCCATTTAGTCATCGGGTCATTTAGCCATTGATTCATTGGGTCATTGGCTGATCTGGCCATCGAGCCATCTGGCCATTGAGTCATTGAAGTACTCGGGTGATCTGCCGGTGGTGTGATTGACCAATTACGAAGAGTTCAGTAGTGTTCAATTGCAAAATCGCCAAATCAGGAAATCACTAAATGACCCGATGACCCGATGACCTGATGGCCCAATGATCCGATGACCCAATGACCGGATGACCCGATCCTGGGAGGACGTAATGAGCGTTGAGGAAAGTTTCGACATTGAGAGCCGCGACGGGCAGAACGCGGGTCCTGGCCTGCCGGGCCAAAGGCCCCCGTCATCCGGGGTGGGCAAAGTCATCTTCGGGCTGGCGGTTCTCTTAGTTGTCGCGGGCGCCGTCGTTTACAGGGGCATTACCACTCGTGCCCGTGCCGCTGCCGACGTGAAAACCGACACGCGCGATCTCGCCGTGCCCGCGGTTTCGCTGGCTCAACCCAAGCGAGGCGCGCCGCAAGAAGAAATCGTATTGCCGGGAAACATCCAGGCCTTCATCGACGCGCCGATTTACGCGCGTACGAACGGTTACCTGAAGCGCTGGTATGTGGACATCGGCGGGAGGGTAAAGGACGGCCAGCTCCTGGCGGACATCGATACTCCCGAACTGGATCAGCAACTCCAGCAGGCGCGGGCAGATCTGGCGACGGCAAAGGCCAACTACGACCTGGCGCAGACCACCGCCGCGCGCTACGAGTTCCTGCTGAAGAGCGATTCCGTGGCCAAGCAGGATGTTGATAACGCCGTGGGTGACGCTCACGCCAAAAAGGCCATGGTGGACTCCGCCACGGACAACGTGAAGCGCCTGGAACAGTTGCAATCCTTTGAAAAGGTTTATGCGCCTTTCGACGGGGTGCTCACGGAGCGCAAGACCGATATCGGCCAGCTCATTGATTCCGGAAGCGGCAGCGGCGCCAAGGAATTGTTTCATGTGGCGGCCATTCACACCCTGCGCGTCTACGTCAATGTGCCGCAGATTTATTCCCCCGCGGCGGTCCCGGGCGTCCAGTCCTATTTGACGATGCCGCAGTTTCCCGGACGCCGCTTTCCCGGCAAGCTGGTGCGGACCGCCGAAGCGATTGACCAACCATCCCGCACCCTGCTTGCGGAGGTAGACGTTGCCAACCCCACGGGCGAAATCCTCCCCGGGGCTTACGCGGAAGTCCATTTGAAGCTTTCCTCTGCCACCTCGACGGTCGTCATCCCGGTAACCAGCCTGATTTTTCGCTCGGAAGGCTTGCGCGTGGGGGTGGTCCGCAACGGCCACGCTCTCCTTATTCCGATAACCTTGGGCAGGGACTTCGGTACGGAAGTCGAAGTGGTATCGGGCCTCGACGGAAACGAAAGGGTGATCACGAACCCGCCGGATTCGCTGGTGGAAGGTCAGGAGGTCCGCAGCGCTACCCCGGGCGCGGGTTCTTGGGGCGCGGAGTGAGATGGGTGGAGGCAGGAATTGAATTCGTTGAACGTTATGTTTTGTGAAGAGGGACGGAGGTCGGCCCCTTCAGGGCCGGATTCATCTTGGAGGTTGCGTTCCCGTAGGTTTCACCTACGGCTACTCACGGTTTCCCGCTTCGCGGGAACGGGGAACGCGGTCGGCGTTTGGCCATTCGCCTTCCTCGCCGCGGCCCTTTTCATGTTCAACGCTTGTACCCCCGGCCCCAAGTACGCAAAGCCCACGGTTCCGACGCCACCCGCCTACAAGGAGCTTGCGCCCAGCGCGGCCGGTCCGCAAAGCGAATGGAAAGCGTCCCAACCTCAGGACCAGGTGATTCGCGGAAAGTGGTGGGAAATCTTCAACGATCCGCAGTTGAATGCCCTTGAGGAGCGCGTCGACGTCTCAAACCAAAACCTGAAGGTCGCGGAAGCGCAGTTTCGCCAGGCACGCGACCAGATTCGAATCGACCGGTCGGGGCTGTACCCGACGGTCAGCGCCGGACCTAACATCACCGGAGCACAATATTCCAAGAATGCTCCCAACCCCGGCCCCAAATATGGCCAAACGCAGGGGGATTTCGTATTGCCCTTTGACCTTTCCTATGAGGTGGACGCCTGGGGGCGAATCCATCTCACAGTTCAAGCTGCCACGGCCAGCGCCCGGGCCAGCGCGGCAGATTTGGAAACCGCCCGGCTGAGTATTCACGCTGAGTTGGCTGCGGATTACTTTTCGCTGCGCGGGCTGGATGCGCAGAAGCAGTTGCTTGACTCCACTGTGGTCGCCTACCAGAAAGCTCTGGACCTCACCACCAACCGGTATAACGGCGGGCTGGCGGCCAAAGTGGAAGTGGCGCAAGCGGCGACGCAGCTTGAAACCACCCAGGCACAGGCCATCGACGTGGGAGTGCAGCGTGCCCAATTCGAACATGCCATTGCCGCGCTCGTAGGCCAGCCCGCATCGACCTTCTCGATCCCCGTCTCGCCGCTGGATATGCCCCCGCCCAAGATCCCGGCGGGAGTCCCCTCCGATTTGTTGCAGCGCCGGCCGGACATCGCCGCCGCGGAACGGCGCATGGCCGCCGCCAACGCCGAAATCGGGGTGGCCAAGACGGCCTATTACCCCACGCTCACTCTCAGCGCCGCGGCTGGCCTCGAAGGGTCCTCGATCACCAACTGGTTTGCCTGGCCCAGCCGCTTTTTTGCCGTGGGCCCGACGTTGCTGGAAACGCTTTACGATGCCGGCCGCCGCCATGCCTACACGGACCAAGCCTGGGCCGCTTACGATGCGAACGTGGCTTCTTATCGCCAGAACGTCCTCACCGCCTTCCAGGAGGTCGAGGATAACCTGGCCGGGCTGCGCATTCTCGATGAGGAAAGCAAGAAGCAGAGTCAGGCCGTGCAGTCAGCCGAACTCTCACTGGCGCTTTCCACCACCCGTTACAAGGGCGGACTGGTGACTTATCTTGAGGTCATTACCGCGCAGAGCGCCGCCCTGAGCAACGAGCGCGCCGCCGTCGATCTCCTGACGCGCCGAATGACTTCCAGCGTGCTTCTCATCAAAGCGCTGGGCGGCGGATGGGACGTCTCCAAGCTTCCGCAGATTACCGAGCACGAAGATCACCCCCCTGTGCACGGCAGCAAATCTTAGGAGAGGTTGCTTTCCTGTAACAGAAGTGCGTTGAACCCGAATTCCGAAGTTCAAGATGCGGCGGATCTTCTAATTGCCCCGCTTTCGAGGTAATCGCCTTCTACTCGTCCCCGATACCTGTCACCTGACTCCTGAATCCTGACTTCTCTGCTCCCAATGACATACCAATACTTTTTTTCCGAACCCAAATAAGAAACTCCTCATCCGCCAATGCTCCGCTGCCGATAAGCAGAGGACAGAAAGATTCACCGGTTCAGTTTGACCCCGGGTCCGGTGGCATCGGAAGTTGAGGGAACAGGGAGTAGGTGAATGTGAGATTCAGTTTTACTCCGGGTTCCCATGGCATGGGAGGAGAAGCCAATGTCCCTCTTTGCGCTCGTCACTCGCCGTCGCGCCAGCGTATTCACGTTCGGCTTATTCCTTCTGTTTGTCGCCCGCGTTAAGGATGACCCCAACCGCGCCCTCGTCGCCGCCGAACCAGTTGGCCACGCCCGGATTGCCCATGCCAAACTCCTGCTGAGTTTTGAGCCCAACCTAGGTCAAGCCGACCCGCGCGTGAAGTTCCTCTCGCGAGGACCGGGGTACACGCTCTTCCTTGCGGAGGATGAAGCGGTGGTAGCACTGCGGAAGTCAGGAGCCGGAAGGCGGGAGCCAGAACGCAGAAGTCAGGAGTCCAGACTTAGAAGTCATAAGTCAGAAGAGGAAAGACGTCAGTTCTCCGTAGTCCGTGGTCAGTTGCATGAAACAAGGGAGGGGGATCGTAGCGCGTCCCTTGTCACGCCGCACTCGTCACTGCCATTTCCAGTGCCCAGTCCCCAGCCCCCTTCTTTTCTCTGCCTAAAGCTGCTTCGCGCGAACCCTGCTGCCAAGGTCATCGGCGTAAATGAATTACCCGGCAAGAGCAACTACCTGACCGGCAATGATCCTAAGAAGTGGCGCACCAACGTGCCAACTTATGGCAGGGTGCGGTACGAGAACATCTATCCAGGGGTAGATCTGGTCTATTACGGCAAGCAGGGTGGGCAGTTGGAGTATGACTTTGTCGTGGCCCCTGGGGCCGACCCCGGCGCGATCGCACTGGCAATCGATGCCGGCGGGCAAGTAAGCAGTAGGCAGAAAGCAGCAGGCAGCAGTCAACCGTCCGTGGTCAGAGGTTCCGGCAGGGCGGGATCAGGGGTAACGGACCACGTACCACGAACGACGGACAGCACCCAATCCAAAATCCGAAATCGAAAATCCAGAATCTCTTCGTCCCTGCGCATCGCGGCGAATGGCGACCTGATTGTGACCGCCGAGGGCGGGGAGGCGCGGTTTCACAAGCCGGTGGTGTATCAAGAACAGTCGACAGTTGACAGTTCACAGTTGACAGGCGAAAGCGAGGGCGCACTGGACTGCACGTCTCCGGACAACGGACCACGGACATCCGCCAATCCAAAATCCGAAATTCAAAATCCAAAATTGATCGACGCCTACTACGTCCTCAAGTCGGACGGCGAAGTAACCTTTGAAATCGCACCCTACGACAGGACTCGGCCCCTGATCATCGATCCCGTCCTCAGCTACTCCACCTATCTTGGCGGGAGCGATATGGATTATGCCAATGCCATTGCAGTGGACCCTTCCGGAAATGCCTACGTGACAGGTTACACGGCTTCCATCGATTTTCCGCTTGTCAAGCCGGTTCAGAGCTCCCCCGGTGGCGGCACCTGCACAGATGGTGTGGACACTATCGCTTGCTTTGACGCCTTTGTGACCAAGCTGAATCCCGCCGGGACTGCGCTGGTCTATTCCACTTACCTCGGCGGCAGTGGTGAGGACTATGGGACGGGAATTGCGCTCGATGCGAGCGGCGATGCCTATGTGACCGGGTACACAAATTCCACGGATTTTCCGGTAAAGAAGGCGCTCCAAGCCGAGAACGCCGGGGGGTACGACGCTTTTGTTGCCGAACTGAGCGCAGACGGAGCCTCCCTGATCTACTCGACCTACTGGGGCGGAAGTAGCGATGATATAGGGACTGGCGTCGCAGTCGATTCTTCCGGCAACGCCTATATGTCGGGCTACACCGCCTCGCCTGAATTCCCGGTCACCCCCGGTGCCCTCCAGGCCAGCTACGGCGGTGGCGACCACGATGGCTTCGTCGTCAAATTCAACTCGGGAGGCGCCGAGCTCGGCTATTCAACATTTCTTGGTGGCAGCGCGGACGATTACGCTTACGGAGTCGCTGTGGACTCTGCCGGCGATGCCTACGTCACCGGGGCCACAAACTCCGCGAACTTCCCGACCGTAAACGCCTTCCAACCGAATTACGCCGGCGGCCTCTGCGCTGTAGCTCCGAACACCTTCCCGTGCTACGACGCCTTCGTTGCGAAGCTTAACCCCGCCGGATCAGCGCTCATTTACTCTACGTACTTGGGAGGAACCGGCAGCGATTACGGCTATGCCATCGCCCTTGACGGTTCGTCCAATGCCTATATGACTGGGTACACGACTTCCACAAACTTCCCGACAACGGCGGGAGCTTTCCAGCGAGTCTTCGGTGGCTCGTACGACACCTTCGTTACCAAGCTCGATGGCGCTGGTTCCGCACTTGTCTATTCGACCTACTTGGGCGGTCCCGGAACTCAGGTTGGATATGACGTTGCGGTAGATTCATCCGGGCATGCTTTCGTGACGGGATACAATTACGGGGGCGGTTTCCCAACCGTGAGCCCCACGCAAGCTAAGAACGCCGGATTCTACGACGCCTTCGTCAGTGTGCTTAATGCATCTGGAAGCTCGCTCGATTTTTCCACCTACCTCGGTGGAAGCTTAGACGAAGTGGGACGCGGAATCTCCTTGGACCCCTCAGGGAACGCTTACGTTACCGGCGGGACTTTCTCGTTGGATTTCCCCATCACATCAGGCGGCTACCAGCCGACATATGGGGGCGGACCCTACGATGCCTTTGTGACCAAGTTTAGTCTTACGCCGGGGCCTTTCGTGGCCCTCTCGCCGTCATCGTACAACTTTGGCAACCAGGTTGTCGGGACGACGAGCTCCGCCGCGCCCATAACGCTCACCAACACCGGTAACGTCACGCTCAACATCACAAGCGTGACCATCGCCGGGACGAACAGCGGCGACTTTACTCAGACCAATAACTGCGGCGCGACCGTGGCCGCGGGCGCCAGTTGCACCCTCAGCGTCACCTTCACTCCCACGGCGAGCGGCTCGCGGAGCGGCTCTTTAACCATCACTGATAACGCCAGTCCTGCCACGCAGACCGTCAGCCTCACGGGAACCGGCACTGCGCCCGTGGTAGGCCTCTCCCCCGCTTCCTTGACTTTCCCGGCACAAGCGGTGGGCACCAGCAGCAGCGCTCAAAGCGTCACCCTCAGCAATACGGGGAGCGCCACCCTCAGCATTACCAGCATCACCGCCAGCGGCGACTTCTCCCAAACCAACACCTGCGGCGCGAGCCTCGCGGCCAGCGCCAGTTGTACCCTCAGCGTAACCTTCACTCCTACGGCGAGCGGCTCGCGGAGCGGCTCTTTAACCATCACTGATAACGCCAGTCCTGCCACGCAGACCGTCAGCCTCACGGGAACCGGCACTGCGCCCGTGGTAGGCCTCTCCCCGGTAGTGACTCAATTTGAAATTTGGAGGTTCGCATGATGGCAACGGATTTGCTTATATCTCCGCGCAAGGTCTATAATCCCCCATCTCCGAGGCGACCAAAAGATAACCGGGGAAAAGCCGTGACGATTGGGATTGGGATAAGATGCACGGACGGGATTGTCCTTTCTGCGGACACGCTCATCACCGTTCCTGGCTCCCACAAGTATTACGAGTCCAAAATCTTCGCCGTCAGTTACCCGCCCTTGCGCGACCGCAGTTTTTTTACCTTCGCAGGCTACCCGGAGCTAATGAAAACATTCAGAGACAAATTCACCGAAGCCGCACTTAGAAGCGATTTTGATTTATCTGTCTCGGGGGTTAAAGATACGACCGAAGACATTTTACAGGAAATGGAAGGAGCAATTCTAAACAGTCTTGATAGCACAGGAGGATTGCAGATGCTTTGCGCCAGCTTCATTGGCGGGAATCTCTCCTTGTTGCGAACCTCGGAAACCTCGGTTCATAAAGTTGGTTTATATGACTATGTGGGAGCCGGAGATAGTTCGCTTCTGCGCTACCTATCTAGCTTACTCTTAACTCAAACGGTCAGCGTTAAAATCGGCAGCATAATAGCTTCCTACCTTGTCACCAAAGCCAAGCAACTCGTTGACGGGTGCGGCGGGGAAACTGATTTGGTTCAGATAATGGCAGATGGGAAAGTTCACTCCTTCACCGGAAGTTTTAAAGACAGGGAAATATTAATGGCGGAATTCTATATCAAGCAGTTTATTGGAACGGTTTTCATTCCGAGTATTTCCGACGATCACAGGAACAAAGTCTTTGAAAGCCTCTCTACTTCTTTCCGCGACCTACTTCGCTCATAAGTGCAACGATCTCTTCAATGCTCCACATGTGGTCTGCAACCCCTGCTTCCATCGCGGGTGTAACCCTCAAAGTCTGATGAATCCGGCAGAAGTTATAGTGCATGTAATAGAGGGCCACCATATAAGCGTGATTCTCGACTTTCTTGCTAAAGCCATTTGTAAGCCGCGTGAATCGGCGCATGCCCATCCTCATGCTGAGATTCTGCCGTTCGACGTAACTTGTTGATACGTGCCTCATGTCGGGCCTTCCTTGCATGACCTTCGCTTCGGCGCTAACGCACACCGCAGGACTGTAACGGGTTTCCTCTTGCGTAGATTCATACATCTTTACTAATACAGCATAATCTATTTCACATCCGAACGCGCCGTCAACCGCATCCAGGTAAACGCGCAAGCCATCCGTTGTAAGCTGAATTCGATTTTTTAGCCTACCAGCAAGATCATCAATAAACATACGGGCGCTTCGCAAGTCTCGATTGCCAATCATAAACGAAGGAACTAGCTTTGTGTCAGCATCAATGGCTACCCACGTCCATACGTCGCCATAGCCGAATTGGCCGCGCTTTTCTTGAGGGACATTCTTTTGCTTGGCGTAAACAAAGCTCCAGCATTCGTCGCACTGAATCCGCTTGCACTTCAGATTGCGCAACGTGCGGTCCTGATAGTCGGCGCACGCGCTTCCGATTCTCGGTAGAAGATGCAGGACAGAGTTAAAGGCCACGTCGCACATGCGGGCAGTCGCGCGAAGCGAATTGCCCTCAATTAGTGCGGCAATAATTTGCGTTTGCTTTTCTTGGCTCAGCTTGTTCATAATGCAATTATGCATGAGCGGAACAAGCATGTCAAGTAAAATCTTTGGGCAAGGCAAACTTTTTTGGGTGTAAACTTTGCGATGCCTTTTTAATGTTGCGCTCAACTCCTGCAAAGATGGCCGGAATCCGAACTGATGACCAGATGCCAGTTCTTTCGCCGTTTCAAAACCGAAGCTGTATAGCCAGAGGAGAAACGTGAGAATTTCACTAAAAGAAGCGGTTGAGCTATTTAGAGACTGGAAGGAACGGCCAATCCTTGTCAAGGTCACAATGGCACTGCGAGAAAGAGTTGGTGTTTTCGACTGGTATATTTGCAAGGTATCACCCTCTGGTAGGTTGATGTTTCTTGACCCTAATAATGGCAAACGCGAAGCAGTTAATTTACAGGGAGCAACTTGGACTCTTACCAGTTCGACTGATCCAAGATTGGGAGAATCGGTAGCTGCTCGCCTCGCTCGCGGAATGGTTACGCTTTCGGAAATAAGATGATCTGACATAGGCTAAATTCTGGACAAAGGGGACACATATGGCATCTAAACTTAAAGACCCATCGGAGCTACCTGTTACCGCAGCCGATATGTTAGCTCTTAATAAGCAAATCTTCGCCAGCGCACAAGAGATCAACAAGACCCTCGAAAGGTTGGCTATTGCTATCGAGAAATTGGTTGAAAAAACTCAAGGCTAACTCCGGTGTGCGCGGCAAGCAATACCGCTAAAGCTTCGTTTGCCGACACATTTTTCTCTTTCAGAAAGTCGAGAACTTGTTGGGCAAGTTCAAGGGTGGATCTTTTTGAAGATTTTTGGTTTGCCATTGGGCACACTCCTATGCTAAGGTTCAAATCGGAGTGTGAACCCTACAAGGCCCCGACTGACATCGGGGCTTTCGCTTTTCTGCTATCTTACCACAGTCAAGTTGGAAAGGGGGGGGCAAGATGAGTCCAACTGTCTATTTAATTCTTTTCGGAATGTTGGTGCTTGCGGGATTCTCCACCGTTGTATCACGACTCAATCATATTGCCGATTCTCTCGACTCACTCCGAAGTGACCTTAAACCCTTAGCGGAAGAGGCTCGCGAAAGGCAGCACGAAGCACAAAGAGTCCAAAGGCTCCGTGAGCATGATCTTATGGTGTGAATCGGCTAGACCTACTTCTTCCACCGTGCATTCGCCGCTTTCGTTGCGATAGTAGACCGCTTCCTAGCCGAAAGCGCTTGTGCCCTGGCAACCCCTCCCCTGAGTCCACCCTTGCGCCCGATGTCAGAAAGGTATGCCGACACTGCCGATCGCTCAGGCTCAGCAGGAATCTTAACCTCTCCAGTTAGGAGTTGGGCAACTTGATGCGCCCGTTCGTTGGTATCACGGGGTAGTTTCTTTGGCTTTATCATGCGACCATTGTCGCATACTAGGAAGGCGAGTCAAGAGGCAAGAAAATCAAAATGAGTCACTACCCTCTCCCCCGCTTCCTTGACTTTCCCGGCACAAGCGGTGGGCACCAGCAGCAGCGCTCAAAGCGTCACCCTCAGCAATACGGGGAGCGCCACCCTCAGCATTACCAGCATCACCGCCAGCGGCGACTTCTCCCAAACCAACACCTGCGGCGCGAGCCTCGCGGCCAGCGCCAGTTGTACCCTCAGCGTAACCTTCACTCCCACGGCGAGCGGCTCGCGGAGCGGCTCTTTAACCATCACCGATAACGCCAGCCCTGCCACCCAGACCGTCAGCCTCACGGGAACCGGCACTGCGCCCGTGGTGAGCCTCTCCCCCGCTTCCTTGACTTTCGCGGCACAAGCGGTGGGCACCCGAAGCGTCGCTCAAAGCGTCACCCTCAGCAATACGGGGAGCGCCACCCTCAGCATTACCAGCATCACCGCCAGTGGCGACTTCTCTCAAACCAACACCTGCGGCGCGAGCCTCGCGGCCAGCGCCAGTTGTACCCTCAGCGTGACCTTCACTCCCACGGCGAGCGGCTCGCGGAGCGGCTCTTTAACCATCACCGATAACGCCAGCCCTGCCACCCAGACCGTCAGCCTGACAGGAACCGGCGTGGCCACACCGCTGGTCAGCCTCTCCCCCGCTTCCTTGACTTTCCTCACACAAGCGGTGGGCACCAGCAGCAGCGCTCAAAGCGTCACCCTCAGCAATACGGGGAGCGCCACCCTCAGCATTACCAGCATCACCGCCAGTGGCGACTTCTCCCAAACCAACACCTGCGGCGCGAGCCTCTTGGCCAGCGCCAGTTGTACCCTCAGCGTAACCTTCAAGCCGACGGCTACTGGGACCAGAACCGGGGTCGCGACCATCACCGATAACGCCAGCCCTGCCACCCAGACCGTCAGCCTGACAGGAACCGGCACTGCGCCCCTGGTGAGCCTCTCCCCCACTTCCTTGACTTTCCCCGCACAAGCGGTGGGCACCAGCAGCAGCGCTCAAAGCGTCACCCTCAGCAATACGGGGAGCGCCACCCTCAGCATTACCAGCATCAGCGCCAGCGGCGACTTCTCCCAAACCAACACCTGCGGCGCGAGCCTCGCGGCCAGCGCCAGTTGTACCCTCAGCGTAACCTTCAAGCCGACGGCTACTGGGACCAGAACCGGGGTCGTGACCATCACCGATAACGCCAGCCCTGCCACCCAGACCGTCAGCCTCACGGGCACCGGCACTGCGCCCGTGGTGAGCCTCTCCCCCACTTCCTTGACTTTCCCCGCACAAGCGGTGGGCACCAGCAGCAGCGCTCAAAGCGTCACCCTCAGCAATACGGGGAGCGCCACCCTCAGCATTACCAGCATCACGGTGAGCGGCGACTTCTCCCAGACTAACACCTGCGGCGCGAGCCTCGCGGCCAGCGCCAGTTGTACCCTCAGCGTAACCTTCAAGCCGACGGCCACTGGGACCAGAACCGGGGTCGTGACCATCACCGATAACGCCAACCCTGCCACCCAGACCGTCGGCCTGACAGGAACCGGCGTAGACGCACCGGTGGTCAGCCTCTCTCCCGCTTCCTTGACTTTCCCGGCACAAAAGGTGGGCACCAGCAGCAGAGCTCAACTCGTCACACTCAAGAACACGGGGAGTGCGACCCTCCGCATTACCCGCATCACGGTGAGCGGCGACTTCTCCCAATACAACCCCTGCGGCTCGAGCGTGGCGGTTGGCGCGAGTTGCACCCTTAGCGTGACCTTCAAGCCGACGGCTGCTGGGACCAGAACCGGGGCCGTAACCATCACCGATAACGCCACCCCTACCACCCAGACCATCAGCCTGACGGGAACCGGCACTGCGCCCGTGGTGAGCCTCTCCCCCACTTCCTTGACTTTCCCCGCACAAAAGGTGGGCACCAGCAGCAGCGCTCAAAGCGTCACACTCAGCAATACGGGGAACGCTAGCCTTACTATTACGAGCATCAAAGCGAGCGGCAACTTCTCCCAAACCAACACCTGCGGCTCGCGCGTGGCGGCCAGCGCCAGTTGCACCCTCAGCGTGACCTTCAAGCCGACGGCTACTGGGACCAGAACCGGGGCCGTGACCATCACCGATAACGCCAACCCTGCCACGCAGACCGTCAGCCTGACAGGAACTGGCGCGTCCGCCGCGGTGGTCAGCCTGTCTCCCGCTTCCTTGACTTTCCCCGCACAACAGGTGGGCACCAGCAGCAACGCTCAAAGCGTCACCCTCAGCAATACGGGGAGCGAGGCGCTCGGCATTACCAGCATCACGGCTAGCGGCGACTCCTCTCAGACGAACACCTGCGGCTCGAGCGTGGCGGCCAATGCGAGC
>Ga0208037_1000152_pt1 | contig 48367 bp, 66 predicted proteins | sample June2015DPH_13_1_3_FD_184710 | JGI IMG/M metagenome (GOLD analysis project Ga0208037, IMG submission 184710) | Peatland microbial communities from SPRUCE experiment site at the Marcell Experimental Forest, Minnesota, USA - June2015DPH_13_100... | ecosystem: Environmental > Terrestrial > Soil >...
TGAGGTCCGGGTTGGTGCCATCGTCGACGCGGCGCTCGTCGAAGAAGCTCAGGCCAGCGACGCTCGCGAACTTATTGAGCGCACGGGCTCCGGGGGCCCGGTGCCCGTCCGGCACGTCGTTGCTCTTGTAGGTGTCGTCGTCCCAATCGAGGGTCACGACCTGGACGACGGGCACCAGCAGATCGGTCGTCATGATCGTCTGCGTGGGGACCAGGCGGTTGAACTTGTCCTCGGGGAAGCCATCGAGACTGAACTTGCTGGCGGGCTTGGCGACCAATGCGCCAGCTGGCGCGGCCGTGGCGAGGCCCTTCTCTTCGGTCATGTGCGCGGTCCTTTCTGGTCGCGCACCTTCGCTCGGCGCGCGTGCCGTGACGGCTGGTTGATGAGGCGGCGGTTCGGCGAGCCGGTCCTGGCAGCGCGAAGCACCTTCTCGGTGCATCGGGCACAGGTTGCCGAGGCCCCGCGGCCAGCCATCGGGGTCTCGCAGATCGAGCACCTCAGCGGCTCTGGCTCGGGCCGGTCGACGGGCAGGCGGGGGAGCCCGCGGCGGTCGTCGCCGGCGAGACGGCGCAGGCGGGCGACACCCATCAGGGGACCATCCTCTCGGGATGCGCACCACCGCTCCCCCAGGCATCATGGAAGGGGCAACTGCCGGAGGTGCCGACTTCGGGGCAGTTGCACTGATACTCGACTTCTCCGACACGCACTGTCATCCGGGGCCTCGTGTTCGCCGCGATCATCGCCAGCGAACCCTCGATCCGGCGCAACAGGCTCATGAGGTTCAGGAAGTCGGCGTCGGTCATGCTTGCTCCTTCGCCAAGTTCTCCTAGCGTCCGCATGTAGCGGTTCGGATGGGTCGCCAGCGCCTCGGCGGCGATTACGTCGAGCCACTTCTGCTCGCGGCGATCGGCCTCGCGGTTGACGCGCTGTCGGATGGCGAACGCTCGTCCGCGGCGGATCTGGTGACGGCTTTTCACCGGGCGGCCTTCTTCTTCCGCCAGGCCGCCTTGTGCCCGCTCGTCGCCGAGGCGGGTAAGTTCGGCGATGAGTTCATCCGATGAGTTCATCCTCCGATGAGTTCATCCATCATTGCTCGGAGATCCATCATTGCTCGGAGATCGGCCTCCTCGAACTCGGCGAAATGGAGATCGGACGCCAGCGCGGCGGCGTGGCGCAGCGCCAAGCGGGCGGCGCTCGTGGGCTTCTTGGGGGCTTCGCGCTTGGTGGTGAGCCCCTCGCGAAGCATCTGATGCCAGGTGGGGAAGTTTCTAACGGCGCTAGAAACTTCAGCCTTGCTCGGGAACTTCTCGGCGAACTTCATACGCGCCCCAAGTTCCGCTCGGCTCGCGTGGACTTGGTTGGCCACGCTGTCCAGCAGGCCTTTGGGAAGCTGCTTGCCAGAGCGCTGCTTGAGAAGTTCCTGCCCGAAGTCCCAACGCGCCCGGAGCCCGTCGCCCTCCGAGGAGGCAATGCGTCCCTCGATCTTCGCCAGCAAGCGTCCCCACATCGGCGGGATGTAGGAAGGATCATCCCTAGCGATTGCTAGCGGCATCAGTTTCTCCCTTTCGTGGCGGCTATCAGGGCGAGCACGATTTCGCGTTGGATGGGATTCATATCGGAGAGGCGGACGGGATCTGACGCCACAGGCCCCGGCAGGGGTGATTTGGCTGAGCCAGCGCCACGAACGACCTCGGAGTGGCGCATCTTCCCACTGGCGAGAAGCGCGGCCGTCCTAGCGCCTGAAACGGGCCGTGCGGTCATGCGAGCGCCGCCAGGAACAGCACCGCGCCGGTCCAGACGGTGAGGCTCAGCAGCGCCGCGACGCCGAGCCAGAGAAGACAGCGAGCCGGGTGCGGCGCCTCTTCGTAGAGCGCCAGGTCCGCCCACCAGTACGCCCACGCGCGGCGGATCATGGCCTCGGCTCCGGGTCGAACATCTCGGCCATGTGGGCCCGGCGCAGCGCCTCGGTCAGGTAGCGGAAGCCAGCCGCCCGCTCCTGCATGCCAGCCCGTAGGCAAGCGTCTTCGCAGGCGCGGAAGTGGACGATCTGCCTGGTGATCTGCAGGAGCACGGCCTTGCGGGCGGCTTCGGACAGGGCGTCGACGTCGTTCATCGCAGCCAGCCCAGGGCGGGCGCCAGCGCGTACACGGCTGCGAAACCGACCGCGAAGGCCAGGACCAGCATGGCCATGATCACGGTGGCGAGGGCTGCGTCGTTCTCGCTCACGACGCGCGCCGCTCGAGCATCCCGAGCCTAGCGGCCGCGCCACGGCAGGGCGCGCACATGGGGACGTCGCGGCGGCCGATCCGGACGACCTGGACGTCCGTGCCGTCGTGCGCGTGGGTCATCACTCCCGAGCAGGCGGAACGCGACTCATGCTGGTCGATGGGGGAGGGGACGGGCAGAGATGTGAGGTCCGATGGAGGAGGCATCTCTGCCCGTCCGCCGACGGAGCCGCTCATCTTCGGCTCCTGATAATCGGGGGTCACGGCGTCACCTGGACCGGACGTAAATCCCGAATCCCGGAACTATCCGGGTCATGCCATGTCCGGCCAGTGACGACGAGGTAAATGCAAACGTGGGAGACGCCGTACTCGCGCCCGAGACTGCGCTGGGACTCACCCGCCGCTTGGCGGGCGCGGATGTCGCGGACGGCTGCCCACGTCAGCTTGTGGCGGGGGGATGCCTCGCCCACTGCCCCGGCGCCGCCCCGCAGGCGGCCCTTAGCCGAGGCGTCGCGGAGGTTGTCGCGGGCGGTGCCAGTCCAGAGGTGGGCAGGATTGCAGCACGGGGGGTTGTCGCAGGTGTGGAGCACGTCGAGCGCGGCCGGGACTGGGCCATTGGCCATTTCGAAGGCGATCCGGTGGGCACCACGCCTCTTATTTCCATGCCAGAGCATCCCGTATCCATTGCGGCGCGGGCCGAGCCATGGCCAGCGGGCCCAGAGGCCGCCCGACTGGTCGACTTGATCCCAGAAGCGGTCGTAGCGCGCGGGTCCGGCGGCACGGACGCAAACCGGGTGCCTGCGGGCGCCCTTGGCACGCTCGGCATCGAGCTCCTGGGGGAAGAGGACATAACCTCTCTTACCGGAAGACACTTGTAAACTACCCGTTAGTGGGGCCGCGTTCATGCGTCCCGCCCCTTCGCCGTCAACACCGCGAGCGCCGCGAGGTAGCGGGCGGCTTGTTCGGGCGTGACTTCGCGGCGTTCCCAGGCCTGGAGCCGCTGGCGCGAGGGCAGGTTGGCATCGCGAGCTAGGGCGGTGACGGTGACGAAGGCAGCCTGGCGCTCAAGGCGCAGCACCTTGCCGGAGACCTTGGGCGGCTGGGCCAGCTTGACTGCCACGGCGAGCACCCGATCGAGGCGCCCGGGGGATTGCGTGTCGTTCACGCACCGGAGAATAGGGGAGGGGCGTTTCCTTTGTCAATAGGCTGTGTTAGGATGCCGGTCGACATGAACGGAGCGCGGACGCACCACTTTCGGACGGCGATCGGCGATCGTCTCGCCGGGCGGTCGGCGGTCCGCGATGGGATAGGACTCGCCGCCATCCTGCTCGTGGGGGGGGTCTATGCCCGCGCCTTCCTAGTCCCGCACGCGGTTGACGTGAGCCTCGCCGCTGACTTCGCCGTCTGCCAGCATGCAGTCCAGGCCTGGCTCGGCGGGAGGCCGATGTACCCGGCCTTCGAGGTCCAGGGACCTTACAACGTCGCCATCCCCGGCCTGGTCCTCTACCCGCCGGTCACGATCCTGCTGTTCGCGCCGTCCCTGCTCCTGCCCGCCGTGCTCTGGTGGCTGATCCCTGGAGCGATCTTCGGCGCGGCTGTCTACCGCATGCGCCCGAATGTCTGGGCGCTGGCCGCGATGGCTTACTGCCTCGTCCAGCCGATCCCGGTGAATCTGGTCGTGGTGGGCAACCCCGACATCTGGCTTGCCGCCGCCCTCGCGGTCGCCTTCTACTGGCGGCCGGCCGCCGCGCTCGTGCTCCTCAAGCCATCACTGTTCCCGCTCGCCTTGTTCGGCTTTCGGAGCCGCGGGTGGTGGATGGCCGCTAGCATCTTCGCGCTCGTCAGCCTGGCGCTTCTCCCGCAGACGCTCGACTGGCTTCGCGTGATCCAGCACGGCTATGGCGTGCGCTCGGGGTTGACCTACTCGCTGGACGATCTGCCTCTCGTCGGTGCGCCGCTGGTGGCGTGGGCGGGATCCGTACGGCGCAGATCAGATCACGTTGAGCAGACAGCAAATCTCATTGTCGGCGGGTCCGCTGAGAGCGACGGTCTTGCTAGCGGCAGGCGTCGTCGTGTAGCCGAACTGGACGCCCATGTTGAGCGGGCTGGAAGTCGTGTACCCCGCTACCTCGTACCAGCCCGAAGGAGCGGTCATGGTAGTGGCTCGCGCCGCCCACAGATAGAACTCGGCACCAATCAGGGGAGACACAACCATCGGCCCCGCCGTGTACGAGCCGCTGATAGCCCCGAAGGTCCTGGCATTGAAGGCAATGCCAGACAGTCCGGTCCATTCGATTACTCCCGCGACCGAATAGTCGTTCCACGTGAACACGATGCCGGTCGAGGGAAACTGCCCAACCACCCCTACCCAGACGACTATTGCCGCCGGGTTCCCGGAGCCATACACGCCGGCGGATGCCTGCGTCCATAGCGCTCCACCCCCGCTGATGGTGCAGCCGGTGGTCGAGCCGATGGTGCTGATGCAGGCGATCAAGGTATCGCCTTGCCGGGGGGTCGAGCCTAGCGTCAGGGTTTGTCCGTAATGCGCCGACCCTGACGAGACCACGTTCTGAACGTAGGCCCCCATGCGCGGGAATTTCGGCTTTGCAGGAAGGCCGTAGACCGGCTGCGCGGTAACCCATTGCGCGGGCATCTAATAGTCCCCGCCCATCGCCACCACGTCGGTCGTCTTGCCGGTGGTCATTGTCGCCACGCACCCGGCCTGTAGCGTCCATCCCGTCGGAACGACGAGGTAGCCGAGGAGCGGCGCGAGAACCGCCATCGCCTCAACGCGTGCGACCGTCGTATAGCCGGTGCCGATCGGCAAGTTCACCACGCCGATGTAATAGTTAGTCGAGCCATTGTTGAGGTAGAAGGCGAGGTTCACGGCCGCCGTATCGTTGGTGGAGCACATGATCGAATCGAAGCGCGTGCCGTTGCTGCCGATGGAGCCGAGCGACTTCGGGGTTGTCGCGTCGCTGATCGTGAACTGGACCGCATCGACGCGGATCGCCGCCTCGAAGATCGGGGAGGTTCCTGCTGACATGGTCGTCTCCTAGTCGTCTCCTAACGGAAAAGGTTATAGGCGGTGATGAGCCCTTCGGCACTCTGGACAGCCGGGACGCTACCGCCGCCACCCGCTGGGTGAACATGGTCTTCATGGCTCGCAGTCGCCGCCGATCCAGCCGAGCCGGAACCGGACTCTACAAGCGGCGTATCGGAACCCAGGCTCACGCCCGAGCCGAAGGTTGTCTCTGCGCCCGTATCGTCCTTGACGGCGAGCACCTTGCCGGTCTTGGCGTAGATCCGCAGCTTGCCAGAGCCGGGCGTCCCCGGAGCGGCGGCTACCGTGCCGTCGAGGTAGGTGATGATGCCTTCGTCGGAGAGCCCGCCGGTCGTCGGCGTCTCCCAATCGACGCCGTTGGTCGCGCCCGAGTTGGCGGTCAGAACCTTGCCGTCCGTGCCAACGCCGAGTTTCGTGGTCGCGGACGCACCGTGAACGATGATGTCGCCCTTGGTTGTGGTCGGATCGGCGAAACCCGACGAGGGCGTCGCCCAGACGAGCAGGTGCGTAGTCGGGTCTACCGTCAGGACTTGCCCGTCGCTGCCCTTGCCGAGACGTATTGCGGCTCCGCCCGTATCACCAACGATCAGGTCCGCGGCCGCGCTCATGGGGTTGGCGAGCAGGGTCGGCATGGGATGAACATGCCCCGCGTCGGCTATCTTGCCGCTGGTTCCCGCCGCGGCAGCCGTGCCCGACGTCTCGGCTCCGATGTCGCCAGCTGCGCCTGCCGCTGGCATGGCGTGGCGGTGCCCGGCGTCGGCGTACTTGCCGCTGGCGCCGGCAGAGACGGTCGAGCCGATAGCCTCAGCGGTCATGTCGCCCGTTCCGCCTACGGACGGCACCCCGCCGATGCCGATCATGAGGCCGTTGTTCAGAACGAAGTGCTGAGACTTCACGGCGGCATCGATGCTGTCGACGGTGTTGACGATGAACGTGGAGGCCACGGTCATCCCCGCCGGGCAACCGATACCGTGCAGATTGTTGTTCAGGTTGTTGACGAACCACAGGTTGCCACCGCTCCGGTCGTATATGCCGTAACCGGAGGACTGGTGCTCGATCGGCGAGCATATGAACGTGTTGTAACGGCAGCCGTCGTTCGTGGAATCGCCGAGGATGATGCCGTTTTGGCAGGCGATGATCTGGCCGGTCCGGACCACGTTGCCCTGGAAGTTGTAGGTGTCCGATGCCCCGGCGGCATGGAATGCGGTGTTGCCTGTGCTCGTGATCCGGCCAACGGTGATGTCGTTGTTGAAGCAGCCGAAGTCGGAGATGCCGGTCGAGTCGGCATTGAGCCCCATGCCGGTCAGGCTGTTTATGTCGCCGATCCAGATGCGGTTGTCGCTTGCCCGGTTCATCAGGACGGCCTGAGTGATCGTCTGGCTGTTGCCGTCAAGTTCGGCGAGGCGAAGGTCGAGGCAGTTCAGGATCTGGTTGCCCGTGCCGGGGGTGATGGTCAGCATCGAGGTCATCGCGCCCGACGCCTTGACGTGCGCCGCCGTCGCGTCGAAGGTCACCCAGCCGTTCCCTGTGTGCGTATAGAGCGGGTCGAAGGCGATGGCCCCCGAGATGACGTAGGTGCCCGGCAGGAGCAGGATCGAATAGGGCCTGGTGACCGCAGCGGCGGCCGTGATCGCAGCGTTGATCTCCGTCTGGTCGGCGGTCCCATCGCAGACGGCGGTCGCCAGGGCTGCTAGGCCGGCGGCGGTGTCCGAGGCCGCGAGGATGTAGTCGTAAGGGAAGGCCCCACCGCCGCCGTCGCCCGTCCCGAGCGGCCCGACTTCGGTGCCGGCGCTGTCCCGGTAGTACAGCCCGCCCGTCTTGGAGTAGAGCCGATGGTGGCTCGCCGCGGGGTTGCCCGGCGCGGAGCCATCCGTGCCGTCAAGGTAGGTGAACACGCCTTCATCGTTCAGGCCGCCAGTCGTGGGGGTGGCCCAGACAAGCAGGTGGGTGGTTGGATCTACCGTGAGCACCTGGCCGTCAGCGCCTTTGGCGAGCCGGGCGGGTGCGCCGCCGGTGTCGCCGACGATGAGATCGGCGGCCGCGCTCATGGGGTTAGCGATCCCGCCAGCGTCCCAGGCCGGGAGGTGCGTGGTCGGATCGACCGTCAGAACCTGGCCGTCCGTGCCGACCGGGAGACGCCCAGGAGCGCCCGGGGGCGGATAGAGCGAGAGCGTGTTGAGTGCCCATCCGGCCGCGCCGTTGCCCGTCGTAGCCAGGAGCCGCCAGTACCGCGCCGTGATCGGGCCTGAGAGGTTCCGAACCCCTGTGTCGATGAAGGTTACGGCCCCGCTGTCTCTGGTCGTCCAGGTCGAGTCATCGGTGCTCGATTGCAGCGCCCAGACGGCAGCACCGGCAGGGCTCCCGCCCTCAAGAGCACGCCAGGCGCCGATCGTATGAGCGGTTCCGAGGTCGATCTCCACCCACTGATTGGCCGAACTGATGAAGCCGCCAACATGGAACGTCGCATCGTTGCCGTCATTGACGTTCGAGGGGACATATGTCAGGTACGTCGCGTTGGCTGATGCAGTGCCAGCTGGCGCCAGGTCCGCGCCCAGGGCCGGCTGGACGATCATGTCGCCGGCCGTCGTCATGGGGTTGTCGAAGCCTGTGGGCGGGTCCCAGGTGACGTGGCCGGTTATCGCATCTACCGTTAGCACGTCGCCTTCCGCGCCCACTGGCAGCCGGGTCGGCGTCGCTATCGGCGGCGTCCCCGCGATGACGGCTCCGCCTACGATCAGGTCGTCCTGTGCCTCCATCGGGTTCGTCATCGTGCCGGTGATAGGGTCCCAAGCCGCGTGCGTCGCGTCCGTCGCCGTGAGCACGTCGCCCGCAATCGGCACGCCTGCCGCGTCGATGCTGACGCCCTGGAGCGCCCGGACCTTCAGGTTGCCAAGGTGCCCCTCAAGGTCGCCGCCGTAGATCGGCGGAGTGTGAAGCGGGCCATCGAGCGCGTGCGGGGTCGTCCCACCACCACCACCACCACCACCGCCCCCGCCGCCACCACCACCGCCCCCGCCGCCACCACCACCAGCGGCTGTACCGGGGATGCCGGCCAGCGATGCTTTGCGGACTTCCTTGGCGGCGTGCAGTCGAACGGTCATGTCAGTCCACCAGCGTCCCACCGACAGCGCCGACGTAGGTGCCAGCGCCGCCCGGAACGACGGTCATCTCGGTCCGGTAGGTGTCCACGATCCAGAAGCTGCTCTCGCTCATGACCGAATCGATGGCCTCGATCGTGTCCCCCTTCTGGAGCCCGGGGTTACCCACGATGCCGAAGTCGTAGACCTTTCGGAAGCCGTCCTGCTTGGCGAGTTGCGCAGAGGCCGTGGCAGCCGCCTGGGTCGTGGTCGTGATCGCCGACTCATTCACGATCACCCGGCGGATGGGATTGTTCAGGCTCGCCTCCATCGCCCCGGTGGGGCTGGTCGGCTCGGGGAGCCCGACTACGCCAGCGCCGGCTATGGCGATCTGGACCACGTCGTTCCCGCTGGCGTCCTTGCCGACGACCTTGACCCGGGTGGCCAACTCGTACTCGTCGACGGCCCGCTCGAGGCTGATCAGGTCCACGCCACTCGTGTACGGCCATGACGAACTGCCAATGGCGACAGGCTCGAAGTGGTAGGTGCCGTCCTCGGTGGCGAAACTGTGATAGCCCACGAGCGCCCCTAGTTGCGCGAGCGCCGCAGCGAAGCTCGTCCCGTCCGTCACCTCGAAGTCCCCGGCGATATAGTCGGTCGTCGTCACCGCCGTGGCGGGGAAGTCCATGTGGCTCAACAGGTCGTTCACGATGTCGGAGACCTGCATGTTCAGGAACACGAAGTTCGCTGGGGTGCGCACGGCCCCGGCCGTGGTGGCCCCTTGCGGGTAGTTCACGATCGCGCTCTGGACGATCGCCTTCTTCATGAAGTCCCGGCACGTTATGACGATGCTCCGCTGGCTCCGGTCCCGCGTCTCGTCGCCCTTGTCGATGAAGCCGTAGAACGTCTGAACCGAGTTGGCAGGGTCGCCGTACCACTGATGGACCCAGATCTTCTTGTCGGGCACGACTAGCGGAAGCCACTGGCTCCAGAGCGGCTCGTCCTCCGGCGCGAGTTCGCACTCGATCTCAAGGCCGTCCGCGTCAGTCTGGAGGCTCTTGTCGATGGAGATGCGCTTGACCTGGATCGGCACCGGCGCGATGTGGCCACCCCAGATCTCCATGGAGGTGGCGTTGGCGAACATGGCGCCGTAGCTGGTGCCTGCCGCGATATGGACCGACCACCAGCGATGCGGCCCGGCGGCCACGCTCCCCTGCAGCACCCCGCCTCTCACGGGCTGCGCGTCCGCTACCGTCCAGGTGGTCCCATTGTCCGAGTATTCGATGGTCCAGGTGCTCCAGCAGCCAGCGTTAGAACCCACCGTTATTCCCATGAGCCGCCAGTAAGTCACGTCCTTGGCGGTCCCCAGGTCCCAGGTGAAGCGCCCCTCCCAGGACGCGGGAGTCAGGGTAACCGAGTCGTCCAGCCCGAAGCGGCAGTTGCCTGGCCAGCAAGCGTCCGAGTTGGCGTTTGTCATCAAGTCGCCGTAGAGCGGGTAAACCCAGCCACCGCTGAAGGATGAGGCGTAGGTGTAGGGATGGAGCGGGCCGGAGGTGTACGGAGAGGGCTGTTTAGTAGACGGGTAGTACAGTTCGGGCTGGGCCCAGCAGCCCCCGAGCAGATCCTGAGAGGACGGGAACGCGCCATGCGTAGGCACGTAGTCGCTGATGACCGTGTCCGGGCTGCCCTCGATCTCCACGAGCGCGTGAAAGCCGCTGGCACCGGCCATGAACTTGGAGACGAGGATCTCCTCTAGACCGCTGGACAGCCCTTGCACGTCAGTCCTCGACCAGCGTGGCGTCCACGGTCCAGAGGCCAGGCGCGATCTGGGTCGGCTTGAGTTCCATCACGATCACGGTGAGCGTCTCCTCTGGCGCGACCCAGGTGACCGGCGTGACGGTCTCGTGGTAGCCGCTCATCGTGGCCCAATCGGCATCGGTGACCCAGGGGAACGTCACCGTCGCCTGCCGGCGCGGTAAGGACCCGGACTGAATGACCTCGTTCTCGGTTGAGGTCCCGTCGCTGATGATGCCGACGAGGGTGATGAACGGCGGATGCTCGAAACCCGAGTACTTGCCATCCTCGACCCAGATCGGGTCGATCGGGCCGAGGGCGAAGCCGGAGCTGCTCATGGCCGTATCCCGCTGTATGAACTGAACCTGGAGTTCTGCTTCTGCATCTCCTCGGCGATCTCGTCGTGAACCATGACGGCGAACCTCTTAGCCGCCGCCCGGTCCGGGTTGCCCGTGAGGGTGAGCTGGATCGTGCCGATCGTGAGCCCGCCGAAGCCGCCCGTATTCTGGCCGGCTGGGATCACTGCCTCGCCCTTGTGGATGTAGGCGAGCTGGTCGCTGGCCACGAACGGCGTGCCGGTGGCGAATTGCTTGATCCTTGGTGCCACAGGCGCCGGTGCCACGGACGCGCTCGAATTCTCGCTGCTGCCGCCGGGCAGGTGCCAGGTTGCGAGAGCACCTTGCATCGTGAGCGAGGCGCTGTTGAGGAGTGAGGTTGCCCAGGTCCCGTTGGCGATGCCAGCGGCGATGCCGTCGGTGAAGCCGGTGCCGTAGGCGCTACCGGCCGCGTTGCCACCCGTGCTCACAGTGCCGGTGAGGTGGTCCAGCGCCGTCTGAGTGTCGCTCTGGACCGCTTGCCACATCGTGACGACGTTCGGATCGAGGCTGGCCAGCCCGTCCTTCATGGCCTGGCTCTGAAGCAGCCCGTTGAGCTTGGTCGCCTGCTGAGCGCTCGTGCCGTACTGCGAGTCCTCCTCGAGCAGCGTCATGTAGGCCGACTGCTGGGTGTAGTACTGCTCTTGGAGCGCGTCCTTCTGGGCCTGCGTCAGCTTCGCATAGGTCTTCTTATCGTTGACCTGTTTCTTCGTCGCGTTGAGCGCGTCAAGCGCGTCCCGTTCGCGATAGCTGATCGTCGCCTCGTCCGTGACCGCAGTGAGCGCCTCTGACCAGGCACCGGAAAGAGCTGACCGGCTGCTCTTGATCAGGGCCACGTCCGCGTCGGTACCTTGGCTGATGGTCGTATTCGTGCCGTCCATCGTGGCCTGAACCGCTGGAACGACACCGCTGAAGGCGTCCGTCGCGGCGGCGGTGATGGCTGGCTTCTGACCCGCCAAGGCGACGGCGCTTCCGCTGAAGGTGGCCCCGTAGTTCGGCACGGCGGGCGTGACCGTGGGCGTGAGAACACCCGGCGAACCCTGCTGTAGTGCGAGGAGCTTCTGCTGATACTCCTGCGGCCCCAGGCCGTTCCAGGAGAGGAGGTTGCTCTGCGTCGTTCCGCTGCCAAAGATGTTCTGTATCTGGCCCTGCAGCCAGCCGATCCCGTAGGCGCCCGCCGCGAGGATCCCGGCTCCGATTGCCACCGTCGCAGCTGTGGCGATCGCGCCGCCGAGCAGGGCACCGATGCCAGCGCCCGCTCCGGCGATCTCGGGCCCGGCCAGTTCGGCCCCGGCCGCCACCTCCGCGCCACCAGCCGCTACGGCTCCTGCCTCCGCCGTTACCGCCGCTTCCCCTGCCGCCGCGCCTACTTCTGTGCCGGCCGCTGCTACCTCCGGCGTCTGGGTCATGACTGCCGCAGCGACTGCGGGCCCGCCCGCCGCGACGGCGCCAGCAGTCCCGGTAACTTCCGCGCCGCCGGCCGCCGCTCCGCCGCCTAGCCAGGTCGGAAGCGTCAGGCCAAGTTGCTCGGCGATCTTCGGGATGAGCGCCCCGGCGAGACTGCCGAACCCGGCCGCGATCTTCGGCGTCATCTGAGCGCCGATTATCAGGAGCGGACCGAAGCTCTGGCTGACGGAAGCCAGAGCGCCGCCGATGTTGTGCATGAGGAGCGTGAACTGATTGCCCCAATCGCTCCTGATCGCATCGGCCGCCCTGTCGGTGGCGCCCTGCGTGTCGGTGGTCGATGTTTGGAACTGGTCGAGGCTGGTAATCCCGGGCTTGAGGGCATCGGCTAGCTGCGCACCAGCACGGGTGCCGAAGTCCTTTGCGGCCACCTGCGCACGCTGCAGCGGGTCTTGGATCGAGCTGATCTGGCTGATGAGGTCGTTGAGCGTCTGGCCCGGCTTGAGTTGCTTGATGGCCGTGTTCAATGCCGTGGGGGCCTTGCTCGCGTCGATGCCGGCGGCGGCGAACATGTTGAGCAGGTCAACGCCGTCGGAGAACTGCATGCCCATTGCGGTTAGCGCGGGTGCCATCTTCTGGAGGGACGTCTGGTCATCAGAGACGCTGGTCCCGTACTTCTGGTGGCTCGCCACCAGTTGATCCATGATCGTGCCTTCGTCGGCAGCGGTCAGGTTCCACGCATCGGTGACCATCTTGAGCGCAGTCACGGCCTGGGCATCCTGGCCAGTCGCCGTCTCGTAGGTCAGCATCTTCTGAGTGAGGTCGTCGGCCGCCTGCCCGGACAGGTTGAACCCGCTGATGACCTCTGCCAGCGAGGCCTCGACCGAGTCCATCGACTGGAGGTTGCCCCGATACATCGAGTCGATGGCGGAACTCTGCTGGGCGAGCGCCTGACCCGTTAGGCCAGTGTCCGCCGCGAGCTTCTGCGTGGCGGCGTCGAGTGCTGCGCCCTGCTGGATGGCGATTCCAAACAGAGCGCCGGCACCCGCGCCGATTGCGGAGCCCATGGCGCTCCGCAGTTTCGAGCCGAGCTGCTCGCCCATCGTCTGGCCGGCGGACTTGCCAGCCGAGTTCGCGGCACTTACGGCGTCGGTCTGGAACTGCCCGGTGTCGAGTTGGAGACGGACACTCGCGAAGATGTCTGCGATAGCGCTCATGCGTCGTAGCCCTTCACTGAACCCGGAACGAGCCGAGCGAGGCGTTGCATCTGGGCTCGGCCCCTGGCCTTGTTGGGCGGAGGTGCGGGCGGCAGATACCACGGCGGCTCGAGATCATGCTGAGACACGGTCACTCCGTACACCGGCACGGGTGCCCGCATGTTCGCGTCCAATGTCGCCGCGTAGGTCTCGGTCATTCGGTCACGCTGTTCCTTGGCTATGCGCGTTTGCGCCGCCTGGTGGTAGAGGAGGATCTGGCGGTAGGTGAAGGCTTGCTCGAGGTCGTCGGGACAGATGTGCCAGACGGCAAGGGCCCACTCGAGGAGTTCTGCGAGGCTGACTCCACGGCGCGGCGGATGATCGTCAGAACGAGGGCCGTCTGGCTGGAGGTTTTTGGGTAGGCCACTTCTAGGAGGCGGTCATAGATGACGTCGATGTCCCGCTCGGTCGCGTCCTCGAGGTCGCCCAGGGCATGCGTCTGGTCGTAGGCCAGCACGAGTTCGCGCTCGGTGTCGGACATAGCGCGGACGCCCTCTGGCGTGTCAGTGCGGGTATTGGCCAGGGCGATGATCCCGGCCTCGAGCCGCTCCTGCCACTCGCGGTTAGCACGCCACTTAAGCTCCGGCACGAGGCGCTCTTCGCCGTTAACGGTGAAGGGGAGGAGGCCGCGGATGACCTCCTCCTCGTTCGCGCTCATACCGTCAAGCGCTCAATGCTGTAAGGGGCCAGGGTGGGATTGGCGGGGTCGCCGTAGGCCGTGAAGGTCACAGGCGTGCCGGCGGTCATGGTGACGCCGAACTCGCAGGTGAGGTTGCCGGTCTGGAGTGCGTCGGTCAGAGTGACCGTGCAGGGCTGGCCGTCCGGGCCAGTGGCCTTCATCACGACGTCGTGATGGTCGGCGGTCAGCACGACGCCGATGCTCTGGGTGAGCTTCGTCATGGACGGCGTGCCCGCCACGCTGGCCGTGCTGGTGTTCTGCAAGGCCGCCTGGAGCTTGGAGAGCGCCAACTCGTTCAGCTTCGTGCTGAGTTCGGCCTTGATCTTGGTGATGCGGGTCAGACCCTTGAGCGGGCCCACGGCGCCCTGGAACTCGGGCTCGTACCGGGTCACCGTGATGACGAGCTTGGCCGGGTCCTCGGACGCGCCCAGCTCGATGCTGTTGTACTGGAGGCTGTCGGGCGGTCCGAAGAAGACATCTTCGGCCGTGATCGTCATTGGCATTTGCGACTCCCCGCGAGAGGGGTTTGCCTCACCGCCCCCACTCGCATTCAGGGCGGATCGGTTGCGCCAGCGGCGCTAGGTTGCGATTTCGGTCCGCGTGACCGGGTACTCGATGGTGCTGTGCCAGAGGGGCTGTCGGGTGTCCGGGTCGGTCTCCGGGCCGGACGCCGACACATAGCTGTGCCACGTTCCCAGCCCGCTCGCCGCCATCCGCGCACCCTTGTCGTGGAAGACGGCTTCGACCGCCATGCCCATCGCCTCGGCGTCTGCCGGGGTCGTGCCATAGGAGCGCACGCCGAGCACCACCATCCGAATCGGAAGGCGGCGCCGTGGCATGCCATCGAGCCAGTTGACGACGATGAAACGCTGGTATTCGCTCGGCCCTCTGGCATCGCCCGGAGCGGGCTCGTTGGCCCGAACCGGAGCCTTGAGCGAGCGGATGCCCGCGTCGGCATTGAGTTCGGCGACCGCACTCGTCAGGGGCGAGGAGATCATCGGAGCGCCTTGTTCCAGGCGGTCTTGCGAGCCTTGGCGGCGGCGATGTTGCCTTGCTTTCTCGTCCCGCCAGAGGCTGTGACCGTCGCCCGGGCTGCGCCGCCGGCGATACGAGCCGCCATCGCTGGGAGGACGAACTTACCGGTGCCTGGGATCCCCGCATTGACAGCCGGGAGGAAGAACGGCCGGGGAGCTTCTTTGACGGTGCCGTGCTCAGCGAAGTGGGCGAGCGGCGAACTGAACCACATCACGAGCACGATCTGATCGGCTGGCACCTTGAGGCCGCGGGGCTTCTGCGATGAGGCGGCCAGCGACGAGTCGCCCGCGACCAGCTTGCCCATCGCCCACACGGCGCAGTGGCCGGTGTCCGCCATCATCGGGACGCCGCGTTTGGCGGCCTCGGCAGCGTCCTTGGGCGCACGGCTGGCGGCGTCGGCGATGATCTGATTGCCGAGCGCGAAGAGGCCGTCGGCGATGCCGAGGCCGGCCGCGTCCAGTGCGGCCTGGTTCATGACGATCGCGGCGGCCCGGTTGGCGAGGACCTTGGCGGAGGGAGCCTTCGAAATCGCCATCGTCAGGCGACCTTCCGGGTTTCACCGCGACGCTCACGGTTGGACTTCGCCGTATTGCAAGGAGGGCATAGGTTCTGAATGTTGGCACGCGTATTGGAGCCGCCCCGCTCGAACCCGACGATATGGTCAAGCCCGTGAACAGGGCGACCGCAACTCTGGCACGTCGGTTGGGCACTCCAGAGAGCCTCAACCTCGTCCGCTGCCAGACGATCCGGCTGGCCCAGTCGAGCAGCCTTGACGTTGGCATTGCGGGCGGCTCCCAGTGCGGCAGCCCGGGGAGCGTGCTCTTCATGCCATCGCCGAGCGACCGCTAGACGTCGCTCTTTGTTCTCTTCGTACCAACGGCGGCCAGTCTCGCGAACCTCAGTCCTGTGAGATAGCCGATATTCCCGACTCTGCGCGCGCCCCTTTGCGCGCTGCTCCTCGGCGTGTTCGGCATACCATCGGGCATTTCCCGCCGCCACGGCCTCGGGATGGGCCGAACGATATAGGCGCGACCGCTCGCGGAGCAACTCTCGGTTGGCCTCGCGGTACCGAGCGGCTTGAGCATTCTTTTCCTCACGCGTCTTGTACGGCATCGGCTTACTTCACTAGCTTACAGTCGAGCTGTAGATGGTGGCTGCGGCCGGCGGGATCCACGACGCCGCTGACCTCCCAATACGGGCCGGCCGTGTCGGTGTTGAGGTGGATGCGATCCGCCGTGATCACGTCGACGTCGGGCAGCAGAAAGATCCGCGCCCAGATGTCCTGGGCGCCGCCCTGGCTGAACAGCGGTACCTCAGTTGCCTTGAGCGCCTGGATGGAGCCCATCTGCCATGTCGGGTTAGCGGGGTCGATGGGCTCTGGATCCTCCAGCGCTACCCAGTCCCGGATCGGATGGCCGTAGTCGGTCAGTTGCTCAACAGGCGGCGTGCCCGCGATCATGCGGTCATAGGCGCGCTCGATGACAAGCAACTGTCGGAGGCCCTGTGCGATGCTCATGGCTCCACCGGGCCCGGGTACTGCTGAAGAATGCGATCCAGGATGCTGATCTTGTGCATGCCAACATTCGTCCCCGGAAGGCCGAGCCGCTCCACGAAGGCCTGCCCGGCGATCATGTCTGGCACCTGGCCGATGCGGAAGCCAGCGGCGCGGAGGTTCATACAGAAGTAGATATCCTGCCCCCCCCACCGGCGGCGGTTGTCCGGCGGACTCGCGAACCTCTCCCAGCCTTTGCCCTTGTGGAAATCGACGTATTGGTAGTCGGAGCTGAACCAGGGTCGAGGCAGTTTCTCGAACACCTCCCGGCGGATCAGGGTGCATCCGAGACCGCACCATTCGATGTCGCCCTTGGGATCGCGTACCAGGCAGCCCCAGCCGCTTCGACCAACGGGGTAATCGACCGCCACAACATCCCAGCCCTCGTCCAGGAGCGCCAGACTGCGCTTCAGGGCGTCTGCGGGGGGGATCACATCTTCCTCGACCAGGAGAAGCACCTCAGCTCCCGTTGCGAGCCCCTTCTCGACGATGGCTTCGTCACAGTCCGGTATCGGCAAATCGTGGCTGAATACCCAGCCGCGGAAGTCGTGGCCACGCGCCTGTACATCGGCCACGTTTGCCAGGACAGCCTCGACGGTGCGCGAATGGATAAGCCCACGGGACGGCGTGCAGACGACAAGGCTGCTCATGCCTTCACCAGATCCATCGGCGCGGTCCACTCGACCCACCAGCGATGCAGGGCCTCGTCGTCCATCGCCCCGAGCTCCCGCCAGTGAAAGCCGGTGCCAGCGGGATACGGCGTGGCCTCCAGGGCGGCCCGGCCGTGGCGGACCTTGGCACGCGTCTGCTCGAAGGTCCGGTACGGGTAGTGGCGGAGGACGATCGGCTGGCCCTTGAAGTTGGCCGCGCCGACCACCTCGCTAGACGGGGGCTCGCCTTCGAGCGCATGGTTGCCCACCGTGGGGACGTTCCACGGTCTGGGGCGCCAGACGACCTTCCGCTGGTTCGAGTAGCGACGCCGCCAGACGATGCGCCGGAAGGGATTGATCTCGTTCGGATCGTCGCTCGGCTGGGGCACCATCTCCCACGAGCCGGCGGGCACGGCGTGGCCAGTATACGAGGGCAGGACGTCGGCGATCCGCTGGCCGGACGGGCAGAACCACCACTCATCGGCATCGAAGGGGACGATCCAATCGGCTCCCATCGCGCTCGCCTGAGCTACTAGCCGCATGGTCGTCTCTTGCTGCAGATAAGCGACGTGAGGCTCGGTTTCTACCAGAAGCGCGTGGCCGGGCATCAGGCGATAGAGGATGTCCAGCGTCCGATCGGTCGAGTTGTTGTCGGCCACGATGACCAGGTCGCATTCATCGAGCATGTGGCGGACGACATACTCGGCCACGTCTTCCTCGTTGCGCATCATCGCCACGGCCGCGACGCTCATAGGACGTCCGCCGTCATGGTCAGGCGCAGGGTGGCGCGGTACTGTGCGAACGGGCCACCGTCCGTCAGCGCGGCGATCTCCTGGCCGATCGCGGGCCGAATGTCGGTTCCGCACGCCGGGCACTTCATGTGGCTGGCCCGCTCCGGCGAGCGCGTACTCATGTGCCGGGCCGGCGGCCAGTGCCAGTGGGCTTCATTCCAGCCGGCGAGGCGGAGGTGATTGATCCACGCTGAGTCGAGCGACTCCCAATGGCGGGCCTTGATTTCGTCCGGCAGGTTCGGTAGGCGCTGGGTGAAGCTGGCCCGGTAACGGACGACGCCATGCCAGCAGCCCCAGCCCCCGTGCATGAAGTAGGGCAGGCCGCACCACTCGCGCGGGCAAGCCTCGAAGCCCGCGACCGTACCCACCGGCAGAACCATGTCCTGCTCGATGATCAAGAAGTCCTCGCCCGACTGCCATGCCTCACGCAAGAGACGCCAGTACGCCTCGACGTCCCAGGCAGCGAGGTGAATGCGTTCCGCTCCGGCTGGGAGCGCGGCGACCGCCTCAGGGAAGGACGTGACGTAGGGATAGAGGATCCTCATCGCGGCTTCCTCAGCACGGCATGCCCCTCAGTCCCCCACGGCGCCTCGCAGGTAGTCCACTCGACCATCTCCCAGAGGCGAATGCCGTACTCGGCATTCGGAACCATGACCCCGGTGAAGTAGTCGAAGGACTCGCGGACCCAGAAGCTGACGTGGGTCGGGTCGGCGATCGCGCCCCAGCACGGGAAGAGCGGCACGATGACCTCGAACGTGCCGCCAGGCTCCAGGACGCGCCAGACCTCATTGAACGCGGCGATCCGCTCGGGGCCAGCTGGCACGTGTTCCATGAGGTGCGAGCAGCGCGCCGCCTCAACCGAGTCGTGCTCGTACGGGATGCCGTCCTGAATGCGGCGTTGCATGACGCCCTGGCCGTGGATGGGGTCCAGGTTCGTGAAGCCTTCGTGCGTCACTAGGCCGCCGCCGATGTCGATGCGCATCAGTAGACGACGACCTCCTCGTCTGTCCGCAGGGCCGCCAGGATGTCCTGCCGCTCGTCCTCGAGACCGAAGCCCGCACGGACCGGGTACTTCTCGCTCCACTCGCCCACGGTCTGGCCCTGGAGGCCGGGGACGGAGTTGAGGTCGAGCTTCACGAGGTGCAGTTGGACCCGCTTCCGGCTGAGCGTGTCGTCGTACCGTGTGTACGTCACGGTGATCAGTTGGTTCGGATACCAATAGCCGAAGCCGAAGGGGTTGCCGAAGCCCCAGCCGCCCCAGCCCCACGCCGGGTTCGGACCCGTGTTGAGTCGCCGGATCACGAGCCCGGTCCGCGACAGGACGTAGTCGGCGGGCTCCAGCGTTATGTCGCAGTCGATGACCTGCTGGACGCTGGAGGCCCGGTTGTGGAGCATCAGGAGATCGCCACCGCGACGCTGGGCCGAGTGCATGTACAGCTCGGTGACGCTCCCCAGCGGACCGACGGCCTTCTCGATCGCCTCCTGCTCGGAGTCGAGGTAGAACTGCAGCGCCTCATCGGGCAACTCGGAGCGGATGACCTGCCGAAGACTGGCGACGCTGAGCAGGGCTGGCACTACGCCAGCCTCGAACGCTGCCGAGTAATCGGAGAACGAGGAGCCAGCGGCGTCGGAGACGCGCGAGCGATACCAGGCACCAGGGTGCCCGGTGGCAGTCTCGTCGTCTATGGCGTAGAGGTAGGTCCCAGACACGAGGGCGGCGGTCGCGACTTCGGCCCATGGCCCCGTGTTCGCTTCAGCCGACTCCACCCGGAGCAGCGCGCCTGCGCCATAGGCAGTCAGCAGCGTGTCCGGATCCGAGATTACGAAGCTGACTTGCTGGCCCACGTCTGCTCTCCAAAGACGCCGACGCCCCGCCCGATACGGACGAGGCGCCATGCATCGTTCATCGACTTAGACCGCCGACCGGATCGCGCCCTCGGGATCCGCTGATGCGGCCACGGTCTCTTGCGTCACGGCCCTTGCCTCAGGCGCGGGCGCGGGTGAGGCGGCCGGCTGTGGCTTGGGTCCGAAGGTGGGTTCGAACGGATCGAAGGCATCCGGATGCCTGCGCAGGATCGGGTGCCCTTCGACGATGGTGTCGCCCTCGCGGACCCAGATGTTGCCGCCCACGAGGAAGGTCTTTCGGGCTCGATACAGCCCGAACTCTGTCCGGATCAGCTTCTCGGCCATCGGCCCTGTTCCCTTTCCGAACGGTGGGGCGGCAGCCGGGGGGCCGCCGCCCGCGTTCAGTTAGCTGCTCGGTTAGCTGTGAGCCGCGAGCACGAAGGCGTTGGGGACGAGGAGCCTGGCACCGGTGCGCCAGCGGCAATAGATGCCGCGCTGCCCGAGCACGTTGCCCGAGCCATCGAACATCTGAGGAATGAACTCCGTGGCCAGACCGAGGCGGTCGACGACCACGTAGCCAGTGGCGAAGTCTCCGAAGACGTCGTAGTTCGTCTTGCTGGGCGTTCCGGCGAAGGTGGCGTCCATGTAGGAGGCCTCGAACACCGGGTAGCCGTGCAGGGTCGCGGAGAGCGGGTCGTAGATGCTGTTCGCCGGCTGGCCCGCGACGCCCAACTGGCGGTACTTCTGGAGCATGCCGAGGTTGGCCATGTGAGCGGCGCGCCCGCCATTGCGGAAGCGCGGTCCCAAGGTCAACTCCTGGGTGTCGAGGGCATCCAGATCGAACGTCCCGGTGGTTACCGCCCTGGTGCCGTTCGCGATCAGCGCAGCGACGAGGCCCCAGGGCTCATTGGTGCCCGAGCCCGTGATGAACTTGTTGGCCTCGAGGACGTCCTTGGCATCCGCGATGATCCGGCCGAGCTCGCTGGAGATCGCGGCGGCGCCGTAATCCTCCTGGTACTCGGCGGTGAACTGGACGAGCACCTGGCCCCGGACCGGAGTCACGGTCAGGTCCGTGAAGTCGGCCGGCGCGACGTCGGAGGCCGCCGTGACCTCAGATGCCGCATAGGAGGCCGTCACGCCCGCGGTCGCGACCGGCTCCCAGGCCTTGGTGACGATCGTTTCGATCCGGGCGAGGGGCTGGCCGGTTTTGGGGTTGGTCTGCCGCATCGGGCAGGCCGCGCCCACGTTGGTCAGGATGAAGGTCGGGTCGATCGTGAACGGGATAGCGTAGCCACCGTCCGCGCCGGTGTAGGTCTGCAGGGCAGCCTGCATCCGGCCGTTCAGAGCGCCGAGGCCGCCGGTTGCGTAGCGAGCCCACGCTTCCTGGTACAGCGGATCGCTGGTGCCGAGGACGTGACGGCTGACCCAGCCGTGCTCCTGGTCGGCATGCTTGATGAGCAGCCGCTCGACGGCCGTCCGGAAGCGGTCTGCCTCGGCGCTCGTCTGGGCCGAGGGGAAGCTGATCTTCTCGATGACGCGCTTGGCACCGTCGAGGTAGGCCTTCGGAAGCTCATCGACGGAACTGACCTGCTTGCGGTATGCCGCCAGGTCGTGGACGTTCTCCGGGACGCGAGGCTTAACGTTGAAGAGCGGGAACGCGGGGCCTTCGGCGCTGATTCCCTGGTCGCCGGCCAAGCGCTTGATGTCGGCCGAACGAATCTCCAGCTCGTCGATGCTGGCGCCCAACTGCTCGAGCAGGCCGCCCTTGCCCATGATCTGCTCGTACTCTTGGCGCTGCGCCTCGGTGAAGGGCTTGCCGTCCGCGAGGGCGTCGAGCTCCTTGACTCTGTCGCGCAGCTCGGCATCGGCCGCCTTGAAGGCGTCGAGGCCACGAAGCGATCCGATGTCGTTCATCGCCGGTGTCTCCTCTGCATTCGCTGGTTCCACTCCCTGTCGGAGCGTCGGGTGGGTGCGGCAATCGCCGCTGGTGCCAGGACGGCCTCGCCCTGGTGGATGTAGGCCAGGGCGCCCGGCGCGAAGCGTGAAGCCGTGCGAGCGTCCGTGGCCTTGGGCAGGAGAGCGCGAACCGTGCCCTCGAGCGTGTCTATGCCGTCGACCATTCCGGCGGCCTTGGCCTTGGCCGCGAGCAGCGTTCGGCCGCCGCCGTACCCGGCCGCGACCGCCTCGGGAGTGGTCCCGCGGCCCCTGGCGACGTCGCCAAGGAACATGCCGTAGAAGGTGTCGATCTGGTCCTGGAGGTTGGCCCGCGCGTCGTCGGAGAGGGGGGCGTAGCTCGAGAGTTCGGTCTTGTATGGGCCAGCCGAGACGAGCGTGATCGTCACGCCCTGCATCTCGAGGGCCTCGCTGTCATCCTCATGCGCCGCGAAGACGCCGATGGAGCCGACCTCGCCCGAAGCCGTGCAGATGATCCGGTCGCACTGCGAGGCGATCCAATAGGCGGCCGAGGCGCACAGCGTGTTGACACAGGCCACGATGGGCTTGCCCTTGCCTCGGACTGATCGCAGATACGCGGCGAACTCGGGCATGCCGTCGGTCGATCCGCCCGGCGAGTCGATGTCGAAGACGATCGCGGCGATGGACTTGTCGGCCAGGGCATCGTCGAGGTCGGCGCGCAGCGCCTCGACGCTGGTGCCGCCGGACATGTCGGTCATCAAGGACATGCGCTGACTGATCGTGCCGTAGATCGGGATGATCGCCACCGGGCCAACCGTGCCGCCGCCGGTGCGATCACCGTTGAACTGAGCGGCTGCGGCGAGGCGGCGCTCGATCTCTTCCGAGCCAAGATGGCCGCCATTGGCCCGGAACGAGACGACGGCCGCGACCTCGCGCAGTTTGCTCGGCTCGAGCGCCCAGGGAACATCGAAGACGCGCTGCAGCACGTGGCTGTATCGGCGACGCGTCTGGTAGTCAGCCAGGCTTCTGAAGACCGGCATGCTCGTGCCCTTCAGGGGTGGCGGCTCGTAGTCCTCCTCGCCCTTGTGCGCGTCGCGCAGGTGTGTGGCAAGGTGGTCCCACACGCCATGGCGGTTGGTCTCACTGATCGAGCCAGGGCCGGCGCGGCCGCCGTTGAGGACGCCGATGTGGTCGGAGCAGTGCTGTGTGCTGGCCGCACCGATCGAGCCGTCCTGGTTCACGAAGTGGTGCTCGTAGGCGTAGTTGCTCTTGACCTCGGGGTTGCCGCCAGCGAAGTAGGCGAACAGCGCCTCGCACTTGGCCTGGGACCATGCGTCGTCCGGGATCCGGCTCGACTGGTCTTCCCACGGATCGTCCGAGGTGGCCGTGTGGTGGGGCGGGATCGCGCGTGCTGGCAGGTCCTCTGGCTGGTCCGCAGCTAGACGGGCGTTCTCTTTCTGGACCAGCGAGACCACGGCGCGGCCGATGCGCGTGGCGCTGGCCGTAGTGGGATTGCTTTGGATGGCGTGGGAGGGACAGGCGCACGCGTCGCAGTTGCAGACATAGGGATGGCCGCAGTCAGCGCATGCACCCGGCCAAGGAGTGGGCGCGGTGATCTTTGGCATGGAGCGAGCCTGGGGTGTGTCGGGGTGCGCAGGTCAAGATGTGCAGGCTGTTCATTTGCGGGGTGTCGGCCTGCTCAACTGCGCGGCGCTGGCCTATAATGGGGTGACCGGCTGTACTGGAGCCGCTTTCTCATGCCCGGTCGTCGGCCAGTACCCGGAGGCCGGGCGTTTCGTCTGGAGGACGGGATGAGTGATCAATTCCAGACGCCCGCGGGCGACCCGGCCAAGGACCGCGAACGAGCCCGTCGGCGATGGTGGGTGGTTTTCATTCCCGGTCCCGAATGGCAACCAGCCGCCGACCACATCGAGGCCAGCTTTACTACACGACGCGAGGCTGAGGACTATGTCGCCAGGCGTCCATCCCGGCCCGGATCGTCTTCCCGCCGAGTGGTCCGGGAGAATCCTCGCTGGTCTCTGGCCTAGTTGGCGGCGAAACTGCGAGGCAAAGGATGAGCGAGAAGATGACGCGCAGCGCCTATGTCACGGTCGCTGTTTCGCGCCAGCTCTGGTGGGAGGGACCGAGGTCCTTTTGGCGCCGGGATCTTCGCAAACTGCGCGAGGATGCTCTGCGGGAGTTGGCCATCGAGGTGTCTGGACCATCCGTCGTGGTCTGCGTCCCCGGGCCGGCGCTCCTGGAATTCACTTGGTTCTATGGCCCCGCCCGACTGAGACTCCTAGAGCGGGTCCGGCTGGCCCAAGTGCCTCCCCGCAGGTGGCGGCCGCCTCAGACTGCGCCAGATGCCAGCCTTCGTCGGACCGTCTCGCGCGACACGCTCAACTCGCGCGCCAGCGACTCATAGCCTGCTGGGCGACCTGCGGCCAGCAGCCGTGTGCGCGCCGCGACGACCTCGTCGCGCGACACCACTTGGACCTGCGGACGACGTGGAGGCGTCTCCTGGTCGGCTGGCTCGAACAACGAGGGGAAAGCACGTGCGACCGGGTGGTTCGCGCTGAACGTGTCGCCCACTTGGATTTCCTCGCCATCCCACATACCCAGGACGAGGGCAGCCCTTGCGTCGGTCAGCGGTCCGCCGCCGGCCGTGAATGTGGTCATGGCGCGCACGGTGGCGGCGCGATAGCTGCTGACCAGGTACGGGCCTGCGGCCAGGGGGCTCCGGAGGTTGATGGCGCTGACGCCCAACGAGTGAAGCCGACCCCCGTCGCCCGCAAGCAGGGCCTCGATGGCGGCGGCGTCGACGGCGCTCGCGGCCGTGTAGCCAGAGCGTAGGAGCGAGCCGATCTCGGCCGCCGGCTGCCGAGGCGCGCCCAGGCCGGTGGGCATAGCGTCCGCGCTGCCCGCCGGCGCGGTGAGCGAAGGCTGCAACTGGATGGAGGTCAGACCAGTGTCTACGAGTTGGCCCCAATCCCCGTCCGCCGTGACGGCGTCGATGACGCTGGCCTTCGCCCAGCCATTGTTGACAAGGGTCGCGATCTGGTTGGCCTCCTGCGTTCGGATGTCGGCGCGATCCTTCGCGTCGCCACGCAGGAAGGCGATGTCGCGGTCGTCATACCAGAGGCGCGTGCCCGGGCGGATCGGGATCAGCGTCTCCATCGAGCCGGAGAAATTGCGCCAGAGCGGGCGAAGCGTGGCGTCGCCGACTAGGCGGGCAGCGGACTGGAAGTTGCCAGCGTTGAGGGACGAGCCGCTCAGCCCCTCCGACAGCGCAGCCACGACAGGGTGCATGCCGGTGAGCGCCGCAATGCGCGTCTCGACCTTGCCCTGGAGTTCGCCGAAGGTCATCTGCTGGAAGTTGCTCCCTACGGGAACCGGCTCGGCACCGCCGCCGAAGAACAGCGTCCGGTATGCGTTCATCGCGCCGCGATGGTCCTGCTCGAATAGCTCGACCCACTCGGCCGCCTTCTCGCGGTTGAGGTTCGGCGGCAACTTCAGGGCGAGGTTCGGGGTCGCTGCATTCTCGAAGAAGGCCAACTTATGGCTCGTGGCTGCGGTGTCCGCCATGATCTCGCGCAGCGCGGAGGTGATCAGGCTGATGCCCCGGTTGCGCGCGAGCGGATCCCGGTGAGGGGCGAAGTGGCAGATCTCGTTCGGCATGAAGGTCTGGACCGTCTCGCCCGAAGAAAGGCCGCCCGGGTGGTAGCCGTAGCCGAGGACCTCGGCATCGGGATCCCAGCCACCGAGTTCGGTGGCCCTGCCCTTCGTGCCGTAGACGATGGTGACCCAGTCCGGGCGCAAGCGGCGGATCGCGGTGGACCGCCCCAGGTTGAACGAGTTACCAGCTAGGTCGGCATCGATGATGGCCGTGGTCAGGAGGTCGCCTGTCACCTTGCCGTTCTCGGGATGCTCGAGCACGGAGAGGTCCTGCGTCCCGAAGAGGTTGCCCGGCCGCCCGCCTCGGAGCTGTTGGAACTGGAAGCGGGCCTCGGAGAAGAGTCGGGCGCGGATCGCCAGGCAGGAGAACACGACCGAGTTCCGCATGTAGGTGCCAGCGACGTAGCCGATGAAGGTCGGCTGCACCTGTTCGCGGTCGCCCGTCATCGTGGTGTTGAGCAGGAATTGCATGTTGTCCGGGCTGAACCAGGACACCCACTCCTCGAAGGAGAGCGAGGCCTGCCGGCGGCCCGGAAGAAGGGAACGGATCAGAGCAGGCATGGGCTACTTCTTCCGACTTGGGTTCGGAGCGAGGTGTCCTGGCCCTGACGCGAGCAGCGCGTCGAAGTCCAGGAGCAGGGCCCCGAACAGCAGGAGGCCGGCGCAGATCAGGCCCCAGGGCAGGTACACCAGGGCAACGCCGACGACCACGAGCAGGCCGCTGGCGATGGTCAGCGCGAGCGCTAGCAGAGTGCGTCGACGCTGGATCATCGCCAGCTCCCGATCACGAACGGCTCGACCACCTCTTCAGCGGCATAGACGATCAGGCGGGAAACGGCCATGTTCAGGGCGACGATGCCGTCGATGCGCTCGGAGGATCGGGCCTTCGACGGCTTCTGATTGCCGGCCGCGTCGGTCTCGACCTCGACGTTACCCGCCATCCAGCGCAGGATCGGGTTGCCGCCGTGCTCGAACTTGCCCTCGAGGACCAGCCGTTCGAGTTCCCGCCAGCCGGGGGCGAGGCCTGCGTGGGTCTGCGCGATCGGGACGCACGTCGCGCCGTCCTTCGTCAGGTCGGTCACCAGTTGCGTGGCGTTCCATCGGTCGAAGCCGGTCTCTCGGATCTCGCGCTCCCCGGCCATCGCCTTCTGGTACTCGATGACGAAGTCATAGTCGGTCACGTTGCCGGGCGTCGCGACCAGGAAGCCGTCGCGAATCCAGTCCTCGTATGGCACGCCATCGTTGCGGCTGCGCTCGTGGGCACCGTCCTCTGGGCACCAGAAGGCGCAGATGGCCGCGACCTTGCCATCCTCGAGGCGGAAGACGTCGACGTCCGCAGTCAGGTCGCGGACCGAGGCCAGGTCGAGCCCGCCGAAGCCGACCGCGCCCTTCGGGATCCGCCGCGCCGCCCACTCCTCGTAGGTCTCGAGTTCGCCCGTGGCCTCGTCCACGATCCGGCCGTCGCAAGCGTCCCATGCCGTGAGATCGATCGCCCTCGTCGACTGCTGCGTCGGGACATTCATGTGGAAGCGCAGGTAGGCGGCCATCGCGCCGGGTGATCGCTTCGCCTTGGCAGCGCGCTCGCGCAGGAAGTCGAGCCCCACCGAAACGCCGAGGTTCGGGTTGGCCTTGAGCCAGACCGACTCGTCGAACGGGTCGTCGCCCTCATCGAGCGTGTAGACGATGGCGAACATCGAGTCGTCGGTGGCGCGGCCCTCGAGGACGGCGATCGCGTCGGACCGCTCCTCCCACCAGACGCCCTCGCGCTTGACGCCAGCGGTCGTGATCTTCCAGACCATCGGCTGGCGCCGGGTCGAGCCCGCCTTCTCGATGTTGTCGAGGAGGTCGCGGCTGTCGTGGACGTGAAGCTCGTCGATGATCGCGCCGTTCGGGCGGATGCCCTGGTCGGAGTCGGAGTCCCGCCCCAGCGGCTGGAAGAAGCTCGCCGAACTGATCTGCGAGAGGCTGTCGGCATTGATCTGGATCCGCTTTCGGAGGCTCGCGCTCTTGGCGACCATCTGCATCGCGGCGGTCCAGGGGATCTTTGCCTGCTGATGCTTGGTGGCAGCCGAGTACACCTCGCCACCAGGTTCGCCGTCGAAGAAAGCTAGGCGCAGGCCAGCGCCGCCAGCGATCGTCGACTTCCCGTTCCCCGACCCGACCTCGAGGTAGACGCTGCGGAAGCGCCGGGAACCGTCGGCCCGCATCCAGCCGAAGGCCGAGCCGATGACGAACTTCTCCCAACCCTCCAGCACGATCAGGTCGTCCCGGCCCTTGTAGTGGTGGAGCAGATGGTAGAAGTCGATCGAGTGCTGGGCCTGTCTCACGTCGAACCACAGACCACGCTCGGTGCCAGTCGCTAGGTCGGACAGATGGCGCTCGCAGGCCTTGCGAACGTAACGGCAGGCGACGATCCGGCCAGCAACCACATCGAGGGCGTACTGAGTGACCGGATCTGCCGGGGGCGGCGGGACCATCTTGTGGCGGGCGCGCGGGGCGAGGGTCGAGATCGTCATCCGTGATCGTCCAGCCAGTCCTGGGTCGCATCGCCGGAGCCCGTCGCTGGCGTCGTCAGGCCTTCGCGCGCCGATGGCGAGAGGCCGAGTTCGCGGGCCAAGTCGCGCATCAAGCGGGCGTCCTCACGGACGAGTTGATGGAGAGGGTTCTTGACCAGGTCGCCCTTACGGGCACCGTGGATGAGCGGGCCGCTCTTTGCGAGCGCGATCGATTCCCCGACGTGCCGCGCCTCGGTCTCGCAGTAAGCCCGGAACAGGCCGAGGTCGACGCGCGTGAGTATCCCGGTCTGGCCGAAGTCCCGCATGACCCGGCGCCAGACGCGCTTCCCGTCCTCGCTCATGTCTGCCGGCATGACGGGGCGGTTGGACCGTGGCTTCGGTGCCGCGCGGTTCAGACGCCACTCGCGCTTCTCGCCGTGGAGGAGCTTGAGGCCCGTCGGCATCTTGGTCGGCCCGCGGCTACCCATCGAGGTGCTCGGCCTTCCGCCCTGTGAAGTTCTGCCAGCGGTCGATAGTTACCTGGGCGTAGCGAGGCTCCAGTTCCAGAGCGAAGCAACGGCGGCCCAGCCGCTCGGCGGCGATGATCGTCGTGCCCGAGCCGATGAAGGGATCGTAGACGTCGCCGGCGTGGTTGGCGATGGGGGTCTCGAAGAGCACGACGGGCTTTTGGGCCGGGTGGTCATACTTCTCCTCTTTGGAGCCGCTCATGATCATCTTCGGGCTCGGCGCCCGCCAGATCGTGCTCTGGGTGTGGTCGGACCCGACGAAGAGGTTGGGGATGCCAGGACGCCGCACGGCCCAGCAGGGCTCGTGGCCCCAGTGATACCAAGACCGCCCCATGGCGAACAATCCCTTGTCCCAGATGATCTGGGCGACGATCTCGAAGCCGATCCGCTCCAGGCCGACGGCTACCTCCGCGGCATGGACGCCGGCGTGCCAGACGTAGCCGACCTGGAGGCTCGGGACCAGAGCGAAAGCCTCCGACCAGTCCACGCGTGTGTCGCCGCTGAGTGTGGTGTTGCGATGGCCCTCCGTTCGCCCGTGGCGCCGCGTGGGCCCTTGAATGACGTCATCGGCGTCGGTCGGGCCATCGATCCGCATGTACGGCCGCTCGGCGGGACCCATGCCGTTGTATACGCCGTCGCGCCAAGTCGGGTCGAGCGCCACGCCGTATGGCGGGTCAGTCGCGAGCAACATTGGAGTGCCCCCCCCCCAGCAGCCGCGCGACGTCCCCGGGGTTCACCGCATCGCCGCAGAGCAACCGGTGGTCTCCGAGCGCGAACAAGTCGCCGCGTTTGATGGACGTCGCTTTGACTTCGGGGACCTCGTCGGCGTCCGTGAGGCCGGCTTTCGGGCCCCGCGGAAGCAGGTCACCGAGCAGCGCCGCTAGGCCCTCGTTGTCGATCGAGATCCCGGCCAGAAGTTCGGCGAGTTTCGCATCGTCCCGAGTGGCCATCGCCCCGATCGGGTCGAGAGTCGCCAGGACGAGCGCCTCCTCCTCTGGATCGAGGTCGACATAGAGCACCGGGACCGTCGCCTCGCCGCGGGCCAGCGCCTCCTCGACGCGGGCATGGCCATCGACCACGTGCCCGCTCCGGCGGTTGACCATCACCTGCTGGACCCAGCCGACCTCGGTGAGTGATCCTCGGAGGGCGGCGCGCTGCCCGGTCGGATGCGTGCGCCAGTTGGCGGGGTTGGCGATCAGGTCGCCGGGTGCTTCCTCGCCCGTGCCCACGATTCGGTTCTGCCAGGGGGCGGGAGCGGACCTGGCGGTCATGCCACGGCCTTGGAGTCGCGCCGCAGGCCGACCTGATCGTGGCAGCGGTGCCTGGCGGACCGACAGAGCCAGCGCTTGTTCGAGGCGATCTCTGGACCGCCGAGCCCGACCGGAACTCGGTGATCACGCTGGAGACAGGAGGGGTCGGTGCAGCCGCATGCCTCGCACCGTGCGCCCGGAAGAGCGGCGCGGCGCTCGCGCTGGTGTGCCGTCCCGTAGCCGCGCTCGGTCGTGCTCTGGCGATGGTCAGCGCAGCGGCCGCGGCCGCCCGGCACGGCACGGTTGGGGCAGCGGGGCTCGAGACATGCAGGCATCGGGGCGTAGGGCATCAGAGTCGCCCCACGTCAGACACGCGGAGAGCCGGGACGTCTCCCGGCTGCCTCCGCTTAGCCGCCCGATTCGGCTCCGGTCCAGCGGCCCCATCGGGGCTCGGCCGCTGGCCGCCCAGGTCGCTCAAGGGTTAGACGGCAGGCGGTGCGACTGGTGTCGCTGCCGCGGTGATCGCGTTCACGGCTGCGTCGATGGTGGTCACGGTGGTGTCCAGGGCATCGACCTGAGCCTGCGTGGTCGCCCCGGCCACAAGAACGCCTACGGCCGTGTTGAGCGTGCCGACGTCGGTGCCGAGTTGGGCGAGGTCCGCCTGTAGTTTGGTGAGATCGGCCATGACTCTTTCCCGTCCTTTCAGGACTTCTCTGAGGGGATCACGTAGACGATGGAACCAGCGCGGCATGGCTACGGCCGGCGGCCGAGCATCGTGCCCGTCACTGCCTGGTTGGCGAGCATGCCGAGCGCGGCGAGGACGACGGCGACAACCGCCGACACGACGGCGGCGGGGATGCTGTCTCCCATCCATGCCGCGCCCGCGACGATAGCTGCGGCGACGACTAGGACCAGGTGGTCCCAGAGAGCGATTGGTCTGCCGAAGAGCACGGGCAACCTTCCTTTCTAGATCAGTCGGACCTGCCCCTGATTGACGAGCAGGCCATTCGGATGGGCGACCGTCTTGCCGTAGACGCCGTCGACCACTTCGAGGTACGGGCCGCCGCGGGGGAACGGGGCCGAGGTGCCAGGGAAACCGGGCCAGTTGACGTAGACGACGGCATCGGCATGGGCGCTCGACGTGAACGGCCAGGACGTCAGGCGGCCGAACCGGCCGTTGGGATAGTTCGGGTCGAAGCCGACCAGAGTCGTGCCCTTCGGGACGACAAACTGGCGCGGCGAGGCGAAGGCCGTCCTGGTGAGGACCGCGACGGGGGTCGGGTTGATCAGGTCGACCGCCTTCCACGCTTCCCATCCGAGGCTGTCCCACCAGTCTCCGTGGACCCGGAAGTGGTCCTGGTAGGCGGGGTCGTGGCCGAACGCGCCCCATGTCTGGTGATGGATGGTGTTCAAGCCGCAGCGGCACGTCGAGCACGGGACCCAGCCGCAGCCCTCGAAGGCATGGCCGCCATCGGTCGGCCCGGGGCTCGGCATGTAGCCCAGCGCGTCGGTGTTCCACCAGTTGTTCGGCCAGGCGGCCGTGAACTGGCACGGGCCGGGCTGCAGCAGCGTCTGCTGGTAGGCGCCGAGGAACGTCGCGTTGCTGCCCGGCTTGCCGATCAGGAGATAGGAGGCATTCTTGCGCGGAGCGCTGCCGTCTTTCGTCGGCCAGCCGTTCGCTTTGACGAAGCTCCAGAGTTGCTGAGGATAGAGCCCCGGGTTCGCGTCCTGCGACGGGCTTGTGAGCGGCCAGGGTAGGCCCTTGATGATGGCGTAGGCGTGCAGCGGGTCGATGACCGCGAGGTCGCCCGCCTCCTGATCGCTCTGAACGTAGTCGCCGCTGAATGCGACGCAGGCGCCGAAACCGTCCTGGTCGAGCGTACCGTGCGCGCAAAGCGGGCTGTGGAAGAAGGTCGGCACGGCGACCGGCTCGGCCGCAAGGGCGAGTTCGATAGGCCAAGCCCGAGCGAGTATCTCGGGCGGAGTCTGAAGAGCGCCGAGCGAGCGTCGGATGTCAGTCATGGAAGAGGCTCCTTCTCATCGGGCTCGCAGGTGTTGACTTCGAGGTTGGCACCGTAATCGCCCCGGAGGCGATATTCCTGGTCGCCGAAGCCGCCGGCGGGCGGCCTCAGTGCCTTGGCCATCCGTTCCCGTGCCTTCCGGTTCTCGCGTTCGTCGAGGTAGACGGCAACGCACCAGAGACCGGAGACTGCGGCCAGAACCACGAGGATGAACTGCCAGTCGGCCATGTCAGTGCCCCACTACGAGATTGACGAGAGCGAGCAGGGCACCGCCAGCACCGCCAGCGGCGGCGACCACGATCCCGACCCGCCAGCGAAATGACAGAACGTGGCGGTTGGCCTGGTCTGCACGGACCGCCTGATCATTGGCGGCCCAGTTTGCGCGGGCGGAGTCGACTGCCTGGGCTGTCTTGAGTTCCGCTACGTCCTCGCAAACGCCGTCGAGCTTGCCGTCGATCTTGTCGAAGCGTTCGTTGAGGTCGACGCGCAGTTGCGTCACCACGCCCTGAACGGCGGCGATGCCCTCGACGAATGAAGAAGCCGCCGGGATGCGCCGATCGGCGCTGACCCCCGGAGTGGCCCGGGCCGTCATGAGTCGCTCCACGGCACGATTGCCGCCGAGCAGGGATGCCGGATACCAGGCACAATCGGCGGAAATTTGGAGAACCGCCAAGTCGTGGACGAGAGCCAAAGTTCAGCGTCGCGCCGTGTCATGACCGGACTCCACGATGGCTTGGAGCCGTCGAGGAAGCGGACGCGGACACGGACCTGCTCATCGGGGTCCCATTGGTCGCTGCTCATTCGTCGTCACGGTTCCCCTCGCGCCAGACGGCAAGGTATATGAGAGCCAGGCCAGCAAGTCCGACCAGAATGAAGATCAGTTCGATCACGTCGTCACCAGCGGCCGTGGGCGCACCAGTAGGTCCAGGCGTTGCGCAAGTTCCCGTAGCGGTGCTCGCCGTAGGCGATGAACCATTGGAGTTGCTCGACCGGCTGCGTCGGCCAGTCCGGAACGACACTCGAGAGCTTGCTGCAGGGCCAGGACTGCCCGAGACCGCACGCTCCGCCACGCGGATTGACTGCCGCCGGGTCCCAGCGCGATTCGTTCCAGATGATCCGGTCGAGTGCCTCGTACTCGGCCGACCCGAGCGTCTCGCGGGCCCACGCCTTCGCCTGTGCCACGGTCGGCGGCGGCGGGTCGGGAGCGATCAGGCTGCGAGTCGGCGGGCGGGGGATGGGGCTGGGCGAAGTTGGGATAGGCGACGTAATCAGAGCAACGGGGGCCAGCGTGGTAGCACTGGCAACCATTGCAGAAGTAGTCGGGATCGAGAGTGAAGTAGCCATCGGCGTCGCGGTCGGAGAGGGAACGGGTGCCGGGGTTGGATCTGGCGCCAACCCCGGCGACCGTGCGGAGACCAGCGAGAGAGCGAGGACCACGACGGTGGCAAGCCGCCTCAACATGGCTCGGTTCGGTGCATGGGGCACCTCCGTCACAGGGAAGCGCACTGGCCATGAGCGCATGGTCACTCACGGGCATGGCCAGCCGCCGGAGGGAGGAGGAGTGTGAACAGACGTCCGCAAGCGCTGACGCGACGGCTTGGTGCGCCGGTTGCAATGCGTGCAGGAAGCGAACGGCTCTCACAGCATCTGAGCGTAGCTGCGATTAGATCGCGAAACTACCCACTAGGGGGCCGTTCTTGGGGTATACCCGCGTTTATTTTGGGGTATGCCCGTAGGTCCGGACGCTTACGGTAAAGGTGCTTCAGATGCACGGCCGCCGTTCCGTCGCTGATCCCCAACTCGGCGGCAGCCAGCTTGCGGGAACGCCAGTGGCGGAAAGCGGCGAAGACTTCGAGCTCGCGGGCGGTGGGCTCGGCGCTCATACGGGTCAGTTCCGACCGAGACAGAGAAGCCCGACCGCGTGACTACCATCCGGGCAGTGGGTCGGGATCAAGCCGAAGATGACGCCCGCGAGGATGGCCGCGAGGGTGGCTAGGCAGGCCAGCCAGATGACGGTGAACAGGCGTGGATAATGGCCCGCGAGCCAGACGAGGGGGCGAGCCATCTCGGCGGTCTGGTCGCTGAAGGCGTCGTTCAGGACCTGCACATGGGCGGCAAACGTGTCCGGCCAGCCGCAGCCGGGGACGTGGTCGACGAGTGCGTTGTTGAAGATGGGCCGGTCGCAGAAAGGGCAACGGCGGATTCGCTCGCTCACCGTTCGCCTCGCAGCTTTGCGGCCAGGGTACGGACCGCAGCAGCGAGAGTGGGACCGGCACCCCGATACCGTTCCTCTCCGCCGTTGCCAGTGCCGACATAGGCCAGGGCCTCACAGCGCGGCCCGGGTACGTTTACGTCGGGCGACCACGCCATGAGCGCAATCCTCATCGGACGACCCTTGCGTGCCGCCATAGCCTCGGCCCACGCGGCGTCGAGAGAGTCGGGCCAGTCCCCGCCGCGCTCCCGGTCATCAGACGGTACAGGCTGAGCAAACCGTGATCTCACGACGCACCTCCCGGATGTGAGTCTAACCACTCGACGATGACGTCCCCATGGCAGGGCAGGGGCGGGCATCGATTACGCTTCAACCCGGCAACACCTTGCGCCGGGACCAAACCCAGCGCCAGAAGACTCCGGGGGCGACTCGGATCATCAGCAGCCAGAAGCCGGGATGCCGACGGTTGACCTCGATTGTGAAGATGGCCGACTGGCCGTCGGGTGAGAGTTCAGGCTTTCCGACCTGCCGCAGGTAGCCGGGGAGTTTCATCGCAGCACCTCCGTGATCTCTGCCAGCTGGCTCGGCCGCCAGACGAAGACCTCGATTCGCGGGGATCGGGCGGCTGCCTTGTCCATTCCATCGCACACGCCGTCCAGGTAGGAGCGGACCTTCATCGGCGGCAGATCGTCGGGCAATTCAGCCACGTCGACCACGAGGCACCGCAGCAGATCCAGGACGGCCGCCTGACGCGCGGACAGGTCGCGGGCCTCGCCTTTGAGTTCGGCGAATATCAACCGGCGATCACGCCGGCGGATAAGTGTCAAGTCGGGCCAGCCCTTCTCTGCCTGGTGCATGGCGCTCGCCGCGTGGTAGGTCAGTCCGGGCAGTTCGCCCTCGTCTTTGTAGCCGCTGGACCAACCGCCGCGATGCACGAGTTCCATGACCTTGGCCCGGAACTGGTCCTTGCCCTCCTCGTTCATCCATAGCCAGGCTGGGTCGATCTCGTGGCCATCGGCGGTGTGCGTCTTGCGGCTGCGGCGGATGGGCGGAACAGGCAGCAGACCGAGATCCTGCGCCTGGGCGACGGTGTAGCGGACGGTCATGTCAGCTTCGCGTCCAGAGCGGCAAGGGTGGCGGGAACTGTGAAAAACCACGATCTGGTCTTGACGCAAAACTCGCAGGGGCAAGTAAGCCGCTCAAGAGGAATTGCGCTGGTTCCGGCCTCCACCGCTGCCGCGAGCGCCGTCAGTTCGGGAAGAGCGTTGCGAAGGGCGGCGATATGGCGGGCATCATCCTCGGCTTGGTAACTCGCCTCTCGGCTCCATGGCGGACCGTCAGGATCGGGACCGATAAGTACCTCACCGGGGCCGCCATCGGTAGAGGCGACGAGGTAGTACTCCCACGGTCCCGGTGTCATGGCCGCATCGAGGGAGGCGAGCTTTGCGGAGACGGTCATAGCAGTCTCCTTCCGATCACTTCGATGACTTGCGGGACGACGGCGTTTCCGAGGGACCTAAGTCGGTCCATCGTTCCGGGAAGCCCATCAACCAGCCGACCCATTCCGGGTTCAACCTCCCAGAAGTTGCTCCGGCATCGAGCATCGTCTGTGAAAGCGAAGGTCCACCTGACCGGTTCGGGCGGTCCTGCGCTCCCCTGAGAGTCCGGCCGTCCCTGCGCGTAGGAGTCGGGTAATGCTTGTTCAGCGTCGGCCAACGGACCGCATCCGCTAAACTGCGTTGCCCTTGAATCTCCGGGCTGCTCCGGGCGTGACCGTGGCTGTCGGCCGTTGTCGGTGTTGGCCAGCGCACGGCCTGTATCAGCATCCGCTGACGGGAATATTCGCTCGGCCCCTGTTGCTTCGCGTCCTGAGCCTGGGCTGTCTTGAGTTCCGCTACGTCCTCGCAAACGCCGTCGCCGTTCCGGTGCTTGTCCTTCTCCCGTTCCCGGCGCGCTTCCCAGGACTCCAATGTCTCCCCATCGTTCGCCACTCCCGCGTCGGGCGTAGGCCACGACGTAGACCCGGTAACGGAGGTGAGGGGCACCGACGGCGGCAGCAGGTATGCAGTCCCACTCCGCGTCATACCCGAGCGCGGCCAGGTCCCCGAGTACGTCTCCGAACCCTCCGTGAGCCCCAAGGAGCCCTGGGACGTTCTCCACGAGCACGAGGCGGGGTCGTAGCTCGCGAATGGCGCGTGCAAACTCGGGCCAGAGCCACCGTTCGTCGGCCTGGGCGAGTTGCTTCCCGGCGACACTGACGGGCTGGCAGGGAAAGCCTCCGGCGAGGAGATCGACCCGCTCGACTCCGCTCCAGTCGATAGCGCGGATGTCTCCGTAGCGGGGAACATCGGGCCAATGCTTCGCGAGGACGCGGTTACAGAATGGGTCGATCTCGACCTGCCAGCGACACGCCCAGCCCGCGCGTTCGAGTCCGAGATCGATCCCGCCAATGCCCGCGAAGAGGCTGCCGAAGGTAGGCACGTCATATCTCTCCTTCGAGCAGGGCGGTACGGAGAGCGGCGGCGAGAACGGAGTAAGCAAGTTCAGCCCGACCAGGGGCTGTCTCCGCTAACACTTGCCATCCTGGCGGGCGAGAGAACGTTTGCTTCAGCGCCCTCTTGATCCGCTTGACGCTGAACTGGCAATCGCAAACCTCAGCAGCAGGCACATAGCCGCCGCACTTATCGCAGATGGTGGTACAGGATTTGAGCGCCGCCTCCGCTTTCTCGCAGCGGGTAAGCAGGGCGAGAATGGCGCAAGGCATTTCTTCGTAACACACCCCGCATGAGCCAGTCGGCAAATCCCATACCGGGTTATGTGGAGTCAAAGCCTCAGTGCGACAGAGCGAACAATCGAACCGCTCGACGTGCTTCGCCCGGAGTTCAGCGTCGGTCATGGTCGGGGTCCTCTGAGAGCTTCTGACTTGCCCGTTCGCTGGCGATAAACGCCGCGACCGCCTCGCGGGCCACGCGGGCGTCGTGCTGCGCTGCGGCTGGCTCAACTTCATCTTGGAGTGCTTCGTAGGCCCAGCAGCCGTCGCAGGAGCATTCGTCCTCATGCATCTCGTGGTAGAGCCTCAGGGCGTGTGTCAGTGCTGCCACTTGCGGCTCGGCGGCGTCGGCACGAGCGGTCCTCGCGCTGTCCAGCTCGGTGATCCTCGGAGCCACGTCGTCTCCGACTTCCGACTCGCGAAAGTAGCCAGTCCGAACAAGCGCCCATCGTGCGAGTCGGAGGCGCTGCTCGGCGACGTCGAGCGCGGCGATGAGTTCGAGAGCCTCGTCGCCGAAGATGCCAGCGGTCGGAGTCTTGGCGATGCGCTTCCGCAGTTCGGCCAGACGCTTCAAATCCATTCGTCGTCCTCCTTCGGCAATTCGGCATCGGGCGGGAGGGGGACGGCCGGCGCCGCGCCCTTGTGCAGGTCACCGATCAGTGCCGGATTCAGCGGCGGCGGAACCGGGATCGGCGGCTGGGCCGGTCGCCTCTGGAATAGTTCCCGCTTCGCGTCCGGGTCCTCGCCGCGCTCGAGGAGCGGCCATGCCTCGCCGGCGGCCAGGACGCGGGCCCGGCACGCTTCGACGTCGAGGCAGCGCGGGATCGTGGTGATCCGCTTGCCGTCCGCTCCGGGCTCGCGCCACCAGGCGGGTTTGAGCCAGACCTCCGCCGTCGTCGCCTCGAACCCGCACAGCAGGCAGGAGGGGGGCTGGGGCACTCGACCTTCGACGTCGACCGGGAGGTCGCGCTCGGTGTCGAAGTACGGCTGGGGCTGGCTCACGAGGCCGCAGTTGCGTTCTCGCTGGCGACGATGCCAGCGGCGAGCATGGCGATCTCGGGCTTCCGTCCGAGCATTCGGGCGTACTCCATCTGGAGCTTGATGCCGCGGAAGATCACACCCGCCGTTGTGGCGACCGCGTTGCCCTGCGCTGGCTGGACATCGCCAGCGGCCACTCTCCGCATGTTGTCAGAGAGCATCTCGATGATCTCTGCCATGGTCAGAGCCGGTTCGGACTGCTGTGTTGCCGTAGCCACGTTGAATCTCCTTGTTGAGTTGCCGATATGCCACGGCGGCCCTAAGCAGGTCGTCGGGAAGATCGCTGAGGTGAAGGCCGGTCCCGCCGATGATGGTTCGGCGGGTCTTGGTGAAACGGTCAGAGCAGATGTGCTTGCAGAACAACTGCGTGGCGCGGCAAGTCGAGAACGGCTCTGAGCACGCCAGGCACAACCGGACCACGACGGGGCGGTTAGAACGGCGAGCCGCGTTGTAGACCGGGCGCCTTTCGACAAGATGGCGGCTGCGGCAGTTCGCGCAGAACCTCCGGGGCTGGCCAACATGGGGTGGGGCAGAGGGCTGGATCAGGCAGCCGCAGTCGCGACATGAACGAGGTGCTGAGGCGGCGGCCATAGCGAGGGCGCGCAACCGATCGCGGGCCAGGAGCCGGCACGTGGGGCAAAGACCTGCATGGGAACAGAGGTTCGTCCATTCCTTGCCGCAGAGCGGACAGAGGTGACGTCGGGGTCGTGGCCTGCCGCGCTCGGAGACCCTGTGAAGGCCCGACCGTGGCCTACCGTGATCCTTGCATTGCCGCGAGCAGTACTGGGCGTGCCTTCGCTTATGGGGCGCAAGAGGCAGCCCGCAACGGGCACAGGTTCGACAGACGGTCCGGAGGGGCACCTCAGTGGCCTCGCAGATGCATAGATTCGGGCTGGAATATCCAGTCGCGGGGTGTCTGCCAGCCCGAAGGCCGACGCGCCGTGTCGCCCGCTGTGGGGTGGCGAACTAGCGGATTCCCTCGTGGAGACGGGCGGGTGGGACACCGCGCCACCCCGGGCAAAACCGCCCGACGTGGGCCACGTGGGGGCCTTGACGCAAACCATGAAACTTGGCTGCGGCGCGAATGGCCCGCGCGGGACGTAGAGAAGCGGCCTCGCGCCCCGTCGCGACCGGTACCCCTACCCCTATGCAGGGTCGCCTTCGATATATCCACTCGTACTGATGTCAGAAGATAGACGGCCGGGGGGTTGGACCCGCCGGCCCTGCCCGCCACCGCAGTCCTCCGCAGGACTGTCCCCCGCTGGACTCGCGAGACCGGGGCCGTCGAACCCGCAAGTCTGCCCCGGCGCCCCCGGGCACAACCACGACCCGCAGTCTCCGGCGCCGCTTTCACCTCGAGGGCCGGGACCCCCTTTATCTTGGGTCCCCGCCACCTCGAAGCCTGGAGTCCCGCCCCGGTCATGGTCTGCCCCCGCTGATCCAGTCGTCGTGGAGGATGTCTGCCACTGACCGTGGTGCCCGGCGCTCCCGTTCTCCGGCCTCGGCCTCGGCCTCGGCCTTCGCCTCGGTCGCCGCCGCCTCTACTCCGACCTCTGCCGCGAGTTTCGCCCGCTGCTCGAAGACGTAGGCCAGGACGTCGTGCGCGGTCTTGCCCGGTGCCTCCTTGACCCATCGTCCGAGGGCCTTCGGCTGGTCTTCCGCAATCTTCCAGAGCCGCGCTCGCTGCGAGCTGTCTGCGTCGTCGGTCGCATCCCCGAAGGGTGGTAGCAGCAGGCCTCTGGCCAGCCATGCCGTCTTGAAGGGCTCCCACTCCTTCGCCTCGAACGCGGCCCAGCCGTCGAGCGCTGCCCGCGTCAGTCGTGGTCCCGTCCATTCAAACGACTCCCCTCGCGGTTGGGCGGCTACAGCTCCTAAGGGTGTAGGAGTACTTAAATCGGATTCGGACGGGACGGGACGGGGGCTAGCTCCGGGTGCTTGGATTGTGCTAAGCACGGTGCTAGGCACGGTGCTTAGCACCGTGCTAGCCGTCTGCTTAGCATCCCGCTTGCCGTCTGCCGGGTCGCCCGCCAGCCGCCCGGCGCGAGCGAGTCCGCCTCGCCGGCCCGCCTCAACCTTCTGTTCACGCTCAATCTGGACCTGCTGGCGGCTCTTGTTGCGGGTCAAGAAGTCGTGGATGAGGTAGTCCTCACCATCCCGATCGAACAGTCCAGCCTCGACTAACCTATCGGCCAATCTGCTAGCACTGTGCTGGTCGCCGCCGAGTGTCTGAAGGCGGCGTAAGTCGAGTCTGCCGTCGGTCAGATAGCGGTTTGACCACGATATGGCGAGGAAGTAGAGGCCAATACAGGCCAGCCGCTGGCGGCCGAGGGCCAGCACCTTCGGGTGGTCGTAGAAGTCGTCGTCGACGCGGCCCCAGGGCATCTAGGCACCTCCCTGCTTCGCCCGTTCTTCGCGCTGTAAGGTCCGCTGCGCCATCACCCGCTGCCGACGCTCGTGCCGCTGCCGCTGCTCCGGCGTCCAGTCCTCCCACGGCATGCGCTCCGACTGTGGATAACAGGTGCACTGGCGGTGCGCCCGGATCAGCGTCGCCTCGCTCATCGGGGTCTCGGGCTGGCGGTACGTCTCGAAGGCGCTGTTCCGGGCTTCTTCCGTCGGCTGCCCCACGGCGCCAAGGCACTGAACGGCCGGCTCTTCGGCCGGATCGATCGGCGGGATGCGGACGATGTAGGCGGCGACTACGGCAGGCAGCCTCTCGGCGACCTCGCCCGCGCCGAACCAGGGCCGGAGGTGCTTCGGTGGGATGTTGCCCATGTGCATGGCTACGGCACCCGCCTCTCGCTCGGCTCGATCCATACCAACCCGAGCGCGCCATAGACATCGCCCTCCTCAGGCGTCGGCACCACCTGGCGCTTGCACCCAGCGGGCCCGCAGTCGGTCGCCAGGCCGACCCGGAGCCAGCCGCCGCAGACGTGGTAGCCGCGCCGGCGGGCGTAGGTGACAAGCCACTGGCTGTAATCGGCCGGGCCAGTGCGGATCAGAAGGATCAGACCCCACTGGTTGCGACTGGTGATGAACAGGTCGACCTGCATCCCGCTGGCCAAGTGGCGCAGCTTGACGTAGCGTTCGCCGCCCGACAGCCGCTCGAGCATGGCGCTGTGTGTGCGTTCCGGCCGCTCGCCCTCGAGCATCGCGGGCGTTTCGTCTAGAACGCTGCGCGTGGTCTCATCGCCCCACAGGCTCGAGGGCTGGGCGATGTACCGGGGGATGGCCACGAAGTCAATATCGCCCACGTCCGCCCTCTCGCGGCGGATGCTCCCAGCCACGGCAAGGCGGACGCAGGACGGATCGAGCTGGCCGTAGATCTCCTGGGCGACGCGGGTAGCGTCGGCAAGCGGGAGGCGGGTGCCTGTGCTCATCGTTTGATGCCCATGACGGCACGCATGGCCAAGTCTGTCAGCCACTTCGGCAGTTCGATCTCGAAGGTGAACGGCTCGCTCTGGATCTCGCGCGTCGGTTCGGATTCCCAGCGAGCATCAAGCCAGGCGCTTGCGTACTCCGGCAGATCGAGCACGAGGATGCATGAGCCTCCGGGATGCCCGACCGTGGCGATCGCGGGCTTGTTGCTATCGAGATCCACATCAACGCCGATGAGGGCCTCGAGTGCTCGCTTGACGGGCCACTCCCACCAGTCGGCGGCGGTCTGAGGCTGGGACGTATCGGCTGCGGCGATGTCTTCGGCTGTGACCGAGACGGTGATCATCCTCATCTGTCGGAGGCCGCCACGAGCGGCCGGGGACGAAGGATGTAGTTCCGATGCCAGACATTGCAGCGGCTGAAGCCCGCAGCGTAGGGATTGCGGTGTCGGCCCGAGGGAGTGAGATCGTGGGTGTGCTCCCCGCAGTGAGGGACGCGGTCGCCTTCGAGGTTGCCGTGACTGTGGCGGCGGCCACAGTAGATACACGGCTCCGTGACCGCAGACCGGCCGCGATTACGAACGTCGTAGAAGAGCACCGGGTAGGCGATGCCACTGTGGATCTCGGAGTCGTGCCAAGCGGCTATCAGGGCATCGTCGAGGACGCCCTCTGGATCCGGTTCAGACTCGGTAGCGGCAAACTGCTCGAGGCGGCTCAGGATCGCTGCAGCCAGCCGCTCATCGTCGGCGTCTGAGCCGCCATAGTGGGCGCGCGAAAGGGCGATCGCCCACCGAAGGCGATCATGGTCCGGATCACGCAGCCATCTCACGGCTGCCAGTCCTGGCTTCATCGGTCAGGCCAGGAAGACGTGCTGGCCGGGGTGCTCGGCAGGCAAGTTACAGCCAGCCATCGGGCAGGCCGACTCAACCTCGACGACTCCAGCCTCCTCGTCGACGCGGCCTGTTGGCTTGACCGCCTTGGCCGGCTTCTCGAACGGGACGACCTTCTGGTCGCCCTCCATCGGCGCGGTGCCGCTTGCCTCCTCTTCGGGCTCGTCGAACGGAAGTTCCTCCTGCCCGTCGGCGTCGTCCTGGCGCTCAGGCAGGGCCATTTGGCCGCAGAAGTGGATGGCTGCCTTGGACTTGCCCTTAAGGTGCAGTGTCTCGCTGCTGTCGTCCTGATGGAGTTCAACCGAGACCGTGAGCGGGATGCGTCCGGGCAGATGGCAGCGGGGGCACTCGGCCGCGACGAAGATCGTGGCCGGCGTCGCTACCTCGGCGGTCCGCTCGGACGGTGCGGGTAGCGCCTCGCCGAAGGTCGCATGGATGGCGGCCTCAAGATCCTTGACCGTGACGACAGGGACGTTCTGCCAGAGCGGCTCATCGTTCGGCGTATCGATGTCGGTCGAAACGCTGAGATCCACTCGTTGGACTGCCGCATCTGTGAGTTCGCGAAGGCGGTCCCGAAGGAGCGTTCGGACCGCCTCGCGCGGGGTGACTTCATCGATGTAGGCCATGTGGTCCTCCTATACTCTCGAAGAGCGGCAGCCGCTCGGGCTCACGGGTTTGCAGCAGATGGCGCCAGCTGCGCCCGGCGACGATCGCGGCGACGTTGGATTCGGTGACTCCAAACTCAGCGGCCAACTCGCGAGGAGTGGCGCCCCGGCCGACCCGCATCCGGATCTGGCCAACCTGGACCGCGGTCAACTTTGCGTTGCCATCGGCCTCGCCAAAGTGGAGTCGGAACTTGGCGCTGGCGTCGCGGTTGTTATCGGTCGGCGTGCCGGCGAAGAGATGATCGGGCCGGCAACAGGGCGGGTTGTCGCAGGTGTGGCAGGCATCCATGCCTGCCGGAAGCGGCCCGTAGGTGACCTCGAACGCGACGCGATGGGTCAGGGCGGGTCCCTTGCCAGCCACACCGATCTGGCCATGGCCGCTCGGCATCCGATAGCCAGTCCATTCCCAGCAGCCGGGACCGCCTACGTTGGCAACGCGCGCCCAGAGGCGTTCGGCGAGTGGTCGCGGCTTAGGTCCGCGCTTGGTCACGCGGCTGGCTCCCGGTGGGCGCGTGCCCGTATCGGGCGGGGCATGGTTACCTCCTATGCGATCTGGGTGACTACGGACCCGGACGGGCCCTTGACGACCTCGTAGACCGAATCACCGACGTCTGCGAGATCCTGGTGATGGGAGACGAGCACGACGCGTTCGAGTTCGCCCTGATGGGCGAGGATCCGTAGCGCCTGGCCGAAGGAGCGGCGGGCGTCGGCATCCAGCCCGTCTGGCTCGTCGATGACCAGCGTGCGTATAGCCGTGCCCGCACGTCGCGCCACCAGGCGCGAGAGTCCGACCGCGATGGCCAATGACACGCTCATGCGCTCGCCGCCGCTGTAGAGCGCTAACGCGCGCTCACCGGCGTCGTCTGAGACGATCAGATCGAGCGCCTCGACGATGCCCTTGCCGTCCTTCTTCGCCCGCTGGGCACGGATGTCGAGGGTCATGCCGGGGCGCAGTTGCTCGAGCAGTCCGTTCGCGCTGGCGGTTAGCTCCGGCAGGACCGACTCGATGATCCGAGCCGGGATCCCGGTGACGCCGAAGGCGGCCACGAGACGGCGCAGGCGGGCGAGGCGCAAATCGGCAGCCCTGAGCGCGTCCCGCAGGGCCTCCCGCTCCTCGGCGAGGCGCTCAAGGCGCTCAACGCCAGCCGCAGCCCGGGCTTCGAGGATGGCGAAACCGCGGCGGTCCTCTGCCCGCATCCGAAGGTTGCTCTCGACCTGGCCCAGGGCGAACTTGGTCTCTTCGGCCCGAGAGCGCAGAGCATCGCCTTCGCTGGCGCGGGCCTCAGCCTCCCCGAGCGCGGCGCGGGCGGCCTTGCCGGCGGCCTCGATCTCGGCCAGCTCGGTCTCAGCCTCGGCGATGATGGCGCGGGCCGTCGAAGCTGCAGAGCGCATCGACTCGAGGAAGCGCTCTGCCTCGCGCGCCGCCAGCGCGGCACGATGCCCAGCGCGGGCGTCCGTGAGCGTGATCGGGTCGTATGCCAGCTCGCGCCGGTTGACCCTCAGGCGCTCGACCCTGGCGGCCTCCAGCGCGAGGTGCAGCGGCTCCTGTGGCTCGGCTCCGATGTCTGCAAGGTCCAGCCGCGCCAGCCGCAGCTTCTCGCCGAGGCCCACCTGGTCGTGCTGCCAGGAGTGGTTGCATTTCGGGCAGGTGATCGGCGGCAGCTTCCGCAGGTCCTCGATCAACTCGTCGACGCGGCTCTGGCGGGTGGAGCGTTCGTGGAGCCAGGCTTCGTGAATGACGTCGAAGCGGTGGCGGTCGGCTTCGACCGCTGCGGCGTTGGTGGCGATCGCCCGCTCGAATTCGCGGTCTTCGGCCTCGGCCCGCTCGAGGCGGCCGACCTCGATCTCGAGGGCATGGACGTCGGGGATCGCAGAGAGGTCGGGATCGGTTGCCGTGATCGCCCGCTCCGCCTCGCCCAGCTTGCCCACCGCATCTGCCTTGCGGGCGAACACGCGCCGGTAGCGGACCGCCTGCTCCTCGAGGTCGGTCTTGCGTTGGGCGGCCTCGCGGGAAGCCGCCTCGCCAGCGGCGATCCCGGCCGCGAGCCCCTGCAAGGCGGCCGCCAGTTCAGTCCGCGTCGCCTCGTCCTGGTGTTCGGCCGACTCGAGGACCGCAGCCAGGGCGACCGCCTGGGCCCGGTCAGCCTCCAAGCCTTCGCGCGTCTCCAACTCTTCCTCGAGCCGGCCCACCGTGGCGCGGTCGGCTGCCGTCTTGCCTTCGACGTCGCGCGCCTCCTCGCGGGCCCGGGCCTCTGCCCGTTCCCACAGGTCAAGCCCCAAGACGGTCCCGAGGATCCGCTTGCGGTCGCCAGCGGTGGCCTCGGCGAAGCGGTTAGCTTGGCCCTGGCCGAGCAGGACGGCGGTATCGAAGGTGTCCGCGTCCATGCGGAGCAGTTCGGCGATACTGGCCTGCGTGTCCCGGATCATGTCGCCGGTCAGGGGACGCCAGAAGGGTCGGACCGGCAGGCCCGGATCGTCCCAAATGGCCAGTTCGAGGAAGGACGAGCCGCGCGCCTTGGTGGAGCGGCCGCGGGTGATCGCGTACTCGGCGCCAGCGAAGGTGATCTCCGCGCGGACGCTCATTTCGTTCTGCCCGAGCTGGACTAGGTCGTCGGTCCGGCCGCGGGCGTCACCGAAGAGCGCATAGCGGAGTGCGTCGATGGCCAGAGCGCTCTTGCCGGAGCCATTGGCGCCCACGAAGGTCGTCAGGCGGGCGTCCCCGAGAGCTAGGTCCGTATCGGCGTGGCTGATGAAGTGGCGAAGAGCGAGGCTGTTGAGCTTCATCGGTTAGTCCCTCGCCCTCGGCGGATCTGGCCAGCAGTCGTTGTCCCCGTAGCGGGACGAGGAAGTCGGCTTGGCCCGAGGGCAGCGCCACTCGTAGGTCGTCCAGGATTCGCCCGTCTTGGCCGAGAAGCCCCTTTCGTGAGGCAGCCGCTGGTACTTACGACCACAGATCTGGCAGAACCGTGGCTTGCGCCTGAACAGGTGGAGCAGTCTCACGACGCCACCTCGGTCCGGGGTCTTGCGGCCATTCGGGCGGACCATCGGAGTCCTCGATTTACGGCTCGGAGGCCCGCCATGCATTCGCGGTTGTCCAACCCGGTCCACCAGTAGTTGCTGGTGTCGCAGGCAAGGTCGATGGCGTCGTATGTCAGCAAGCCATTCCTGCTGCCGAAGGTGGCGGGGGAGGAGAGGGCGTCGCGCATCGCCCGGGCGACGGCGCTTCGCTGCGGCTCGGGAATTCTCATGCCGTCGCCTCCGCCAGCAGCCGCCGTCCCTCTTCGACCAGCGCAGGCTCGTCGTCGTCCCCGCGGAAGAAGGCCTCCAGCGCGTCGGAGGGGCTCATGGCCTCGGACAGCCCGCCAGCCAGTTCCGGGACGACCACGGGGCGGCGGCGGATCTCGGCCACCTCGAAGGCTCCTTCGGCCTCCAGTGAGTGACGCCACTCGGCTGGATCTTCTGCGGGCGGCACGTTGAGGACGCGAACGATGGCCCCGGAAATCTCTGCCGCTATGGATCGAGCAGACATGGCATCGACCGTTACGAACCGGCGCGCGGGCGTCTCCACGAACCGCCAGTCGAAGCGGCCCGGCCCGACGTCGGCGATGACAAAGCCCTTGGTCTCGTGCTCCTCGCCGAAGTCGACGCGCTCGATGCTCCCTGGATACAGGACGGGGCAGGCGAGGCCCTCGAGCATCTGGTGGCGGTGGAGATGACCGGCCACGATGCCCTCGAAGCCGATGGCGGCCAATCGGCTGGCGTCCACCACGGTCCCGCGATCACCCAGGAACGCCTGTTGCGTCTCGGACATCTGGGCGCCGGCGAGCGTCTGGTGCAGGACCAGGACGGCCGAGTCGACGGTGCCGACCCACTGATTCCCCTTGGCGCGGGCGTAGAGCCCGCCCGCGATCATTACCACCTGCTCGGACAGGATCCCGAAGGCCTCGTCGTCGGGGACGTGCTCCATGCCCGGCTGTGCGCGCAGCCAGTGTCGATCGAGATAGGGGAGCATGCACAGGATGGTGTTCCCGACGCGGGCGATGCCCGGCCGGGCGAAGTAGTGATCGGCCGGGTGGCCGCCGCCGAGGACCGTGACGATCGAGTGACCGGCGATTTCTCCGTCGTGATTTCCGCGGAGCAGGATCTTATCGGGCGGCCCATTGAGCGCGTCCGCGACCTTGCCGACGAGCCAGGGCGCCGGATGCCGGCGCTCGGTGAAGTCGCCGGCGACGACGAGAGCCGAGCAGCGTTCTTCCTGGGCGGCATTTGCAAGCCAGTTGAGCGTGTTGAGGTAGTCGACTAGGCGGGCGTTGAGGCCTGTTGCCGGATCGATCCGCTGGCCGTAGGTGTCGATGTGAAGGTCGGCGGTGAAGGCGATGCGACTCATCCCTCCGCCTCCGCGCCAGCCAGATCGTCCTCGAGCCCTAGCGGCGTGTCGAGGAGCATCGCCTCGTACTCGTCCCGTAGGCGTGGCGCGTCCTCGATGGTCTCGTCCATTGCGAAGACGGGCGCGGGACCCGGCACCGGGTCCCGTGGCGCGATCCAATCGGCGACGGCGCTGAGACCAGCGCCGCGAAGCCGGTCCTCGGCCTTTCCGACCTGGTAGCAGTTCCCGCGGTAGCGGCCGCCGGGGCATTCGCAGACGAGAAGGCCGGGCGTGACCAAGCCGTCGAGCACGCGGCGATCACCAGCCTCAACCGGATGCACGAAGTGATAGCCATCGCCAGCGTGGTTGAGGGCCACGAACGTTCGCCGCCCGAGGTCCGCCCAGGCGAAGCCGGGAACCTCTGTGGAACCGCTCACGCCGCTTGCCCCGCCTTGATCGCCGCAATCTGGGCGAGTTCGATCCAGAGCGAACGGAACTCCTCAGGCGGTAGGCTCTTGAACACGGCCTCGAGTGTCTCAGCCTGGGCGGCGGTGAAGGTGAGGCCGCCCTTCGGATGCTTCTCGTCGACGACGGGCTGCAGAGCGAATACCAAGCCCATGACCGTGCGGATGGACTCACCGCCGAACGGGCCCAGGATCGCCTTGAGCACCGTCTGCTGGTCGTCGGTCGCGGCTCCGGTCTTGATCGAGGCAGCGGCCCCGTCCTGGAGCAGCGCCAGCAGCCTGTGCCGGGGCGGGCCGGCTGGCGCGCTGGACGTGCCGCTGATCCAGTCGGGCTCCTCGATGACCTGGCCTTCGATGACCTCGTCGTCGTCGGCTGCCTCGGGCAACTGGTATTCCTGGCCCGGACCGACCGCTTTGGCCTGCTCGGGGCCGTAGAGCGCTGGCACCGCGCCGGCCATCGCCTGGAGCATCGCCTTGCGGACGTCGGGATGGGCCGTGTTGGGCACGAAGGTCACGACTGCGAACGGCCGGCGGATCTCCTCGTTCGTGTAGCTCGACTTGAGCGAGAGGATCGCCCGGATGGCACGGCAGCGGGCCCGGGTGGCCACGTGCTCGTAGAAGAAGCCGCGGAACTTCGCGCGCTCCTTGTCGCTGGCCCAGGCGCGGCGGTTGAGGTCGACCTCCTTGGTCCCGGTCGCGGTGATGCGCTGGCCGGTCGGCATGATCATGGCCACGCTCACGGTGACGCGGATGAGGTCCGGGTTGGTGCCATCGTCGACGCGGCGCTCGTCGAAGAAGCTCAGGCCAGCGACGCTCGCGAACTTATTGAGCGCTCGGGCTCCGGGGGCCCGGTGCCCGTCCGGCACGTCGTTGCTCTTGTAGGTGTCGTCGTCCCAATCGAGGGTCACGACCTGGACGACGGGCACCAGCAGATCGGTCGTCATGATCGTCTGCGTGGGG